>Ga0075520_1001143_pt1 | contig 12528 bp, 10 predicted proteins | sample NGEPerB_FD_75100 | JGI IMG/M metagenome (GOLD analysis project Ga0075520, IMG submission 75100) | Arctic peat soil microbial communities from the Barrow Environmental Observatory site, Barrow, Alaska, USA - NGEE PermafrostAB12-B | ecosystem: Environmental > Terrestrial > Soil > Wetlands > Peat ... | reverse complement strand
CCTTGTCGAGCGCGGCCTCAACATCACTCAAGCGGTCGCCTGGTTCTGAATCGAGGTCAGTCATGGCTAGAGGGCCATGGTACGCGCGATTCGTCGGAGCCGGCAACGGAAGCGGCGCTGGGCTCGACAAATCGATCGAGCCTTGTTGTGAAAATTCGGGAATATTCGGTTCGTCGCCGCGCCTACAAGACGCCGGTTTTGCGGGGAAATACCGATGATGCTCAAATCTCCTTGTGCCCAATGCTGTGGATTCTACTGGCTTTTATTCAGGTCCTGTCTACTCTTAATATAATGCAGATCGGATCGGGCATAAGCGCGTGAATCTGAGCCTGTATCGTTTCGCGGCATTCTGCGCAGTTATTGGCATCTTCACGGGCTGCGGAACCGGAAATAACGCGGTCCGGCGATTCGGGCCCAAATCTGCGGACTCAGGTGCGTCGCTAAGCAAGCCGATTGACGCTGCAGATCGGGATGTAGGCGTTGCCGGGGACGGCAGTAATCGACTTAGGACGGGTCTGCGGGTTCAGGGAAATCGCGTCGTGGATGACAGCGGGCAGAACGTGTTCTTGCATGGCGTCGGACGCCAAGGCACGGAGTACATGTGCTCCAAATATGGCGGCATCTTCGACGGGCCCAGTGATCAGAACTCTATAGTTTCAATGCGCGCGTGGAATATTAATGCCGTCAGAGTATTTCTCAATGAAGATTGCTGGTTAGCCATCAACGGTGTAGACAATGCCTACGCCGGAGCGAATTACATTGGCGCCATCCGCGACTATGTAGCGTTGCTCGAACAGAACGCGATTACACCCATCTTAGACTTGCAACTGTCTGCGCCAGGAACTACGCTGGCCAACTACCCTCAATTACCCATGGCAGATCGGGACCATTCGCCCGCCTTCTGGGCGAGCGTCGCACAAACATTTGGGCACGATACCGCCGTCATCTTCGATCTTTACAACGAGCCATATCCAGACAGTGACCAGGACACAGCAGCTGCTTGGACTTGTTGGCGTGACGGCGGGGTTTGCCCTGGCGTCGAGTATGCGGCCGCTGGCATGCAGGAGCTCGTGGATGCGATTCGGGGCGCAGGGGCTCAAAATCTACTGCTAGCTGCAGGTATTCGTTACGGCAATGTTCTCACCCATTGGCGGGAATATATGCCCAATGATACTAAAGGTAATTTGGCTGTCGCCTGGCACATTTACAACGTGAATCTATGTAACGATCTGGATTGTTGGAATAGCAGCGTGGCCCCGTTAACGCAGGACTTTCCCTTGATTGCGACGGAAATGGGACAATTCGATTGTGGTACTAGCTTCATCAATCAAGCCATGGATTTCTTGGAGTCAAAGGAGGCAAGTTATAGCGCGAATGCTTGGAACGCAGGACCGGGTTGGCCTTGTGGCAGCTCTGACGCAAAGTCCGGCCCAGCCCTAATTTCCGATTTCGCAGGTACGCCCACCGCTTACGGGCAAGGCTACCGGGATCACTTGCTTTCATTGCGGTGACGCAATCCGGGGCGAAGGATTGGGTCGCCGAGCCGTTATGATCTCAAGAAATGCGGCCTTTCGAGATTCCTCCCTCTACCATGCGATCTGAAGGGTATCGCGAGGAAACCATGCAATGCGAACGGCGGCAGAATCGAAGTCAAGATTTGTCCGAGGCTCTGGGGCTACAGCTTGCTAGCTCAGCCACGCGAGCGAAATTCAGCGCTTTGGTGCTCGCGGAAGAAATGGGGCTGCTAATCGCAGGGGCTGGCGACGCGGGAGAACTCGAAGAAATTGCCGCCTTGGCGCCACTGCTCGCAGGCCAAAGCCGCTATTGGCAAGGCAGGGTCGAAACGGAGGCAGGCCTCCGGATGGTAAGCGTGACCAGGGTTGATACGGCGCTCGGCGTGTTTTATTTGAGCGGGGTTGAGGGAAAAATTCCGGCAATATGGGCGGAGTTACGCCACGGCAGCCGAGGGGTAGCCCGAATTGTATCCTAGGTTGAGGCAAGATCCCCAACGCAGCACAGCTGAGACCAAATATCTTCGCCCATGATCGATCGGCGAGCGATGTCGCCATGGACACTCACGAAAGCGGGGCGTATCTTGCGCGACGCATGAAACCTCTGCGTCAAACTGTCGTGAGTTGGAGCCTCTGTGCCCTGCTGTCCTCTTCCTGCCTTACGCCGCCTGCCAAACAGGCGCCGCCGACCGAAACGGTGGCATCTGCCTCAGCCACAACTTCAGTTGTCGCAGTGGCCGGCAAACCAGAAGTAGATATCAACACTTGTTGTCGGCTTCCTGAGACGGACGAGGGGCTGCCTGGTGCGGGCCCGATTCAACGAGCCGATTGGTTTCGCAAGATCTGGACTGGGCGTCGCTATGGCTGGGCGCAGCGCGTGAACCAAGATCAGGGTGCCGTCGTCTTCCTGGGTGACTCGATTACCGAGGGTTGGGGGGATGACATGGGTAAGAGTTTTCCTGAGCTCAGAGTCGCCAATCGCGGTATCGGTGGCGACACAACACGTGGCGTGTTGATTCGGCTCAAAGCTGATGTCCTAGCATTGCACCCGAAGGCCGTTGTATTGTTGATTGGTACCAACGACATCAGTAACGCAGCCGAACCCGAGACGATTGCTTCAAACGTAAATCTCATATTGTTGGCACTTCAGGCTGAGAACCCCGCGATCCCTGTCATATTGTGCGAAGTGTTTCCGAGCTCCGCGGAAAAGAATCGTCCGAAGGAGAAAATCCAGCGACTCAATCAACTGTATGCTGATCTTGCGAAGGGACATCCCCAGGTTACTCTCGTGCACACTTGGGCGATTTTCGCCAATGAACAGGGGGACGCGCGCGAGTCGGAGTTTCCCGATTTGTTGCACCCGAATCAACAGGGTTATCTGAAATGGGCCGACGCGCTGCGTCCCGCATTACCTAACAAACCCTAATGCGCGACGTCAACATCTAGCAGCGGGCTCAAATGTCCACAAATAATGCAAGGCCGACAGTTTACACTGTCGGCCTTGCGCTCTCAATCGGGTCACTGTTGGTTGCGGGAATATTAATTAAGCTATTTGGGCCCAGCTCCACTCTGGACGGTTGATTGCACGGTATTGGTGGCATCCAATGTGTACGTCTAAGGTGGCGTAAAGGCTGTGCCGCCTATGTCTGTCGATAAGTATTTCACAATTCCTCATTGGCTGTAGCCGGGTACCCAGGGATTCAAAACATTTTTGACAGTATAGTTGGCAGCCTGTGCGTCGGAGAGTTGGCGATTGGCCCGAGTGGCGTTAGTCGGGTTAGCCCCGGCACCCGTGCTCTTGTACTCGTAGAAGCGGACATTCGCGAGGGTGTTGTTGCTCATCGTAGTCCAACCAGCCGCATTGATATGTGCACCCATGTTGACGTTCAAGTAAGCGACTGCGCCGTAGGGCCCCCAGGGACGACCCAGATACACGGAACCGTTAGGGACGCTTGAAGTGGTTGGATTGGCCGTCACCGAGCCGCCAATAAATACAAGACCGTAAGTTGTGTTTTGTGGCGTTCTGGGCGCAGTAACTGCCGTGCCCTGGGCAACATTGTTCATCGTGCAACTCTCAAACACGGCCATTGCATCGCCAAAAATGTAATCCGTGTCGCCCTGTATGTAGCAATTCTTGAAATACTGGGTGCCGGTATTGGTATAAAGTGTGTCTTGATAGCTGAGGAATCGACAGTTGAGGAATTGTTGTCGATTGCCTTGCGCCATGAGCGCAACGGCTTGCCCGGAGCCATTGCCCCCGGTATTTTTGAATGCAATGTTAGTCGCAGAAAAGTCATTGCCTGTTACGATCACGGTGCCGCCGGTCACGATATTGGTGCCCGCCGCGTGAGTGATAGTCGTCGTAGTTGGGCTATCGCCTACAAGGCACACAAACGTTGCCTTGGTTCCACCGGTGTTGGCCACACCGCCCATTGCCATTGCCCCGCCGGTTGCTTTGGTCCCGCCGGTTGTCGACGCGCCGCCCGCCGGCGTTGTGCCACCCGTTGCAATCGCACCGCCCGTCGCCGCATTTCCTCCAGTAGAGTTGGCGCCCCCGGCCGTGTTGCTACCGCCCGTCATTACAGCGCCGCCTGCGGCCTGCGACCCTCCCGACGCTGCAGCCCCACCGACTGACGCCGCGGCGCCGGTAGCGCTCAGGCCGCCCACGCCGATGTCACCTCCCGATCCGCCAGGCGGTGTCAATTGGTCGGTACCACTGCAAGCGCTGGCCAGCGGCAATATTGCTAGCGAACTCCAAGCAAGGATCCCAAACGCCCGACGTCTGCTGGAAAAGAATTTCATTAGTTGTAACTCCGGGCTTGCGATTTATACGGTGCACTCAATGTGCCTTCGGCAGCGAGATCGAGCGTTTGGATGGTAAATACTGACGCCCAAAGAGGAGGTCGCTGAATCGAGCCCCACGGGGCTCAACAATTTTTCGCGGTCGGCAGCAATCCCGGGCAATTACCGTTTAAACTGTTGAAATCCCCGCTGACTGGAATGTAATTGGGGCATGCCGGCACGTGGCTACAAGTGTCGGCATGACAAAAATGACACTTTCAATTCGCGCCCCTAATGCACACAATTCACTGGGCTTCACTCTCGCTTGCAGCCAGCAATATTGCGCACAACCCAGGGCTTGAGTTTGTGGGCAGCCGATGTCGCCTCTTCCAACAGCCACGTTCCAGCATAAGACGTAAATGACACTGTCTATCATGGACACGCAAAGGCTGGTCGGACAGTTGCGAACATTATCGCCGTTGCCAGGGGGGGGCTTGGTGCATCTCTTCTGCGAGTTCGATGACACACAGTTCGAGGCTTGGCATTGCCACTCTGCTTGTTGGTGATAGAGGGCGGCGGCTCGCGGCTTGTAGCTTGTCGCCTTCGATGGGTCGAACCCAGCCTCGGGGCAACAGGCCCGCTGGTGGCTCCGGTTTCGCGACGGGGAAATGACGTCGGGCAGCCCACAGGAGGGCGCAGCTGTACCTGCGGGCTCCTGGGCGCTTGATAAGTCCCGTGCAACGGCAGGCACGACTCGGTAATGTGCCGCATGACGCCCCTGCGCGGAAAGTGGCCCCACGGCCGCCCTGGCCTGCGTGTGATCGATGGTCAACGAAAAACTGACTCGCGTAAAGGTCGTGGACTGTGGAGTCCGTGGGTTTCTGTAGCAAGTTTTGCAGTTCATTTCCTGCTACGACTCGTGCTCGATTCTTGGCTTAACGCGGCGAGTGATTGGAAAGTTAGCGTCGCAATTATTATTCTTGCGCTTCCGATATTGTTCGCTGTTTTTGCGGTGTACCGTTCAATTTTCCCAAAACTCCATCATTGAGGAACTATGCCCGAGAGACCCTATCGATTTGACCCTGCAGCTGCGGGCCGTGCCATCAGGCACGTGCTGATTGGAATTGCGCTAATCGTCGCGTTCATCGTCGTAGCGCTTACGACTATCACTCGTATCGATCCAGCCCATGTTGGCATACGTGTGAAACTGGCGGGAAGTAACCGCGGTGTCCAGGACATTCCCGTGGTCACGGGCTGGGTATTTTTCAATCCGCTCACCGAGCAAATCATCGAGTTTCCGACCAGCATCCAGAACGTCGTGTGGGCCGCATCGGTGCATGAGGGGAACCCGCATGATGAGTCGATTACGTTTTCATCGAGTGAGGGCGTCAATGTCAATGCCGACATTGGGCTTTCCTTCTCGATACAGCCGAGCATAGCGCCGCATTTGTACTTACGCTTTCGCAAGACTGATTTAATGGAACTTGCCAACGGTTATGTTCGCAACTCCGTGCGGGAAGCTTTTAGTGATGTTGGGTCACGCATGCCGGTGCAGGAGATCTACGGAGCGGGCAAACACAAATTGGTATTGGACGTCACCCGCAAATTGAATGACCAGCTCGGCCCCGACGGCTTCTTGATTGCCCAGCTCACGATAAACGGCGCCCTTCGGCTGCCTGAGAACGTGGCCTCAGCCATCAATCGAGCGATGGAGGCCACTCAGAACTCGATTCAAGCCGAAAACCGAGTGCGCCAAGTGCGCGCCGAAGCGGAGCAAAACATTGCCCAATCCCATGGGCAGGCTGAGGCCGCACGTCAGCGAGCTCAAGGTGAAGCGGATGCAGTCCTGATTCGGGCGCATGCTGATGCCAGGGCCAACGAGATAATTCGTCTATCCGCCTCCGGATCAGTGTTACAGTGGCGAGCCATTGAACGCTGGGATGGCAAGCTTCCCATGATGCAATCGGGGGACAAGTTGCCGCTGCTCACGTTTGACACAAGCAGGCTGGCCGGCAATGACGTGGCAAGAGAAAAGCGGCTGCGCGAGCTTCTGAGTGAAATTGCCCCGTCGCCCACTGAAAAGGCCAAGGATCAAGCCCCCGAAGAAGCAGCTAAGGACAAGGCGCCCAGCCAGCCAGCAGAATTCAAGCCCGCCCAAGCGCCATCTTCCGCTCCGGTGGACGCGCCGCCCAAGCCTTAGATTCGCGGTAACGGCAGCAAGACACGCCCAAACAACGCTAATCTTCTAGTGGTTCGCCCCCAGGTCCCACTAACACGCAGGCTGCGCGCAGGTGACCTACCCTGCGTCGGGTGAATCGCCTGAGTTAAGGAATTGCTCCGCCCCAACTGCCTTGATCATCAATGCGGTCCTAGGTGATACTCACCGCACAGAAAGATTACTTGTAATGAAGCATCGGCAACTGCACGCGTCGGGGGGCATGGTGGAAAAGCACAGTGCCGCCCACGTAAAAACTGCTGCCCTGCAGTCGGACAGTGGTACTTGTGCGCATTCCGCCGGCGACCTTCAAATCGGTCGGTTACTTCGCGGCACGTACCGCATTTTGGCTGCGCTTGATGAAGGCGGAATGGGCAAGTTGTATCGGGCTGAGCATCAGCGTTTGCACCGTCCCGTGGCCGTCAAAGTCATGTCGAAGTTACTTTCGGCCAATCAGGAGGCCCTAGCGCGATTTCGGCGCGAAGCTGAAATCATTAGCCAGTTGGTTCATCCGCATATTATTCATGTTCTAGATTTCGACACTACGGAAAGTGGCGACCCGTACATTGTTATGGAGCTGTTGTCGGGCGAGACATTGTCACGCCGATTGGATCAAATTCGAATCTTACCCCTTTTTGACACAGTGGAAATTGTGAATCAAATCGCCAATGCGCTCATGCTAGCGCATCAATCGGGCATCGTGCACAGGGATCTAAAGCCGGACAACGTGTTTCTGCTTTCAATGCAGGATGAAAGCGTATTCATTAAACTGTTGGATTTTGGCATCAGCAAGGGCGCTGCCACCGCACCACGTGTAACGGGCAAATATGATGTCCTCGGCACGCCCGACTATATGGCGCCCGAGCAGGCGCTAAATACGGCAAGGGCCGATCACCGTGCTGACCAATGGTCGCTGGCGTGCATGGCGTACGAGATGCTCACAGGGCACATACCATTTTCAGGGGAGTCTCCGGTCCAGATTCTGGCCAAGGTTGTTACAGAGAGACCGGTGCCGCTGACGGAATATGTGCCGGACATTCCAAAATCGATTCAAGACGTTGTTTTGCGAGGCCTCGCCAAGGATCCGTTCCAGAGATATCCCACAATTGGTGACTTCGCTTCGAGCTTGACACGAGCCGCCCAACCCCTCTTGTCCCCGGACAGTGCGCTGCTAGGCGCTCGGTCACAAGAGATTCAAGCCTCGGTGCAGCGAGCGCCGACGCTTGACGCCAAGCGTCGGCAACGCACCACGCGGCGACCTCAGGCGAATCTCAATAGCCGTGAGTCGGTACCAGCGGAGAAAGTCACAACACAGAAACTCAAGCCGGTTAAACCCCGGTTGCGGGCACCCGCGCGGGGCAATGGTCTAGTAGTCGACTCGAGTGAGAGAGTGCGGAATCGGACCGGGAGTCCCCTGCGGGAAACGGCTGCGTGCGGTGTCGATCTACCCGATGTCGCAAAGCACGGGCCGATAACCACGCCCCATAACCCAGCGAACCGAACCGGGGCAAATGCGGTGCGGTCGCTACTGGATGAGGTGCATAGGTCTGTGACAATCGGCGATGAGCTACGTGCGGTGGCCAAGGCTCGTGCCGCGTTGAAGGCGGCCCAGGGTGAGCGTTCTCCCGAAGTTCAAAGCCTCATTTGTATCGCGTCCGACTTGCTGCATCCAATATTGCTGCGTTCATTGGGTGGAGAAGAAAGAATGGTCACTCTGTTACACCCTCCTTCAAGCCAAGACAAATCGCTGAGCCCCGACCAAATGTTCTTGCTATCCAGAATCGACGGCAGGACGACAATTGAAGAGCTATTGGATGTCTCACCTCTTTCGGCACCGGAAACCCTGGGAATTTTGCTCGATTTTAGCGATAATGGCTTCATGACAGTACATTGATCATTGCAGCATCCGGTTTCGGACAACGCACCCCGGTGACAGCGAACGCTAATTAGGCTATTGTGCTAAAATGGCAGCGCAAAGACGGCACGCATACCCCGTAGGTCCCAAGTTTCGGCTCGCTCCGTCGACTTTTCATTGGCTTTGTTTGGCCTGCTTAGTTGCGCTGCCTTGTGCAATTTCGTGCAAGCGAAAGGCGAGCAGCAACTCGTCAGCCCCCTCAGTTTCAGCCGTAGCTTCCCGACTCGCGCCTAATGCTTACAGGACACCAAAATTGCCAGTCGTGATCGATAGCTGCATCGTAGGTAATTGGAAGAGCACTGTCAGCAAACTGCGACTTGCACAGGATGACGCCGCCGGTGGCGCGAATGTTTCACTGCAAATTGCGGCATCGGGGGTGGGTATCCTCGATTTTGATGCAATGTCAGACATTCACGCCCTGAGCAAGGCCATGCCTCTTGAATACCACTACGCGGGCAAGTTGAGCGGTCAATTCAGAACGCTCAATGCCGGCGTGATGGTCGTCGAGGGCGTGAACTACACGGGTCTGCGGGTAACGGCTAACTTAAAGAGCCCAAAGGGGGCTACTATTTCTCTATTCGAGGCCAAGCCCATCATTGAATTGGCCAAGCCGCGCAGCGCTTCCACCGCGGGCAATAAAACCGATACCCGGACGAATCCCGATGTTTCACGCGGCATCGATGCAACTCCCGTGGTGTCGTCAAACGCTTATACTTGCAATGCCTCCCTGTTGGTTCTGCGCAATACTAGGCTAAACACCGCGTGGAATTTTACGCGTGTTGTTGCGAGACTGTGAAATTCGCTCAAGTGTTCGGCCTTATTCCTTTGGGGGGTAATGTGCGACAATGCGTGTTTACAGGGGCAGCATTCCTACGCTCGGTGGACAAATGCGCCCTCGAGCTTGAGACTTCGCTTTCTAACATCAACCCGCTGGCTTGCCCTCATGTTATGCTTCTAGGTTCGCATTGGACTTCGGAGGTTGGCATGAGCGTACGAGAGTACAAAGCGTCGTTCCCGTTATCACACTTAGCGTCATCACCGTGCCCCCTTGCGTCGCACGTTGCCATCCGGGCAACCCTGTTGGCAGCGATTCTATTATCAGGTTGCAGCGGCAAAGACACAAAAGCCGGGCTGTCGCGCAGCGCGCCCGTGGGCGGCAGCACTACTGGCGGTACCAATAATCCAACATGTATGCCGGGCACGACCAGTGCACCCCTGAGCAAACCCGTTTACTGGAAGCACCTGGACGGCGAAACCAGTTGGTTTGCAGCACCTCTGGTGGTCGATCTCGACAACGACGGCAAGCGCGAGCTTATCGCCGCGTATTATTCCACGTTTATTTTCGATTCTACAGGCAAGCAACTGGACAAGATTGCAAGCGACGGTCACCGCGTATACGCACCGCACGTCGTCGCCGATTTGGAAGGCGACAAGACAATGGAAATTGTCGTAGGTCGAGGGAGTGCCGTCTATGCTTATGAGTGGAAGGCGGGAAAAGCGGTACTTAAGGCGGGGTGGCCGGCAAGCGTCAAAACGACGAGTACCGATCCTGAGGTGCGAGGCCTGGCCGCGGGTGATCTTAACGGCGATGGCAGTCTCGAAATCGTGGCCACGACTACAGAAACCGCGGACGAATCTGCTGGCGGTTCGCAAGTCTGGGTCTTCAACGCCAACGGCACGCTGTATCAGCCGGCCGGGCTCAGTTACAATGCATGGCCCCGTTACAATGCACTGACTGGGACCGGCAATGATGCCGACCGCAATGGGCCGGGTCAAAGCGGCTATGGCTGCTATGGTCTCAACGTCGGCATTGGCAACATCGACGATGACCCTGAGCTTGAGATTATCGTCACTTATGATAACCATCAAATTCAGGCCTTCAACCACGATGGCGTAACGATTGACGCATCACCTTGGTTCAAGAATCCGGACTCTAAGTATGCTGGGAATCGCATGACTTGGGGCCAATTCATTCGTTGGGCAGATCCGACAATCGAAGCTAACCACTACAATCTCAATACCAACTACTGGCCTAGTCCGAGCACGGACGAATGGCTGCAATGGACTCAATCGCCGCCGAATGTCGTTGATCTCGATGGAGACGGTAAAAATGAGGTACTCGGTGTTCCCAACATCGAAATGCACGAACCGTATGTAACCCAGGCTTGGGGCATCATGGTTCTTCAGGGGGCTTACGGCGATGGAAGCCTATCCGCGATGCGCAAACCCGGCTGGGAAACCCTAAAGCGAGGCAAAGCGCCGGTGCTGGTTGATGGTGGGTATCCGCCCACCGGTGTGCCGGCGGCCGCTACCGTCAACCTGCAAGGCGATGCGAAGCTTGAAACCATTGTGTCGCTTAACGATGAGTTCATGTATGCGTTCGATGCCGCCGGCAACCAGCTCTGGCAATACAATTACGCCCATCTAAAACCGATTATGTTCGCCTCGGAACCCATTGTTGCGGACTTAAATCAAGATGGTTCGCCGGAGGTATTGTTTACGACCTTCGGCGACCCAAATGTGCTGGATTCAGGTAATCTCGTAATTCTCGGCGCGGACGGTGCCCTGCTCTTCGACATTCCGCTTCCAAACACGGGCAACGACCAGAATGGCAATGGTAACGGCGCTCCGGCAGCACCTACAGTGGCCGATCTCGATGGCAACGGTACGCTGGAGATCTTTATCCAGACTTTCGAGCATGGCATGGACGTCTACACGGTGCCGGGTTCAGCGGAAAACTGTCTGCTCTGGCCTACGGCGCGGGGCGGCCCACTGCGCATGGGGCAACCGAGCAAATTGTAGAACGCTCCACGGTCAATTGAGCCCGTCAGAAGCAAGCGGCTGGGGGCCCGATGGAGCAGCCATTTGGGCAAGTCTTAGAGGTCCATTGGCCGCTGATGCAGGTCCTCAAGAATGCGCTGCCACCGTTTGACGCACATTGTGGCGGGTCAGTAGCAAAGCAGAGGATGCAATAGTCGGCCTTGCCGTCGACGACTTGACACCCGTAACCAATGCAAGACACCGCTTGCAGGTTAAACGCAGTTCTTTGTGAATTACATTTGTCGAGATAATCACCGTCGCACTGCGACTGACCGACATCGCAAACGACACAGTGGCTGATTGTGGCATCGCAATAGGAAGGAGACACGCAGGTGGTGGTGGTAAATGCGCTATGAGTGGCATTGCAGACACCCAGTACCGCGCCGTTGCAGTTCAGTTGACCATCCGCGCATACGTCGCAAACGCCCGTCGTTGGTTGGCACAGTCCGGGGCTGGCACAGGTTTGCTTGGTGGTCCAAAATCCACCCGTGCACGCCTGCAGCACGCCATTCTGGCACCGGAAAGGTGGCGTCCCATTGCAAGCGATCGGTCCGCTGCCACCCGTCGAATTGGCACCTCCCGACGATGTGGTACCTCCCACCGACCTGGTTCCCCCCAGCGACGTGGCTCCCCCTGAGGACTTTGCCCCTCCAGCCGGAGCTGTCCCGGCGCTGCCGCCGGACCCGTTACCAACCTTGTACTCGCCAAAGGCCAGTTGGCAGCCGGCCAAGCCCAGCGCAATACCCAGGAATGCAGGGCAGGGGACAATGTGAATAAAAGGGCATTGGTTTCGACGGCTGGCCATGAAGTACTCGGCCATTGTAGCACGTCTCGCCCCGTCACAAGCACGAACCATTACTCTGGCAAATCGCAGGACTTACACATCCCGCATTTGTGGCGGGGTCGCACGCAATGCAGCTTCCCACTGTAGCGCTTCCCGTTGTAATGTTGCATTGGGGTGTTGTGGGTCTCCCGGAACAATCCGTGTTGCTAGCGCAGCTCATGCAAACAAAACCGCCGCAGACCGGGGCCGTCACGGGACAATCTGTGCTCTGAACGCAGACCACGCAGGCCCCATTCGACGAGCAGATAGGGGCCGTCACGGAACAATCCGTGTTCTGAAGGCAGCCCGTGCAGGCACCACTCGAGCAGACAGGGGTGGTCCCGGAACATTGCGTGTTGCTAGTGCAGGGTACGCAGGCACCGACCGAGCAGATAGGGGTGGCCCCGGAACATTGCGTGTTGCTAGTGCAGGGTACGCAGGCACCGACCGAGCAGATAGGGGT
>Ga0075520_1001142_pt1 | contig 12531 bp, 7 predicted proteins | sample NGEPerB_FD_75100 | JGI IMG/M metagenome (GOLD analysis project Ga0075520, IMG submission 75100) | Arctic peat soil microbial communities from the Barrow Environmental Observatory site, Barrow, Alaska, USA - NGEE PermafrostAB12-B | ecosystem: Environmental > Terrestrial > Soil > Wetlands > Peat ... | reverse complement strand
TGGCCCGGCGATAAGGATCAACCGTTTGGAATTATTTAGGGATTTCCAGATGGCGGCTTCTTTGAGCACCGGCCATTACTAACAACAGCAGCGCCAAATGTAAACTCTCAGGGCCATCCATCGAACTCCGTGACCGCGTCTCGTGAGAACGCGGCTGACAAAACCTACGCCAAGGCAAGCTGGTCAGCGCCTCAGATGATTGGCTGCGCTCTGACGAGACGCAGCTACGGGGTTTTGGACACCCCAAGACCTGGATCACGAAAGGGCTTGCCTGACTTGTATTGTTCGATGCGATGTTTCAGCTCCGCGGTTTTCGCGTTGTCCTGTCCGTCCGCAAGATGGTCCAAAACTTTTTGCGATGTCTCCACCGCCTCATTAAACCTCCCCGCCTCCGCATACGCCGCCGCCAACGTGGCCAATATCGCCGGGTTGCTCCCTTTGGTTAACTCGCTCGCCCGAGTCGCCCATTCAACCGCCTGCGCCCCGTTGCGCACCGACCCATCCGGACACGTCGCCAGGATCCATGCCGAGTCGTTCAAAACCTGCACATTCTCGGGCTGCACCTTCAGCAGTTGCTCAAAGCATTTGATCCCCTCGCCCAGCTCGTGTTTCCCAAGGTAAATCATCCCAAGCAAACCCCAACTCTCCGCATCCTGCGGGTCGATCTCCAACACCTTCCCAAATTCTCCCAAAGCCTCATCCTGCCGGCCTGTCTTCAGGAGCGCTTTGGCAAAATTCTTGTGTGCCGCTTTGCTCCGCGGATTGTCTGCGGCGGACTCTTGAAGAAGCTTGAGTGCCTTTTCCACCCGGCCTGCTTGTATTAATGCAACAGGCAGGTTGTTGCGCGCACTGATGTTGTCCGGCTGAATTTCGAGTACACGCTCAAACTGCGGGATCGCCTCGCTCGCATGACCCGACTGAACCAGGGCGGAGCCGAGATTGCCGAGGACGGCCACGTCGCGCGAGTTAATTTCCAAACTGGCCCGGTATTCGCGAACGGCTTCGTCCGGGAGTTTTTTAGCCAGGAACGCGTTTCCCAGGTTGTAGTGGGCTTGCGCCGTGTCCTCCGGCGATTGCGTCGCCAGGTCCAGAGATAAACGGAGCTGGCTGATGGCCTCATCGAGACGGTGGGAATCGAGCAATGCCACACCCAGGTTATTATGGGCCTTGCTATCGTCAGGATCTGCCAGGATGGCGCTTTGGTAATGCTCAATGGCCTCGCCCAGCCGCCCGGTGGCCCGGAGCAAGTTTCCCAGGTTATCGTGTGCCATGTAGGAATTGGGGTTCAATTCCAGGGTGGTGCGCCAGAGTTTCTCAGGCCCGATGTACATTCCGCACTGCTGCCAGGTGAGGCAACCGAGCACGAGAAGCATTGCGGCGCAAACGACATTGCCGCGGGCTTGTCCCCAACTTCCAATCCATCGCAGCAGGCCCGCGCAACCCGCGGCGGCAAGAGTGAAGATTCCGATGCTGGCGAGGTATTGAAAATGATCGGCGACAAAAGAGTATCGGAACGGGAACACATTGACAAAGCCCAGGGCGGGGAACAAGGTGCCGCCGAAAAAGAGCGCGGCAGCCAGGGGGCCGCGATGGCGCCGGGACAGCCGCCACAAGCCGGCCAGCAGGACCAGGCCCCCAGCCGGGAACAGGTATTGCCACCAAACAGAGGGGCTGACGGTCCACCGAGGATACATAAAACTCAATTGCGCCGGCCAGAAGAGTTTCACGAGGTAGAACCCAAACGCCCGCCCGGAAATGAGGCATCTTTGGATGAACGTCAGCTCGAACGCTTTTCCCTGGGCGCCGATGAAGTGCTTTTCCACGTACGCGGTGAACAGCCCGGCGACGATTCCCGCGGCAAACAACGGGAGCGTCGGCAGCACATCTTTTTTCCAATTCAGAGTGCCCCGCTTCCACCACCACACCACCAGCAGGGCCGCCGGCAGGCTTGCCACGACCGTCTTGCACATCAGGGCCAATAGAAAAAGTCCAAATGCCGCGGCATACCATCTCCCGCTGCGGGTTTTGTCAAATCGGAGGTAGGCCAGCGCCGCACTCAGATACAAAACACCCGATAGCGCGTTCTTGAGTTCTGAAATCCATGCCACTGACTCGACCTCGACGGGGTGCAGCGCGAACAGGAAAGCTGCCAGCCAGGCGCCTGGAACCTCGAGTTTCAGCAGAATGTTCAGCAGCAGCAAAGCAGAGACACCGTGCAGCAGGATGTTCAGCAGGTGATACGGCAGGGGCCACTCGCCCCAGAGTTTGTGCATGGCCCAAAAGGCGGTGTGGACGAGCGGATAATATTGCTGCGTGGCGCCCGGAGTTGTCCAAATTCGAACCAGACCATCGGTGGATTGCAGCGCGGGTTTTGTCAGGTGCCCGTCATCATCCCAGATCGGCTGCCCGTTCCACGCCGGATAATAAGCCACCAGCACCGCCACGAGCAGGACACAGCGGAGACCGATGGAAACAAGCCGACCGCGCGCGGGAGCGGAGTCGTCTCCGCTGCGTTTGCCAGACATGGTTGAATCATATCGACCCAGCCAAACCCCTGTCCATGCGAATTCGGTCCGTTTCTGCTCCTGCGCTTAATCGCGAAAAATCAACAGCAGGAAAAAAGGAAGGTCAAAAAACTTTGGACCTGATCAAACCAATCCTCTAGCTTGGGGCCTTCGACCGTGGACACATTAAACTTGAAAAGTCCCATCCCACTCGCATCGATCGAAGAATCGAAGGGCCCGCCTCAGACCTGCCTTGCCGTCGTTGTGCCTGTTTATAATGAGGCCAGGACCGTGGCCACCGTCGTCCGGTCGATCCTGGCCCAGCCGCTGGTGGAGGAATTAATCATCGTGGATGATGGTTCTACGGACGAAACCTGGAAGACTCTGGAGGCCCTGGCAGCGGGCCATGCGCGGATCAAGTTATTTCGGCACGACCGCAACCAGGGCAAAGGCGCCGCGCTCAGGACCGGATTTGGGAAGGCCACCGCGCCGTGCGTGATCGTGCAGGATGCCGACCTGGAATATGATCCGGCGGAATACCCGATCCTGTTAAACCCGATTCTGGCGGGTAAAGCCGACGTGGTATTCGGCTCCAGATTTATCGGCTCAGGCGCGCACCGGGTGCTCTATTACTGGCATTATCTCGGCAACCAGTTCCTGACGACGCTCTCGAACATGGCGACCAATTTAAACCTCACCGACATGGAAACGGGCTTCAAAGCGTTTCGCCGGGAAGTGATTCAAAAAATCCAGCTTCAGGAAAATCGCTTTGGTTTCGAGCCTGAGATCACAGCCAAAGTCAGCCGTCTGGGCCTGAGGATTTACGAAGTGGCGATATCCTATAGCGGACGCACGTATGCCGAGGGGAAGAAAGCGGGATGGCGGGATGGCTTTGAAGCGCTTCGCTGCATTTTGAAATATAATTTTTTCAGCCGCAGGCAAAGGGGACGAACTTACCGAAGCCCCGGATCGCGATAGGCAGCACCGGCCTGGTATTGCTCAGGCGATGCTGTAACTCCTCCACCTTCGCACTGTCCCTGGCGCCTGACATCAGCTCCAATACCTTCCGCGATATTTCCACCGCCTCATTAAACCTCCCCGCCTCCGCATACGCCGCCGCCAGCGTGGCCAATATCGCCGGGTTGCTCCCTTTGGTTAACCCGCTCGCCCGAGCCGCCCATTCAACCGCCTGCGCCCCGTTGCGCACCGACCCATCCGGACAGGTCGCCAGGATCCATGCTGAGTCATTCAGCACCTGGACATTGTCCGGTTGCAGTTCGAGGACCCGATCAAAACTTTCGATGGCTTCCGGCAAGTGGTGTTTCCCAAGATAGATCATTCCGAGCCGGCCCCACGTCTCCGCATCCTGGGGATCAATCTCCACGACCCTTTGAAATTCAACCGATGCCTCATCCTGCCGGCCAATCTGCAGCAGCGCTTTGGCCAGGTTGTTGTGCGCTGACTTATTGCGCGGACCAAGCTCCGCCGTTTGACGAAAGTATTTCAGTGCTTCCTCCACCTTTCCAACCTGCATCAACCCGACAGCCAGGTTGCTTTGGGCTTTGGCGTCGCCAGGCCGCGTTTCCAGAACTTTTTGAAAATATGGAATGGCCTGGGCCGCTCGATCAGACCGGAGCAGGGCCGAGCCCAGGTTATTGTCCGCGTCCACAAAATCGGGCTGAAGTTCCAAGGCCTTTTGGAATTGTGTTATGGCTTCCTCCAAACTCCCCTTCTGCAGAAGCGCGTTGCCCAGGTTGTATTGGGCGGGCGCGGAATCAGGCCGCATTTGCGCCGCCACTCTGGATAGCTCGATTGCCTCGTCCACCTGGCCCTTACGCAGAAGTACCACCGCCAGCTTCATTCGCGCCTCGGTATCATAGCGGTCCAACTCGATGGCCTTCCGCAAATGAGGCAAGGCGTCGTCCATCCGGCCCTCGCGAAAGAGAACGGTGGCCAGGTTGCTGTGAGCGACGCTGTTTTCCTCTGTCACAGCCAGCGCATGGTTAAAGAGCGATTCGCTGTCGCGCCAATGCCGCAATTGAATGCCGGTCCCAACCAGGCAGCCTGCCAGGATCAGACTTGGCAGTGCAATGCGCATCGCCCTTCCAAGCCGCGGGAAAGTATTGGGAATACTGATCCCAAAGGTGAGCGCAACCGCCACGCCGATCAGGGGTAGATATGTGTAGCGATCCGCCATGGACTGGGCGCCGACCTGGACGAGGCCGATAACGGGGACCGTCATGCCCAGATACCAATACCATCCGACGAGCCATTGGGGTTTGCGGCCGCGCGCGCGCCAAACCAACCAGGAGATGAAAAGCAACACAATGACCGCGGGCAGCCAGAGCGTCCACGGGATCTGTTTTGGAAAGGGATAGATGACCGAAAGATGGGTGGGCCAAACCAGTTTAAACAGGTAACCAACATAGGAGACCGCCGCGTTTTCGAACCGCAGGTCCATCGGTATGCGTTCCAATGGGGCGACTGAGTGCTCGCGCGATTGCGCCACAAATGTCACCGCGCAGGAGGCGGCGGACAGCAGTAGAAACGGCAACTTCTCCACAACCAGGCGGGACAACGGCAGCTCGCGAAACCGCCGCAACGGCCAATAATCGAGCAACAACAGGATGAACGGCAGCGTGACCAGCATGGGCTTGCTCATTAAACCCAAAGCGAAGAACACCAGGACAAGAAGGTAGTCGAGGGACGAGTGTCGAGGGGCGAGAGCTGAGAAGGTTGAGGGAGGTCTACCCGAACCCTCACCCGCCCTCCGGGCACCCTCTCCCATCCGATGGGAGAGGGACGGGGTGAGGGCGCCTTCCGCTCGCCCCTCGACCTTCGACCGTCGACCGCCTTGCGCGTACCTCACGTATGCGAGGAGCGTGAGCAGCCCGAAAAATGCGCACAGGATGTCCTTGCGTTCCGAGAGCCAGGCGACCGACTCGACCCGGAGCGGGTGCCATGCAAACAGAGCGGCGACAAACGCGCTCTTCCAGAATTCATCGGTCATCCGCAACAGCAGCAGAAAGAGCAACGCTCCATTGATCGCATGAATGCAAACGCTCATGAGATGATGCCAGCCCAGATCCATCCCAAAAATCTGGCAATCCAGCATGTGAGAAATCCACGTCAAGGGGTGCCAGTTCGAAGCATGTCCGGTGGTAAAGGCCCATCCGACACCTTCCCATGTCAAGCCCGCCTGGACCCTGGGATTATCCACAAGGTAAGCGCCATCATCATAGTTGATCCAAATGTTATTCCGGACGCTCGAATAGATGCCCAGGGTGATCACCACGAGAAGCAGGCAGATAACGACTGGTCTGGGAGTGGATGCGATGTTCCTGTCTTTTGCTGGAGTCCTCATCCGATCAACTCTGGCGGTTGGTGCCATTACGCGACGGAAAAACTAGCATGGGCGGTGGGTCGAATCGACATTGAATTTGCGCGGAAGGCGGGCTCAAACCCAGGATTTGCGGATGAGCCATGTTTTGACGAGCTGGGTTAGGCCCACATAACAGACCAGGGTCAGCGCCATGAATGCCCAGAAGGAACCTGGCAGCGGCACAAATCCGAGGGGGACAGCCAGGGGCGAGTACGGCAGGAACGCGCCGAGCAGGATAATCAGCAAGGTTGTCATCGTGAGCTGCCAGCTGGCGCGGGATTGGATGAAGGGAATGAGGTTGGTGCGAATCACGTGGATGATGAGGGTTTGTGTCATGAGCGATTCGACGAACCAGCCGGTGTGAAAGAGCGCCGCGGCATACGTGTTGTTGGCGTCAGCGCCCGGCGGAAACCGCGATGCCAGGGCGGCGGGCACCGCCAGGTCCAGTTGACCGCATTTGTAAACAAACCACATCAAGGCGTAGGTCGTGTAATCGAAAATCGAACTGATGGGCCCAATAAACACAATAAACCGGGCAATCTCGCCCATGTGCCATGGCCGCGGCTTCGCAATCTGCTGCGGCCCGACGTTGTCGGTCGGAATCGGCACCTGCGAAAAATCATAGAGCAGGTTGTTGGTGAGCACCTGGATGGGCGCCATGGGGACGAACGGGAGCCACCAACTGGCGCCAATGACGCTGAACATGTTTCCAAAATTCGAGCTCGCGCCCATCCGAATGTATTTGAGGATATTGACAAAAACTTTCCTGCCCTCGAGCACTCCCTCTTCCAGAACCAGCAGGCTCTTTTCCAGCAGGATGACATCCGCGGATTCTTTGGCGATGTCCACCGCGTTATCCACGGAAATTCCGACATCGGCCGCGCGCAACGCGGGGGCATCGTTGATGCCATCGCCCATGAAGCCCACGACATGCCCTTTGCGCTGGAGGGCCTGCACGATCTGCCTCTTGTGCGTCGGCGAAAGCCTGGCGAAAACATCCGAGCCTTCCACCGCGTCGGCAAGCTGGGATTCGTTCATCGATTCGATCTGGCTTCCAAGGATGATTTTTGGGGAGTGAATGCCGACTTCATTGCACACTTTGCGAGTGACCAGGTCGTTGTCGCCCGTCAACACCTTCACTGTGACGCCGTGCTGGCGCAGGACAGTGATGGCCTTGGCGGCGGTGTCCTTGGGCGGATCCAGGAAGGCCAGGTAGCCGGTCAGGACCAGGTCGCATTCGTCGGCCTTGGAGTAGGCCGGGCGTTTGTCAATTTTGCGGGTCGCCACTGCCAGCGCGCGAAAACCATCTTCGCTCAGGTCGTTCACCTGCTCGATCAGGTTGCCGACAAGGATCGGTTCCATGGGAAAAATTTCCCCTTCGCTCTCGAAATGGGTGCACCGGGCAAAGACCGCCTCGGGCGCTCCCTTGGTGAGCAACAACCGTTCGCCGTCCGGCCTCTCCACTGCCACGGACATCATCCGGCGGGAGAAATCAAAGGGGATTTCGTCCACCTTGACGTATTTGTCGATCGAGAGTTCGCCATGCAGTTCCTTGTGCTGCAGCACGGCCCTGTCGAGCACGTTCTTGAGCCCGGTTTGGAAGTAGCTGATCAGGTAGGCGTCGCGAAGCACCTCCTCATTTTCGTTTTTAAAAACGTCGCAATAGATCTCCAGGATAACGTGGTCGATCGTCAGCGTCCCGGTTTTGTCGGTGCAGAGCACGTCCATGGCGCCGAAGTTCTGAATGGAGTTCAATCGCTTGACGATGACCTTTTTCCTGGACATGGCCATGGCGCCTTTGGACAGGCAGACCGAAACAATCATCGGCAACATTTCAGGCGTCAGCCCGACGGCGACGGCGAGAGAGAAGAAGAAAGCCTGGTGCCAGTCGTGCTTTCGAAAACCGTTGATGAGGAAAACCAGGGGAACCATGACCAGCATGAACCGGATCATGAGCCAGGTGAACTGTTTCACGCCCCGGTCGAAGGCGGTCTCGGTCTGTTGCCCGGTCAGGCTGCTGGCCATTTTGCCGAAATAGGTCTTCGGCCCGGTGGCGACAATGACGGCGGTGGCCGAACCGCTCTCCACGCTCGTGCCGAGGAAACACAGGTTGGCGTACTCGATGATTGAAGCTTTATCCCGGGTCTCGCGCGCGTCGGTTTTTTCGACAGGCATGGATTCGCCGGTGAGCGTTGCCTGGATGACGAACAGGTCTTTGGCCGCAATCAGGCGGACGTCTGCGGGCACCATGTCGCCGGCCGAAAGCTTTACGATATCGCCGGGAACCAACAGATGAAGCGGGATCTCCTTGGGCTGCCCTTCCCTGAGGACCGTTGCGGTGACGCGGATCATGGCTTTCAGCCTGGCAGCCGCGGTATCGGCCCGTGTTTCCTGGATGAAACGCAACGACAACCCCAGGATGACCATCAGCAGCATCACCGTTCCAGCGCGGAAGTCATCAGCGGCGAAGGAGAGAATGGCCAGGACCGTCAGCAGGATGACCAGGGGATTGCGACCCGCCAGGTACAGGCGCCGGAGATGACCTTGTTTTTTCTCGCGCGCGACTTCGTTGGGCCCATAGCGTTCCAGCCGCGCGGCGGCTTCCTCCTCTGTCAGGCCGTTTGGTGTGGTGCCAAGGCTTTCCAGCACCGCCGGGATTTCCTGGGCCGCCGCCTCCCGAAGCGGATCACCGGGCATGCGAACCTGCTGCGCCTGGCCAGCCTGCGCTCCCGCCGTCTCGAGACGAAGTGGGGCAGACATTTTAGTGATTCGAACCCGCTATTTATGCCAATCTCTGCCGCAGTTTTTCCAACTGATCGTGCAGCGCCTTCGGCAGGTGATCTCCGAAACGCGTGTAATTGGCAGCCACATCCTCCACTTCGCTCTTCCACCCGGGCGCATCCACCGACGTCAGCACTTTCAGGTCATCGCTGGATAGACCCAGTCCGCTCAAATCCAATGCATCCGGGGTCGGCAGGATGCCGATGGCGGTCTTCTGCGATTTGCCCGTGCCCTGCACGCGCTCGCAAATCCATTTGAGCACCCGGCTGTTCTCGCCGTATCCGGGCCAAAGGAATTTGCCGGTGGCATCTTTTCGGAACCAATTGACAAAATAGATCCTCGGCAGCTTGCTGCGGTCGGTGCGCTGCGCAAAGGAAAGCCAATGCGCAAAGTAATCTCCCATGTGATAGCCGCAAAAAGGCAGCATCGCAAAAGGATCGCGCCGCATGACGCCGGCCTGTCCCAGGGCCGCGCTGGTCGTTTCCGACCCGCAACTGGACCCCATGAAAACCCCGTGCTCCCAGTCAAAGGCCTCGTTCACCAGCGGAATCGTGTGCGGCCGGCGTCCCCCGAACAGAATGGCCGAGAGCGGCACGCCTGCCGGATTCTGCCAATCCGGATCGATGACGGGGCATTGCGATGACAGGGTCGTGAACCGAGAGTTCGGATGCGCCGCCTTGCGGCCGGACTGAGGCGTCCATTCCTTTCCTTCCCAATCGATGACGTTGGCCGGAGCGGGAATTCCGGAGTCCTCCCACCAGACATCCGCATCGGGCGTCAGGGCGACATTAGTGAAGATGCTGTTTTTGGCGAAGGTGGCGACAGCGTTGGGGTTGGTCTTGCTGGAGGTGCCCGGTGCAACGCCAAAGAAACCAAATTCCGGGTTCATGGCATACAGCCGTCCATCGCTGCCGATGCGGATCCAGGCGATGTCATCTCCAATGCAGGTGACCTCCCATCCGGGCAAGGTGGGCCGCATCATGGCTAGGTTTGTTTTGCCGCAAGCACTGGGGAACGCGGCTGCCATGTAAAACTTTTTACCCTCCGGCGATTTCAATGACAGGATGAGCATATGCTCAGCCATCCAGCCTTCTTTCCTGGCGACGGCTGAGGCAATTCGCAGCGCCAGGCATTTCTTCCCGAGCAAGGCATTGCCGCCGTATCCCGAGCCGTAGGACCAGATGGAGGGATCCTCTGGAAAATGGACGATGTACTTGTTTTTGGGGTCGGGTTCACAAGGCCATGAAACGTCCTTCTGGCCGGGCTGCAACGGCATTCCAACCGAGTGCAGGCAGGGAATAAAAGTCCCGTTTGGCCCCAGCCTGTTCAGAACTGCCTTCCCCATACGCGTCATGATCCGCATATTGACCACGACGTATGGCGAATCGGTGACTTCGACGCCGATCTTGCAGATCGGGGAGTCCAGCGGCCCCATCGCAAAGGGAACGACATACATCGTGCGACCCTTCATCGAGCCCTTAAAAAGTCCCGTCAGCTTTTTCTTCATCTCAGCCGGGTCGGCCCAATTATTGGTGGGCCCCGCTTCTTCCTTCGTTTTGGAGCAAATGTAGGTGCGATCCTCGACGCGGGCGACGTCGCTTGGATGGGATCTGGCGAGAAAACTCCCCGGGCGCTTGCGTGGATCCAGTCGGACGAAAGTTCCGGAGCTGACCATGAGGTCACAGAGGTGGCGGTTTTCCTGTTCGGAACCGTCGCACCAGAAGATCCGGTCCGGGGTGCACAGCCGGGCTTGGTCCTCGACCCAGGCGATCAGCTTTTGATTGCTCGTGTTAAGGCTGCCCAGGGCGGCCTGGCCCGGGCCTGGATCGATGTTTGCGCACTGCTGTCCGGCGCTGCCCCTGGCTTCCGCGCCGGCGCTTGTTCGTCTTGACTCGTTCATCGGCAATTGCGTTGAGGTTTCAGATTCGCGCCGTTTGGCAGCGGAAAAAGTGACGCGGATCGGGCGGAATATGCCACAGCTCACTCCAATTGCACCAAAAAAAAGGGGGTTGCATCGACCCTGGAGGAAATCGTGCGCCGTCACAAGGGGATCAAGCCGGAAAATACGGATGCGGACAGGCGGTTGTAAGCGCGGGCACGCTGTGATTTCCTGCTTAGTGATTGAATATTGCCGGATTTTCAGATTCACTTCCTCTGAAAGAGCAAGCCCATGCAGCCGCAGTTGTTATCCTGGTCGCAGCAAGCTCTGTCCGAAACGAAGCGGGCGGCGCTCATCACGCTGCTTGCCGATGAGGACCCGATTGTTTACGAGGCGGTGCAAAAAACCATTCTGTCTTGTGGCCTGGCGGCCCGGCAATGGGTTCAGCCTTACAGGCTCAGCGGCGATCCGCTGCTGCGGCGCCGCGTGCTGGGGATCCTGCGGCATCTTGGCCGGCAGGAGGCGGACATCCGGTTCCTGGCATTCTGCCTCAATAATGGAGCGGAGTTCGACCTGGAAAAAGCGGCTTTGCTGCTTGGCGCCACTGCCTATCCGGATATTTCCATCCAGGGCTATGGAGCATTGCTGGACCAATACGCGGCCGAGCTGCGCTCGCGCATCGATCCCAGCGCCTCAGCCCGCCAGATCGCAGGAGTGATCAACGAATACCTCTTCGAGGAGCTGGAGTTCATCGGCGAAGAACGGGTCCATTGCGAACCCGAAGCGACTTACTTCAACCGTGTCCTGGATCGAAAGGCGGGCGACCGGATCAATCTTTGCCTGCTGTATTTGTTGCTTGCCCGCAGGCTGCGCCTCCCGATGGCGGGCGTGGACTTGCCCGGCCGTTTCATCTGCAGGTACCAATCCGCTTCAGACGAGTTATTTGTGGATGTCTTCAATTGCGGCAGCTTCCTGACGAAAGCGGATTGCGTGCATTACCTGGAGGAGCGCTCCAGCGGATATCAAGCCGATCTTTTGTCCCCGGTCAGTCCCCGGCGAATGCTGGTGCGGATCTGTGACAACCTGCACCAGGGTTATCTCCAGCTCCAATCGACTGACGAAGCCACCCGGGTCCAGCGATATCTCGTCGCGCTCAAAGCATAAAGGCCCGGATTCTTTTTAACCACGGATGCACACGGATGGGATGGGAAAAGCAACCCTCACCCTAACCCTTTCCCGTCGGACGGGAGAGGGAAAAGGAGCTAATGCTTTGGGTTTTGTTGCACCCTCGTTTGCAACCAACGCGTGACCCACTTCTCCCTCTCCCATCGGATGGGAGAGGGCCGGGGTGAGGGCACGTTTTAAATCGTTGCCAGGAACGCATGAACTTTCGACATCATGGTACGGATGAGGCGAGGTAGGGCTGCGCTGCGCGCAGCCGGACGCACGCAGTGCTCCCCTACCGAAAATCCGTGTTCATCCGTGTCCATCTGTGGTTGAAGAAGCATTCAACCGAAACGCTCCGGCTTAGCGCGCCACTGACTCGGCCAGCCACGCGAGGTATTTGCCGTATCCGCCTTCCAGGTCGATCACCAGGAACTCGGGGGTGTCGTACGGGTGCAGGGCTATGATGTGAGACTGTAACTTGCCGATTCGGGCGGCAGAGGTCTTCAGCAGCAGAAGCACTTCTTTTCCGTGCTCGATTTTTCCTGCCCATCGATAATGGGATTCGAGGCCGGGGATGAGATTGGCGCAGGCAACCAGGCGCGCTTTCAATGCCGACTTCGCCAGCTTTCTTGCCGTGTTGAGATCCGGCGCCGTCACGAGAACCAGCTTGTATTTTCCCGTCTGCTTCACGGATCTAGTGTGGTGTAACTGGGACAGCTTTACAATGGCGCCGACCCTCACCCGACCCTCACCCGACCCTCACCCGACCCTCACCCCGTCCCTCTCCCATCCGATGGGAGAGGGACGGGGTGAGGGTC
>Ga0075520_1001140_pt1 | contig 12534 bp, 8 predicted proteins | sample NGEPerB_FD_75100 | JGI IMG/M metagenome (GOLD analysis project Ga0075520, IMG submission 75100) | Arctic peat soil microbial communities from the Barrow Environmental Observatory site, Barrow, Alaska, USA - NGEE PermafrostAB12-B | ecosystem: Environmental > Terrestrial > Soil > Wetlands > Peat ... | reverse complement strand
TCCTAGGGCGGCGCGAAGCGCCTGAACCAAGTAGCGGCGGGTGAAGACTACGACCAACAGGGTGTAGACCAGATACGCTCCGGTCATCTGCTGGGGGAAATAGGGGAAATCCGTGTCGGTACTGTAGCCCTGCGCCTGGCCAAACCAATACTGCATGCGATACAGCAGGTACCCGACAACCAAACTTAGCAGGACATTGAGCTCCATCAGGAGGCCAAGCCCAACAAACAGGGCCAGCACTTTGAACTCCACACCTTCCCAAGCGCGGCCCCAAAAGGCATCGGAAAGGTAGCTCTTGACGGATATATTGATGCCAAGGTCTGGCAGGCTGGGAATATATCCGTAGAGCACTTTGAACGCGCACCATAGGAACGACACCCCAAAGCCAATCCACATCCAGCGGTTTCGGAAGAACCGTTCGCCCAGGCCGCCTTCGGCGGGCTCTGCACCGAGCAGCACGGATATCACGCGACCCGTTGGCAGTGGATACCGTTCGCTTTGCAGCCATTGCTTGCGAAAGATCAACGTGAGCCCGAATGTGGCACCGAACACAAGTAATGCGAAAACGGCCAAACGCGAAATCGGGGCAACCCAGTCGCCGAGCGGGTAGTCGAGCCCCAGCAAATAGTGAAGTCCCTTGGCTGTCCACAGGCTGTCCGGCACCACGATAACGCCCTGGCGCTGCGCCATAGGCAACGTCTCGTATTCCTTGGCAGTGACCCGCTTGAAGCCTTTGTACGCCGCCTCGATTGCCCGCACGTCATACAGCCGGGGATCGCGGAATATTGCCTGGCCTTTGCCGTGAAGTCCGAACTCGAACACAACGGAATGTTGCGCGCCATTCGGCAGCGATAGAGGATAGAATCCCACGCGTTCCGAACCATCCAGTAGCAGCGGCTTCTTTTTGGCTTCAGTTCGCCCCGTGACTGGCTCAGCCGAGACGGTCGTTTCATCATCACAGTAAACGCGAATGAAGTAGCCAGCATCCGACCCGAGCGAGCTGGCGCGCACCAGTGCGGTCAGCAAGTACGGGCGGCCTGGCACCGCTACTGCCGCGTATCCTGTACGCGGCGCAGACGTTTCCGAACCGAGCTGCAAACGGATACGAACCGATGACACCGCACTCGGATCTGTATTAGCAAGGATTGCAAAGCCATCGGCAATGCGGGCGCCGCCCAAGGGTTTTGCTTCGGACCTCTCGGCGCCCGCTCCTGAAAATACGTCTTTTAGTAAGTTCTTACCGTGAGGCCAAAGCGCTTCCGGTAACGCTTCGAATTTCGTCCAATCCGAACGCCGCACAATCGTGCTGAGGCCCGACAACTGATAGCGCCAAAAACCGACACCCATTAGCGGCGTCGCAATCAATGCCGCGAACAGCACGCAAACAAGCTCCGCTTTGGACAGCAGTCGTATACGCGCAAGCCCCGCGAGAAGGGTGCAAGCTATGGCAAGCGGAAGGAATACGAGCAGGGCTGGAATCGGCAATGCCTCGGCACCAATCTGCGGATTGGCATCGTCGAAGACCCCCGCAAGTTGGGTGACCAGACCCGAAGCGAAAATCACAACCAGCGCAATTGCCCCGGCGCGCACGGTAAGGCCCGACGGCGGTCGGCTGGAGCCAATGGGGTCACGACGGCGCGGCAAGCGGGCTGTTTTTTACTCAACTTCTGGAAACGTGTCCACGCCGCAGTGGCCCGACCCATTCAGCGCCGGATCATGGTCGAATTAGTTCAGAAATAGTGCGCCGGTCCGCAGCCCGGAGTACATTTCACGACGTGCCTCGACGGTACCCCCTCGACACGCTGTTCAAATACAGAAAGCTGGCGGTTGAAAAGGCCGAACGCGTCGTTGAGCAACATACCGCCAATCGAGACTTGGCTGAGGTGGAAGTTCAAGAAATCCGAGACGGCGTAAGGCTTGCCCGTGAAAGAATCGCTGCACGGAAGAATCGCGAATGGGAAATTACGCGCCAAGTGGTTACTCGGGCTTGTGACTTGCTACAGGCGGTTGCGTGGCGCGACGGCGAGCAGAATCAGCTGAATCGGCGGCTGGCCCAACTTGCAGACTCAGAAAAGAGACTTCGCGACTTACAGCAGGCTGTTGGCCTTGCCCTGCAGGAAGTTACGAATGCACGACAAAAGTACGTCGCAGTCGAGCGGCACCGCGAGACTTTCGAGCGTTCGACACAACTCGCCGAAGAGGTTGCAGAGGACGAAGACGCCACAGAGACCTGGCAGGTGCGGAATCGTGGTATGGGCGAAAGGTCTCAGTGATGCACCGCATATCGCTACTGCTCGCTGCGATCCTCGTGAGTTGTTCGGTGCAGCAACCGCCAGCGCCGGGTCCTGCCAATCCTCGGTTGTCAGCGGGGGCCAGCACGGGTTCTGTGAGTCGCGTGGATGCGCAGGCACCCGCGCCTTTGGTCGCCTTGGACTCATTGCGACCGCTAATTTCGCGCGCGGAGCTTTCAGAAGTTGCGGTTGCTGTCGAACGAGGAGACGTTGTTAAGGCACTCTTGGCCTTCGAGCAGGCCCTTGTTCGCGCAAATCCGCAGAGCCCCGAGCGGCAGCGCTGGCACCTTTGGTTAGGCTATGCGTACCAAAAGCGTGACGATTGCGCGGCGGCAATTTCCCATTTTGACGAAGCGTCCAGTGTTGCGTGGCCGCTCGTCGATTATGCTCGTTTCGGTGCCGCGCAATGCCGGGTGGCACTTGGTCTACTAAAGGAGGCAGGGAGCATTCTTGACAGCGCCAAATCGGAGGCGCCCCTCGAAGATTCTGTGAATTTGCTTCGGGCCCAAATATCATTCCAAACTGGCTCCTTAGGTCAAGCCATCAATATTTGGCGCGACTACTTACAGAAGCTCAAAGGTGGGACATCAGAAAGCGCAAAAGTTAGTTTGAGTTTAGCCCAGGCGCTATATTCCGCAGCGTCCCAAGAATTTCACACGGAACCGTTAAATCCTCGGTTGGTTCCGGATAATATCTCGACCGACAGCCTGTTGCGCGAAGCCCTCTCTAGGTTGGATTCCACGAACATACGGGATTTGGATGGGGCGGCTCAGGAACGGGCGGTCGACCTTAAGCAATCTATTGTTGCACGAATCTTCTCCACCGACCCTAATCAGCAACAGAAGTGCAAAATTGGTGATCAAATCGACGAGCTGGAAAATCTCGTCGAACAGCGCGACATAAAAAGGGCCTTCGGTCTTGCGAGTAGCCTCCTGGCCGAATTGCAACAGGCCGGGCTGCAGCGATCTAGTGTGGGTTGTCGTGCATTGTTTGCTGCCGCACAAATTCACTTGGCAAGAGGTGAGAATCGGGAGGCTTGTGCAAGATACGACACGGTGGCCAAAGAGTGCAATGATCCCGAGGATCTGGTGGCACGCGCGCTATTTGCGGCTGGGCGCCGATGGCAGGATTTCCACGATGCACCTGTAGCCATTGCCCATTTTGAATCCTTGGAGAAGCGTTTTCCCACCCATCGTCTCGCAGACGACGCCCGATTGCGCCAAGCCTACGCATATTTGGAACTCGGGGCAGATTCTAAGTTTACCGACCTAATAGAGCACATGACCGAGGACTTTCCCAATGGTGACATGGTCGGTGAAGGACTATTTCAACTTGCCCTTCGTCGCATTGTTAAGGGTGACTGGTCAGGTGCTGAGCCATTGCTTTCCCAGGCGGGTCGCTTACGACAGATAGTCGAGCGGGATGACGTCGAGCAAACCGAGCGCCAAAAGTACTTTCTAGCGCGCGCCCAGTATCAGCTAGGCCAGAGGGAACCTGCGCTTGTTAGTCTCGAGCAGCTTGTCCGTGAACGGCCTTTCAGTTACTATATGTTAGAAGCGTACACGCGGTTGATTCAATGGGCGCCGGAACGGGCGGAGCGCGCCAAAGCCTTGGCAAATACTGGCGGTAAGGACTCTCCATTTACGGTATCGTATCGGAGTGAATTCGATAGACCGGGCTTCGCGCGGGCGATTGAACTGATGGCACTCGGCGAATTCGACAAGGGTGCGGAAGAATTGAAGATGCTTCACTTGCCGACGGACATTGAGCCACAGCTGTTCTGGACTCAAGCTTCCTTTGAGGCGGCCGCGGGCGCTCTCAAAGACTCGCAGGCGCTCGTCAAGGACAGGATGCGTGACTGGCCTCGCCGCTGGCCAGTTGGGGCCTGGGAGGCTGCGTGGAAAGTCGGGTTTCCGCAACCATTTCTTGATATCGTGCTTCGCGAGAGCAAACGCGCGAACGTACCCAAGTCTTTAGTATATGCGGTAATTAGGGAAGAATCCCAATTCGACCGCAATGCACTGAGTGGGGCTGAGGCTTATGGCCTCATGCAACTCATTGTGCCAACCGCGAGAATCGCCGCTCGAAAATTGGAAATGGTTGCAAATTCGGTGTCACTGATGCGTCCAAATGTCAATATTGCACTCGGCTGCCAGGTACTGGCTGGCCTTCTGCAACAATTCGAGGGGCAGCCAACCCTGGCGATTCCCGCCTATAACGCAGGACCGGGCCGCCCCGCCCGGTGGCTCAAAGAAAGACCCGACATGGACTTTGACGTGTGGGTCGAAGCCATCCCGTTCACGGAAACACGTACCTATTTCAAACACGTCCTATCTAGCTGGGCAACTTACACTTGGCTTTACGAACGCGACATCTCCGAGGCGACGATGCGGCTGCCGCTTCGAATTGGCAACTGAGTTTACCGGCTTGGCGGTTGTGCTAAGGCAGCGGCGTGCGAACCGCCACGTTGACCATCTGGAACAGGGCAATAATTGCCAGTTCAATTGTGGCAAGTCTGCTTTGCGGCTGCCGATTTGTACGTGGCGGTGACAACAAAGCGAGTCACAAAAGTACGCTGCCGAGGGAAAATCGTCTCACGGGGGATGCGTGGCTTGACGGTCAACTGCCGCCGAGCGTTCTTCAGGGGCAACCTCGCACAGGTGGTGAAATCACCATTCAAATTGATACAGACCCTCCGAATCTCAATACCATCATCGCCTCAGATTATTGGGCCGACCAAATCACGACCAAGCACGTGTCTGAGCTCTTGGTGACGGTCGATGCCTATGACGAACCTCGGTATCGTTACAAGCCCACACTGGCTCAAAGTTGGGAAATTAGTCGCGACGGCTTAAGCTATACATTCCACCTGCGTAAAGATGTTCGTTGGCACGATGGTTCGCGATTCTCGGCGGATGACGTCATAGCCACTTTCGATAAGATCCAGGATACTACTTCAAAAGCGGCGGCTCTTCGTTCGAATACGAAAGAAATTCAGCGCTACGAACGTCTCGACGATTATACAGTTCACTTCGTGCTAAAGCAGCCCTATTTCTTTGTGATGGATGGTGTCTTCGCTTCAGTTCCGATCCAGCCCGCACACGTTATTCGGAAAATGACGGGCGTTGCCTACAGCGAAGCGGCTACAAATCCCCTGAATCGCGCCCCCGTTGGCACGGGGCCTTACCGCTTTGAAAAATGGGAAAACGGTCAAGTGATATCATTGGTGCGCAATCCCGATTATTGGGGGAAAAAGCCGTATCTGGACCGCATCTCATTCCGAATCGTTAAGGAGGAGTCCATCTTTCTCGAGCTAGCCGAACGCGGCGAAATCGACGTTTTGTCTCGCGTACGGGCCAACCAATGGATTAAGCTCACTAAATCCAATTTACGGGAAAGATTCCACAGACTACTGTTCTATCAAGCCAACTATCGATGGATTGGCTGGAACCTAAGACGTCCACAATTCCAAGATGCGCGCGTTCGCCAGGCGCTGACGATGCTCACCGATCGCCCCGGTATCATCAATTCACTCTTGCACGGTTTGGCGAAGCCCACACAATGCCACTTCTACTGGGCAAGCCCGGCCTGTGATCAGACACTCGAGCCGCTGCCTTATGATCCGGTAAGGGCCGTGGAATTGCTCGAGCAGGCGGGGTGGGTTGATCACGACGGTGACGGAATTCGCGATTATCAAGGTCGCCGTTTCTCATTCACTTTCATGGTCCCCGTCGTGTCCGAGGAAGCGGCACGCATCGGAACCAAGATGAAGGAAGACTATGCTCGGGCGGGAATTGAACTTAGATTGCAGCGCGTCGAATGGGCTGCCTTTACGCGGCGCCTGACCAACCACGATTTTGACGCTTGCACACTAATTTGGTCCGGTGAACCGCGCAGTGAACCGACTCAGATATGGAGCACCAGCTCAATTAATGGTGGCTCCAACTTCATTGGATTCAGCAATATTGAGGCTGACAAACTCATGCATGCGGCGCGAAGCGAGCTAGACGACGATCGCCGCAACGAGCAATACAGGAAACTAGGTGCAATTTTGTATCAGGAGCAGCCATATACCTGGCTATATGTTCGTCCACAAATGGAGTTGATAAGCCGACGGCTCAAGGGCGTCCGACAGACACTTATGGGCTGGGTATTGGAGGACTGGTGGATTGACGAAAACCGTACCGCGAATGTGGAGGGCCGGTAACGATGGGTCGTTTCTTGCTGCGTCGTGTCGGGTTGATGATACCAACATTCCTCGGTGTGACAGTAATTTGTTTCTTAGTGCTCCGGCTCGCGAACGCAGATCCGGTGGCGACGAGCCTGGAGGGTGCCGTTACAGGCAGGCAAATCTCGAAGGAAGCCATCGAACATTTGCGGCATTTCTACGCACTCGATCAGCCTTGGCCCGTCCAATATTTGCGCTTGTTACGCCGCCTTATTACCTTTGACTTGGGCAATCGCTGGCAGGATGGACGGGCCATATCCGAAGTCATTGGTGAAGCACTGCCGGTCACGCTAATGTTAAGCGGGATGTCTCTGGTGATTGCATATGTTCTGGCAATCCCGCTTGGCGTGTTTTCAGCTGCGGAGCGGGGGACACGTCGGGACACTGTGATGACAGTGTTGCTCTTTGTCCTCTACTCACTGCCCAGCTTTTGGGTGGGTACGATGCTAATCGTTTATTTGAGTAGCGGGCAATTTATAAGTTGCCCTTGGCTTAAAACAAAGGGCTGCTTTCCCTTGCAGGGATGGCACACATTCCGGGGTTTTCAGCAGCTAGGTCCATTCAATAAAACTGTCGATGTGCTGTGGCACGTTACTTTGCCAGTGGTTACTCTAACCTATGGATCTCTCGCCAGCCTATCGCGCTATATGCGAATGGGGATGCTCGAAACTCTTAGGCAAGACTACATTCGTACCGCGCGCGCCAAGGGCTTGAGCGAGCGAAGAGTCAACTATGTGCATGCGCTGCGCAACGCGTTGATTCCAATTATCACATTGCTCGGATTAACTCTGCCCACCTTGATTGGGGGCAGTGTCATTGTGGAGCAAATTTTTGGGATTCGCGGTATGGGATATGTAGCTCTCGAAGCGATCCGATTGCCCGATTACCCCTTAGTTATCACGATTGTCGCGTTTACCGGCCTTCTTACCATGCTCGGCGTGCTCGTGTCGGACATTCTCTATGCCATTGTAGATCCGAGAATTCGCTTGGAAGGAGACTCAGAATGATCAGAGCCAACGCCGGCGGATCACGACGGGCGCCGACTCGCTGGCTTTGGCAGCTATTGAAGCTCCGACAAAGACCGGTGCAATGGGTCGCGTTTTGGATTTTGGTAGGTTTCGTGGCCGCAGCGCTTTTTGCGGATATGCTCGCGAGTAGTCAACCCCTGGCACTCTATTTTCGCGGTCATTTGTATCTGCTCCCCAATTTATTTCATCCGGCAAATCTCAGAATATACGACAACGAGCTGCTCGTCAGGTATCTCAGACCCGGCGAATGGGTTCTGCTGCCCATCGTCCCCTGGGGTTACAACGGTCATGACTTAACACACGTATTAGCGGCACCGGACGCCTTGCATTGGTTGGGAACGGACAGCAGTGGTCGCGACGTGCTGGCGCGGGTGCTGCACGGATCACGAGTAAGTTTGATTGTCGGGGTTTTGAGCGTTAATGTTCTAGTAATTATTGGAGTAACGCTTGGAACCCTGGCAGGGTACTTTGGCGGGCCTTTGGACGTCTTGTTGATGCGACTCCTCGAAATCGTCCACTCCATACCAACGATACTCTTATTGGTTACCTTGCTTTCTGTCCTCGCCCCAGAAGGTTACGGGGCCGTTGTTGCCATGACGATGGTTATTGGCCTAGTGTGGTGGACAGATGTTGCGCGGCTGGTTCGAGGCGAAATTCTTCGCGTAAAGGAATTGGACTACGTTCAAGCTTCACGCGCCCAAGGCGCCGGTACCGCTCGAATCATCTTTGCGCACGTACTGCCCAATGCATCGAGTCCGGTCCTCGTGAGTGCGACCTTTGCCTTGGCAGCTGCTATCCTTGTCGAGGGCGCCCTTAGCTTCTTGGGATTTGGCATACCTGACGACATGGCGTCATGGGGTGGATTGCTCAATGAAGTCCGAAGCAATATTGAGGCTTGGTGGTTGGCATTTTTTCCGGGTGCAGCAATCTTCGTTACCGTGACAGCATTCAATCTTCTGGGTGAAGGTTTGAGGGATGCCTTCGACCCTCGCCTTAGGACGTGATCCAGCAAAATCCGAGCCTACCCGAGTTCTGGGAGCGCTGCGGTATATTTTTTCAGTGCTACGGTGCTCGTTGCAATCTCGTGTGCATTCGCTCAGAGGCATCGGCTCCGTGAGGTCGGGTTCGAGTCGCACGGATTGTCGTACCTGTGCTAGCACGAGCCAAATATGGGTATTCGAATCTTGCACCAACTACCTTCCCTGGCGATTCATTGTGCAATCGTTGGTGCCACTTGGGGAGCCCTGCTATCAGAAGGTACTAGCATTGCCTGGGCTAGGCCCCCTTCGGCTTCTGGCGCGGCCGCAACTTCCCAAGCGGGAAGTGACTCGTCTGTGGCGAGAGGGACAGACTCCGGAGTTGCCGCTATCGCGCCAAATTCTCCGGCCGAAAAGCGAGCGGCCAAGCTTGCAAGTGAGGCCATTGGTACGGACTATTGGTCCGGACATCATCCCCTCGCGGAAAAAAAGCTGCGTGAGGCCATCCAAATCTGCATGGTGCAGAATTGCTCTGTGCCATTTGTGGCGCGATTGCACCGGGACTTGGGCGTCGTCTACATCGCCGGGATGAAACGAGTCGAGGACGGCAAGGACGAGTTCACGGCGGCTTTAGCGGCCGACGCAACGGTCGCCTTGGCCGCCCCAATGGACATGCCCGCTGTTAAGCAAGCCTTTGCTGACGTGAAGGCGAGTATGCCAGCAACGGTGGGTTCAACAGCGTCGGCTGCCGCAACTGGTGTTCCAGCGCCTGCTCCCGAAACCAAACCAGAGCCGGAGCCACAACTCGCCGATGCCAACGGGGAAAGCGGGGCAAGAAACTCACGAAATGGCGAGCCTGAGCCCGAAGAAGCACCCGAACTGGCTTCGGCTCGACGCATCATGAATTGGGTTACATTGGGTCTGCAACAAGATTTCGTGTTTCACTCGCAAACACCCAACGCCTGTTCGCCAGGCAGCAACTACAAATGTTTTGACGCGGCGGGGACCTATGTACCGGTCACCGGCTTCGCTGCGGGCGGAAATCAGGTGTCGTCGGGCGGGATTACCACCGGAACTTTGCGTTTGCTGATCGGTTTCGACCGGGTTCTTGGTCGTAGATTCACCCTGGGTCTGCGGGTTGGATCAGTCCTTGCGGGCAAAGCCGAGAAGGTGCAGGGCGACAGAGCGTTTATGTACTTTCATGGCGAAGGGCGTGCTGCCGTATGGTTTGCGCGGGATCCCTTTATCGGTACGGGTATACATCCATACCTATTCGGTTCCACCGGCGTGGCAGAAGTCGATGGCAAAGTTCTCGTTGAGTATACATCAACCGATCCCGCACGACCTTGCCCGAACTGCAAGCTCGACGCTTGGAAACGAAGCGGCAACGTGTTTTTCGGCATCGGTGCGGGCGTACAGGCGGCAATTACTCCAAAAAGTGGGCCGATCCTAGAAGCGCGTTACATGCAATTCGTAGGGCCAAGCGTTCCGGTAATTGGAGCACAATTGGGTTATGCGGTCGGTTTCTAAGGCTCTATTCACTTGCTGATGCGGGCTCGCTGGCGAGCGGTTCATTGGGCGATCCCACTGGGTGGGTTGCTGGCGCTTACAGCTTCAGGCGGGGCTAGTGAAAGGTCGGAGCCGGATCCGAATACAATTATTCCCTATGTCGATTTGCATGTGGATCTCGCTTATCAACACAATTACAAGGACGCTCCATGCCTTCGTGGAACAGGGCAATTTTCCGAATCCCTCGTGCGCCAAGGAGGACTAGCCGCTGTGGTCCTCCCACTGTTCGTACCGTTTTCCGTGTCTAAACAGGGCCCACGCCTCAGCGACTATGAGAGAAGCTGGCAAAACATGGAGCGGTGCCTCGATGCTCAGACTACTTACGTTCACCCCGGTGTGGAGCCCGGCATCAATCAAGTTCGCACGTTTTATTCCTTCGAAGGTATGGGTCCGTTTGGGACTGACTTGCCGGACTTGGAGCGCTGGTTTCGGCGCGGGGTGCGACTGTTTGGTTTGGTGCACAACCAGCACAATGCGCTGGCAGCCTCTGCCCTCGCCATACACGAAGAAGATTTTGGTCTCACTGCCCTGGGTCAGCAAGTAGTTACTCGTGTTTACCAATTGGGAGGTCTCGTTGACATTTCCCATGCCTCGGATCACGCTGCTACAGATGTCCTACAAATTGCGATGAAACTGGAGCGACCTGTTGTTGCCTCGCATTCGAATGTTCGCCACATAGTGAATCATCCCCGTAACCTGTCCGACGAACTCATTGACGGAATTGCGAAAACCGGCGGTATCATTGGGATCAACTTCCATTCCGCCTTTTTGGTACATGGACGCCGGGCTACGGTCGCCGATGTCGTCAAACACATACTCTACATCGCAAATCGCGTGGGCGTCGGGCACGTGGCAATTGGTTCGGATTTCGAAGGTGACATTCGTCCGCCGCGAGGTCTCGAGACTTTGGGAGAGGTGCAACACCTGGTGCCGGCATTGCGCGCCGCCGGCCTTACGAACGCCGAAGTGCGCGGCGTTCTGGGCGATAACGCACTCAGAGTATTGCGTCCGATGCCCCCGGATCGGCAGGTCTTGGGTTTACATTGACAAATTCCGTTGTAGCGGAGCAGGGCTCCTGTTATGGGTTGAGACCATCATGGACGAGCTCACGCGCGACGCACTAAACGCACTACCGGAGTGGCTGCGGTCCCTGGCCGATGATCTGGCGGTTCTGGCGGAGCTGCTAAAAGACACCCAACTGTCCGAAGGGCTACGCCTTTGGGTAGCCGGAGCAGTGGGGTATGTATTCAAGTCGGTAGACTTGATTCCCAATGGCATTGAAGACCTTGGATATCTCGATGATGTTTTCGTGTTGCGACTTGCTGCCGCACGTGTCGCCGAAGAAAATTCCGAAAGCGATGCGCCATTACCGCCTTCAATTACGCAGTTAGCTGAAGGTGCGGCGCTGGTAAAAAAGCTGCTAGGCTCAGACTTTGCGCGGCTGGACGACTTCGTATCTGGCCTGCGCATTGCGGTTGTGCGAGGCGTGAGCCCATCTGACATTGTTCAAGACCCAGCACTGGCCGCTCAAGTCTGCGATGAAGTGGCGAGCTTCACTCGCAGCTATGTACCGCCGCCCTTTAGCCATGACGAGCGCACGCTCATCAAACTGAAATCGTTTCTTTCAGCAAAACTACCGTAGCTACTTCTCATTGAAAAGGTTCAAAGTCTTGAAGAATGCTTAACCAAAGGCCGCGCGCAGGGCCGGGCCCCTGCGCGCCCTACTGATTAAGCGCGCGTGGCTGGGGTTGTGGTGCAACGCCTGAGCTGACCATTGAACTATTGTTTTGTGGCGCATTGTTGCTCGCGTTGAGTTCGGTCATCAGCTCGCGGCATTCGGGCTTACCTGTGAGATGCCCCACCAATACGTTCGAGGCATCTTGGAAGCCTTTTTCCAGGCGAATGCCCTCACGCGATCGATTCGCGACCTTTTCGCGTCCTGCTTGCAGGTCGTCTTCGAGGGCTTCGGCGTAACGGGCCAGCTGAGCACGCAGCTCTTCAATCTGGCGGCGCAGCTCGCGCGCGACCGCCTCCTTAGCGGCACGTCTCTCCTCGCGCGTGCGAAGCCAATCTCGCTTGGCTTCGATCAACGCTTTGGCTGCTCCAGCGGCTTCATAGATGGGCCTAGTTCCGGTGCCGCCGCGCTCGGCTTGATCGGCGACCGCTTGCCGTTCGCGAGCCACCTGTTGTGTATGCGACAGATCGACGCGCGCCGATTCTTCCTCTTCAGCATAGGCGCCGGCTTCGCGCAGACAGCGCGACTCTTCTTGAGCGAGCTCCTCGACTTTTCGTCCGATTTCCGCACGCAGTGCGCGACCCCGGCGTTCGAGTGCTTCAAGTTTTCGCGTGTGACTCGCGATTTCGCCTTCGAGGGAATTCGCCTTGGCGGCTACCTCCCAGAGCGAGGCCAGAGCTTGCTGCACCTCAGCGGGACTGTTATT
>Ga0075520_1001139_pt1 | contig 12540 bp, 10 predicted proteins | sample NGEPerB_FD_75100 | JGI IMG/M metagenome (GOLD analysis project Ga0075520, IMG submission 75100) | Arctic peat soil microbial communities from the Barrow Environmental Observatory site, Barrow, Alaska, USA - NGEE PermafrostAB12-B | ecosystem: Environmental > Terrestrial > Soil > Wetlands > Peat ... | reverse complement strand
GGGCGACCGAGCGTGGCCCAATGCGCGGCAGGCACATCGCCCTTGGCGATGGCCCAGAGGCTGGTCGCACGCGCCTCGGACGCCAGGAGGTCGTAGAAGCCGGCGTCGAGCTGGTGCTCGGCGACGCGAAAGCCGATGTGGAAGAGTCGCCGCTTCCGGCTATAGAGGAATTCGAAGTCGGGCTCGCGAGCCAGCCGCTGGCACGTCGCGGCGACGGCGCGCAGGCGAGCGGCGACGCCGCTGCCTTCGTCGAGATCGCGCAGCGCCGAACGGATCAGCGACAGGTGGTCCTCGAGCGCCCAGGCGAGACGGTGCGCCGCGCCCGGGCGCTCGTCGAACGCGAGGGCGGGCGGCGTCCACGCGATCAGCGCCGCGGCAGCGTCGTCGACCATGCGAACGAGGCGCTCGCGATCGATCGTCGCCTCGGCGAGCGGATCGGCGGTGCCGAGAAGCGCGGCCAGCGCGCCCTCGCCGATCGGCTTGTCGCTGGCGCTGCGCAGCTCCTCGAGGCGAGTCATCGACATGCCGATGCCGCGCCGCAGCGACACGCCGGGAACGGGCGCGTCGGCCGTCTCCAGGCAGGCTTGCGCGACGGCGAGAAGGTGCATGCAGAGGTTGCCGCTGTCGACCGTGGAGACGTAGGGAGGAAGCAGCGCTTCGGCGCGAACCGTGTCGTACCAGTTGAGGAAGTGGCCGCGGTGCCGGACCAGCCTGCCCATCGTGGCGAGCGTCGCCTCGATGCGCGAGACCATGTCGACGCTGCCGATCCAGCCGAACTCCTGCGCGCAGGCGACCGACAACAGGTAGAGGCCGATGTTGGTGGGCGACGTGCGGTGCGCGACCATGTCGCCCGGCGCGGTCTGCAGGTTGTCGGGGGGCAGGTCGTGCTCGTCGATCACGACGCAACGCTCGAACAGGCGCCAGGTATCGCGCGCGATGCCTTCGAACAGCGACCGGTCGGCACGCGACAGCGCATCGGAGCGACGCGGCGGGCGCGGGCGGCTCACCCACCAGGTCCACAACGGCGAGAGCGCCCAGACGATGCCCAGCGTGACGACGAGCGCCGGATGCGGCGTCTTCAGCAACAGCAGCGAGCCGCTGAGCAGCAGCGCCGCGAGCGGCACGCCCCAGTGCTTGCGAACGAGCACGAGCAGGCTCAACGACGCCGAAGCCTCGGCCGCGGCCGCGGTGGTCCACTCGAGCAGATGGCGGTGGCTGAGGTACGTCCGCCAGAGGGCCCGGATGATCGCGTCGCAAGCCATCAACGCCAGCTGCAGCAGCTGGGCGATCAGCCACAGGCCGCTGAAGGTCGCGCGCCCCAGGTCGGCCACGCTCTGGCGATAGAAATGGGTCAGGGCGATCTCGTCGCGGCTCGGTGCCAGCGCCGCAAGCGCGCCCATGAACGGCCCCGCCGTGAAGGCGAAGCCGATCAGCGCCAGCACCGCCCACGGCGAAACGATGTCGCTGCAGAGCGCGATGGCCAGCAGCACCAGCGAGGCTGGCGCGACCAGCGAGCGGCGAAGGTTGTCGGTCATCTTCCAGCGGTTCACGGTGCGGATGCCGTAGCGGCCGGACCGCAGCAGGATCGGCAGCAACTGCCAGTCGCCGCGCGTCCACCGGTGCACGCGAGAGGCGGCGACGTCGGCATGGAACGGCGCGTCTTCCATCACCGTGACGTCGGTGACGGCGGCGCAGCGGGCCAGCGAGCCTTCGAGCAGATCGTGGCTGAGCACCTGGCTCGCGGGCAAGCGGCCGCCGAGCACGGCGTGCACGGCCTGCACGTCGAGCAGACCCTTGCCGGTGAAGGTGCCTTCGCCGAACAGATCCTGGTAGACCTCGGAGCTGGCGATGCTGTACGGGTCGATGCCGCTCTGTCCGGAGAACAGCCAGTGGTAGAGCGTCACGTCTTCCGGCGACGGCAGCGGTGTCGCGACGTGCGGCTGCAGGATGCCGTAGCCGTGCTCGACCCGACGGCCGTCGGCGGACAGGCGCGGCCGGTTGTGCGGATGCGAGGCGACGCCGACGAGGTCGCGCAGCCGTCCCGGTGGCAGGCGCGTGTCGCTGTCGAGCGTGAGCACGTAGCGCACACCGGGCGCGACTTGCGACACCTTGCCGAGATCGACGAACGGGCTCGCCGAGCCGGTGGCAAGCATCGCCAACAGCTGCTCGAGCTTGCCGCGCTTGCGCTCCCAGCCCATCCAGCACTGCTCGGATTCGGCGAACCGGCGCTGCCGATGCAGGACCACGAATCGCGCCCGCTCGCCGGCATCGACAGGGTAGAGGCCGTTGAGTCGCTCGACGCTGCGCACGGCCGCATCGAGCAGCGGCGCGTCGTCGTCGAGGTGCTCGGCAGGCGCATCGGCCCAGTCGGTGAGCAGGCCGAACTGCACGCCCTTTTCGGGATTGGCGAGGTAGTGAAGCTGAAGCTGGTGCGCGAGCGCGCCGCCGGAGCGCAACGACGTCAGCATCGCCGGGATGACGACCATGGCCCGATGCTCGGCGGGAATGCCGTCGGCGAACGCGAGGCGCGGCAGCCGGCTCGGTCGGGACGACTCGCTGATCAGCCGGCTGATGACGGCCACTGCCGTCTCCGATGCCGGGAACAACATCAGCGCCGCGGCGACGATGCCGAGCCAAGGCCAGCCGGACCCGTGCGGTGCGAGCTCGGCGTGGCGCAGCAGCACCCAGGCGACGATGGCGAACGTCGTCGCGCCGATCGACAACACGTAGGCCGGCAGCGCGATGCTGCGCCACAGGCGGCGGCGTCGGTACAGGTCGTGGTCCGGCAGGCCGAGCGCGCGGGCCAGGATGGGCTGGCCCGGCCCGCGCAGCCAGTAGCCGGCCACGCCGGTCGTGTCGTCCGATTCGACCGGCATGGTCGTGCCGTCCTGCATCAGGCCGAGCAGCTTTTCAGCGACGGTGCGCTCGCTTTTCCCGCTCCGCTTGGCGAGCAGCTCGATCGCGTGCAAGGTCTGGTCGCGCGTGTCGTCGCGCTCGGCGGCGAACGCCGGTGAACGGAGCATGAGGCCGATCAGCACGCTGGTCTCGGCGACGATGTTCGGCCAGTCGGCGTCGCCGATCGATCGCAACGAGTTGATCGCGTTGCCGACGCTGAGGTTGTCCGCTGCCTGCGCTGCGGGCAGCCGCGTCTGGATGTCGGCCAGATGTGGTGCGACGCGCTTCAGCCATTCGACCGCCGAGGCTTCGTCGGCGGAGCGATGGTCCTGCAGGCGCTGCGCCATTTGCGCCAGAAAGGTTTCGCCGACGGCGCGCCGGTTGAGCAGGGCCAGCAAGGCGTCGAGCCGCTCGGTCGGATAGGACCCGATGTGGTCGCAGCAGCGATTGGCGACTTCTCTGGCCGCCTTGTTGGCAGCGACGCGTTCGGCGAGACGGCGCAGGTTTTCGATCAGGACGACGCGCAGCGTCGTCGGCAGCGCCCACAGCTCGCCGAGCGTCAGCTCGCGCGTTTCCTCGTAGGCCTTGAGAAAGTGAACGAGAAGGTCTTCGTCGAAGGCGCTGTCGGTGTGTGCGATGAAGGCCCAGGCGACCCCGTAGATCCGCGGCAGGCCGACGAGCGGCTCGTCGCGCAGGATCGGCAGGTCGCGGAAATAGCGTCGCGGCAGGCCCTCGCGGATCTCGCGCAACTGCGCTTCGACAATGTGGAAGTTGTCGAGCAGCCACTCGGCGGCGGGGCTGACGTCGTAGCCTGTCCTCGCCTGGTGGCCGATGTAGCGGTGCGCTTCGCGCAGGATGCGGACGTTGTCGCGCAGGCGCGGGAAGAATGCGGTTGAGCCGGATGGTGCGAACCGCGCAGCGTGCGTCTCGCCGAGGCTGCGCCCGTGCTGGGCGAATCGCTCCGGACCGAAGATCTCCGAGCGGTTCGGGTGCTCGAGCGGGCCGCGCTCCGGATCGAGGATGTCGCCCAACGCCGCCGGTGCGTCGGGCACCAGCCGCATCAATTCGGGCGCTGGCATCGGCCCGTCAGACGATGAGCGAGACCACCCCGAAGACGATCATGACCACGACCAGAGTGGTCACGAAACGCGGCGCGATGAAGCCCGCGAGCGTGTCGGCCGCGCAGCGCAGAGCGAACATGCGGCCGCGCGATCCGTTGCAGTGACTCACATGGTCGCCGAGCGCGGAAAGCTCGAGCGGCGACGTATCGGGTGAGCCATCGATGGCTGCGGTGGCCCAGAACGGCGCCCGCCCGCGTTGACCGGCCGGACCGAAGGCTTGCGAGTTCGTGTGTCGATTTCTTTGCATTGAACTTCGATCATAGGCTGGAGCGGCCGACCCGTCTGTCGGTACGGTGACGCCGCCCCTGTAGGACGATTCCGATGAAGCAACTCCCGAGCCAGCCGGCGCCGGGCATTGACCGGGCATCGCGAGCGGCAAAAAAAACGCGCCGAAGCGCGTTTTTAAAAAGCCCCACGGAGGGAGACCGGCCGAGATCCGCGCGGGCGGGTCGGCAAGGGGCCGTTGGGAGGTAAGTGGTCAAGGCATCGAAGGCGCCTCTGGTCTGTCGTCCGTCGCCGAAGGGGCGTCTGTCGTGGCGGCTGGTTTGCGCGGCGTCTTGATCGACTCGAACACGCGCAGCCACGACTCGATGGGCATCCTCTTGAGTGCTTGCACCGCGAGCTGCGGCACCAGGCCGACGAACAGCGCCGGCCGCAACAGCCAACGCCACGGCCGCGACAGCACGAACAGCGCGCCGAAGACGACCGAGCCGATCATCAGCCCATAGGGGTTCTGTCGGGCGATGGGCAGCACGAAGTTGCGCGACGCTTCTTCCGCGACGACGCCGGCGGTGTGCAGCGGGTGTTGCGCCCACCAGCTTTCCAGCGTCTCGAGAACGAGCGAGGCACCCGGCATGGCCTTGATGCGATCGATCAGCGGGCCTTTCAGATCGAGAAAGCCGCCGAGCTTGCCGAGACCGTCGAACATCGACGGGCGCGGCGGCGGGTGGGCGATCTCCATCAGCGCTGCACGCAGACGCGTTCTCGACGCGGCCAGGCGATCGGCCGCCGAGAGAGGCGTCGCATCGGCCATGGGCAGCACCGCAGGAAAAGCCGCGTCTGACGCGAGCCCGGGATTCGGCATGACCGCGCTCACGGCGCGCTCACTTCACGCAGCATCGCCATGTCGGCGTTGAGCTGCTTCTTGACGTTTTCGAACGCGTTCTCGATCGGATTGCGCCGCGCGACGGCGCCGCAGACGATGGCCAGCAACAGGACGACGCCAGGGACGACGAGCAGCACCCATGGTGCCTGGAAGCCGGTCGGTGGAAGCGACGCCCAGAGCATCACAGCGACGCCGGCCAGCACGAGGCCGATCGCGCCCAGGGCGAGGGCCGCGGCATAGAGGCCGAGGCGCATGCCCCACGCCGCGCCGGTTTTCTTGACCTCCTCGCCCACCAGCTCGGCGTAGGCCTCGACATGGTCGCCAAGCACTTGCGGCTCGGTCGCGATGAGACGCAGCAGCGGATGGATCATGGGGGCCGGGCGGCGATGGCGCGAAGGAGCGGCGTTCAGTCGCGCGAGCGGCTCATCAGCGCGACCAGGCCCATCAGCAGCGCGCCGGTGGCGGCAGCGATGAGCATGGCCTTAATCGGCTCGTCCTTGACGTAGCCGACGGCGCTGTCGGAGGCGCGCAGTGCTTTGTCGCGCAGTTGCTGCGACGTGTCGCGCACTGCCTCGATGCCACGCCGTGCCGCGGCTTCTGCTTGCGACGACACCCGGTTAAGAAGGGGCGTTGCCTGGTCGCGGGCGCTCTCGACTTTCGACGAGAGGTTGTCCAGTGCGCCGTCGGCGGCGCGCTGCGTCGTGCGGATCGCGCTCTGGGCGCTGTCGGCAATCTTGTCGGCGGCTTCCTGGCTTTGTTGCGCGAGGGACTTGGTGGTGCTGCTGACAGTGTTCATCATGGTTCCTTGGTCGGTGAGAGAGGGTCGATGGATGCAGTCTGGGTCACATCGCCAGCGACGGCGATAGGTTGCGTGCGCGGTGCCCTGTCGGGGGAGCCGTCGGACGTCCGTAGGACGCTACCGACAGAAAGCACCCGGGTGCGGTTTTCGAGGAGGGAACCGTCGATCATGCCGCGTTCGCTTCGCTCGGCTCGGGCGTTGTCTCGGGCTCGGCCTCGATCAGGACCGGCAAGGTCGCTTCGATCAACGTGCCTTCCCCGGGACTGGACCGCAGCCGCATCTCTCCGCCCTCCGCTTCGACGCGATAGCGCATGCCGAGCAGGCCATGCGTGGCGATCCGCGGCAGGTCGGTGTCGAAGCCGACACCGTCGTCCTGGACGGCGACGCGGACCTGCGACTCGCCATGCGCGGCAAGCGTGACGTGCACCTTCGAGGCCTGGGCGTACTTGACGATGTTGGTCAGCGCTTCCTGGACCAGACGATAGACGGTCAGTTGCGCAGCCGGATCGAGATCGACAGGCTCGAGCTCGTCGACGATGGTCAGCTCGCTGCGCGCGCCGAACTCGCGAAGCAGGATCTCGAGCGCCGCGACCAGCCCCAGATTGCTCAGCGACGATGGCCGCAGATCTTCGATGATGCGGCGCTTCAAGGCGATGCCGCCGTTGAGCGTTTCGTTCAGGTGCGCGATCCTCTCGCTCGCCTCGCGCGATGAAGTGCCCAGCCGCGACTTGAGGCGCGCCACGTCGAGCTTGGCTGCGGTGAGCAGGGCGCCGAGCTCGTCATGCAACTCTCTGGCAAGGTGGCTGCGCTCGTCCTCGCGGATCGTCTGCAAGTGCTGCGCAAGCTCCTTGAGCTGCAGCGTGCGCGACGTGACCTCTGCCTCGAGACGGTCGCGCTCGGTGGCGACGCGCACGCTCTCGTCGGCGGTCGCGCGACCGAGGGCCGCGGTCTGGCGCAGGTACATGAAGAGGGCGAGCAGGCTGATCGCCGCCATGGCCGTCACACCGATGCGGTTGAGCATCAGCGTCTGATAGACGCCCTTCCTGCCGACGGCGACCTGCGTGTCCTCGTAGGCGATGAGCTGCTCGGTCAGGGCGCGGACTCGATCCATTCTTTCCTGGCCGATGTCGCTCAACATCAGGTCGCGCCAGGCCTGGTTCGCGTTCGTGTCGTGCAGCTCCAGCGTCGTCGCCAGCTCGCTCATCTTCTCGTCGCTTGCGGTGATCAGCTGGTGGATGAGGGGCGCGGATCGGGGATCCCTTTCGTAATAGGTCTTCAGCCAGTCGATCGCGCTGTGCAGGCTCTCGTGCGCGTCCCGATACGGAGCGAGATAGCTCTCTCGCGACGTCAGGAGGTAGCCGCGCTGGCCGGTCTCGGCGTCGAGCAGGCTCTTGGCGACGATGTTCAGCTGGCTGCGCGCCTTGCCGCGGTCACCCAGCGAGTCGAGCGCGCCCGTCGCGTCCTGATAGGACAGTTCGCTGATCACGAACATGGCCAGTGCCGCCAGCGCCGCGAGCGGAAAGGCGACGATGCTGCGCCGGAAGTACGATAGTGGCTTCATTGCCAAAGGCCGACCCCAAACTCGCGGCCGCCGCGGATGCGGAACGGAAGGCCGCTTTCATCATGATCAGAATTGCCATCATCGACGACCACGCCATCGTTCGCGCCGGGCTGCGACAGTTTTTTTCCGAGCAGGTCGATCTCACCGTCGTCGCCGAGGCTGCCAATGGCCGCGAGGCGGTCGACATCGTCAGGAAGGGCGACGTCGACGTGATTCTCATGGACCTGTCGATGCCCGACCAGAGCGGTGTCGACGCGCTGGCGGCGATCAAGGCGCGGGCGCCGGACCTGCCGGTGCTGATCCTCTCGGGCTTTCCGGAGGAGCACTACGCCACGACGCTGCTGCGCCAGGGCGCCAGCGGCTACCTCAACAAGGATTGCGATCCGGAAGAGATCGTCAAGGCGATCCGAACGGTCTATCGGGGCCGCAAGTACATCACCGCCGGTGTGGCCGAGCTGCTCGCAGACGGCCTGGGCGGCGGCACCGCGGATCGGCCGGCGCACGAGCAGCTGTCCGAGCGCGAGTTCCAAGTCTTTCTTCGCCTGGCCAAGGGGGAAACGATCGGCCACATGGCCAACAGCATGTCGCTGAGCGTCAAGACCGTGAGCACGTACCGCACGCGCGTCATGGAAAAGATGAAGCTCGAGTCGAACAGCGACCTGACCTACTACGCCCTCAAGAACGGGCTGATCCAGTAGCGGCGAGCCCGCACGCTCGCGCATGGGCTCAGGAGAGGCTGCTGAGTTCGCCGAGGCTCGAGCCACCGTCGGCCAGGCGACAGCAATAGAGGATGAGCGCATCGATCTCGTTCGATTTGTCGAAGACCCGATCGGCGCCGAGCTCGAGGCATTTTCGGCGCATGTCGGGCGTCGCGTAGTTGCTGAGGACGACCAGCTTCAACGGGCGCGCCGGAATGGCCGCGGCACGCAGCACGCCCAGACCCGAACCGCTCTTCAAGAAGATGTCGACGACGACCAGGTCGCACTGGTTCTGGCTGTTCGAGAGCCATTCGATCGCCGTCGCTTCGTCCTCGGCGGTGCCGATGACCTGGATGGGCGCCATCTCCTCGAGCGCTGCGACGAGATTTTCCCGGATCACCGGGCTGTCCTCGACGATGAACGCGCGTAGCTGCGTCATGCCGAGCCGCTCGTCCGCCGATTCGCGCGATTCATGCCGTGATGGGGGCGAAGCGGGGAAGGAGGCTGCAAGGGCAGACAAAGCTTGGACAAGCGAAACAGTCGAATTCGAGCGTGCGAGTCTGGGCGATGACCGTTTGCCTCGCAAACCACGAAGGGCCTGTTCACCGGTAAGACTCATCCTACACGCTGCGGCAGCCGGCCTCGTCATCGTCTCGGGCCTTGCCGTCGCGCCTGCCGCGGCGAGTCCGGCCGCCACCAAGCCGATCGTCGTCGGATCGAAACGGTTCACCGAGTCGTACGTCCTGGGCGAGATCGTCACTCAGGCGTACGTCGCCGCCGGCCGCCGGGCCGAGCATCGGCAGGGGCTCGGCAACACCGGCATCCTCGAGCAGGCGCTGGCGAGCGGTGCGGTCGACATCTACCCCGAATACACCGGCACCATCGTCCGCGAGCTGCTGGGGCGAGAAGGCAACCCCTCCCTCGACGAGCTGAACCGCTGGCTGGCGCCGCGCGGACTGCGCGCGGCGATACCGCTCGGATTCGACAACACCTATGCGCTGGCGATGGCCGAAGACAAGGCGCGTTCACTGGGGATCGACAGCATCTCCGATCTCGCGTCGCGGAAGGGCCGTGCGCTTCGTCTCGGCCTGTCGCACGAGTTCCTCGAGCGCGCGGACGGCTGGCCGGGATTGCGCGGCGCGTACGCGATGACCCAGACGCCGATCGGCCTCGATCATGGGCTCGCCTACGACGCGGTCGCCGCCGGCCGCATCGACGTCATCGACGTCTATTCGACCGACGCCAGGCTCGGCCGCCTCGGCATGCGCGTGCTCAAGGACGATCGCGCCTATTTCCCCAGCTACGACGCGGTGCTGCTGATGCGTGCCGGCCTCGACACGGCGCCCCTGCAGCGCCTTGCCGGCGCCATCGATGGTCGATCGATGATCGCCATGAACGCCGAGGTCGAGCTCGATGGCCGCAGCTTCGCCGACGTGGCCAAGGCATTTCTCGCCGGGAGCGACGTGTCGCATGGCGCGGCCGCCGCTGCAGGCGCCATGGCGCCGTCGGCAAGCGGCGCCTCGCCCGCGCCACCGCGCAAGCCGAGCTTTCTGGAGCGCCTCTTCGCACCCGACTTCGGGCGTCTCGCTGCGGAGCACCTGCTGCTCGTGTTCGGATCGCTCGTGCTCGCCATTCTTGTCGGCGTGCCGGTCGGGATCGCGGCCTGGCGCTGGCCTCGCCTCGCCGGCCTGCTGCTCGGCGCCGTCGCGATCCTTCAGACCGTGCCGTCGCTGGCGCTGCTGGCCTTTCTGATCGCACTGGTCGGCTCGATCGGCGTGCTGCCTGCCCTGATCGCACTCTTTCTCTATGCGCTCCTGCCGATCGTTCGCAACACCTACACCGGCCTGCAGGGCGTGACGCGCGAGATGGCGCAGGCGGCTCTTTCGCTCGGCCTGACCGCGCGCCAGGCGCTCGTGCATGTGCAGCTGCCGCTGGCGGCGCCGACGCTGCTCGCGGGCATCAAGACCGCCGCCGTCATCAACGTCGGCACGGCGACCATGGCCGCGTTCATCGGTGCGGGCGGCTTCGGCGAGCGCATCGTCGCGGGCCTCGCCGTCAACGACAGCAGCGTCATGCTGGCGGGCGCGTTGCCGGCCGCCGTGCTCGCGATCGCCGTGCAGGCAGCGTTCGATGCCGTCGAGCGATGGGCGCTACACGGCCGTCCGGCCGCCTGAGCGCTTTCCTGGCGCAGCCCGGTCCGGGCGAGTCAGAACGTCGGCGATGGCTCCCGTTCTTCGCTGGAAGCGGGCCGCAGCGCTTCGGACGCAGCGGGAACCGACCTGTCCGACCATGTCGCCGCCTCGTTCGCGTTCGCGCTGGGGATCGCGGACAGGCCGCTTGCCAGCGACCGGGAAGAGGACGCCGCGTCGATGCCTCCCTCGCGGTGATGCAGCATGACGCCTGCAGTGACGGTGCCGGCTGCGAGCGTGATCGCGACGGAGACGAAGAGGCGGCGCCTGGCGCCGGCGTCGCGGCGGTTCTTGATGTTTTTCATCGTGTCTTCCTTCGATGGTTCGGCGTTGCAGATGCGCAGGTGCTGCGTGACCCTGCTACTGGTAAGACGCAAACGCCCGGCAAAAGCCGACATCCGCCGCTGTCGCCTCGTCCACGAAGGCGCTCTGCCGGCTGCGACAATCGGCCATGCTTTTTCAATGGTTGACGCTGTGCTTGCTCGCGCTCCTGGTGGTCATCGTCCTGTGGACCCTGCTGCGGCCGCCGCCGACCGATGCGAACGCCGAGCGCAACGGCCGCGACCTGCGCGACGAGATCGCGCGCAGCGCCCAGGGCACGCGGCAGGAGCTCGGCGCGACGCTCGGTGATTTCCAGCGCACCTTGCTGACCCAGCAAGGCGACGTGTCGCGCACCCAGAACGACCAGATCGATGCGTTCAGCCGCCAGCTCGCGTCGATGCAGCAGCAGGTCTCGGGTGCGCTCGGACAGGCGACGCTGGCGCAGGTCGAGCAGGCCCGGTTGGCGCGCGAGTCGCTCGACGCGACGCTGGCGTCGCAGGGCGTTCGCCAGGTGGCGTCGCTGCGCGAGCTGGCCGACTCGCTCAACCAGCAACTGCAGGCGCTGGTTCGCGCCAACGACCAGCGCATGGGCGAAGTGCGCACGTCGGTCGAGACCAAGCTCGGCGCGATCCAGCTCGACAACGAAAAAAAGCTCGAGCAGATCCGCGCCACCGTCGACGAAAAGCTCCACGCGACGCTCGAGCACCGCCTCGGCGAGAGCTTTCGCCAGGTCGCCGAGCGGCTCGAGCAGGTGCACCGCGGCATCGGCGAGATGCAGAAGCTCGCCAGCGACGTCGGCTCGCTCAACCGCGTGCTCACCAACGTGAAGACGCGCGGCACCTTCGGCGAGGTCCAGCTCGGAGCGCTGCTCGAGCAGGTGTTCGCGCCGGCGCAGTACGCGAAGAACGTCGAGACGATCCCCGGCTCGAACCAGCGCGTCGACTACGCGGTGCGCTTTCCCGGCCGGACCAGCGAGGCGCCGGTATGGATGCCCATCGATTGCAAGTTCCCGCGCGAGGACTACGAGCGCCTCGTCGAGGCGATCGAGCGCGCTGACGCCGTCGGCGCCGAGGCGTCCGCCAAGGCGATCGAGGCGCGCCTGCGCATCGAGGCCAAGACGATTCGCGAGAAGTACCTCGGGCCACCGCACACGACCGACTACGCGATCCTCTTCGTGCCGACCGAGGGCCTCTACGCAGAAGCCTTGCGCAGGCCCGGTCTTGCCGATTCGCTGCAGCGCGACTTTCGCGTCACTCTGGCCGGCCCGACGACGTTGATGGCCCTGCTTACCAGCTTTCGCGTCGGCTTCAACACGCTGGCGCTGGAGCAGCGTTCGAACGAGGTGCGCGAGGTTCTCGGCGCGGTGAAGACCGAGTTCGGCAAGTTCGGCGAAGTGCTGGCCGCGACGAGGAAGAAGCTGGACGACGCGTCGAACATCATTGGCAAGGCCGAGACGCGAACGCGGATGATGGGCCGGGCACTGCGTGACGTCGAGGCGCTTCCGGAGGAGCGCGCCGCGCAGCTGCTTCCATCGACGGCGGAGCTCGATTTCGACGATGCAGCCGATCAGGGCGAGCAGCGGCGCCGCTCGATGCGCTGCGCGAAGGCCACGCCGCGTGGGCGGTCGGCGTGCTGCTCGGCCTGTTCGCCGCGGCACCGATCGCGCTGGCGCTCGCCGCCGGCCGGCTTGCCGATCGCCACGGCTACCACCGGCCGATCCGCGTCGCCGTCGTCCTGGAGATCGCGGGCGGCCTCTGCGCGGCGCTGTCGACCGTGCTCGGGAGCGGCGGCTTCATCGCGCTCTGTGTCGCTGCCATGCTGACCGGCGCCGGTGCGAACTTCGGTCTGATC
>Ga0075520_1001137_pt1 | contig 12543 bp, 10 predicted proteins | sample NGEPerB_FD_75100 | JGI IMG/M metagenome (GOLD analysis project Ga0075520, IMG submission 75100) | Arctic peat soil microbial communities from the Barrow Environmental Observatory site, Barrow, Alaska, USA - NGEE PermafrostAB12-B | ecosystem: Environmental > Terrestrial > Soil > Wetlands > Peat ... | reverse complement strand
CGGTTAATCTCGTTGAGCATCTCGTGGCGGCCGTCCTCGTAGAACTTGAGAGTCAAATCGCCGATGCCCGCGTTTTTCAGCGTATTGTATACCTGGTTCACACCTTTTGTGTTAGCGCCCACGGGATCTTTCGCACCCGAGAAGATATAGATGGGCAGACTCTTCGGTATCTTCGCAATATTTTCCTTTTTGTTGATATAGCCGATGCCGCCCAACATGTCGCAGAAAAAACCCGCCGTAAAGACTGCTCCGCACCAGGGGTCATTGACGTATTTGTCCACCTCGGCGTTGTCCCGAGAAAGCCAGTCATAGTCCGTCCGGTTGGGCTTGAAGGCGCCGTTGAAGGCGCCGAACGAGAGCTTGTTCATAATTTCGCTCTTTGCTTTTTTTCCGTGAATCTTCGCGTCCATCTTCGCGATGAAAAGGCCAATCTTTCCAATTGCGCCCGGATCGCCGCCCGTGCCCGAAAGGACGAGCCCCGTAAGCTCATTGGCGTAAAGCATCGAGTAGTGGCGTGAGAGGAACGAGCCCATGCTGTGTCCGAAGAGGAAAAGCGGCTTCTTCGGACACTCCTTTTTTATGATGCCGGTCAGAGTGTGCATGTCATCCACGACTTTTCCCCAGCCATTTTCATCTGCGAAATAGCCGACCTCTGCCTGGGTGCCGGCTGTCTTCCCATGTCCCCGGTGATCGTTCGCGTATACGGCATATCCCGCTTTTGTCAGCGCATCGGCAAAACGCTCATACCGGCCCGCGTGTTCCGCCATTCCGTGGGCTATCTGAACGACTCCTTTAATTGCTGAAGCATTATCCGGCATCCATCTGTAGGTGAATATCTGTATCCCGTCCGATGTTTTGAAGGTAAAGCTATCGCTTTTCATATCTATCCCTCCCTATTCATAAAATTGCATCAAATTAAATATATTCCCTATTCATGCCCATCCCTCAGCAGCCAATGCGTCATGCAACTCATCAGGATGATGACGACAATGATATTCCATCTTGCTCGATTCCTCATGCGCTTTATTGTATGTCCAGCCGTTAATCATGCGATTGCGTTCGTGAAGTTCATGCAAGAGTACGTAGCCACGTTCTATCTCAACAATATCGTCATCAATCCATACTTCATTCTCAGGAACAAATTCGTAAACTTTATCATGACCACCGGCGGTAAAATCAATGTCGAAAACACTGCGTACAAGTCTGCCATTGACAATCCAGACAGAAACACCATTTTCGAGTTTTTTCCATAATTCTTTATGCACATCACGAGGATTGGGCAATTTACTGCCATTTTTGGTTATTTTTTTTACATCACCGCTGCGTCTGCGCTCTTTACGTTCCTCTCTATCAGCTTCGTACAGGGCGTCATTATAAGTTTTACCGGCTTTCATCAGTCGATGTTCAACAAGCAGATGATCAACAAAAAAATGTCTTTCGTTTTCACTGGCTTCCTGGTCAAGCCATAGCTCATCCTTAGGAATATAAGAGTAACGATAATGTTGACCATAATTTGTGAATTCTTCGTCAGTTTTTTCGCGTATCAACGCGCCATCAACTATCCATATTTTCAAATCGCCTCTTTCACCAATTTTTTTGATATAAGGTGGCTTAATTTTCATAGGCATAATTAAAGCAAGAACCTGTCGTTCCTTTTCAGATTTTTTAACATTTGATAAGACATCTCTTATGATGAAGAAAAGTATAAGAATAACGGTTGTATGTCAATGAAAAAAGTCATTAAATATGGAATGGTGTGCTGATGCCGGTTAGGCGGTCACGACCTTAATCGTGACATCATCATTCCTCTTTATCATTTTCCGGGATAATCATTTTTTTTCCTGGCTTTCGGACACAGGAGGAGCATTGCGCTTCAGAGGGTGTGCCCGACGGGAAGACATAGCGCACTGCGCGTTCATAGAGCAGGTAATCCCACGCCCAGTTGATCAGCACCATCACCCGGTTGCGAAATCCTATAAGATTGAAAAGATGGATGACCAGCCACATCACCCAGGCAAAAAATCCGGTAAATGTCCGGGAACCAATGGCGACTCCGGCAGCTTTGCGGCCGATGGTGATCATCGAGCCGCGATCCTTATAGATAAAAGGTTGTGGCGCCAGTCTCGCAATTTGTCTTAATATGTTTTGCGCAGATGTAACACCGGATTGAATGGCCACCTGTGCGACCATTGGCAGGATACGCTGACCTTCGTTGATCGACGCCAGATCGCCGATCACATAAATATTCTGCTGATCCTGAATCTGCAGTGTCTCGTTGACTGCCACACGGCCGTCGCGTGTAACCGTGATATTGGAAGCAGCGGCAAGTCCTTCTCCCTTAATACCTGCCGTCCAGACAACGGTGTTCGTCTCAATATTCTCCGCGCCTTTTAAACCGGCTCTGTCAGGAAATATTTCGGCAACCGCTGCCTTCAGGCGCACATCCACACCCATTCCCCGCAGTTGTCTTGCCGTGTAGTCCCGGATGTTCGAAGGCATGGACGAGACCAGTTGTTCGGAAGCTTCCAGCAGAATGATGCGCGCTTCGGAAAAATCAATGCCGGGGTAATCTTTGATCAGCGGACCGTGGATGAGTTCCGTAAGCGCTCCCGCGTATTCCACGCCGGTCGCGCCGCCACCGACGATAACAAACGTCAGTAAACTCTTTCTTCTTTCCGCATCCGATTCTCTCGCCGCCGACTCAAAGCAGCAGATGATATGATTTTTCAACGCGTCAGCTTCTTCCAGCGTTTTGAGGAAATAGGCGTGCTCTTTAACACCCGGCACGCCGAAGGTTGAAGTGACGCTGCCGTTTGCCAGAATCAGATAATCATAAGATATGGTTTCACTATCCGTTTCGATTCGCCTATTCTGCAAATCAATCCGCCGCGCGTGTGCCAGAATAAAATCTATATTCGGTATTTTACAGAAAACGCTGCGCACAGGATAGGCAATGTCCTCGGCAGTGAGTTCCGCAGCAGCTACCTGATAAAGAAGAGCCAGAAAGGTGTGATAATTGTTGCGGTCGATTACCACCACATCTACGGGCTTATTGGCCAGTGTGCGTGCTGCCCACAAACCTCCGAAGCCCCCGCCGATAATTACGACTTTAGGACACATACGATTCACCTTTCACGCAACTTTTACCTGACTTTGACCCTGCCGTGAACTGCCATGGCTTTCCGCCGCGGAAATTTTATATACGGACTGATCTTGGAATTTATATTCTTCCCGGTGCCGTCGTAATTAAGGGTGACAATGGGTACTCCTGTATATTCTTCAATGCGTGAAGCCATGGCTTCAGTGACCAGGCCGGCACAGCAGAAAGCGGGATTGGTCTGCACAAAAAGAGCTATGTCGGGGTAGTGCTCCATCAGCGCGGAAATCTTCAGCAGATTGTCGGTGGACTCGCCGAAATGCTGCACGGTCACGTCATATTTATCGTAGATTGTTTTGTAGTCTATGACGGTGGTCAAAGATGGTTCATTCAGTAACTCATTGAATATTTTGTAATAGCTTTTCTCCAGTTGGTTAACCAGCGTGATCAGCGTTTTGGTGACAAGGACGTCCATGAATTCCCCTTCCAGAAACCAGCGTCGCATGTAGGGATTGGCAATAAGTTTGACGAATTCATTAAACGGGGTGGTGATGACTTCACCGCCGTATTCCTCAATGCATTGAATCAAATTCTGGTTGAACACGTCATTGTCACGGGCATACATGTCGCCGAAGATGGCGACTTTCGGACGGTTTCCCGGTATGATCTCGATTTTCTTGAACAGGTTGATCACTTTGGTCAGATCGTCATCCTTGCTTCGGCCGCCAAGCAAGGTGTTGTAAAGAATGTTCACAGACTGAGCGATCAGCTTATCCGTCATGCCTTTTTCTTTTTCATAGGGACGAATCTTGCAGCCGATTTTACGCAGCATGCCCCCGAACATGTGCGCGAAATATGCCTCAATGGAGGCCTGCATGGAAATATCGCTAAGCGATATACTGCCTAAATACATGTCCACTTTCTCCATGCCGTGGCCTGCGGCTTCCATGACGCCTTTCATAAATTGCGGATACAACCGGATGTTACAGGCGACGTGGCTGTCAAAGCACCAGCCTACGGTCTGGGCAGGGTCCAGAAGGTTTTCTTCGATGTAGTCCATATAACTCTCGGCCATCAGGTTCACGGGCAGGCATTGTCCGGTATTAGTGCGCAGGCCGCGTTGAATGATTCTTTCAGTGAGTGGCACCATACGCGCGTCGATGCCTTCTTTGATAAATACCGCTTCCAGCAGTTTGGAGTTGATGGGATCAAAACAGGGAAAGAGCAGCGTCTTGTCTTTGATCTTAGTGGTGCTCGCGGAATTAAGCGATAGCGCACGCGACGAAATCAGGCGAAGGTTTTTGTTCTTATGGTGATTGTCAAATGAGCGCACAGCTGCCTCGATGCGGGTTTCATAACCGACGTTGGAATCGTGTTCGTCGAGTTCGAGGATCAAATAAGGTTTGCTGTATTTGTCCATGATGCGTTTAAAATATTCCAGAGAGAAGGAATCGGGACTGCATTTGAACGAGGTCACATAAACCGGATAAAGGCCGGGTGTGCGGGCGATATAGAGCGCGGCCTTTAAAATCCGCGCGGCATAATTCCAGTGCATTCTCTTGAGCAGAGGTTCTATTTCGGTCAAATCTTCCTTATCCACAGGCAGCATGTCCTGATAAAATGTTTTAATATTAAGCGCGCTGAAGATGTCTGGTATTCCTTTATTCATCGAATTTTGCATGATGGCGTATGGTCTGCCCAAAAGCGCCACACTGATCTTTCCCGCATCAGGCTTCTCTCTCTGATAGACGTTAAGAAGGTTGTCGCGGCCTTCGTAATAAAAAGAAAGCGCCGCTTCATAGGCGTTATAAATTTCCCAGTAGCCGGTATTCAAGATTGACTTCAGGATGGAAAAGAGTTCGATGCGCGATTGAAAGGAGTGATGCTCGATAACCGGCATGATGGTTTTGTTTTTCAGACGCAGGCTTTTCATGCCCGCCGAGAGTGTTGCCGCGAACTGGGAATAATAACAGTAGTAGCGAAAATTCTCATCTTTAAGCTTTACGGCTTCCAGATACACAGGCAAGAATATGTAATCGCACTTATCAGCCAGATATTGCACGTGACCGAAGAAGGCGTTCATCGGCGCGCAGAATTCCGCCCCCGCCATCTTTTTACCGGACTTGATCGCGTTCTTTAAGCCCTCCGACGTGACGGTTTCCACGCCGAGAGTGGCAAAAAAATGTTTCCAGAGCGGCATCTCTTCGGCCAGATACAGTGCATGGGGAATGCCGATCCTCACGGACTTTTTGAAGGTGACGGGCTTTTTGGCCATTGGAAATACAAGGCTTCGTTCTTTAATCAGGTCATAGTTCTTTTTAGTTGAACCGACGTAATGTTTGGTGTCGTAGTCTCGTCCGCATAGAAATCCGAAGGCCACTGTTTCTCCCTGAACAGTAACTTTGTTGATCTTGCAATTGTTTTGGCATAGTTCGCAGATTTCATTTTCCACCGGAATATTTTCTAAATAGAGCGCGAGTCCTCTGAAAGCTGAATCCTTCACGGCGGTTTCCGCCAGAATGAGCGCGCTGCCCAGCGCACCGGTCAAATGACAGAATTGAGAAACAAAAATCGGTTTATTCAGACGGTGCTCAAAAGCGGCAACCAGCGCCTGGTTGCGGGCTGTAGCGCCCTGAAAGCATACGCTCTGTCCGATGCTGGCCTCCACCGCTACTTTGGCCAGATAATTTTCGCACACGGAATGTAGAACGCTGGCCAGCACTTCATCAACGGTGTATCCTCCCGTCAGATAATTGTTGATATCGCGTTCCATGAAAACTGTGCAGCGATCACTGGAAACGGGCGACGGGGTATTGATGGCGCGTCCGGCATAGTCGGAAAGACTCACACCAAGTTTCACGGCCTGCTCCTCGATGAAGCTGCCGGTGCCCGCGGCACAGACATTGTTCATGACAGAGGAGGTGACCATGCCATTTTGCATTGTGGTGAATTTGGCGTCCTGTCCGCCAATCTCTATGATCGTATCCGCTTCGTTGTTGAGTTCATAAGCGGCGCGCGCGTGCGCGGTGATTTCGTCGATGATCAAATCGGCATTAATGATGCGGCCGATGAATTTGCGTCCTGATCCGGTGGCGCCGACGCCTTCAAAAATAAATTCACAGGAATGTTTTTGGGATATGTTGTCGATGGCCTCAAAGAGCGCCTGCACTGCTGTGACGGGCTGGCCTGCGGTCTGCGTGTAAAGACCGATAAGCACTTCGTTGCGGTTGTTAATTAAAACCGCCTTGGTACTGGTCGAACCGATGTCCATGCCCAGATAGACTTCCTGCTTTTTTTGCAGAGGCTTGTAGATATCCACTTCAATAGCAGCGTGGTTGTTGCCGGGTTTATATAGATAACTGGCGGCGGTAAAAAATTCCGGGTAAATCGAAAGCGACAGTTGCAACGGCGGATAACCGTAAGTCTTTTCTTTTTTTTCCAGAACGAAAAGCTCATCCCATGCTTTTGCGCCAAACGGAGCGGGATTTGTTTCTTCCAGGTAAAGCAAAGCCGCGCCGATCGCGCCATAGAGATGACTGTGTTCACTGATAATTGGTTCGGCCTGCAAAAGATTGCGGAAGTGCTTGACCACGGCGGAATTCATGGAAACGCCACCCGCCAGAATCAGTGGTGTGTGTATTTTCGAATCGGGAATGAGTGTGTCAATGACGTTTTTTGCCAGGCCTTCGCACAGCCCGTCGCTGATCTGCCCTATGGAATAACCTTCCTGCTGGGCGTGAATCAGATCGGTTTTGGCAAACACGGCGCAGCGCGTGGCGATCTTCGGCGTGTCGCTCTGGTTACAAAACGCAACACTGCTGAGGGTTTCGATGCTTTTGAGATTTAGCCGTTTGGCCTGCTGATCCAGAAAACTGCCGGTTCCCGCGGCGCACGAGGAGTTTGACCGGAAGCGTTCATAATCGCCCTGATCGTTAAAAGTGATGAGGCCGAAATTTTCACCGCCGACAAACAAAATGCTGCCGACTTCGGCATGATATTTTTTCACGGCGGCAATCATGGCAATCTGGGTATCGTAACGGGAAACGTTGCTGAATATTTCCGGGCCGGAAAGCGTCATAGCGATACCGCCGACGCGTTTGATATCAACATTATTAAGTATAGAGCGCAAGGTATCGCTGACGGCCCCGGAATGAAACTGATAGAATGAATTGATCACCGCGCCTTTTTCATCAACCACGACAACGGACAGCGCGACTGATCCGATATCTATTCCTACAATGTGTAACATAATGACCCCTGATTTATTCTGTCTTATGCCATTTTGTTAATCGCTTTTAAATCTATAACAAAAGTTTTTTAATGGCGATTTGATAAGACATTATTTTTGATGGGAGGAACTATAATAAGAACTGCCCTGGCGGATAGAAGCCCGGCTTTATATGATGCTTTCATTTTGATGCTCGTTACCGTCGTCCCTGCATCCCCGATAACCTGAATAACCTAAATAACCTGAAGGTCACGCAGGATCACTTGGGGTCACGCGTCAGGTCGAGGACAAGCTTTTTAAACGGTCAAAGCTGTTGTGCAGATATCAGCACCGCGATTTCTATCAAGGCTTTCTTTTGGGCTGCTTATCAAGCTTGTTTTTTGAATTTTGTTTCTGTTTTTCAGCGTTCTGTTTCTGACCCTTTTCCTTATCTTTCTTGCCGCCCTTGTCTCCCATTACGTCTCTCCTTTTCTTGTTGTCTAAAACATCTTTTCGGAGCATGGTTTCTGTTGCAACCACAGTAGACCCAAAATTAGTGGAGCCCTCTCCGGCAGGAGCCGGAGGCTCCCTAATAATAACGCGACCTCCCGCGAGTCATACCGCATTCCTCCCCCGGCTGAAGCCGGGGAAGGAATGTCGCGGGATTAATTGTAATCTTGCATACTTTTCAAAATCAGTCAATTACCGCTTTCAGAAAGATATAAGTATTTTGAACTGGCACTATGACTTGAGTGCAGCATTGCTGAACATATCATGATATTTTCCTGTGATGGTGGCATAGAAAGCCTTGATCTCCTGCATATCTTCTTTAATACGCCCCGTGGGATAGAAGGTAGGACCGATACCGCCTGCTTTGCGCCGGTAGTCGAGAAATCCCAGCACAATAGGAACGTTGGCCCCTTGGGCAATGTGATAAAAACCGGTTTTCCAGTAGCTGACCGTTTTGCGTGCCCCCTCAGGAGGGATGACCATGATCAAATTATCCATCTCATTGAAGAACTGGATGGACTGTTCGACCACATTTTTGGACTGGCTACGGTCGATGGGAATTCCTCCGAACCACCGGGAGGCTGCGCCAAAAGGCCAGCGGAAATGGCGGCCTTGCCCATCCAGTAGATTTTGATCTTTAAAACAAAGGTAATGGCAAGAGTGATGGGAAAATCCCAGTTCGTTGTGTGCGGAGCGGCAATGATGACGAACTTTTTAATATCGGGAATTTTACCCTCGATGCGCCAGCCTAGTATTTTTAAAAAGATCGAACCTATCCAGGCCATGAATTTGTTGGGAGTTAATCCTTTTGTGAGCACTTCATTCTCCAATTATTTTGTAGAGGCGAAACATTTCTCACCCTTAATTTTTTGTTGACGTGAGATGTTGAACCGCTTTTTCCAAGCCGTCAAGGGTCAGTTCGAACATGGGAAAAATCTGCCGGATCATCTTCGTCGTCCGGGCATACTCCCATTCGTGAGGCGGCATGGGATTTAACCAGGCGGTATGGCGGAATGTCTTGGCCAGAAATTGCAGGCGTTCAATACTGGCGCCCGTGAGGTTGGCTTCTATATAGATAGCTCCATTGGGGTGCGTAAGTTCGTAAGGAGCCATGCTGGCGTCTCCCACAATGATCAGACGGGTCTCGGGGTCTCGGCGAATGAAATCATCAACCTGTTCCGGTTTGAGTTGCCTCTGCGGATCGGACCAGACGCGGCTGTAAATGGTGTTGTGAAAAAAGTAAATCTTCAGATCCTTGAACTGGGAACTGGCGTAGTGAAAAAGAGTCTGAACGACATCGATGTAAGGATCCATGGACCAGCCGCCGTTATCAATCAGGAGTATAACCTTCAGACGGTCCGCCAGACGGCGATCGAAGATGATTTCGATTTCCCCGGCATTGCGCATGGTTTCATAAATGGTTTTATCGATGTTCACAATATCCCGGGGACCCGTCGGCGCCATGCGCCGCAGTCTTTTCAGGGCCTCGCCCATCTGAAACTGGGTCAGGGGACCTTCCTGGGAGTAATCCCGGTAACGCCTTTCCATAGCGACCTTGATGGCTGAATGGTTCCTCGATTCCCCGCCGACGCGCATCCCCCCGGGATGAATGCCGGAGTGTCCCGTGGGTGACGTTCCTCCCGTTCCGATCCATTTGTTGCCGCCGTGGTGAGCCTCGGTCTGTTCCTTCAGACGATCCAGGAAATATTGGATCAGTTCTTCCGGCGTCATATTTTTCAGTTTCTCTTTATCGATGCCCAAGGCATCAGCCATTTCTTCCGGATTCTTCAGCCACTCATCAAGCAAGGATCTGGCAATTTCCGTCAACTCCACCGCCGTCGGGTCTTCCAGAGAAGCTCCCTGAAAATGATGGGCGAATATCTGATCGTAAGTATCGAAATACCGCTCGCTTTTCACTAGAATGGTCCGGGCGGCCGTATAGAATTCGCCGAGGGAATGAACGAGCCCCATATTCATGGCCTTCTGCAGGCGCAGGAAAGAAGTTGGCGTTACGGGGATGCCCCGATCTTTTAACGTATAAAAAAAATCAACAAACACGATTTATACCCATTAACTATCAGACATTAAATAGTTGATTGACCTGGTATAATCCTAAGTAAGCTTTCAATCATTTATATTCAAATGTTGGAAAGCAACTTAGCATAAAACCTCAACCCCGTGCCTTAGTAACCTGCTGGGCTGCCTGATAAAGGTCGGCGCTTTTCTTGAACAGAATTCCCAGAAAAGGCACCCTTCCCTGCTTGAGCATTTTAGGCTTAAAATCCGGATCGCTTTTCAGGGCACGAATCCAGTTTATTAATTCTCGCGTAGCCGGTTTCTTTTCAATCCCCCGCAGTTCCCGGAGACGGTAAAACGTGCCGATAGTGACATCGACCATTTCCTCGTCCAGATTGGGAAAATGAACGTCCACGATCAGGCGCATCATATCGGGATCGGGGAATGCGATATGGTGAAAATTGCAGCGCCCGAGGAAAGGATCGGAGAGATCCTTCTTAGCATTGGATGTGATGATAATTACGGGACGGTGTTTTGTTTTGATGGTCTTGTCGATCTCGATAATATCGAACTGCATCTGGTCGAGAACGTCCAGCATGTCGTCCTGAAAATCGGTGTCGGCCTTGTCAATTTCATCGATCAGAAGGATAGTCCTTTTATCGGCTGTAAAAGCCTGACCGATCTTACCCATTTTGATATAGGACTCGATATTGCTCACATCCCGCTTGGAGTCGCCAAAGCGGCTGTCATTGAGACGGGTCAGGGTGTCGTACTGGTACAGGGCCTCGATAAGCTTCATACTTGATTTGACGTTCAAAATAATGAGGGGCATTTGCAGGCTCTCGGCAATGGCATGGGCCAGCATGGTCTTGCCCGTGCCCGGTTCTCCCTTGAGCAGCAGGGGCATTTCCAAGGCCATGGAAACATTTACGATTTCCGCCAGTTCATCGTCCAAAACGTACCTGGATGCACCGCGGAACTGAGAATTTTTCTTTTCTGAAGACATGATAGACTCCTAAAACCTTCGTTTTTAGACGTAAAAGCGTCCGGAAAGGTCTAATAATTTTTAAACGTGTATTACTATCCGATTCTGAAGGAATTTGCCAGACGTTTTTGATTTGATTTTGACAAGACATAACTTATGATGGGAGGGAATATAATAAGAACAGATGGTCTTTAAACAGGGACCCTTGATATTCCCGCTAAAAATCTACATGTAAGGCAGTTATTATCTTTAAACTTCTATGACAGAACGAAAAAATAAGCCGTAGCATAGCGATCGGCTGGGTTTATTTTGTTATCTATTTTTCAGGTAATTTTTATGCAGGGTATCCGCAGTTTGCGCCAGTTTCTTATCCAGTGTCCAGATAGGAACACCCGTCAATACAGAGGATGTAATAAGATGGACATCCACATAGCCCATCCCTTTTCCCATTAAACGGTTATTCTCTATAAAGGACAATACTTCGTCATGTTCGGCTTCAATGCTCATCGGCAGCAATTGCAAAAACGAAAGGATGACTGCTCTGTCCTTAAGATTCCCGCATGCAAGTTCTCCTACAATCAATGGGTGGCATAGCACCCTTCCATCATTGAGCAGGTTTGCAAGTTCAACATTTCCATCCCTCAAATGTGAAACCCAAACCGATGTATCCACAAGAACCATTTCTTATAATGCCCCTTTTCTTCTTGGTATTGCTTCTAAATGCTTTTGAGTTCCACCTAGTCTTGCAAGCCTCTTACCACTTTCCCTGGCAATAAGCGCCTCAAGCCCAAGCTTAACGAGGGCGGTTTTTTCCTTGATTCCAGTCATTTTGGATGCTTTGTCCATCAGAGCATCTTCGATATTCAAAGTTGTTCTCATAGCGTCACCTCATACAATTAGTATGCTTGAATATGCATCATCTATGCATATCTGTCAAGTCATTCTTAGACAATTAATATACTTGGTTGGTATTTTCCGATTTTCGGTGTAATCTTTCTTCATCTAAACAAAAATGAAAAGAAAAAAGTACTTAAAAATCAAACGAAATGTATTTCCATATTTGGTATTTTGTCTTTATTATCACGAAATACCAAGTAGGGAAATTATAGAAAATTTGGTGACTTCCTTTCAGAGTCTCAGAAGTTTCTTTTGGGAAAAAACTTACTCCCTAGTAATAACCATGGATGGGCATCACTGCCTTATCGCGGACGGACTTAGCTGCAGAACATCCGTGTATTGAGCATTAATTGCCGCATCCTTGAAAGGGAACGAAATATACTTTCCATCACGCCAGGCCTTGATTCCATCGTCGTAGTGAGGGCTCGAAGGATTGTCCGACTGGCCGGTGCTGTTAACCGCCAGCATGGGCTCGGCCTCACTGAAATCCACAATCATACGCATGGAAGGAATTAGCCAGGTTTTAAAATCTTTGCCCATCATATAGTTAGAAACATTCAGCGTGAAGATATCTCCCGAAGCCGGATACGGGCCCCGGTTGAAATATGACCACAAGCTTTTCAGCGCCGTGCGTTCAACAAAACCAAAATGTGGCGCCATTTGAGAAGTATCGGTTTCCCAAGTGTAGGTATGCAGCGTCCCCCAACTCCAAAGACCTTTGTCATTGCCCAAAGTTGATTCCAGAAATGTGACGGCATCAGCCAGTGAGCGCGCGATGATTTGCGCTTTGGTTTCTTTTTCCGGTGTATTTATATCGTCCCAGAACGGGCT
>Ga0075520_1001136_pt1 | contig 12556 bp, 13 predicted proteins | sample NGEPerB_FD_75100 | JGI IMG/M metagenome (GOLD analysis project Ga0075520, IMG submission 75100) | Arctic peat soil microbial communities from the Barrow Environmental Observatory site, Barrow, Alaska, USA - NGEE PermafrostAB12-B | ecosystem: Environmental > Terrestrial > Soil > Wetlands > Peat ... | reverse complement strand
TCAGAGATCAGCTGGTCGGTGGCCTCGTCGGTGCGCAGCTCGAGGCGGCGCGTCTTGGTCGTCGTCATGGTGGTACCTCCACACACCACTGTACGGGATTTGTACGGTAATTACGAGAGGGGTACGTGTTCGATCGACGGAACTCCACGCGCGCGGCTGCGCCCCCAGCCGTACTCCACAAAAGTACGGCAACGACCCCACCATCAGCCGCGCACCATACCCACCAGGTGCGCCGCGTACGTGCTCAGCGACAGCGAACGCCGGCCCGGCCGCGAGTTTGCAAGCAGGAGGTCCGGGGTTCGATTCCCCGTGTCTCCACCCAGATCAATGGCCAGGTCAGAGGCATAATCCTCTGACCTGGCCGCCCTCACTCCTGGCCATGCCAAACCCAACGTGCCACCTGCGTGCCACTAGCCGGCTAGATGAGCACTAGGGCCGGCCCCCTCGTTGCCATGGTCGTGCCCTCAGTCGGCCTGGTCTGGAAGCTTCTCCGTCGTCGCCGTAATGAGTAGGTCAAGAGCGTCGGCTATCGCACGGTCAGCACCAGAGCTTGCATGCTGGTAGATCAGCGCTGCGCGAGGGCTGTTGTCACGGCCCATTCGCGTCATTAGGTCACGGAGGCTGGTGCCGGTCTGTGAATACTGCGAATGTGTTGCCGGTGTGCCGCAGATCATGGAAATGCAGTCCTGGGAACCCGAGCGTCTTGCATGTCTCGCCCCACCGGTGGGGGGAGGCCATCGCCTTACAGCGAGACGATCTCGACCTAGATGACCGGACAGTCAGCGTGACCAAGGCCTACAGCGAGGTAAACGGATCGATCCTCGTGGTGGGGCCAACAAAATCCCGAACTGGGGTGCGCACCGTGAGCGTTCCAGCGCTCGTAGTGCCGTACCTCAAGGATCACTTCGCCAAGTTCACCCCGACCACAGATGGCGCACTGGTCTTCACTGGAGTGACAGCGGACACGACAAACTGCCCGGAGACGGCCACGAAAACTGCCCGCTGACGGCCATGAGATCTGCCCGACACGATTCCGTCTGCCTCGCCGCGTCCCGCGGTTGAGGCCCCTCCTGGGGTGCGGTTGCGGTGCTGAAGCGCCTACCGCCCCCAGGAGGGACACCGTGAAGTCTGCCGAGGAGATCATGAATATGTTAGATGCGTTTGATTTGACCGAGTCGTTGCGTGATGCCGGCGAGCTCGCCGGGGTTTCACATCACACCGTCGCCCGGTACGTTGCCGCCCGAGACTTCGGTGTCGCCGATCGCGGGGTGACCCGGCCGATGTTGATTGACCAGTTCCTGCCCAAGGTCGAGGAGTGGGTCGACCGCTCCAACGGCAAAGTCCGCGCCGACGTCGCCCACGACAAGCTCGTCGCGGTCGGCTTCACCGGGTCGGAGCGGACGACGCGCCGGGCGGTCGCGGCGGTGAAGAAGAACTACCGCCTGGGTCGGGTGCGGGTGCACCGCCCGTGGGTCACCGAGCCTGGTCAGTGGCTTCAATACGACTTCGGTGACGGCCCGGTCATCGACGGGGTCAAGACGACGTTGTTCTGCGCCTGGTTGGCGTGGTCGCGGTTCCGGGTGGTGTTGGCGATCCGGGACAAGACCGCCCCGAGCGTGATGGCGGCCCTGGACGTGACGCTGCGCCGCCTGGGTGGGGCGCCGACGTACCTGTTGACCGACAACGAGAAGACCGTGACCACCGAGCACGTCGCCGGGATCGCGGTCCGTAACCAGGCCATGGTTGCGTTCGCGCGGCATTACTCGGTCACCATCCTCACCTGTGAGCCCTGCGACCCGGCGACCAAGGGTGGGAGCGAGTCGACGGTCAAGGTCGCCAAAGCTGACCTGGTCCCCAAGGACACCAACCTGCTGGAGGCCTACGACACGTTCGCGGAGCTGGAAGCGGCATGTGAGGCGTTCTGCCGTGAGGTCAATGCCCGGGTCCACCGGGTCACCCGCCGCGCCCCGGCCGACATGCTCGCCGAGGAGGTGGCCCGGTTGCATCCGGTGCCGGTGGCCGCGCACACGGTCGCGTTCGGGGTGACCCGGACCGTTGCCGCGAAGACCCCGATGGTGGCCTTCGACGGCGGGCAGTACTCGGTGCCAGCCCACCTGCTGGGCCAGGTCGTGTGGGTCCGGGTTCATGGCGCCGGCGCGGGCGAACAGGTCATCATCGTCCATGTCGGATCGGTCGGCCCGGTCGAGGTCGCCCGGCATGGGCGGGCCATACCGGGTAGTCCACGCCTGAACGACGCGCACTTCCCGCCGCCGCCGGCTGGGGCTTTGGGGCGAATCCCCAAGGCCCGCAACGAGTCCGAGGCCGCGTTCCTGATGTTGGGCGACGGCGCCCGGCTGTGGCTGACCGAGGCCGCCGCCGCGGGCACCACCAAGGTCCGCGTCAAGATGGCTCAGGCTGTGACGCTGTCCAAGCTGTTCAGCGCGGCCGAAGTCGACTGGGCACTGGGCCATGCCGCGGTCCACGCCCGGTTCGCCCATGGGGACCTCGCCTCGATCCTGGACCACCACGCGGGCACCAGTACGGGCGCGAGCAGCCCCATGAACCAGGCCGGCGAGGACGGGTCCCTGACTCAGGGCACCAGCGGCTGGGCGGCCCTGGGCACGACTCCTGAACTGCCCTACGACGACGTGCAGGAGGTGGCATTGTGACCGCGACACCACGGACTAAGACCATGCCGGTCCCGGCCCTCGGAGTCCCCACCGCGCCGCCACTGCCCGAGGACCTCGAGGCGCTGCTGCGACGGTTGCGCCTGCCCCATATCCGCCGACACGCCCCCGAGGTCGTGGCCACAGCCAAAGCCCAACGCTGGGAACCTGTCGAGGTCCTACGCGCCCTGTTCAAGGAGGAGTCCGCGGGGCGGGAACGCTCCGCCCTGGCCACCCGCCGCGCCACCGCCGGGTTCCCCACCGGCAAGACGTTCCAAGCCTGGTCGCCGGCGGCGTCCTCGATCCCGGCCCCAACCCAGCAGGCGCTACGGACCCTGGAATGGGTCCACCGCCGGGAGAATCTCGTGGTGTGCGGGCCGTCCGGGACCGGCAAGACGTTCCTGCTCGAGGCCCTCGGACAGCAGGCCGTGGAGCAAGGACTACGCGTGGCGTGGTTCACCCTCGAAGACCTCGGGGTGCTCCTGCGCCGGCACCGCGCCGACGACACTGTCACCAAGGCCATCGCCCGGGTCCTGCGAGCCGATCTAGTCGTGGTTGATGACATAGGCCTGTTGCCGGTTTCACAGGACGCAGCCGAGGGCCTGTACCGCCTGGTGGACGCCGCGTACGAGAAACGCTCGGTCGCGGTCTCGTCCAACCTCCACCCGGCCTCGTTCGACGAGCTGATGCCCAAAACACTAGCCACGGCCACGGTCGACCGACTCCTGCACCACGCCCACGTGTGTCAGACCAGCGGCGAGTCCGTGCGCCTATCCCAGGCGTTGGCCGGCGACGGCGTCACCCCGTTGGGCGGCACCCGATGAGCGCGGGCACCGATGCCCGCACCAGCGTCATCTACGAATGCCCCGAGTGCGAGACCCGCTACCTCGACGAGCGGCGCTGCCCGGACTGCAACCTCTTCACCCGCCGCATCGGCCCGGGCGGCTCCTGCCCACACTGCCTGTTGACTGAACTACTTCTGGTGTTTACGCAGGTCAAGTGGCAGATCGCGTCGGCGCGCCTTCCGCGTTTTTGCTGGTGGGGTCGTTACGGTCTGGGTTGTGATCGAGCAGAACGTGTGCGCTGAGTCAATGCGTGACCTGAGCTCCTTGGTCGTGGCGCAGGTCGGTTCGCTGCGTGAGACCGGTGATCCCTGGCAGCCTTGGCGGCTGCTCGACCCCGATGGTAGGGACGTCCAGGGGGTGAGCGTCTTCTTGGCCGACCTGCAGGCGGCCGGGCGCTCGGCGGCCACCCTGCGCTCCTACGGGATGGATCTGTTGCGTTGGCTCCGCTTCCTGTGGGCGCTCGAAGTGGCCTGGGACCGGGCAACGGGTGTCGAGGCCCGGGACTTCAGTCGCTGGCTGCAGGTGGCCGGCAAACAGGCCCGGGTGCACTGGCGGCGGCGGGGCGATGCGGGCAGCGCCTCGCCCGCCCCGGCCTCGGCGGGTGCGGCGTACTCGACCTCGGTGCAGGCGCATAGCGAGACAGTGCTGCGCGGCTTCTACGACTTCCACCGCGACGCCGGCAGTGGGCCGGTGCTCAACCCGTTCCCGCTGGACCGTTCCCGCGGTGGCACTCGGGCGAACGCTCATCACAACCCGATGGAACCATTTCGTCAGCAGCGCAGCGGGCGTTACCGGCCGAAGCTGGCGGCTCGGGTACCTAGGGCCGTCCCCGACGAGGAGTTCAATGAGATCTTCGCCCGGCTGACCTCGCATCGGGACCGGGCGCTGGTGGCGTTCTACGTTTCGACCGGGGCGCGGGCCTCTGAGCTGTTGTCGGCCACCGTGGGCGGGGTGGACCCGGGACGCCAGTTGATCTCGGTGGTCCGCAAGGGCAGCCGGATCACCCAGGAGCTGCCGGCGTCCACGGACGCGTTCGTGTGGCTGCGGCTCTACCAGGTACTAATGCAGGGGTTGATCCCTCGGGGAAGTCGACAGCCGCTGTGGTGGACGTTGCGTCCTCCGATCAGACCACTGACGTACCACGGCGCGCACCGCATGTTTGAGCGGGTCAACGAGCGGGTGGGGACCTCGGCGACGTTGCATTCGTTGCGCCACACCGCCGCCTACCGGATGGCCGAGGATCCCGGCCTTCCGCTGACCGATGTCCAGTCGGTGTTGGGCCATGCCCAGCTGACGACGACCCAGATCTACCTGACCCCACGCAAGGAGGATGTGATCCGCCGGGTGCTGGCCCATCATGCCGAGCAGACCCGGCGGGTCGCCGAGCGGGTGACGCCACCGACAGCGCCCGGCTACCTGCCGGAGACGTTGGAGGTTCTGTTCGGGACGGTGGCGCCGTGAGCATCAGCATTGTTCAACGCGTGGTGGCGGCGCCGACCCCGGCGACGCGTCGGTGGGCGCCGCTGGGCAGTTACCCGCCGCGGGCCCAGCCGATGTCCTGGCCGGCCACCCGGTTGGATCGCGCCGGTGTGCTGACGGTCCTGAGCGCCGCGCCGTTTGTCACCGATGACCCCATTTCCGCGAGAAGGCGCCGCGTCGCTACGGAGTTGTTGCTCGACTGGCTGGCAGGCAACCCGGGGACGACCTGGCAGCAGCGATGGTTGGCCAGCGAACCCGGTATCGCGGGGGTTCGCTTCCGGCAGGTACTCGGCAGGTGGCTGGCCGATCACGGCTACCCCTGCCGTTGGCACCAGGACTACCTGGCCGTTGCTCTGCGGATCGTGATCAGCGCCGACGTCGTGCGCCCGTCGCTTTCCTGGCTGCTGTCCGAAGCGATGGGGCGCGGAGCGTTGGCCCGTGTCTTGGCCGCCTCCCGGGACCCTGAGGGGTTCGCGCGGCTGAGCGCGTACGGCACCGCGAACCCAGACCTTGGCGAACGCGCCGTCGACCGGATGCTGTACCGCAGTTCGTTGATCATGGCCAGCAAGGGCGGCGGCCTTGCCGAGATCACCGTCGGTGACGTGGTCGAGCTGATCGACGCCGAGTCCGCCGCGCATGGCCGCCCCGGCGATGGCATCACTGTCTTCTACCGGGCACTGTACGAGCTGGGCATCCTCGGCGACAACGCGCCGCCAGCGCTGCGCCAGCTACGCACTCCCGGCCCGCGCACCCCCGAGCAGCTGATCGACCGGTACAACCTCGTGTGTCGCCCGGTGCGCGACCTGCTGGTGGATTACCTGAAGGAGCGCCAGCCCGCGCTGGACTACAACAGCCTGGAAACGTTAGCCAATCTGTTGGGCAACCGTTTCTGGGCCGACCTTGAAGCGCATCATCCCGCAATCAGCAACCTGCACCTGCCCGACGACGTCGCGCGCGCCTGGAAGCAGCGCCTGCAGACCACGACAAAGAAAGTTCGGACCGAGACCGGTGAAAGCAAAGAGGTCGTCGTCCCACGTCTGAGCTACCGGGAGTGCCTCACACCAGTGCGGGCCTTCTACCTGGACCTGGCTCACTGGGCCGTCGAAGACCCGGGGCGCTGGGCAGCATGGGTGGCGCCCTGCCCGATCGGGCAGGAGGAGGGAGTGCTGCGCAAAGTCACCCGTCAACGCAAGGCACGCATGGACGCGCGCACCCGTGAACGTCTGCCCGCGCTGCCGGTGCTGGTGGCCGCCCTTGAGCGTCAACGCAAGGACACCAAGACGCTGCTGGAGGCGGCACGATCCGCGCAACCGGGGCAAGCGTTCGTTGTGGACGGGTCGGTCTTCGTTCGCAGGTCCCGGGCCGACGCAGTTTGGGCGGACGATGCGACCGGCAAGCGCCGCAACCTGTCCCTGCAGGAGGAACAAGCGTTCTGGGTGTGGGCGATCGTGGAGGTGCTTCGCGCCACCGGCGTTCGGATCGAAGAACTCCTTGAACTCAGCCACCACAGCCTGGTGCAATACCGGCTACCCACCACCGGCGAGCTGATCCCGCTGCTGCAAATCGCCCCGTCGAAGACCGACAAAGAACGGCTCCTCGTGGTCAGCCCGGAACTGGCCAACGTGCTCGCCCAGATCATCAGCCGAGTCCGGGGCCCCTTGGCTGCGGTCCCACTCATCCAGGCCTACGACGACTACGAACGGGTGTGGCTGCCACCGACGGCCCGCCTGTTCCAGCGCCGCATCAACAACGAGAATCAGGCATTCGCCCATAGCAGCATCCTGAAGATGCTCACCACAGCTGTGGCCCGGGCTGGCCTTGTCGACCGGGTGGACGGGCAGCCGCTGCACTACACCCCGCATGACTTTCGGAGAATTTTTATAACCGACGCCATCCTGAACGGCCTACCTCCGCACATCGCCCAAGTCATCGCCGGCCACCAGGACATCAACGTCACCCTCGGCTACAAAGCGGTATATCCCGACGAGACGATCCAGGCACACCTCGCCTTCCTGGCCCGGCGACGGTCGCTGCGACCCAGCGAGGAATACCGCGTCCCCACCGACGAGGAATGGAGCGAGTTCCTCGGCCACTTCGAACGGAGAACAGTGTCAATCGGGACCTGCGCCCGAGCGTTCTCCACGCCCTGCATCCACGAGCACGCTTGCGTCCGCTGCTCGATGCTCTGGCCCGATCCCAACCAACGACACCGGCTGGTCGACATACGCGACAACCTCCTCGACCGCATCGCTGAGGCCGAACGCGAAGGCTGGCTCGGCGAGGTCGAAGGCCTACGCGTCAGCTTGGCCGGAGCCCAGGCCAAACTCGCACAGATCGACCAACGCACACAACAAGCGACACCAGTCACCCTTGGCCCCACCAGAACCAAAGCCCCACAGACCTAACCGGGAGGACTCACGATGAGCCGCCGGGCCTTCCTTGAGTCGAATGGTGGACACTCTCGAGTTCAGTGAATGCGACGAGCCAGTCGCCCAAGCCGACCTGACCTGAGCACCACCTAACCCGAGGAGACCGCGATGCCCCACACCTGACCGAACGCCGTTGGTGGCCGCCAACTGGGCAGATCCCATGGCCACCACCGGGCAGTTTTCATGTCCGCCACTGGGCAGTTCCTACTGGCCCTTGACACACCGCTGGCTTCGTAAGGACTTGACCTGGTTGCGGCCGTCTTTCTGAGCTGTGTAGAGCGCCTGGTCGGCCCTGTCTATGAGGTCTCGGGGGTGTCGTCAGTCCTGGCCTGGGTAAGTCCATGCTGGCATTCTGGCCGCTGGGCATGACGTTGAGCAGGCGTGAGGCAATGGCTTGAGCGGGTCGGAGACCACGTCAGCGATGTAGATCCTCGTTCCGGTGCGCCAAGCCTGCGCCGTGGCGGAGACTTCGGCTGCGACCTTGGGCCAATGCGGATCGATCCCCGTGTCCGTCCCCGGTTCCACTGATACCGCTGCCGGCCGGACCGGAATGATGGGATCGGCCGGGTAGTTGACGTCACCATGACCACCTGGGGATTCATCGGGAGCGGAAACATCGGTACCACCGTCGCTCGACTTGCCGTAGCCGCAGGACATGACGTCGTTCTCAGCAACAGCAGGGGAGCCGAGAGCCTTGCTGACGTCGTTGACGATCTAGGTCCACACGCCACAGCGGCGACCGCGGCCGAGGCGGCCTGGGATGGTGATGTCGTCGTCGTCACCATCCCGTTGCGCAAGTACGCACAGGTGCCGAGAGAGGAACTGCGCGGCAAGATCGTCATCGACACGATGAACTACCACCCACAGCGCGACGGCAACATCGCCGAGCTGGACAACGAGTCGACCACCAGCTCGGCCCTGCTTGCGGCCCACCTGCCGGAATCCAAGGTGGTCAAGGGCTTCAACAACATCTTCTTCCAGCACCTTGCGGCACTGCCCCGCATCACCGGAGCCGGGCCCGCAGCGCCCTTGCGATCGCGGGCGACGACCACGAAGCGAAGAAGGTCGTCATTGAGCTCCTTGACGAGATCGGCTACGACACGGCTGACCTCGGCCCCCTCGCAGGGGTGGCGCACTCAGCCTGACACAGCCGCCTACGGCGTCATGTACGCCGTGAACCCGCAGGCATGGGACCAAGGCGCCCGCCCCGCGTCCGCGGTCGAGGTCGCGGAGGCGGCGGCCGCGTCGTACCGTCGCCACGGCGTAACAGCCGGGGCGATGCGCGCCGACTACCACGCACCACAGACGAGTCGACCAAACGCCACGACCAGGAATGGGCGGCGATGACCCAACCGCACGATGGCCGTAGCCCAGCGCCCCCCTCGAGAGTTCTTGTGTGCTTCCACGCACACCCTGACGACGAGGTCTTCACCACCGGTGGTGTCATGCGCCTGGCCGCGGACGCCGGACACCGCGTGGTGCTGGTGACCGCCACCGACGGCGCGTTGGGGGAGGTGCCGGACGGGTTGCTGGCCGACGGTGAGCGGCTCGTTGACCGGCGCCGCCACGAGCTGGAGGCCTCGGCCCGCGCACTGGGAGTGCATCGGCTGGAGATGCTCGGCTACGCGGACTCGGGAATGGCCGGCACCCCTGACAACGCGCGCGCAGAGGCGTTCTGCAACGTGGACGTCGAGGTCGCCGCCTCGCGGCTGGCGCAACTTTTGGTCGAGGAGTGCGCTGATGTGCTCACCGTGTACGACCCGCACGGCAACTACGGGCACCCCGACCACGTCCAGGTGCACGTCGTCGGGGTCCGGGCCGCGGAGCTCGCCGGGGTCGCGCACGTGTACGAGGCGACAGTGAATCGCGACCAGATGGTCAGGCTCATGGCCAGCAACCCGCAGTGGGACGCCGAGGGTACATCGCCGGACGTTTCAGAGTTCGGCCTGCCGGAGTCGGAGATCACCACCGTCGTGGACGTGCGCGCAGCGATAGCCGCAAAGCGCTCGGCGATGGCCGCGCACGAGTCCCAGGTGGGCGACTTCGGCCCATTTCTGGCGATGCCGGCCGAGCAGGTCGAGGCCGCCTTGGGCCAGGAGTCCTTCCGCCGTCGCGGGCGCGCCACCGGCCACGGTGCCACTGTGGCCCTGGAGACCGCGCTCCCGCTCTAGGCCCAGCTCCTTCCTGCGGCGAGCTGCACCTGAGGCCGAAGCACCACACTGGACGCGGTCGCGCCCCAGCCGGATCTTGCGAAAAGCCTCACTGCGGCGGCCGCGTGCAGCCGCCGATCACCAGTTGCCCTACGTTGGACCATCGTGGAACACCGAGGCCGGCCTGTACATGGGTGACTCTCCGAACGGGTACAGCGTGGCCCGCGACAACCGCAGCGATCACAACGGGTTGGGTATCTTCATGCGCGACAGCACGCACCTGACTGCCACCGACAACAAGTCGTGGGGTAACTGCGTCGGCATCCTGGCCCTGAACTCCGGCGGGGGCGCGCCCGGCGACCTGCCAGCGGGCAACACCGCATCACGGACAACCAGGTCTGGGCCAACAACATGTCCTGCCCGAGCAGTCCCGGTCCGCCGGCCTCCGGGATCGGCATTGCTCTGGCTGGTGTCCACAACACCCTGGTGCTGGACAACAAGGTCAACGGCAACGCTACTGCCACTGCGTCGGTTGCCCATGGCGGCATCGTCATCATCTCCACCAAGTCCACCACGGGAGCTGACCCGACCCACAACACGGTCCTGGACAACACCGCCCACGGCAACAAGCCTTCCGACATCTTCTGGGACGGCACGGGATTCGGTAACAAAGTACGGCGCAACAACTGACCATCAGTGCGGCGTCCGGGGCAGCCTCTGATCACGAGTTGCCCTTCGTCTATCGGAACTGGTGTGCCTGGTCGGCGGTCAAGGGGGAGTCACGGGAGTGGCTGTGGCGTAGCGGCTAGCAGTGTGGATGCGATGAGCTGGTGACCGGCGGCGTTGGGGTGGTCGCCATCGGCAGCCAGCAGGGAGGTGGGGTTGATGGAGCCGGTTCCTTTGAAGGGCGCGTACAGACTTACGCAGGTGGCGCCGGCGCCGCGTGCACCGTCGCAGATCTGGGTGCTCTCAGCGCGGGTGAGTGCGTCGCTCCAGCTCTGGAAGGCGGCGCCGTGCTCGGCGGTGCCGACGTCTCCGTCCTGGAACACGCTCCAGTAGTCCGTCACAAGCACCGTCGGAGGATGAGCTGGGTTGGCGGACCGCGCGGCGTCCACGATCAACTCCACGTTATGTCCCGCGCTGTGGATCAACGGCGTGTAGCAGGCAGCCGGGCAGCTAGCGGGCCCCTTCCACTCCAGCGGGTTGAGGTCGTTTGCCCCGATCGTCACGAGCAGGATGTCTGCCTTGGCGACCTGGTTGCGGAACGCCCCGGGCTTGGTCATGGCGGCCAACAGCTGGGAGCTTGTCCAGCCAGGCACGCCCAAGTTCACCGAAGAGGTCGCCACGTCGTCCTGGGCGGCCAGCTGCGTGGCGTACAGCCCCACGAACGCCTCGCAGCTGCAGTTGTAACCGGAGGTCACTGAGTCGCCGATCCCGACGACCGTGATAGACCGGCTGATATCCCCCGAAGCAGGCACGCCCGTTGCCGACCGCGGGGTGATGGTGGTGGTTGTGGTGGGCCTCGACGCACCTCGGTTTGGTGGCTGACCGTGCGCTGCCTGGGCGAAAGCGGCTACCGTCACCATGAGTGCGACCGCGATCAGCGCAGTGAGGGCTCGGGTAGGCAGCTTGGAACGGCCCAGCCGTTGACTTTGGGAAGACTGGGGGGTCTGCGCCCTGATGCGTCTGCGTCGCAGCCGGTCCCATAGCGGCCCAGGAAGCTGCGCCCTGCCCTCGGGCTGTTGCCCCCACGGGGGCCGAGCCTGCGTCATGGAGTCTCCTATATTCGACTAGGAGTATCTGATCTCAGGAACGTCCAATGATGCTGGGCGTTGACTGACATTCTGCTGTGAATCAATTCCACACATGGGGGCCGACGCCGGCTCGGCTGATGGGATCCGCATTCGTCTGAGACGGTGACCGTCTTGCCTGCCGCAGACCCACCTTCGGCTGGACGGTCAGGTCGGTGACGGACCAGATAGCGCATGCTGCGTCGTTCGGTTGCAGGACCCTCAGTGTCTGGTGCGTGCGCCGTTTGAAGGCGCACGGTGAGCGGGTCATCGATCACGTAGCGTGACGCCATGAAGCGGGGGCGTGTGCGCAGCCAGCTTGGTGAGCTGTGGCGGGGCCGAGATGTTGCGGTGGTTTACGCGGTCCTGGTCGTGGTGGTCAGCGTCGTTGCTGCCACCCAGGCGCCGTCGCTGCTGCGAGATCTGGTCCAGACCAGCAGCACTAATTTGGTCAACCTGCGGCAGCGCCCACTGTCGGTGCTGTTCGCGAGCGCATTCGTCATCGCCCCAGCCGTTGGGCTGTGGATCGTCGTGTCGATGTGGTGGCCTACGGCGCGCTCCAGCGGTGGCTCGGACGCGTGAGTCTGTTCGTGGTGGCGGTTCTGGGCCATGTCGGTGCGACTCTCTTTGTGGCCACGATGGAGTTGACGGAGCTGGCCAAGGGGCGGGTGGGGCTCAGCATCGCCGTCAGACCCGACGTCGGGGTCAGCTATGGGCTGGCCGCGGTGGCCGGCGTTCTGGTCGTCCGGGTCGCCGACACCTGGCGGCGCAGGTACGTGATTGCCAGCCTCATCGTCATCGCCGGTGAAGTTCCTCATCTTGTGGAACTTCACCGGACTCGGGCACCTCACTGTTTGGCTGATCGGCCTGGCGGTCGCGGCCCCCCGTCAGCGAGGCCATGGGTACCCGGCATGAGGTTCAGAGCTGAGAAGGCTCCCGTAGCGATGGCCTTGACTCGCCGAACGTCGCGGGGCCCCTACGGCGACCTGCCTGAGGCGAAGGGTCCCTCACAGATGGCTGCCAGTCAGTTCCCAGTGTTCGTGGACATTCGTGGGATTAGGTGTTCATAACCGCGGCGCTTCCGGCTTCTCCGTGGGTTTGCTAGCCGTGATCAGGGGTTCAGCGGCATGATTTCGGGATGCGTGCCACCGAGCTGTACCGGCATCTGTTGGGTCTGGTCGCCCCTTGGGAGGTGAG
>Ga0075520_1001135_pt1 | contig 12559 bp, 8 predicted proteins | sample NGEPerB_FD_75100 | JGI IMG/M metagenome (GOLD analysis project Ga0075520, IMG submission 75100) | Arctic peat soil microbial communities from the Barrow Environmental Observatory site, Barrow, Alaska, USA - NGEE PermafrostAB12-B | ecosystem: Environmental > Terrestrial > Soil > Wetlands > Peat ... | reverse complement strand
CGACCTGGACGCTGGTCAGCGCGGTCGGGAAGATCGCCACCTCGTCGATGGAACCGTTGAAGAAGTTGCTGGCCGGCTTGTTCGACCATCCGGTCGCGATGGCGTCGCCGCCGATCCGCCAGTAGCCGAAGATGTCCTTGCCGGAGATGGTGTCCGCCCGTGCCGCGACCTGCGCGCCGTCGACATACAGGCGCATGCCGTCGGGCCCGAGGGTGGCGACCACCAGGTGCCACTGACCGTCCCGGTAGGCCTTCGGGCTGACGATGCTGACGTTGCCGCGCGGCGTCACGCCGAAGTTGAACCGGCCGGTGTTGTCCATGTAGATCATGTGGTCGGTGATGGTGGAATTTCCGGTCTGCGAGTCGCCGTAGCCCACGATCTGGCCGCCGGAGGTCGTCGTCGTCTTGACCCACGCGGACGCGCTGAACACGGTCGGTGCGCTGGCCTGCACGGGCGAATAGACCCTCGCCGTGTTGGTTCCGTTGAACGTCGCGGCCGTGTTGGGGTCACCGACGAGAGCGCCGGGCGCGCCGAACGTCAGCCCGGTGCCGGTGGTGCCGTTCATCGATCCTGCCGAGTCCACGGCGGCGCTGCCGGCCGGGTCGCCCAGTCGCCAGAGGTTCGAGGCGCCCTGGCCGGCGACGAGGTTCGCGTAGTTGCTCGCGCTGCCCGTTCCCGACGCGGTGATCGTCGCGGTGTCGCCGATGACCTGATTGCCGGCCGCATCGGTGACGTAGAGCCGGTAGCGGTAGACGGTGCCGGGAGTGAGCCCGGTATCGGTGAAGGCGATGTTCGGCCGTTTGAAGAACGTGGACTGTACCGGCGTCTGATACACCGGGTGGTCGGTGTCGCCGTCCCGCACAACGCTGTAATTCAGGGTCAGGTCGTCCTGGTCGTAATTCGCCTGGAATGCCACCCGGACCGTTCCAGCAGCAAAGGAATTGAGGCTCGGCATGAATTTGCTGCCGGTGAGCACCGGACCCCGCTTCGCGGGTGCGATCGGCGTCACCGCAAAGCGCACGATACCCTGCTGGCCGATGCCGTTGACGGTGGGGAATTCACCGCCGAGCACGACGTACTGGTCATTTCCGGTGACCGCCCAGGCGGCCTGACTCTGCCCGGTGTAGCTGCCGTTGTCCATGTCCGGGAACCAGTTGATCTGCGAAGGACTCGGCTGTCCCACCCAGCTGGGGTAGCCGTGCGGATCCGGCGTGATGGTGCCGGTGGCTTTCTTGGTGAATGCCACGGCATGGTGCATGTACAGCCCGCGGGGGACGGATTCGCCGTAACCGCCCATATTGCCGCAATAATGCGCATGGCTGACGGTATAGACGGCCGTCGCGGCAGGATAATTCGCATAGGTGTCGCCGTGGCAGTCTTCCATCCATTGGATGGCCCCCGTGGTGGGGTCCGCCGCGAACGTTCCCTCGAAGTTCCCGCCGGTGCCGAACACATAAGCATTTCCATAGATGTTCGTGCCGTCCGTGGTCAGCCCGAGAATGGCCGAATTGGGCCCGGCGTCCTGGATCGTCGAGGTCGCGGCCCACGGCAGCACGGCGCCTGTGGTCGCGTCCACCGCGGCGAGCCCGTAGGCGGGTGTGGTGCCAAGGTTCTGGAACTGCCCGCCGACGATCACCCGCGACTTGTCCGGCGTCACCAGCACGGCGTTGACGTTGTAGTCAGCGCCGGGATTCCAGCCCAGCACAGCACCGTTGGACGGGTTCAGCGCGACCAGCCGGCCCCGCTGCTGACCGCTGACGGTGGTGAAGGTGCCGCCGACGTAGACCGCGGAGTCGGTCACCGAGATCGACTTGACCTTGGCGCCGACGTTGGGCGCAAAGGCCGTGATCAGCGCCCCGGTGGAGGCGTTGAACGCCGCGATCCGGTATCGAGTGACGCCGTTGACGGTGGTGAAGTCGCCGCCGATGTACACCCGGGAACCGTCAGGGGATTTCGCGACCACCAGCACCTGGGCGTTGGTGTTGGCCACGAAGCCGGTGTTCAGCGCACCCGTGGTCAGGTCATAGGACAGGAAATTGGCCCGCGGGGTCAGGCTTGTCCCGGGAGCGGCGCCGGCCGGACGGGCGTTGGCGAAACTGCCGCCCGCATAGACGGTGTTGCCCACGATGGCCTGCGACCACACCACACCGTCGACCTGCACGGTGGGCAGGCCGTCGGCGGTGACGATCTCGGAGCTGCGCTCACCGATCTGTCCTGGCGCTGCGTGAGCCGCCGGTGAGAGAACAACCCCGACTGCGAGGCTGGTAGCGATCAGCACAACGACGGTAAAACTCGCCTGAAGGCGTTTACCGACGGTTCTGTGTCGCTCCGTCGAAATAAACCAACCTCGATACATCCATCACCCCGTGGGTACGTTTCCAGTGAACAAAGCAACAGGTGCGTCGGCCGAATAGAGCACGGTCACCGAAGCGCCGTTCCGAACGTCGGCGGGCATGGTGAAGACATAGACACCTGTCTTCTTCTCGCCCGGTGCGAGCACCCCGGACAGCGGCGACGCGGGATCTGTGGTGATCGGCGATGTCGGAACACCGCCCGCTCCCTGCACATCGACGCTGACGCTGTCCAGGCCGATGGCGTTGGCCGAATCGTTGGAAATTTCGACGGTGATGGCCACCGCCGGCCCGCTGATCTCGCCCGGAACCTTTGCCTGCGCGTCGATGGCCTTCACCTCGGTGAGCTTGGCGCTGATCTGCCCGCCGAGATCGGACGCCGCGTCGAGCGGCACGGCCGAATTGGTGACCAATTCACGATTGGGCACCACCTGGTTGATGTCACCGGAAGTCGGGGCCGCACCGGACGTCGACACCGGCGGGGCCGTCGTGGTGACGGCGTCGGCGGAGGGTCCCGCACCGGAAGCCGGCGCACCGTCGGACGGTACGGTCGGCGCGGCACCGCTGTAGGAGGATGACGGATCCGACACCTGGGAGGCCTCGGCGGGGCCGGATTCCGTCGTCGAGGTCGCCTCTGAGGACGCAGACGACGCCGTCGACGAGGACGCGGCGTCCGATGACGAGGAGGTGCAGGCGGCCGCGGTGAGCAGCAGGCCGACACCGACGATGCCGGCCAGCACAGTGCGACCGCTGCGGACGGACGCGCCCCTGGCGCGCCGGGTGGTCATGACGTTCCTTCGGGAGTGGGCATGCCAGTAGGACGGCGATCCAAGCTCTGCATCACGCGGAACCACTTGACGGCGGCGAGCGCCAGGTATCCGGCGCTGCCCACGAACAGCAGCGTGTAGGCGGCGAAGAACACCATCGGCGCGCCCAGCAGCAGGAAGATCAGGCACAGCACGCCGTAGTCGGTCGGGATCACCAGCAGCGACCGCAGCGCCGAGGTGGCTTGCGGGCGGGTGCGGGTGGCGCCGGTGGTGAGCGCGGCACGCCGCTCGAGCTGCTCGTTCAGGATCATCCCGAAGAACGACACCGCGGCGACCACTGTGAAGCCGATCGGTACCAGCAGCCAGGCATTCTGGCCGAAGTCGAAGAACCGGTAGGCGGAGATCAGCACGGCAAGGTGCAGCGTGGAGATCTTGGTGGCGTCGATCATGTGGTCGAGCCACTCACCGGACGTGCTGCCGCCGCCGCGTAGCCGGGCGAGCTGGCCGTCGGCCGAGTCGAGCGCGTAACCGATGGCCAGCGCGAGCATCACGGCCACGCCGAGCAGCCAGGACGGCGGCACCAGCGCGGGCAGTGCGATCCCGGTGAACGAGAACAGCGCACTGATCGCGGTCACGGCGTTCGGTGTCAGGCCGAGACGGAAGGCCGCGGCCGCGAAGTAGCGCCCGGCGCGCCGATTGACGAAGCGGGAGTAGGCGGGTGCGCCTTTGGATGACTTCTGGGCGGACCGCAAGCGCTGCAACACCTCCGCGTAGGAGGGTTCGCCGAAATCCGGAGTGCTGGGATCTGACTGCGCCGATGCCATGACGGAATCCTCCATGACATCGCGCCCGACCCTGTCGGTGCTCGTCACGAGTGCCCCCCGGTCACCGCGTACATCTCGACTCGCTTGCCGCTCACTGAACTCCCCCGTCGGAGCCGGTCGATGATTCGAACGGCTGATTGCTTTCTCGTCGAAACCCCGTATGACGCCGGCACACTCACGTCTGAATCCCCCGCTGAATTCGCCGCAGAATTCGCCGCAGAATTCGCCGGCGAATTGCCGCCTGCCTTCACTCGTCGACCGGACCGCTGCGCGACCAACCGCCGGCACAGTGCTTCGTACCGGTCGGCGACGTCGTCCCAGTCGTAGAGCGATGCCCGTTCCGCGGACTGCTGCCCGCGGGCCCGGGTGCCCTCGACATCGGCCTCGCTCTGCTCCACCAGCCGGGCGACGTCGTCGGCGCCCGCGAAGTACAGCCCCGATTCGCCGAGCACCTCGCGGTTGAAGATGACGTCGAAGGCGGTGGTCGCCGCACCCGCCCCGAGGGCGCGCAGCAGCGAGGGGTTGGTGCCGCCGACGGAATGCCCGTGCAGGTAGGTGAAGCTGTTGGCGTAGAGCTGGTCCAGCAGCTCCTGGTCCCACACGCCGCCAAGGAACCGGACCCGGTCGTCGGCCAATGCATGCACCTTGCGGGTGTATTCGTCGGCATAGGGGGCGGATCCCACCACGATCAGCGGCAGGGTGGCAGCGCTCTTGCGGTAGCCGTCGACGATCACGTCGACGTGGTTCTCCGGCTCGAATCGGGCGACCACGAGGTGGAATCCCCCGGGGCGCAACCCGAGTTCGGCGATGCGGTCGGAGGCATCGCCCTCGATCCTTGGCGCGCCATAGGAAATGAGGTCGGTATCGGCGTCGAATTTTTCGCGGTAGTAGTCCGCAATCCCGACCGCGTCGGCGATCAGCGCTTTCGACCACCAGACCGCCAAGCGCTCGGCGACGTGGTAGTAGCGACGCCCGACCGGACCCCATTTACCGCGCTGCCACTCGAGTCCGTCGACGTGGGTCGCCACCGGAATCCGTGACATCTTGATGACCGGCAGCCAGGGAGAGTTCGCCGAGTTGAAAACGACGGCGACGTCGCTGCGATGGCGGGCCAGGTGCGCGACGGACAGACCGGTGTGGCTGAGCGTCTCCAGGCTGCGGCGCTTGAGCGCGCCCAGGTGGACCAGGGACATTCCGCGGTAGCTGCTCGGTTCCGGTGCGGAGTGCGAGGAGTCACCTGCGAGCCGGCGGCAGTACACGACGACGTCGTGACCGCGCGCGGCCAATCTGGTTCCGACTTCCTCGACACAGGTCTCGAACCCGCCGTAGCGCGCGGGAACCCCGCGGGTCCCGACCAGAGCGATGCGCATCGGCTGGGCCCCCGACCCAGCGGGGGTCACGATCGGTCACCCTCGGCATCGCCCATGGTGGCGTGCCCATTCGAGCCGAAGGCGGCGTCATCGACGCCGGCGGTGAGCAGCCGGCCGGAAGCACCCAGACCGGGGCGTGCGCTGCGTGCGGCCCCGATCAGGCCGGCCAGCACCGCCAGCACGCCCGCAAGCAGCCAGACGGTGGTCGCCACCGGCATTCCGAAGACCGCGTAACCGGCCGGGCTGGAGGAGTCCATGGCAGTCGCGCCAGCGTCAGCTGCGCCCGACGTCGTGGCAGCGACCACCAGTGCTGCGGACGACATCGCGCCGACTGCGGCTGCACGGGCGAGCACACCGGACGAAGTCGGTATGACACGCCTCCAACTGCAGGTCCTACTCACGGAACAGCCCCCTAGAGCTTGGTCAAGTGACGCACTGCACAACGTTCAACGGCTGCGCTGAGCGTGTCCCCTGCCTCATGCACATAGGACCGTTTGGTGGCTCAAATATAGCCGGAGGTGACCGAATAACCCAAATGTCTCGTGGCAAATCCCCCATCGTTCACCCTTTCGGGCTAATAGCTCTGACTGAGAGCAAGCAAAGCGACCCGTATCGTCACGATGACCCATTGCGGGCTGACGTCGGCAGGGTCGTCCCAACCTGCTCATCGGGTTTGCCGGCCCGGTCGTTACCGGCCGAACCTGCGGACGACCGCTCGTCGGGGACCCGTCGCCGGGCAGCCCGTGTCATCCGCGCGTCATGAGAGTGGTTCAGTATCGACGCATGAGCGATCTCGACGTGCAGAAATCCGTCGCCAACACTCACCTCGCCGAGCCCACCCCTCCTCGGCCGGCGGCGCGCAAGGGAAGCGAGGACGGCGCCGAACTGCGAGCCGACGTCCGCCGGGTGGCCTCGCTGCTCGGACAGACCCTGGTCCGCCAGCAGGGACCAGAGCTGCTGGCGCTGGTCGAGCGGGTGCGGTCGCTGACCAAACAGGCGCTGGAGGCCGACGCCGAGACCGATCGCCGGGCCGCCACCGACCAGGTCAGGGAGATCCTCGCCGAACTGCCGATCTCGACGGCCATGGATCTGGTCCGGGCCTTTGCCACGTACTTTCAACTGGCGAACGGCGCCGAACAGGTGCACCGGGTCCGTGCCCTGCGCTCTCGCCCGGCGACCGATGGATACCTGGCCACCGCCGTGGCCGAGGTCGCCGCAGCGCTCGGGCCTGATCAGCTCGCCGAGGCCATTGCCTCGCTGGCCGTAGAGCCCGTTTTCACCGCGCATCCCACGGAGGCGAGCCGGCGGTCCGTGCTGATCAAGATGCGGAGCCTGTCGCACATCCTGGCCATCCGGACGCCATCGGGCTCAGGCGCCCGAGCCCGACAGGACCGGCAACTCGCCGAGCTGATCGACCTGATCTGGCAGACCGACGAGCTCCGCCAGTTCCGTCCCTCACCGGTCGACGAGGCCCGCAACGCGCTGTACTACCTGGAGGCCATCGTCGGGGACACCATCCCGCAGCTCACCGCGGACCTGGCCGCAGAGCTCGCCGAGCACGGTGTCACCCTGCCGGTGGATGCGGCCCCGCTGTCGCTGGGTACCTGGATCGGCGGCGATCGCGACGGAAACCCGAACGTGACCGCGGCGATCACCCACGAGGTGCTCGAACTGCAGAACCAGGCAGCGATCCGCATCGCCATCGGCAAGATCGACGACCTGATCATCAACCTGTCCAGCTCGACCAAGATCGTTCCGGTCTCGCAGGAATTGGCCGATTCACTCGAGGCCGACCTGATCCACCTGCCCAAGCTCGATCCCAAGGTCAAGGAACTGAACAGTGAGGAGCCACTGCGGCTCAAGCTGACGTGTATCAAGGCGAAGTTGATCAACACCAGGGCGCGGGTGGCGGCCGGTCGGGCACACGAACCGGGTCGGGACTATTCACAGCGCAGCGAGCTGCTGGCCGACCTGGGGATCGTCAGCCGGTCGCTGACCGAGAACGGCGGCGCACTGGCAGCTGACGGCATGGTCGCAGCCGTGCAGCGCACGATGGCCGTCAGCGGTCTGCACGTGGCGACCATGGACATCCGTGAGCACTCGGAGGCGCACCACCAGGTGCTGGCCCAGTTGATCGACCGGCTCGGCGAGTTGGACAAGCCGTACAACGAGCTCACCAGGAGCGAACGTCGGGACGTGCTGTCCGCGGAGCTGACCTCCCGGCGGCCGCTGACCACGCTGCCGGCGCCGCTGGACGCAGCCGGGAGTAAGACGTTCAGTGTCTTCGAGGAGATCAAGGCGGCCCAGCAAACCTATGGGCCCGAGGTCATCCAGACCTACATCACCTCGATGACCAAGGGATCGGACGACATCCTCGCGGCCGCGGTCCTGGCCAGGGAGGCCGGTCTGGTCGACGTGTACGGCACGGCCGGCGACCCTGACCGAGGTCCGCACGCGACGATCGGCTTTGCGCCGTTGCTCGAGACGGTCGAAGAACTGCGCCGAGCCGCCGAGGTCGTCGAGGAGATGCTTGCCGACCCGACGTATCGGGAGATCGTCCGGCTGCGGGGCGACGTGCAGGAGGTGATGCTCGGCTACTCCGACTCCAACAAGGAAGCCGGGATCACCACCAGCCAGTGGGAGATCCACCAGGCCCAGCGCTCGCTGCGTGACGTGGCTGCGCGGCACGGCGTGTGCCTGACCCTGTTCCACGGTCGTGGTGGCACCGTGGGCCGCGGCGGCGGGCCCACCTACGACTCGATCCTGGCGCAGCCGCACGGCGTGCTGGACGGCGCGATCAAGTTCACCGAGCAGGGCGAGGTGATCAGCGACAAGTACGCGCTGCCGGACCTGGCCAAGGAAAACCTCGAGCTGACCGTCGCCGCGACGCTGCGGGCCAGCGCGCTGCACAACGAGCCCCGGCAGACCGCGGCTCAACTGCTGGGCTGGGACCAGTTGATGGTCAGGGTGAGCGACGCTGCGTTTGTCGCGTACCGCAAGCTGATCGACGACCCCGACCTGCCCGCCTACTTCCTGGCGTCCACCCCCGTCGAACAGCTCGGCTCGCTGAACATCGGCTCCCGGCCGGCCCGCCGACCGGATTCCGGTGGGGGCATCTCCGGTCTGCGGGCGATCCCCTGGGTCTTCGGTTGGACGCAGTCCCGGCAGATCGTGCCCGGCTGGTTCGGCGTCGGTTCGGGGCTTCGGGCCGCCCGCGAAGCCGGCGACGGCCCGCAGCTCGCCGAGATGCACGAACACTGGCACTTCTTCCGCACCTTCATCTCGAACGTGGAGATGACGCTGGCCAAGACCGATCTGGAGATCGCCGCGCTGTACGTCCGATCGCTGGTTCCCGACCACCTGGCGCACCTGTTCGAGGCCATCGAGGACGAGCACGAGCGCACGGTGTCGGAGATCCTGCGGATCACCGGGGAGCGGACGCTGCTCGACGGGCAGCCCGAGCTGAGGCGCACGTTGACGGTCCGCGAGCCCTACCTGGCGCCCATCTCCTACCTGCAGGTCGACCTGCTGAGCAGGATCAGACAGGCCGATGACGGCTCCGGGATCGATCCCGAACTGCAGCGCGCGATGCTGCTGACGATCAACGGAGTCGCCGCGGGAATGCGCAACACGGGCTGACGGACCCGCGGCCGTGGGAGGATCGGAAGCAGCCGGTTCGGGGGATGACTTCCAGCTGCCCTGACCAGAACTGAGCCGACCCGACCCCGACAGGTCACGACCCGACCCGACCCAGGAGTGCACGCCTCATGACCAAGCTGACCGTGATCGGATGCGGCTATCTGGGGGCCGTACACGCCGCCTGCATGGCGCAGCTGGGTCACGAGGTGACCGGGATCGACGTCGACGTGCCCAAGGTCGAGCTGCTCGCGTCGGGCCGCACGCCGTTCTTCGAGCCTGGATTCGAGGAGGTGCTGCAGTCCGCGCTGGCCAGCGGGCGGCTGTCCTTCACCGCTGACATGGCCGAGGCCCGCGGCGCGACGGTGCACTTCGTCTGCGTCGGAACCCCGCAGAAGCGCAATGAGTACGCCGCCGACCTTGCCTACGTCGACGCCGCGGTCAGCGCGCTGGCACCGCACTTGACGCCGGGTGACCTTGTTGTCGGGAAGTCGACCGTGCCCGTCGGCACCGCCCGGCGCCTCGCCGAGGACATCGCCGAGGTGACGCCCGGAAGCCTGCTGGCCTGGAACCCGGAGTTCCTGCGCGAGGGCTTCGCCGTCCAGGACACCCTGCACCCTGACCGCCTGGTGTACGGCCTGCCGGCCGGGGCCGACGGAGATCAGGCCCGCAAGATGCTCGACGAGGTGTACGCGGCGCCACTGGCCGACGGCGTGCCGTTGGTCGTCACCGACTACGCCACCGCCGAACTGGTCAAGGCGTCGGCGAACTCCTTTCTGGCCACCAAGATCTCGTTCATCAACGCGATGGCCGAGGTCTGCGAGGCCAGCGGCGCCGATGTGGTGCAACTGGCCGACGCGATCGGCTACGACGGCCGCATCGGCCGGCGGTTCCTGAATGCCGGTCTCGGCTTCGGCGGCGGGTGCCTGCCCAAGGACATCAGGGCCTTCATGGCCAGGGCGGGCGAGCTCGGCGCGGATCAGGCTCTGGCGTTCCTGCGGGAAATCGACTCGATCAACATGCGCCGCCGGGTCCGGATGGTCGATCTGGCTCGCGAGGTGTGTGGCGGCTCGATCGTCGGGCGCAGGATCGCCGTCCTCGGCTTGGCCTTCAAACCGAACAGCGACGACATCCGTGACTCGCCGGCCCTCAACGTCGCCGCCCAGATGCAGCTTCAGGGTGCCTCGGTGGTGGTCACCGATCCGCAGGCCGTGGAGAACGCCATGCGCAAGTGGCCCGACCTGCGCTATGCGCCGACCGCCGAGGAGGCGGCGACCGGAGCCGATCTGGTGCTGCTGCTCACCGAATGGGACCAGTACCGCAGCCTGGATCCCGCCGCGTTCGGCGCCGTTGTCGCCCACCGCCGCATGCTCGACGGCCGCAACGCGCTGGACCCGGCCGCCTGGCGCGCGGCAGGGTGGACCTACCGCGCCCTCGGCCGTCCCTGACGCTCCAGCGACCGTGGTGGACAGCCCCGCGAGCACTCTCTGCAACCGCCATCGGCGCACTCGCTCCGTCTGCCGTCACCGCCAGGGCATCCTTCATCACTCGTTAGGGTGAATCCCACTCGCGCGGCGTGACCGCGACGGCACATGGCCGTCTCTGCTGGCAGTGGTCCAACCCCTTGCCTCGGCCAACGCCGATCGATCAGCGGAGGGGTTTCACGGACTGGACCACCGACCAGCCCGCCCGTCCCCAACGTTCGCAACCGGTAAGAGGTAGCGCAACGTCAACAAACAGCCACCTGTACGTGGTCAACCATGTAGCCCATTCGGGTATATCGGCTCGCTGACACCGATACAAACGGTGATATCGATTACTTACGGTGGTATTGTTGCGCCAACAGGGGGATCTGCCACACATTTGGACGTGCGGGTCCGCAAATGACACAAGGGAGTTGTCGTGATCCGCAAACTGCTCGCCGCAGCCACCTTGGCCGTGCTCGGCCTGTGCTGGCTTCCTGCCATGGCATCGGCCGCTCCGGCCTACCCGGCGCCGCCAGTCACACCCGACACCGCGGTCCCAACCGCGGTCGACGCCGTCAGCACAGCGTCGACCACCGACTCCGTGACGTCGCTGGCGAGCACCGGCGCCGGTTTCAACGTCGGGCTGACCGTGTGGATCGCGGTGGCCGTGCTCATCGTCGGGGTCGGCTTGCTCCTCGCCGGCCGCCGGTCACGCAAGTCCGGCGCAGAGGGCTGATCAACCTGCCCCCACCAGCCGCGGCCGTACCCCAGGTCAGCCCCCGGGGTGCGACCGGCCTTGCCCACCAGCACGTTGCCACCAAGCGTCCAACTCCATCGTGGCCGGTCTGACTCACCGGCGTGACTCGTGACCCCAACGTTCAGTACCGCATGACCAGCGCCGGTCCGGTTGGCCGGCTCGCCCGCCACCTCCAGCCCGCCACCTCCAGCGCGCCACCTCCAGCCCAACACCTCCAGCGCCGCGCTCACCCGGGCCTACCGAAAGCAGAATCATGGATCAGCACGTGTCCCGACGTCGAAAGCTGGTGTCCCTCGTCAGCGTCATCGCCCTGACCTTCTCAGGTGTGGCGTTCAGCGTGGTGGGGGCGACCGCCGCGGCGGCCGATCCCGCCCCCGTGGTCCAACCGGCGAGTACCGCGGTGACCGCCGATGCCCTTCCGACGGTCCAGATCGACGGAGTCGCCTGGTCGCAGGCGGTTGTCGGCAACACGGTCTACGTCGGCGGCAACTTCGCCAACGCGCGACCCGCGGGCGCTGCCGCTGGCACCAACCTGACGCCACGCAGCAACCTGCTGGCGTACAACATCACCACCTGCTGGCGTACAACATCACCACCGGCGCGCTGATCACGTCGTTCGCGCCCGTCGTCAACGGCGTGGTGCAGTCCGTCTCGGCGTCACCCGACGGTTCCCGGCTGTACATCGCCGGTGAGTTCACCTCGGTCAACGGCGTGACCAAGAACCGGGTGGCGGCCTTCAACGCCGCCACCGGCGCCCTGGTCAGCGGCTTCACCGTCAACATCGGCACCCGGGTCAAGTCCGTGGTCGCCACCAACAGCACCGTGTACGTCGGCGGGCAGTTCACCGCGGCCAACGGTCAGCCCCGCAACCGGCTTGCCGCCTTCAACGCGTCCAACGGCGCCCTGCTGGGCTGGAATCCCGGCGCGGACTACAACGTCAACGCGCTGACGATCACTCCCGACCAGTCCAGGGTCATCGTCGGCGGGGCCTTCCAGACCCTGGCGGGCGAAGCGGCCTACGGGCTGGGCGCCGTCGACGCCAGCACCGGCGCGTTGCTGCCATGGGCAGCCACCGAGAAGGTGCGCAACGCCGGTGCCAGTGCCGCGATTCAATCGCTGAGCACCGACGGCACCTCGATCTTCGGGACCGGCTTCGTCTTCGGGCCCGGCGGCAACCTGGAGGGCACGTTCTCGGCCGATCCGAACTCCGGCGCGATCAAGTGGATCGAGGACTGCCACGGAGACACCTACGGCGCCTACTCGACCGGTGGAACCGTCTACACGGTCAGCCACGCGCATTACTGCGGCAACGTCGGCGGCTTCCCGCAGTCCGACCCGTGGTCGACGAATCAGCGTTTCGCCCTCGCCTTCACCGCGAACACGACCGG
>Ga0075520_1001132_pt1 | contig 12579 bp, 11 predicted proteins | sample NGEPerB_FD_75100 | JGI IMG/M metagenome (GOLD analysis project Ga0075520, IMG submission 75100) | Arctic peat soil microbial communities from the Barrow Environmental Observatory site, Barrow, Alaska, USA - NGEE PermafrostAB12-B | ecosystem: Environmental > Terrestrial > Soil > Wetlands > Peat ... | reverse complement strand
TCTGGGAAGCGGTGCGCAAGTCGACCGCAGCGACGCCGGTCTTCAAAGGTGGCTTCGACCTCAATCTGGTCGACAACGGCGCCGGCGTCAGCTGGGACCAGTTCCTGAGCGGGGGTCTGACGTCGGGAGCGCACGCCAGCTTCTCGATCCTCAATCGCACGCAGGTGCCGACGACGCTGGACGTGCAGCCGGTCACGCAGTCGCACACGGTCGGGCAGACGGCGACGGTCACGGTGACGGCGAAGGACAACGTCGGCACTCCCTACGGCAACCGTCCGCTGGTCTATTCGGTCGGCGGCGCCAACCCGAAATCGGGCAGCGTGACGACCGACTCCTCCGGCGTGGCGACGATCAGCTACGTCGGCACGGCGGCCGGTCTGGACACGATGCAGATGTTCCTCGACCTCGCCGGAACGGGCGTCCAGGCCACCCAGGATCCGGCGTCGACGGCTCAGATCACCTGGGCGCCGCTGCCGCCGACTCCGCCCACCCCCAACAGCGGATACCGCGTGCAGAGCATTCACGCCAACTCCGACGGCACGATCACGATCGTCTTCGTGCCGGTGCAGGACGGGACGGCGACGGTCGAAGTGACCGTGCCGACCGCGACGATCTCGCGCAACGCGGCGATTGCTGCGAAGAGGAAGAAATGCAAGCGCAGCCAGATCCGCATCAAAGGCAAGTGTCGCCCGAAGGTGACCCTGTCGGGCAAGATCACGGCGAGCGGCAAAGCCGGTGTGGCGCTGAAACTCACCGTCAAGCCCTCGAGCAAGGTGAGGAAGGCGCTGAAGAAGGGCAAAACGGTCCAGCTGACGGCCAAACTGATCTACAAGTCCAAGTTGGGCGGCAAACCGGTCACGCAGATATTCCACGTGACCGTCAAGGCGCCGAAGAAAAAGAAAAGGCACTAGCGCGACGGCGCTGGAAGGCTTGCGACGGGGCGCCCACGGGCGCCCCGTCGTCGTTCAGGCCTTGTCGCAACGTGCGTGCAGGCATCGAAGGACACTCGTCCAATCCGCGTGAACCGCCCGCCGGGCGCTATAGCCTGTGCGCGTCACGACCGCGAACGGGAGGTACTGACCAATGAAGCGCCTGGGGAGTTCACTATCGGCCGCAGTTGCCGCCGGCGGCATCATCGCGGCGATCGCCGCTCCGACCGGCGCGGCGACGCCGCCCGCGCTGGCGAGCGCGAGCGCGTGCACTCCGGCGACGAACATCGAGGCAATCGTCGACGACTCGGGCTCGATGGCGAGCACCGACCCGAGCACGCTGCGCGTCAAGGGGCTGAAGCTGCTGATCAACACCCTGAGCCCTGCCACGACCCTCGGCGCGATCGAGTTCGGCGGCAACTTCTCCGAAAGCTCGACGCCGGCGGCTGACACCGTGTTCCCGCCCGAGGCGGTGGGTGCCAACGGCGCTGCGATGGCCGCCGCGCTCGAAGCCAAGATTCTCGCTGACAACGGCGGCACCGACTACAACGCGGCGTTCGCGCAGTCCGATGCGGACAACCCCGGCGCGCAAGCGCGAATCTTCCTCACCGACGGCGGACACGACATCGGCACCTACAACAACGGCCATCTGACCCACAAGGTGCCGACCTACGTGATCGGCTTCAGCCCCGGCGTCGCAGATGCCGAAGCCCAGCAGCGCCTGCAGACGATCGCCAGCGATACGGGCGGGCAATTCTTCCCGCTGACCGACTCCAGCCAGCTTCAGTCGGTGATGAACACAATCGGTGCCGCGATCACATGCCAAACGCCGCCGCAGAGCTTCACCGACCTGCTCAAACAGGGCAGCGGCAAGGCGCACAGCGTCTCGGTGGGCGCGAGCACCAAATCGCTGCAGATCGCGCTGACCTGGTCCAGCCCGCTGGACAAATTCGCGATCTCGCAGCTGAAGCTCGTCAATCACGGCAAGACGATCGCCAAGGCAGCCCGGCGGAGAGTGAGGAAACTCAAGATCACGACCGTCACGAGCCCGACCTTCACGGTGCTCAAAGTCTCCGGCCTCAGCAAGGGGAAGCTGACCTTCAAGGTCCAGGCAACGGCGGTCGGCTCGGGTCAGCCCCAGGTGACGCTGACCACACAGGTTGGACGCACGAAATAGTCCCGCGAACAGGTCCGGCGCCGCGAATCCGAACGTGGCGCCGGGCCGCTCCGCGCCGGGTGAGGCGTTGAAGAGCAAGGATCACGACAAGTCCCCGGCACGCCGCACCCCGCGTTGCTCTCGCCGAGGCTGCGCGGGAGAGAGCGCGCCCTACAATGGCCCCTATGGAGAGCTCGACACCGGAGACCGGAGCGCGCAGCTGGCTTCGCTGCTACCGCTGCTGGTCGCAGGATCTGGAGGTGCAGGTCCACTACGAGGGCATCCACAAGATCGACCCTGACACCGGCGAGCGCGCGGAAGTGATCGACGAGCTGCAGGAGGCCGTCGTGCAGTGCCTGGACTGCATGCACGACCAGCCGCACCTCGGCTTCAACAACAGTCGGGTCGAGCCGATCGAGGATCGCTGGGAACGGATGATCGCCGGAACGCCGTGGGTGGCATCGTGCACCGTGGAGGTCGACGCCGACGAGGTCGAGAGCTGCTCGGGACCGGAGGCCGGCGACGCGCTCTCATACGCCGCATTCGGCGACCACGGCGTGCGCGAGTTCTTCACGCATGTGCGCTTTCACAAGCACGAGGACGACTCGCGCATCATCGTGCACCTGCTCGTCGAGCTGTACGCACGCTCGCTGGAGGAGGCCACGGAGGTGCTGGAGTCCTCCGCGCGCGGCTCGCTGACGATCACCTCGCTGGCCGAGGAGTCACGTCCTCCCGCGGCCGCCGGCGAGACGCACGGCCACGACTAGATCTGCGCCAAGCGCAGCACCGGAACGTGCCGGATCCCGGCCGTGCGTTCTTCGGTCGGCGCGGGTCGACCCCGGGTATCGCCAACTCGGACACGACGCCTCTCGCCTCGCCTCCCCGGCGTGAGCTAGGAGAGCCGCGCCTCAAGCGCCTTGAGCTGCTCGTGCAGCTCGCCCGGCAGGCGGTCGAACTTGGCGAAGTGCTCGTGGAAGTGGGGCAACTGCGTCTTCCACTCGCCGAGGTCGACGCGCAGCAGCTCGGCCATGTCGGCCTCTGAGACGTCCAGGCCGCGGGTGTCGATGCCGTCGCCGCCGACCGGCGGGATCAGCCCGATCGGGGTCTCGGTCGCCGCGCCATGCCCCGCGCAGCGCGCGAACACCCACGAGAGCACGCGCGAGTTCTCGCCGAAGCCCGGCCACAGGAAGCGCCCGCCGGAGTCCTTGCGGAACCAGTTGACGTAGAAGATCTTCGGCAGCTTGGCCCCCTCGTGCTCGGCGATCTTCAGCCAGTGGGCGAAGTAGTCGGCCATGTTGTAGCCGCAGAAGGGCAACATCGCGAACGGATCGAAACGCAGTTCCCCGACCGTGCCGGCGGCGGCGGCCGTCTTCTCCGAGCTCATGATCGAGCCGAGGAACACGCCGTGCTGCCAGTCAAGCGCCTCGGTCACCAGCGGCACGACCGTCGAGCGCCTGCCGCCGAACAGCATCGCGTCGATCGGCACGCCTTTGGGGTCCTCCCACTCCGGCGCGATCGCCGGGTCCTGAGCCGCCGGCGTCGTGAAGCGCGAGTTCGGGTGCGCCGCCGGCGTCTGCGAGTCCGGCGTCCAGTCGTGGCCGTGCCAGTCGATCAGGTGCTCGGGCGTCGCCTTGGTCAGGCCCTCCCACCAGATGTCCCCGTCGTCGGTCTTCGCGCAGTTGGTGAAGATCGAGTTGCGCTCGATCGTACGGATCGCGTTCGGGTTGGTCTCTTCGCCCGTGCCCGGCGCAACGCCGAAGAAGCCCGCCTCGGGGTTGATCGCGTAAAGCCGGCCATCCTCGCCGAACTTCATCCAGGCGATGTCATCGCCGATCGTCTCGACCGTCCAGCCCTCGAGCGTGGGGATCAGCATCGCCAGGTTGGTCTTGCCGCACGCGCTTGGGAAGGCGCCCGTGATGTACTTGACCTGCCCCTCCGGAGAGGTGAGCTTGAGGATCAGCATGTGCTCGGCCATCCAGCCCTCGTCGCGTGCCATCACCGAGGCGATGCGCAGCGCGAAGCACTTCTTGCCGAGCAGCGCGTTGCCGCCGTAGCCGGAGCCGAACGACCAGATCTCGCGCGTGTCGGGAAAGTGCACGATGTACTTGTCTTCCGAGTTGCACGGCCAGGGAACGTCTTCGACGGCATCCACCAAAGGCATGCCGACGGAGTGCAGGCAGGGTACGAAGTCGCCTTCGCTGCCCAACGCATCCAGGGCGCCCTGTCCCATGCGCGTCATGATCCGCATGCTCACGGCGACGTAGACAGAGTCGGTCAGCTGCACGCCGACGTAGCTGTGGTCTGAGCCGAGCGGCCCCATCGAGAACGGCACGACGTACATCGTGCGGCCCTTCATGCACCCTTCGAACAGCTCGTTCAGCGCTTCGCGCATCTCGGCGGGCTCGCGCCAGTTGTTCGTCGGCCCGGCCTCCTCCTCGGTCGCAGAGCAGATGAACGTGCGGTCCTCCACGCGAGCCACGTCGTCGGGGTCCGACAGCGCGAGGTAGGAGTTCGGCCGCTTGGCGTCGGAGAGACGCTCGAAGGTCCCCGCGTCGACCAGCGTCTGGCAGAGGCTGTCGTACTCCTCGGCCGACCCGTCGCACCAGTGGATGTCGTCGGGTTCGGTCAGCGACGCCACCTCGCCGACCCAGGCCAGCAGGCGCTCGTTCGTCGTGGGGGCGGAAGCGGTCGTGTTCATGAGTCAAGCAACTCCTCGATCGCGGTCATGATCGGCGCACCAGACACGATCCTCATCGGTCGGCGCGGCCCAAGGGCCCCTCTGGCCCCGGGAACATAAAACGCCCGTCGGGCGCGGTCTGCAGAGCGTATCGCACGCCTACTCGACGTTGCCCTCGGCCTCGCCGCCCCCCGGATTCTTGCGCGGCACGAGCACCAGACGCTTGAACTCCGCGACCAGCACGCCGTCCTGGTTGAGCACGCGCGTGTGCACCTTCACGGTGCCGCGGTCCGGCTTGGACCGGGACTCCTTCTTCTCCAGCACCTCGGACTCGCAGTACAGCGTGTCGCCGTGGAACACCGGAGCCGGGTGCTTGAGCTCTTCGGTGGCGAGGTTGGCGATCGCCTTGCCGCTGACGTCGCTGACCGACATCCCCAGGGCGAGCGAGTACACGAGCGGGCCCACGACGACGTTGCGGCCCTGCTGGGATTTGCTCGCGTACACGTCGTTGAGGTGCAGCGGATGGTGGTTCATGGTGATCAGGCAGAAGAGATGGTCGTCGGACTCCGTGACGGTCTTCGCCGGCCAGTGCTTGTACACGGCGCCGACGTCGAACTCCTCCAGGTAGCGGCCGTAGGGATGGGCTCCGCTTGCCTCGCGGGCGGCCTGCTCGGTCTCGACGGATTGCGTCTCGCTCATGGGGGTCCTAGCGTCTCCTCGAATGGCTTGTCATGGGGGTGGGACTCTAGTGGGCAAAGCCGAGCCGATAGCGTTCAGGGTTCAAGCGACCCCGACGCCGCAGACCCAGGAGAGCCGACTTGCGCAACCCCCGCGACTTCCTCAAGCCCCTTGCGATCGACGCGCCCGAGCCCGCGCGCGAGATCCCGTTCAAGCCGTCCCGGATGATCCACTTCATGGACTTCTCGAACGAGAAAATGGTCGCCAAGGCGCCCGATCTCGCGCCCAAGGTCGACATTCTGCTCGGAAACCTCGAGGACGCTGTGCCGCTCGACAAGAAGGAGGCGGCGCGCGCTGGGCTGATCAGGGTGGGCAAGGAAATGGACCTCGGCGACACGGCGCTGTGGACGCGCGTCAACGAGCTCGCCTCGCCCTACGTGCTCGATGACCTGACACAGCTCGTGGGCGAGATCGGCCACAAGCTCGAGGTCATCATGATCCCCAAGGTCGAGGGCCCGTGGGACATCCACTACGCCGACCGCCTGCTGGCGCAGCTGGAGGCCAAGGCCAGCATCGAGCGGCCGATCCTGATCCACTGCGTGCTGGAGACCGCCCAGGGCGTGGCGAACCTGGAGGAGATCGCCAGCGCCAGCCCGCGCATCCAGGGCATGAGCTTCGGCCCGGCCGACCTGGCGGCCTCGCGGCGGATGAAGACGACGCGCGTCGGCGGCGGGCACCCCGGCTACCGCACGATCGCCGACCCCGACCCGGAGAACCCCGAGGCCCCGCGTCCCAGCTACCAGCAGGACCCGTGGCACTACTCGATCGCGCGCATGGTCGACGCCTGCACCTCGGTCGGCGCGCTGCCGTTCTACGGCCCGTATGGCGACATCTCAGACGAGGAGGGCTGTGAAACGCAGTTCCGTGCCTCCTTCCTGCTCGGCTGCGTGGGCGCATGGTCGCTGCACCCGGGGCAGATCGCGATCGCCAAGCGGGTCTACTCGCCCGACCCGGACGAGGTCGCCTTCGCCAAGAAGGTGATCGAGGCGATCCCCGACGGGCGCGGCGTACACATGATCGACGGCAAGATGCAGGACGACGCGACGTGGAAGCAGTGCAAGGTGATGGTCAACCTCGCCGAAATGCTCGCCAAGAAGGACCCCGAGCTGGCCGAGGCCTACGGGCTGCCCGGCGCCGGCGCCGGGCAGTCAGCGCCGCAACCCGCCGCCGCCTAGCGTCGCCGTATAGGCTTCCGCGCCGCATGAGGTTCTGCAGATGAGACTCTTTGAGTACGAGGCGCGCGAGGTCGTCAAACGCGCGGGAATCCCCGTGACCGACTACGGCTTCACGACCGATCCGGCCGAGGCCGCGCAGATCGCCCAGCGCATCGGCGGTCCGACGGTGATCAAGTCGCAGGTGCTCTCCGGCGGGCGGATGAAGGCCGGCGGCGTGAAGTTCGCCGACACGCCCGAGCAGGCCGAGGCCTACGCCAAGGACATCCTCGCGCTGGAGATCGGCGGCCACACCCCTCGCGGCGTGCTCGTGGACCCCAAGGCGGAGGTCGAGCAGGAGTACTACGCCGGCGTCGTCTGGGACGGCACGCGCAAGCAGCCGGTGATGATCTTCTCGCCGGTCGGCGGCATCGACATCGAGCAGGTCGCCGAGGAGCAGCCGGAGAAGGTCGGGCGCCGGCACTTCTCCAACATCCTGCCGCTCTCAGACTTCCAGGCCAAGGAGGTGATCGCCTCCACGGGCGTCACCGGCTCGGCGCTGAACAGGCTCGTCCCGATCGTCACGCGCCTGGCCACGCTGTTCGTAGACAACGACATGGTGCTCGCCGAGATCAACCCGCTCGGGCGCCTGGCCGACGGGTCGTTCGTGGCGCTGGACGCGCACATGGACATGGAGAACGAGGCCCGCGGGCGCCACAGGAAGCTGCTCGCCGATCTCGGCGTCGGCGAGGAGGAGACGCGCCAGGCGCGCGAGGCCACGCCGTTCGAGCTCGCCGGCGAGGAAGTAGACGCCACCGACCACCGCGGCGTCGCCGGCAACGTGACCGAGTTCGACGGCAACCTCGGCCTGGTCATCGGCGCCGGCGGCGGCTCGCTGACGCTGTTCGATGCCGTGCGCGCCCACGGCGGCGATCCGGCCAACTACTGCGAGATCGGCGGCAACCCCTCCGTCGCCAAGGCCTGCGGGCTGGCCAAGCTCGTGCTGGGAAAGCCCGGCGTGGACAAGATCGCGGTGATGATGTCGATCGTCTCCAACACGCGCGTGGACATCGTCGCCCGCGGCGTGATCAAAGCGTGCGTCGAGCTCGGCTACGACCCGGCGGAGAAGATCGCGATCTTCCGCATCCCCGGCGCGTGGGAGGAAGAGGGCTTCAAGATCCTCGAGAAGTACGGCGTCGACTACGCCGACCGCAGCGTCTCGCTCAACGAGGCCGCCCGCCGCGCCGTCGAGAAGATCCAGGGGGCGCCGGCGTGAGCTGTCCCCGCCCCGCCGGAGGTTGCGCGCGCCCCGCCGGAGGTCGTGCACGCCCCGCTGGAGGTTGCGATAGCGATGGTATCTACGGCGCACACCTGGCATGTCGGCAGTCCAGGCCGCGTATAGCAATGGTTATACGCAGGACGCAAAAGGAGACTCACCCCCCATGTCGATCCTGATCGACGCAGACACGACCTTCATCGTCCAGGGCATCACCGGCCGCGAGGCCGTGAACCTGACGCGCGAGTGCCTGGACTACGGCGCCGGCGCGAAGGTCGTCGGCGGCGTGACGCCCGGGCGCCTGGGGCGCGACGTGCACGGCGTGCCGGTGTTCGACACGGTCGCGCAGGCCGTCGAGCACCACGGCTCGCCGATCTACGGCTCGGTCGTGACCGTCCCCCCCGCCTTCACCAAGGACGCCGTGTTTGAGGCGATCGAGAACGGCGTTGCACTGATCGTGATCGTCACCGAGCGCATCCCCCGCCGCGACGTCGCCGAGATGGTCGAGCTGGCCAACCTGCGCGGCGCGCGGATCATCGGTCCGAACTGCCTGGGGATCATCGTCCCCGACGTGATCAAGATGGGCGGCATCGGCGGCCCGGCGAAAAACGCCTCGCAGGCCTACACGCCCGGCCCGATCGGCGTGATCTCGCGCTCCGGCGGCATGACCACGGAGATGTCCTCGACGCTCAGTGCCGCCGGACTCGGCCAGTCCACGGCCGTGTCGATCGGCGGCGACGCGATCATCGGCCAGACCTACGCCGAGCTGATGCCGCTGTTCGAGGCCGACGAGCAGACGCAGGGGATCGTCATCTACACCGAGCCGGGCGGGCGCATGGAGGCCGAGCTGGCCAGCTGGGTGACGGAGAACAACTCGCGCCTGCCGATCGTCGCGTTCATGGCCGGGCGCTTCATGGACGAGATGCCGGGGATGAGCTTCGGCCACGCCGGCACGATCGTCGAAGGCAAGGAGGACACGGCCGGCGAGAAGATCGCGCGCCTGGCGCAGGCGGGGATCACGGTCGCCGAGCGGATCGAGGACATCCCGCAGATGATCGGCGAGAAGATCGCCCAGGGCAGCGCGCGATGAGGGCCGACGGCATGTTCATCGCGGTCGAGGTCGACGACCAGGCGGCCGCCGACACGGCGCTGGCGAGGAAGCTGACCGAGGCGTGCCCCGTCGACATCTACGCGCAGCGCGACGACGGAGCCCTGCAGATCGTCGAGCAGAACCTCGACGAGTGCGTGCTCTGCCGGCTGTGCCTGGATGCCTCGCCCGATGGCGCCGTGAAGGTGATCAAGCTGTACGACGACGGCGCCGTTCTCTGACCACTCCCCTCGCGGACGCGTGCATCGGCCCGCGGGTTGCATTATCTTGGACGCAGGGCCATGAACGAAAACTTCTCACTCGTCGTCATGTGCATCTTCCTGCTGCTCTCGCTGGCGTTCCTGGCGGAGCAGCTGACGTCCTACCACTAAGCGCCGCACCGGCCGCCGAGGTCGCTGCTGCGGGCGCGCCCTGCCGGCGCCCTAGGCCGGCTTGCTGCGCGCCTTGCGCGTGTGCTCGCGTTCCTGCTGGCGCTCGACGACGTTGACGATCAGCTTGAGGATCTGCTCGGGGCCGGTGGCCTTGGCCTGGCCGTAGCTGAACGCCTCGATCCAGTCGGGCACTTTGCCTTCGCGCGCCATCACGTTGAAGAACTCGCGGCGCATGTCCACACGCACGCGTGCGTCGGCTGCCGGTCCCTTGGTGACCTTCATGCCGGGCATCTCCATGCGGAAGTGCTGGACGTCGCCGCGGCCGCGCAGTTCGACCCCGACCACCAGCTTGATCGGCTCCAGTGCCGGAACCTCCTCCACGAACCGGCGCGTCGCGAGCTCGATCAGAGCCTTGGCGTCCTCTGCCATCAATCAGATCTTATGACGCTGCAGGAGCTTGCGCCCGATGACCATCCGCTGGATCTCCGACGTTCCCTCGCCGATCAACAGCAGCGGCGCGTCGCGGTAGAGACGCTCGATCTCGTACTCCTTTGAGTAGCCGTAGCCGCCGTGGATGCGCAGGCATTCTTCGACGCAGAAGCGCCCGGCCTCCGAGGCGAACAGCTTGGCCATGCCGGCCTCCAGATCAGAGCGCTCGCCGGCGTCCTTCAGACGGGCGGCGCGCAGCGTGAGCAGGCGCGCGGCGTCGACCTGCGTGGCCATGTCTGCGAGCTTGAACTGGATCGCCTGATGCTCGGCGATCGGCTTGCCGAAGGTCTTGCGCTCCTGCGAGTAGCGCAGGCCGAGCTCGAGCGCGCGCTGGGCGATGCCGACGCCGCGCGCAGCGACGTTGACGCGGCCGACCTCCAACGCGTCCATCATCTGCGAGAAGCCGCGGTTGAGGCCTGCCTGCTCGCCTCCGAGGACGTTCTCGGCCGGGCAGCGGTAGCCGTCGAACACGAGCTCGGTGGACTCGACGCCCTTGTAGCCGAGCTTCCTGATCTGCGGCGGAACGGTCAGGCCGGCGAAGTCGCCGGTGTTCTCGCCCACGCCAGGCTCTTTTTCGGCGATGAAGCAGGTGAAGCCCTTGTGGCGCGGCTCGGCGTCGGGGTCGGTCTTGACGAGCACGAACACGAGCGTGCTGCGCAGGCCGTTGGTCACCCACATCTTCTGACCGTTGATCTCGTAGTCGCCGTCGGCGGTCTTCTTGGCGGAGCTTTTGATCGCCTGCACGTCGGAGCCGAGCTCGGGCTCGGACAGCGAGAAGGCTGCACGGATCTCCCCGGTGGCCATCCGCGGCAGGTACTTCTGGCGCTGCTCCTCAGAGCCGAACTTCATCAGCAGGTAGGAGCCGATGAAGTGCGTGTTGATCACGCCGGAGATCGAGATCCAGCCGCGCGAGAGCTCCTCGACGATCATCGCGTAGGTCGTCAGGTCCAGCCCCATGCCGCCGTACTCCTCGGGGATCGTCACGCCGAACAGCCCGAGCTCCTTCATCTGCTCGACGATCGGCTCGGGGAAGGAGTCCTCGTGGTCGTAGTGCTCGGCGTTGGGCAGGATCTGCTCGTCGGCGAACTGATGCACCATCTCGGTGATCGCTTTTTGCTCGTCGGTCATCTCGGTATACGGGGAGGCGGCTACGGCCATGCGGTCTAGGGCTCCAGAGTCGTTTTGGGCTGGTCAGGGGAGAATACCGGCATGAACTTCGCCGGCGACGTGGTCGACCAGCTGCCCGCCGCGCACACCGCACTGGTCGAGCTCGCGCGCGACGGCGCGCGACGCGAGTGGAGCTTCGCCGAGGTCAGCGAGCGCAGCGCGCGCCTGGCAGGCACGCTGGCGCGCCTGGGGATCGGCCGCGGCGACGTCGTGATGACGCTGATCGGCAACCGCCCCGACTGGGTGTTCGCGATGCTCGCCTGCTTTCGCATCGGCGCCGTCGTGCTGCCGTGCACCGAGCAGCTGCGCGCGAAGGACCTGCGCCTGCGCCTGGACGCCGTGCACCCATCGCTGATCCTCGCCGACGAGCGCAACAGCGCAGAGCTGCAGGCGGCGCAGCCGCAGTGCCGCGTCGCGCTGATCCCCGACGAGCGCTTGTACGACGCAGAGCCGGCGCCACTGGCCGACCTGGCGCCCGACGAGCCGTGCCTGATCACGTTCACGAGCGGCACCGCGGGCGAGCCCAAGGCGGTGGTGCACGCGCAGCGCTATCTCGACGGCCAGCGCCTGCAGGCCAAGCACTGGCTCGGCCCGAGCGCCGGCGAGCTGGTCTGGTGCACGGCGTCGAGCGGCTGGTCGAAGTCGGCGCGCAACGTGTTCATCGCGCCGTGGCTGTGCGGGGCGACGGCGCTGCTGCACGACGAGCGCTTCGACCCGGCGCAGCGTCTGGAGCTGCTGGCGCGCGAGCGCGTCAACGTGCTGTGCATGGCGCCGACCGAGTATCGCGTGCTGGCCAAGCGCACGACGCTGCGCCCGCTGGCAGACCTGCGCGCGATGGTCGCGGCCGGCGAGGCGCTGAACCCGGAGGTGCTGCGCGCCTGGCACGAGGCGACCGGCCTGGACATTCGCGACGGCTACGGCCAGACCGAGACCGGTCAGCTGACGGGGGCCCCGCTTGCGCTGCGCGTCAGGCCGGGGTCGATGGGCAAGGCGCTGCCCGGTGTCGGGCTGCTGGTCAAAGGCGACGAGCTGACGGTCAACCCGCCGACCGTGCCGACATTCTTCCTCGGCTACCTCGGCGAGCACGTCCGCCGCGGCGAGGACGGCGGGTGGGAGATCGACGATCGCCGCGCGGGCGGCCCTTGGCGAACGGGCGACCTCGTCGCACAGGACGACGAGGGCTGGCTGCACTTCGAGGGTCGCGACGACGACGTGATCATCTCCTCGGGCTACAGGATCGGGCCGTTTGAGGTGGAGTCCGCGCTGGTCGCGCATCCCGCCGTCGCCGAGGCAGCCGCGGTGTCGGCGCCCGACGAGGAACGCGGGTCGGTCGTGCGCGCGGTCGTGGTGTTGCGCGGCGGCGACTATGCGCCGTCGCCGGAGCTGGTGCGCGAGCTGCAGGAGCACGTCAAGCGAGAGACCGCGCCGTACAAGTACCCGCGCATCGTCGAATTCGCCGCCGAGCTGCCGAAGACCGCCAGCGGCAAGGTCAAGCGGGCCGAGCTGCGGGCACGCAC
>Ga0075520_1001130_pt1 | contig 12582 bp, 12 predicted proteins | sample NGEPerB_FD_75100 | JGI IMG/M metagenome (GOLD analysis project Ga0075520, IMG submission 75100) | Arctic peat soil microbial communities from the Barrow Environmental Observatory site, Barrow, Alaska, USA - NGEE PermafrostAB12-B | ecosystem: Environmental > Terrestrial > Soil > Wetlands > Peat ... | reverse complement strand
GGCGAATGTTTCTTCGCGATTTCCACCGCATCGCCAATGTGATCGAAATGGCCGTGCGTGCACAACATCACGTCCACTTTCTTTACCTGCTTCTCGCTCTCCGGACAAGCCGGGTTTCCCATCACCCACGGATCGATCAAAATCGTGTTGCCCTTTGGCGTTACAATGCGAAACGTCGCATGTCCCAGCCAGGTAATCTTCAAGCCTTTCAGCTCCATCATTTCTCCTATTTCTCTTTTTCCCAGGCGCCGTAGCCGCCGGCCAGCGACATCACCTTCTGAAATCCCATGTGTTTTAAATTCAGCGCTGCCAGCGCCGAACGCCCGCCACCTGCACAATAGATGACGATTGGCTGCGCTTTGTTTGTCGTCGCCTGGTCAATGTCGCGTTCGACTACGCCTCGCGGAATCGCTACCGCGCCCGGAATCGTTCCTCGGGCCTGCTCTTCGCGCTCGCGCACGTCCACCAGCGTGAATGCTTCACCAGATTGCTGCATACGTTTCAAGTCGCCAACGCTGATCTCCTGGATCTCGCGCTTCGCGCCATCGACTAACTGCTTGAACTCAGGAAGAACCATATCTTTACCTCGCGTTGAGCATTCTAGTGACCGCCTGCGCCCGGGGCAAATCGCACGCCGGATATCATTTCATTCGCTGCTATTATGGAAACCGCGTCGTATGTCCACCTCATCCAAAAATGCCGTCCAGCCGTCCATTGATTCGTTTCTGCTGGAAGTGGCCGATGTCGTCAACACCACGCTCGATCTCGATACACTGCTCACGCGCGTGTCCGAACTGGTACGCAAGATCATTGATTACGACATCTTTGCGATTCTCCTTGTCAATGAGAAAGCGCAGGAGCTTCGCATCCGTTTCCAGGTAGGTCATCCGCCGGAAGCTGCGGACCGTATGCGCATCAAGATCGGCGAAGGTATCACCGGGCTGGCCGCGCAGCGCCGCGAACCCGTACTGGTCAACGACGTCTCCAAGCAGCCGGAATACATCAGCTCCGTATCTGCTGTCCGCTCGGAACTCGCCATCCCGATGATCACCAAGAACAAGGTGATCGGCGTCATTGATATCGAAGCTCCGCAACCGAACTACTTCACCGAAGAGCACAGCCGCCTGCTCACTGTCATCGCCTCGCGTGTCGCCATCGGCGTCGAAAACGCACGGCTCTACACCCGTGTTTCGAACCAGGCCAAATCGCTGCTGCTGCTCAACGAGATCAGCCGCGAGCTCACCTCCATCCTCAACCTCGACCAACTCCTGAAGCGCGTTGGCGACCTGCTCACCCGTGTCATTGACTACCAGATGTTTTCCATTCTTCTCATCGATAACACGGGAGAAAAGCTGCAGCACCGTTTCTCGTTGCGCTTCAAGGAAAACATCCATCTCAAGCACGACATCCCGCTGGGCCGAGGCCTCGTCGGCTACGCCGTGGAGCACAACGAAGCCGTGCTTGTGCCTGATGTCAAAAAAGATGATCGCTACATCATGCTCAACCCGGAGACGCGCTCCGAACTCGCGGTGCCGCTCGTCTACAAGGGCAAGGTGATCGGTGTACTCGATCTCGAACACACTCGTCGCGGATATTTCACCGAAGAACACAAGCGTACCCTGACGACGCTCGCCGCCCAGATCGCCATCGCCATCGAAAACGCCCGTCTCTACGAGCAAATCGTCCGGCAGGAAAAGCGTCTCGAGCAGGACCTCGCGCTGGCTCGCGAATTACAGCATCGCCTCCTCCCCGCTACGCTACCCAAGATGAATCATGCCGAAGTGGCGGCAAAGTTTTCTCCCGCACGCGCCATCGGCGGGGATCTCTACGACTTCTTGAAGTATTCGGGTGGTTACCTGCATGCCATCGCTGTCGGTGACGTCAGCGGCAAAGGCGCTCCAGCCGCGATTTACGCTGCGCTCGCCAGCGGCATCCTGCGTTCCCACGCCGCGGAAGAACCAACCGCCGCCGAGATGCTGCACATCATCAATCTTTCGCTCGCCGACCGTCCCATCGATGCGCAATACATCTCGATGATCTACGCCATCTGGGACGACTCTGCGCGCAACCTGCGTCTCGCGAACTCCGGTCTGCCTCGCCCCATCCATTGCCACAAAGGCAAGGCAACGCGCATCGAAGCCACTGGTCTGCCTCTCGGACTCTTCGCTACTGCGGAATACGACGAATTAGGAATCAGTGCCGCGGCCGGTGACGTTTTCCTCTTCTTCTCCGACGGCATCCTCGACGCTCGCAATCGTCGCGGTGAACTCTTCGGCAGCACGCACGTCGAGAAAATTGTCGAGTCTCATGCGACCTCGTCGGCCCAACAAATCGTCGACGCAATTTACGACGCCGTTTCCGCCCACGCCGCCGGCATGGACGCTTTCGACGATCAAACCATCGTCGCGCTAAAAGTGAAAGGGAGCCGCACCCGCAAGTGAAAACTCCGTCGTTGTCGACCCGCCCCCCTGGATTTACCTACAAAGGTTCGTCGCTCTTCGTCGAAAAGATTTCGGCCGATACTCTCACCGAGCGCTTCGGGACCCCGCTCTACGTTTACTCAACTGCGGCCCTTCGCGAACGCTATACCATCTTCGACCGCGCTTTCAAACGCGTGCCCCACTCGGTTTGTTATTCCGTAAAAGCCAATTCGAACCTCTCGATCCTTCGCATGCTCGCGAAGATGGGTTCGGGTTTTGATGTTGTCTCCGGCGGCGAACTTGAACGTGTACTGACTGTCGATCGTAAAGCTGCGAAAAAAGTCGTCTTCTCCGGCGTGGGCAAACAAGCCCCTGAGATGGACGCTGCGATCCAGGCCGGCATTCTCCTCTTCAATATCGAGAGCGAGTCGGAGCTCGAATTGCTCGCCGAGCGTTCCGCCAAACTTCGCAAGAAAACTCGTATCGCCTTCCGCGTCAATCCCGACGTTCCCGCTGAAACTCATCCTTATATATCCACCGGTCTGCGCGACCATAAGTTCGGCGTTCCCATCGCCAACGCTCCCCTGCTCTACGCGCAAGCCGCCTCGCACGAATGGCTCGAGCCTGCGGGTGTGAGCGTGCACATAGGATCGCAGATCACCGACGTCGCGCCCTTTGGCACAACCATGGAACGTGTCGCCAACCTGGTTCGGAATCTGCGCGCGCAAGGCCACGACATCCGCCTCGTGGACGCCGGTGGCGGTCTCGGCATCACCTATCGCGACGGCGCCTCCGATCTCAAGACCTTCGAAGGTTCCGTCCGCAAGTACAGCAGTGCGCTCCTCCCGCCGTTGAAGAATCTTGGCGTGCAGTTGCTGCTCGAGCCAGGCCGTTCCATCGTCGGTCCGGCAGGCGCGCTGCTCACCCGCGTCCTCTATTGCAAACAGAACGGCAGGAAGACTTTCCTCATCGTCGATGCTGCGATGAACGATCTGATCCGTCCCTCGCTCTATGGCGCCCATCACGAAATCGTTCCCACAAAGGTTGAAAAGGGCGCATCGATGACCGTCGATATAGTCGGCCCCGTCTGCGAGACCGGAGACTTTTTCGCCCGCGACCGCGAACTTCCCGCACTGTCGGAAGGCGGTACGTTGGCCATTCTCGACGCCGGCGCCTACGGTATGGCTCTCGCGTCGAACTACAATACCCGGCCAAAAGCGGCCGAAGTGCTCGTCGACGGTTCGAAGGTCAAGCCCATCCGTCGCCGCGAAACCTATAAAGATCTTCTTGCCGCCGAGCGCTAGCCTATTTCTCCTGTAGGTACTGCATTATTTTGCCGATTGCTTCCCGTCGAGTTTCCACGTACTCTGCACCCCATCGGAGCTTGAGGAGCTGCAGAATGCAAGCTGACCGCTACAAGACGAACCAGTCCGTCCACAGTTGCGCCTGGTGCAACTCGGAATATGCTGAAGCCTACAGCCGTGCCCGGGAAGTCGGTGTATTTTGCTGCAAGAAGTGCGAGATCGAGGCCCGCTTCTGGCTGCGCGAGAGCCTGGCCCAGGTCAGCGGATAAAACTCACCCCAACCCATCGCCGTCCGTAATATTTTCTGTTTGTCTTTTCGCCAATCACGGCGAAGCTGATCGGGCGCGACAACCTCTGGAACGGCGGCTCCCTGCAACCTTACGGCAGGGCTTCGAATACGATCATCCGCGCCACCGGCTTCCCGTTCTCCTGTTCTTCCGGCGCATATAGCCGGTGAGTTGCCGGGTCCACCGCGAGGCTATGCACCTTCGCCTGCACTTTGAAATCTTCAATCTTGCGATAGTGATCGGAGTCATCCTCGTGGATCACCGCGATCGCCCCGCTGTAGCATGCCACGTAAATTCGCCCTAGCTCGGCATCGAACTTCACTACGTCTCCACCATCCGGAATTGCGATCGAAGCAATCGTCTTGTGCTTGTCCAGATCGAATACCGCTAGCTGATTGCTCTCTTCGCACACCAGGAAGGCCCGTCGATGCGGCACGTCAAGCGCCATCCCGTGATTGCCTTTGCAATCCGTCACCGGGTATTGCGCCGCGACCGAATCATCGGCAGGGTTGATCGCCGCGATCACATTCTTTTCCTGCAGATTCACCAGCACCATCTTCGAGATCGCATCATATTGCGGCATACCGGTTTCGCTCTCAAAATGCAACGTCTTCACGATCGTGTCATTACGCACATCGACGACTGCTTCAGCCTTCCCTCGTTCGTCCGACACGTACAGCTTGTGAAACGGCGCCGCGTAGGTGCTTCCGTCCGGCTTGTCTTCCGTCGACAGCCTTTTGATCACCTTCATCGTCCGCAGGTCGATCACCCCGATCTTGCTCTCTTTCCAATCGGAGGTGTACACCTTCTTCAGTTCCGGCACATACTCCACGCCTTCCACCCCAGGCACATCCGGAATCGCATGAACCAACTTGTTCGTCTTCATGTCGATGACATAAAGGATTCCCGCTCCCAAATGGCCTGAGAACAGGTAGTGATCCTCGTCATCGGTCGTGAGATAGTCGAAGCGCTTGCCCGCAGGTCCAGGTAAATCGATCGTTGCCACCTGCTTCAGGCTCTTGCCTTGTTGCGCAGGTACCGGCAACACAACCGCACAACTCGCCACAAACAACGCAGCCGCTAGAAATCTACGCATCAGGTTATTTCCCTGCCGGAGCGGAGTTGGTTTTCTCAAGTGCACCGTGAAGTGCCTTCGCCAATTTTACCGCGTCATCATTCGCCCAGAAATGCATGAAGAACAACCTCGGCTCTTCCGTCAGCATATGGCTATGAATCGCCGTTACCTGTATACCGCCCTCTCGCAGAGCTCGAATTACCGGATTCACCTCAGAACCAAGCAGAACGAAATCGCCAGTAATTGCGGCTTTATTATTGCCCGTCGGCTGAAAATTGATCGCGGTCGCCGTTCCCATCGCTGGGGGAATCTCCATCCCACCTTCCGAAATCTTTTCACCCCGCGGTACGGAGAACTGCAGCACTCCACCGTTCACGGTTCCTTTGCGTCCGAGCTCTGCCCCGACCGCATCTGCGTCGATGCCCAACTCAGTCGGCGCTGCGGGTGGTGTCGCCGCAGGCGGCGTAGCCGTGAGGGCGAGCGCATCGTGCAACGTCGTCGCAAGTTTCGCCGCATCTCCGTGTCCCGAGATGTGCATGTACATCACCCGTGGCGACTCGTGCAACACGTGATTATGCAGCGCCGTCTGCTCAATCCCGCCCTGCTGCAGCTTCAACATCACTGGTTCGACTTCATCTTCGGATAGCACCAGGTCGCCCATCACCATCGTCTGTGCACCGATCTTCTTGAAAGCCACCCACGATCCCAATGCGAGCGCTGGTTTGATGGCGATCCCGTCTACCGTCACGTGCATGTCCCCGCGCGGCAGTCCAACCTTGTAAACTTCGCCGGGCTGTTCTTTCCCGCTTCGTCCAAGGTTATCGACTACCGCTTTCCAAGGATCCGATTGTCCAAAAGCCAGTGAGGAACCCAGCAGACCACACCAAACGACTAGAACTCGCATCGCATTTCTCCGCGTCACGCACGCAATCTAGCACAACGACGCCAATCGTTTGTAACAGCAACCCACCCGCGCTCCGCATTAGCGCTTATAGGTGATCTTCCCGCCCACCATCGTCAGTTCCACCTGCACGTCTTTAATGGCCTCTGGTTGGATCTTGAAGATGTCATCGCCCAACAGCACCATGTCAGCCAGCTTGCCCGGCGTGATCGAGCCTTTCACATTCTCCTGGAACTCCGCGTAAGCCGAACCCATGGTGTACGCCTCCACCGCTTCGTTTACCTTCAACTTCTGCGCCGGCACCCATCCGTCGGGATTCTTCCCGTCCAGCGTTGCCCGCGTCACCGCCGCATAAATCGTCCACATTGGCGAGAGCGGAGCCACCGTCCAGTCCGTGCCAAATGCCAGCCGCACCTTGTGATCCAGGAAAGTCCGAAAAGCATAGGTCCGCTGAATGCGGTCCGCCCCTATCCGCTTCTCGGCGAACCGCCCATCGTCGATCGCGTGATACGGCTGCACCGACGCAATCACGCCCAACTCCGCGTAGCGCTGGAAATCCTTCTCCGCCATGTGCTGCGAATGTTCAATGCGCCAACGCCGCTCTCCGGCTCCATTGGCCTTCACCACATCGGTGAACAGATCGAGCATCGTCGATATCGCTTCGTCGCCGATCGCATGGGCGCAAATCTGCAGATGCGCTGCGTCCGCCTTGGTCAACCGCTCCCGCTCCTGCGAAATCGGATGCAATTCATCGGACAGTAGTCCCCGAGTGTCGGGCGCATCCGTGTACGGCTTGAAGAAATAGGCCGTGGTGGCGCCGAGCGATCCATCGGCGTAAGTCTTCATCGCGCCGAAGCGGAGATAACTCGATCCCCAGGCCCGCCGCACTCCGATCTTCGCAAAATCATTCCACCCTTCCAACATCGGCGCGGCATAGACGCGGGTAGTGAGTTCGCCCTTCTCCGACAATTCGGAATACACCGCAATGTCGGCATACTCCGGGTTCATATCCTGCACGCTGGTCACTCCGAGAGAGGCCGCATGTGCCAGCGCCCGTTTCGCAGCGTGCAGGCGTTGCTCGTGGGTGAGTGGTGGAATCTTCGAAGACACGAGTGCCTGTGCCGCGTCCTTCAAAACGCCGGTCGGATTTCCATTCTTATCGCGGACAATCTCTCCGCCCGCCGGAGCCTTCGTCTTTGCTGTGACCCCCGCAAGTTTCAATGCGTATGAATTCGCCAGCGAGATGTGCCCGTCATACCGGGTCACGAATACCGGCGTCTCCGGGCTGACCGCGTCAATCAACTCTTTCGTCGGCAGCACCGCCGGGTTCCACTTCTGCTCATCCCAATCGCCGCCCGTAATCCACTCGCCCTTCGCCGTCTTCTTCACCCGCGCCTCCAGCGTCTCGCGGAAAGCCTCCGGAGTCGCCGCCTCGCGCAGGTTGATGGAATCCAACTGCATCCCACCCGGGATGAAATGCACATGCGCGTCATTGAAGCCCGGTAGCAGCAGGTGTCCATGGCCATCGATGACGGTGGTCTTGTCATTGCGCCACGCATCGATCTCGGCGTTGCTGCCGACCGCCACAATATGTTCGCCCAGGATCGCCACCGCCTCCGCCGTCGGATGATTGCCATCCACGGTGTAGACCCGCGCATTCGTAATGATGGTGTTGGCTCCCGGCCGCTGTTGCGCGAACAACGCAGCCGTCCAAAGCCCGCAGAATAGGAAAGAAAGCAGAGAAAGGCGACGAAGCAGCATGGCGCGCACCACCTCATTGGAAATGAATCCGCCATGGTAGCAGGAACCCTGTCGCGCTTCGGCGTCGGCGGCAGCCCAGTTTGCCCGCCGCCCAACCGCACGCCTCTGTTATCCTAAAGGTCTGTGTTTATCAAGGCTTTGTATATAGGCCTGGTGATCTCGGTAATAGCGGTGTTGGGGGTCGCGGGCGCCATCTACCACCGCGTCCGTCAGCACATGGGTAAGCCGGAGGAACACGCTCCGGAACACGAGAAAGAGCCCGGCGAGTAATAAGCGTACCAATTCCCTTGTGAGGGGTTTATATGGATTCTGCCGTTCGTAATCACGAAATTCTCCGCTCTCATAGCGTTGCAAAAAATATCGCTCTGGTCATTGGCGCCAGCCTTCTAATCTCCATTTGCGCGCGCCTCAGCTTCCCGCTCCCGTTCACGCCAGTACCGTTTACGCTGGCCAACGTTGGATTGCTCGTCGTCGGCCTATTCCTTGGCAGCAAGCGCGCCGGCGCTGCCGCATTGCTCTATCTCGCATACGGTGCCGCCGGAATGCCGGTCTTCAGCCCCGCTTCTTCTGGATTGTTTGGTGTCACCGCCGGCTATCTCTGGGCGTTCCCTCTGGTCGCATTCGTCGCCGGTTGGATCTCCGAACGTGGCACGCCTTCCTTCGCGCGCAACCTGGTAGCTGCCATCGCCGGCGATCTCGTTCTGTTTATCGGTGGCATCAGCTGGCTCTTCGCTTTCACGCATTCGTGGCAGAAAGCGCTCTTCCTCGGTGGCTATTGGTTCGTCTTTGGCGAGGTCATCAAGATCATGGCGTCGGCAGGCTTGGCAACCCGCTTCCGCCGCACGCTCTAGTATTCATATTCAGTGGCCAACCATGGCCGCAAGTTTTTGGGAGAACGTAATGAGCAGCAGCAGTTCGTTCGCGACGCCGCGGGAAATCGCCGTCGCCCACAGTCCTGATTCCGACGATGCTTTCATGTTTTACGGGCTCGCGACCAACAAGGTCCGCGTGCCCGGCTTGAAATTCACTCACACCCTCACCGACATCGAGACCCTCAACCGCAAAGCGCTCGAGGGCTTTTATGACGTCACCGCTATCTCGTTTCACGCCTATCCCTACCTGCAGGACAAGTACGCGCTCATGCCGAGCGGCGGCAGCGTTGGCGAGGGCTACGGCCCCATGATCGTCTCTCCCAGGCAACTCAGTCTCGATGAAGTGCGCTCCGTGAAGATCGCTGTTCCCGGAACCATGACGACCGCGTATCTTTCGTTGAAACTCTTCGCGCCGGATGTCGAAACCGAAGTGGTCCCCTTCGATCGGATCATCCCCGCCGTTCTGGAAGGCAAATACGAAGCCGGCCTCATCATCCACGAAGGCCAGCTCACTTACGGCCGCAGCGGCCTGCACAAAATTCTCGACATGGGCAAGTGGTGGCGCGATCTCACCGGTCTTCCCCTGCCCTTGGGCGGTAATGCGATCAAGCGCAGTCTCGGTCCGGAATTGATGGGCAGCGTCTGCGTGGCTCTCCGCGATAGCATTCAGTACGCGTTGGACAATCGTGCCGAAGCCCTGGACTATGCCATGCAGTTTGCCCGCGATCTCGATGTGCAGTCCGCGGATAAATTCGTCGGAATGTACGTCAACGAGCGCACCCTCGACTACGGCCCCGACGGCCGCGAAGCCGTGGCGAAGCTCCTCGACATGGGCTACGAAAAAGGCATCATTCCCAATCGCGCTCATCCCGACTGGGTCGAAGCGGTTGCCGCAACAAGGTAATTCGAGACCACGTAAGAAAAAGCCGGCTCTAGCCGGCTTTTCTCATTGCTACTTGTGATCTAGTGTCCGCTCATCGCGGAATAATATTTCCCGATGATTACGCCGATCTCCACCGCCGTATCCGGTTCAAGGGATTCAAACTCGAACCCGATGCCCTGGCGCGTGGTATACCGCGCCACCGCACCCACCGGACGCTTGATCCCTTCCGTGTCGTCCACCAGCACCAGTTCATGATGGCTGCCGGGAACGAACGCCTGACGGGTTTCGACCAGCAATCCGCCGCGTCCGATCACGCGAATTCGGCCCAGCCGCTCCCCGTGGGAATCGTGCGCGAAAACTTTGGTTGAATCCGGCAACGTAATTCGCTCGAACTTGCGACGATCATCCGTGTCCATAAACCCTCCACCGCACAGGCCTACCGTACTTTCGTTGGAAACGAGAATACCGGATCAAGATCCACTGGAACATTCTTCGCTGATTCCAGGGCTTTGGTCAACTCCGCGGGGAACGTTCCATACTTCGCGAACCACTTATCCGACCGCGCCTGGTCGCCCGTTGCTTCGATTTCCAGCAGCTCTTTGCCCAGCGCCGCCACCGCCGCCGGCATCTTCCCCAGGTCCACCGAATATCGTCCACTCGCGTCGTGGCGGATCGCACCCTGTTCACTCAGAAAATTAAACTCCATCGTCTCGCCCGTCGAATGTGCCTCTCCCGCGCCAAACCGCATCGATCGGAAAAGGTCCGCGACGTGGGCAATGTAGTAGCCCGCTGCCATGTCTTTCGACACGTGACCCTGATCGATCAGCCATTGCAGGCACATTAGCCCTACGATGTCCGCCTTGGCTTCCTCTAGCCCACTGAATCGCGGACCGATCGCCTCCCGTATATCCACCTGTTTCCCATTCACCCGCGCGAAAGCCGGTCCCAGCCCATGCGCGATCTCATGCGCAAGAGTGGTTGCAAGGTAAGCCTCTCCTGTCACTTTCTTGGCCTGCTCCGGATCCATGACTAACTTTGCCATCGGCAGAATTACATCATTCACGCGCGCATCCATGAAATTCTTGAAGAAGATCTTTTTCGTGCCTTTTTCGGCATGAATCCGCGCATCATTCGGCAGGTTATCCGCCACGGCTGCGTAGCCATGCCCGAGGTCGCCGCTGCGGTAGGGCGAGTCCATCACTTCCATGGGCAGCCGCTGCCCTTTTTTCGACGGCTTGTCCTCCTCCGCCGCCAACGGCAGTGCATCCTGCATATCAGCAACATATTTCTCGTACAGCGAAAGCCGCTTGCTCTCGGCATCATTCCGGATCAGCACCGCCGCCCCGTAACTCGTCCTCACCCCCAGCACGCCGTCGAGATAGGTCTCATACGGTGCAAAGATAATGTCGAATTTCGGATTCTCCAAATCCAGCCAAGCGATATCGCTGTCGTAATAATTGTCGTTCAGCAATGCATCCGCACGTTTGCGCAGAAACACTGCAAACGCCTTGTCGCTGCTCAGCGCGGCCGCCTCACGTAATGCTTTCGCAGCTCCATCGAGATACGACCGGTACATCACGTGATAAGGAATCGCTTCGAAATCACTCCCTTGTTTGCGAATGACCGTGTGCTCGTCGTACATCGCCCCCTTCGCTTCGGGATGCTCCTTCACATACTGATCGATCTGCTCATGCGTGACGCCCGCCGGATAAAGTGCGCGTCCCGGCGGCATCGGATCATCCCCAACGAAGGGTTGATTCCCGTCGAGCAAATCCCAACGGCTCCCATTGATTTTGAGCAGCCGCAATATTTTTTGGTCGCGCGGAACTTTGCTTCCCTGCAGCTGCGAATAAAGCGTCAGCCCGTCAGGATCGGATTGCCGCCAGAACACCGCGTCGAGATATTGGCAAGCCAGCACCAGTTTCTCAACCATCGTCCGGTCCCGCAGCGATAGCTTCTCGCCGTGGAACGGCATCGGCGTACGCCGCCACTTTGCCAAGCGTGCATCCAGATCGCCCGCGACCTTCAACCGAGCCCCGTTCGGCGCCGATCCGCCAATCGGATATTTCTTGTGCCCCGACGCGCGCGTCTGCGTGAAAGCCAACGACCCAAGAACACTAAACACCAAGACCCAACGACCAACAGAATTCATCAACGCTCCATGGAAAGGAGATTCTAGCAGCGCACCACACTCGGCATGGCTTGCCCCGCTTCAATCTTCCAGAGCTCCTGCCAAAACAGCTATCATGGATCCGGCTTTAGCTTTCACCTGCGTCGGGCGTTCAAACAGCATGGTCAATGCCAAAAAAATCGTGAGTCTCCACGACGAGCGAACCCGCCGCTGGCACAACGCCCCGCCGCGCTTCGACGGAGATCCTTCCAGTCTCGACATGGCCGTCGAGCAACAACACTTTGCCAATTTTCAGCTCTGGCACGAAGAAGACAAGGCGCGCATCCCCGGCGCACACGATTCTGAAATCGCATCGGTTAAACGCTCCATCGACAAGCTGAACCAACGTCGCAACGACCTGATGGAGCATTGCGACTCCTTCGCACTTGCTGAACTTGCGAAGAAACACCTGCCGCGGCCCGACGCTGCGTTACATTCCGAGAGTCTTGGACTGATGATCGATCGTCTCTCCATCTTGTCTCTCAAGATCTACCACACCCAACACGAGGTCGATCGTACGGATACTCCTGCCGTCCATTCCACTCGCAACCGCGAACGCCTCGCCATCTTGATCGAGCAGCGCAACGATCTCGCCGGAGCTCTCGACGACCTCTGGACCGAAGTCCTCGCCGGACGCCGTCGCTTCAGGCTCTACAGGCAGCTCAAGATGTATAACGAGCCCGAGCTGAACCCCGCCATCTACAAAGCTTCCAGGCGCGGCTAGTGCCGCAGCATGCGGAAGAACAGCACTGCAGAAATCGTAAACCCCACAAAGATTACAAAGTGCCGCACCCGGTCGCTGCCAATCTTGCGTGCCAGTCCCGCCGCTCCATAGCCACCGAGGATCGCAGCAATCGCCATCACCAGCACATACGGCCAGAACACCATCTTCGCCCAGATGAACAATAG
>Ga0075520_1001128_pt1 | contig 12599 bp, 10 predicted proteins | sample NGEPerB_FD_75100 | JGI IMG/M metagenome (GOLD analysis project Ga0075520, IMG submission 75100) | Arctic peat soil microbial communities from the Barrow Environmental Observatory site, Barrow, Alaska, USA - NGEE PermafrostAB12-B | ecosystem: Environmental > Terrestrial > Soil > Wetlands > Peat ... | reverse complement strand
TCGGGTGATTCGGTCGGAGTGGACGACCCGGTGTTCCCGGACACCATTCGGATCATCGAGCAGCACGCCGCCCGGGTGCTGGCCATCCCGGTAGGACCGCGCGGCCTGGATGTCGACGCGCTCGCCTGGCGGCTGCGGTCGGGTCAACGGATCAAGGCGTTGTACACCGTGCCCGACTTCCACAATCCTTCCGGCGGGGTGCTTCCCGCCGAGCAGCGCGACCGGATCGTCGAACTCGCAGAGCACTACGGGTTCGTGGTGATCTCCGACAATCCTTACCGCGAATACGGATTCGGCTCGGTGTCGGAACGGGATTTCTCTGTCGAATCGGATCACGTGGTCCGGGTCGGCACGTTCACCAAGACCCTCGGACCGGGGCTCCGACTCGGGTGGGTGGTCGCTCCGGCATGGTTGACCCCGCACCTGGAGAACCTGCGCCGCCGCTCCGATTTTCATTCCTCGGTCCTCGGGCAGCGGCTGATCACTGAACTGCTGACACGGCCCGGCTGGTTCGACTGGCTGCTGGGGGCCGGGCGGGCGCACTACGCCGAGCGCGCGCGAATACTGGCCGACGCGCTGCGCCAGCAGCTCTCGGGCGTCCTCGATTTCGCGAACCCGTCGGGCGGCTTCTTCATCTGGGCCGAGATCGCAGACCCCACCATCGATCCCGGTCGCTTGCTGCGAGCGGCCGGACGGAACGGCCTGCAGTTGACGGCGGGCCGGAATCTTGCGGCCACCGGTGGCTCGAGCTGGGACCGCCGGCTGCGGCTGGCCTATTCCTCCCCGCCGATCGCTCACCTCACCCCGGCAGTCGACCGCCTCGTGGTCGCCGTCGCGTCGGTTCGCTGAGATTCCCGACCCCAACCCAGAAGGGCCCATCCCGATGACCAGACGCCCCCGTGCGTGGCGCCTCGCCACCGCCGCTCTGACCGCGCTCGGCCTGTCCGTGATTCTCGCCGCGTGCGGGCAGTCGCAGGGCGCCTCGACCTCGTCCACCCCGTCCAGCCCGTCCAGCTCTGACGCGAAGTCGAGTTCGACCGCCGGGGCGGCGGCCCTTGCGGTCGACACTGTCGACACTGCGGGGGTGACCCTGCGGATCGGGGAGACGGGTTGGAAGACACAGCAGTTGCTGCTGGAAAAGGCCGGCCTGGCCGACACCCCCTACAAGACAGAATTCAGCCTGTTCCAGGGCGGCAACCTGCAACTGGAGGCGTTGGGCGCGGGCGCGATCGACCTGGCGAGCGCCAGCGAGATCCCGCCGATCTTCGCGGCGCAGTCGGGTGGACCCGGATCTCTTGACGTCATCGCGGTGCGCGAAGGCAACACCCTGACCCAGGAAGTGGTGGTGCCACAAGGAAGTGCCATCACAGATGTGGGCGGCCTGAAGGGCAAGAAGGTCGCCTACGTGCAGAACACGACGGCGCACTACTTCCTGTACAAGGCGCTGGAGCAGGCCGGCCTGGCCTGGACCGACATCGAGGCGGTGCCGCTGTCCACCAGTGACGGACTGGCCGCATTACTGGCCGGCCAGGTCGACGCGCTGGCCTCCTACGGCAACGCGATCATCACCGCGCACGCCAACGGCGCCACCCTGGTCGACGCCAAGAACATTCTCTCCGGCAACTTCGTGTACGTCTCGACGCCGACCACTGTTGCCGACCCGGCCAAGAAGGCGGCCATCGCTGAGTTCTTCTCCCGGCTGCAGCGCGGATTCAACTGGGCAAGGGCAAACCCGGACGCATGGGCCGCAGTGACCGCAGAACAGACGAAACAGCCGGTGGACCAGGCACTCAAGACCTTCACCGACGGAGAGGCGCAGCGCCCCAGCAAGTTCGTTCCGACGTCCGCGGATGCCATCGCCTCCGAGCAGGACGTGCTCGACACTTTCGTCAAGGCAGGCATTCTCAAGTCCGGCTTCGACATCGGCGACTACTGGACCGACGAGTTCAACCAGGACCTGACCTCCATCGAGGCTGAGTACGTTGCCGATTGATGCGCAGGCGGTCCACCGGTCGGTGCCAACCACTCTGATCGCCGCGTACCCGTCCGCCGCTCATCGGCGACGGCTGCCGCGCCTGCCGCGCTCGGTGATCAAGACGATCAGTCCCCTTGCGCTGCTGGCCATCTGGTTCGTGGCGAGCTCGGCGGGCTGGCTGTCGGCGCACACCCTGGCGGGCCCACAGCTGGTCCTGCGCAGGGCCGGCGAGTTGATTGCCAGCGGTGAATTGCAGACGGCGATCCTGGCGTCGGCACAGCGGGTGGGCATCGGGCTGTTCTTCGGGCTCACCGCCGCCCTCGTCGCCGCGCTGGTCGCCGGGCTCTTCCGGGTCGGCGAGGACATCATCGACGCACCGATCCAGATGCTGCGGACGGTTCCGGTGGTGGGCCTGATCCCGCTGCTGATCATCTGGTTCGGGATCGGTGACCAACCCAAGCTGATTCTGATCGCGCTCGGGGTGTTCTTCCCGCTGTACCTGAACCTGTTCGCCGGTATCCGCGGCACCGACACGGCGTTGATCGAAGCGGGCCGCACCCTCGGTCTGAGCCAGTGGGGCATCGTCCGGCACGTGGTGCTGCCGGCCGCCGTGCCCAACGGCCTTGTCGGGCTGCGGTACTCGATCGGGGTGTCCTGGCTGATCCTGGTTTTCGCGGAAACGATCAACGCGACCACCGGGATCGGGTACCTGATCAATTCGGCCAGGGAGTTCTTCCAGACCGACACCATCGTGTTGTGCCTGGTGCTGTACGGCCTGCTGGGTCTGCTGGCCGACGTCGTTGTCCGGATCTTGGAAAGGGTGCTGCTCGCATGGCGACCGACGTTCACCGGCACCTGACCGGCGGGATCCCGGAGACGGTCAGCGGCATCGATTCCCCGCCGAAGGCCGTCAGGGTGCGGGATCTGGTCAAGAAGTTCGGCGACCGGGAAGTGATCTCGCATCTGGATCTGGACATCGCACCGGGCGAGTTCGTCGTGCTGCTCGGCGCGAGCGGGTGCGGCAAGAGCACCCTGCTGCGGATCCTGGCCGACCTGGATCGCAAGATCACCGGGTTCGTCGAGGTGGCCACCCGGCGGTCGGTGTCGTTCCAGTCGCCGCGGCTCATGCCGTGGAAGAACGTTTGGCGCAACGTCGTTCTCGGGCTGCCGGGTCGACCGGGCCCGGCCCGCGCGGAGGCCGCGCTGGCGGAGGTGGGCATGAGCCACCGGGTCGACGTCTGGCCGAAGGTGCTGTCCGGCGGGGAGGCGCAGCGCGCCTCGCTGGCCAGGGCCCTGGTCCGCGAACCGGATCTGCTGCTGCTGGACGAACCGTTCTCCGCGCTGGACGCCCTCACCCGGCTCACCGTGCAGGCCCTGGTCGGTGATCTGTGGGCGCTGCATCAGTGCGCCGTACTGCTGGTCACCCACGACGTGGAGGAGTCGGTCAAGCTCGCGGACCGGGTGCTGGTGATGAAGGACGGGGTGATCGCGCACGAGGCGCGGGTCGATCTGCCGCGCCCGCGGGCCGTCACCGATCCCCGGTTCGTCGCACTCCGGGCTGAACTGTTGGGTCATCTCGGAGTGGGGGTCGGCTGATGACGCTTCTGGTGGACAGTGTGCTGGATCAGCTCACCCGGATCCTGCAGCCGGGTGAGATCAGCGTCAAGGAAGCAGATCTCGAGGCCTACGCCGTCGACTGGGCGGGTCACCGACTGCCCGGCCGGCCGCGAGCGGTGCTCCGGCCGGCGACCGTGCGATCCGTGCAACTGGCACTGCAGGTCGCGAACGCGGCGGGTGTCACGGTGGTGCCGCGGGGCCGCGGCACCGGCCTCTCGGCGGCCGCCAGTGCTCCGGACGGCGCGCTGGTGCTGTCCACCGAGCGGTTGACGGAAATCCTGAACATCGAACCCGACGACGAGATCGCCGTGGTGCAGCCGGGTGTCATCACCGCGGATCTCGACGCGGCCGCCGCGGCGCACGGACTCATGTTCTCGCCCGACCCGGCCAGCCACCAGCTGTCCAGCATCGGCGGCAACATCGCCACCAATGCCGGCGGCCTGCACTGCGTCAAATACGGGGTGACCCGGGAGTCGGTGCTCGGCCTGACGGTGGTGCTGGCCGACGGGTCGTTGCTGCACACCGGTCACCGGACCATCAAGGGCGTCGTCGGCTACGACCTCACCGCGCTGTTCGTCGGCTCCGAGGGAACCCTGGGCGTGGTGGTCGAGGCGACCCTGCGGCTCCGACCACGGCCGGTGCGCACCAGAATGGCGGTCGCCTTCTTCCCGTCCGTGGCGGCCGCGGCATCCGGGGTCACCGCCGTCGTCCGATCCCGGGTCCAGCCCAGCATGCTGGAACTACTGGACGGGGCCGTGCTGGCGGGCATGGACCGGGCCCAGGGCACCGACCTGGCGGTGCGCGCCGGCGCCCTGCTCCTGGTGCAGACCGACGGCTTCGGCGCCGACGAGGAGATCGCCCGGATCGGGCCGGCCCTGTCCGCTGTCTGCGAGGCTGTCGGCGGGACAGTCGACTACCCCGACGAGGCCGCCGCCGATCATTACCTGTGGTTGCGCCGCAGCGGCCGTGGCCCGTTGTCCGACCTGTGGTTCGTCGGCGAGGACGTCGCCGTCCCCCGATCCGCTCTGGTCGCCATGTTCGCCTCCATCGAGCAGATCGGGCGCCGACACGGCCTTGACGCCGCGGTAGTCGCGCACGCCGGGGACGGGAACCTGCATCCGGCCTTCTCGGTGCCCAAACGACCGACCGACGGCGGGGTCCCACCCGCTGCCCTGGCGACCGCCGCCGACGAGTTGGTCCGCACCGCCATTGCGCTGGGTGGCACCGCCAGCGGCGAACACGGCGTCGGCATCACCAAACGGCCGTGGCTGGCCGAGGAGATCGGCCAATCCAGCCTGGGTCTGCAGAGGAGCCTGAAAGCGGTGTTCGATCCGCGGGGAATTCTCAATCCGCACACGTTCCTGGCCAGGGACTCCAGCAAGGACAACTCATGACGACATCACCGTTGCGGCACCGGGCTGCGCGGACCGAGCCCACTGAGCCCACTGTGGCCGGTCCGCAGGACGACATCTTCGCTCTCGACCCGGCCGACCTGACCGTGGTGCGAGCCCGGCACCCCTGGCGCTGGGTGGCCGCGATCGGTGCGCTGATCCTGGTTGCCCTGTTCGTCAACGGCCTGATCACCAACCCGGGCTGGGACTGGTCGACCTTCGCCCAGTACTTCACCGCGCCCGCGGTGCTCAAGGCGCTGGGCCTGACCATCCAGCTGACGATCTACGGAACGGTGCTCGGGTTCGCCCTCGGCGTCGGGCTTGCCGCCGCACGACTGTCGAAGAATCCTGTGCTGCAAACCATTTCCTGGACCTACGTGTGGGCTTTCCGGTCGATCCCGCTGATCGTCCAGCTGCTGTTCTGGTTCAACATCGCCTACCTCTATCAGACGTTGTCGGTGGGCGTGCCGTTCGGGCCGTCCTTCGTGACCGTCGACGTCAACAATGCGATCAGCGGGATGGCAGCGGCCACCATGGGTCTCGGTCTGCACCAGGCCGCCTACTCGGCGGAGATCATTCGCGCCGGGATCCTCTCGGTGGACCAGGGTCAGCTGGAAGCCGCTGCCGCGCTGGGCATCCCGAAGCGTCGGCAGTTCGTCAAGATCGTTCTTCCGCAGGCCATGCGGGGCATCCTGCCCAATGCGGCCAATGAGGTGATCAGCCTGTTCAAGGGCACCTCGATCGTCTCGACGATGGCCATCGCGGAACTGTTCTACCAGGTTCAGGTGATCTACGGCCGGAGCGGCCGGGTGGTGCCGCTGCTCATGGTGGCGACGGTCTGGTACATCGTGCTGACCACGATTCTCTCGGTCATCCAGTACTACGTGGAACGGCACTACGCCAAGGGTGCCGTGCGGAATCTCCCGCTGACACCCTGGCAGAAATTGCAGCGCAGGCTCAGCACCATCAACGCGGCCCGTCAGGAAGCCACCTACGGGGGGCTGAAGTGACTGCAATGACTGAATTGACCGACCCCTCGCCCGCCGTCCAGGTGCGGGGGGTGCACAAGTCCTTCGGCGCCCTGCATGTGCTGCGCGGTGTCGATCTCACCGTCCGGCGGGGCGAGGTCACCGCGATCCTCGGCCCGTCCGGCTCGGGAAAGTCGACACTGTTGCGGACGCTGAACCACCTGGAAAAGGTCGACGCCGGCCTGATCCTGGTCGACGGCGAGCCGGTCGGCTACCGGTTGAAGGGCAGGAAGCTGCACGAACTGCGGGAGCGTGAGGTCCTGCAGCAGCGTTCCAAGGTGGGTTTCGTCTTTCAGGACTTCAACCTGTCCCCGCACCTCACCGTGCTGGACAACGTCGTTGAGGCACCGGTTTCCGCGCTGCGCCGGGACCGTAAGGAGGTTCAAGCGGAAGCTCGCGAGCTCCTGTCCAGCGTGGGGGTCGCCGATAAGGTCGACGCGTACCCGCGCCAACTGTCGGGTGGTCAGCAGCAGCGGGTGGCGATCGCCCGGGCACTGGCGTTGCATCCGGCAGTGATCCTGTTCGACGAACCGACCTCCGCGCTCGATCCCGAATTGGTCGGCGAAGTCCTCGAGGTCATCCGGCAATTGGCCCTCCAGGGTCGCACATTGATCATCGTCACCCACGAGATCGGTTTCGCCCGCGAAGTTGCCGACACGGTCGTCTTCATGGACGAGGGCGTGGTCGTCGAGCAGGGTCCGCCGTCACAGGTGCTGGACAACCCTCAACAGGAACGAACCAAGGCCTTCATCGCCAAAGTGCTCTGACCTCCGCATGACCCAACTGCCCGGACACCCGTCCTGGGCAACACTCTCGAAAGGACCATCATGTTCTCCCGTCATCACCGCGGTCTCGCCCTTGGCTCGGCACTGGTCGCCGTTGCGCTGGCGGTCAGCGCGTGCGGAGGATCCGACGGCACCGCTAGCTCCACGGCCTCCACAGCATCCGCGGGCGCGGGATCGACCACCACCGGCACCGCCTCCCCGGCGGCCGCGCAGGCCCCCGGCTTCAACCTCAGCCCGGAACAGAACCGGGTCACCACCGACAAGGTCGATGCCATCGCTGCCGAAGTGCCTCAGGAGATCCATGACCGGGGCACATTGTTGGTCACGGGCAGCGCCGGAACTGCTCCGCCGTTGCGCTTCTACGCCACCGACGACACCACGATCATCGGATCCGAGGTCGACTTCGCCTACCTCATCGCGGATGTCCTCGGCCTGAAGGTCGATATCAGCGCCGCCGACTGGGCGCAGAATTTCGTCAGGATCGACTCCGGCGAGGTCGACGCGTTCATCTCCAACGTCACCGTCACCGAGGAGCGCAAGGAGAAATACGACTTCGCCACGTACCGGCTGGACACCCTGGCGCTCGAGGCGAAGAAGGGATCCGGCTGGACGGTCGACAAGCGGCAGGACGTGGCCGGCAAGGTGATAGCGGTGGGCTCGGGGACGAACCAGGAGAAGATCCTGGTCGACTGGAACAATCAGAATGTCGCGGAAGGCCTTGCGCCGGTGGACATCAAGTATTTCCAGAACTCCACCGACTACTACCTGGCGCTGTCCTCGGGCCGGATCGACGCCTACTTCGGTCCCAATCCGACTGCGCAGTACCACGCAGCGACTACCGGTGAAAGCGAAGTCATCGGAACCTTCTCCGGAGCGGGTGACACGCTGGATGGAAAGATCGCTGTGCTGACCAAGAAGGACAACGGTCTGGTCAAGGCCCTCGCCGACGCGATCAACCACGCCATCGAGAACGGCACCTACCAAAAGGTTCTCGATCGCTGGAATCTGGCCAGCGAAGCGGTGCCGACCTCCGAGGTCAACCCGCAGGGCCTACCGAAGACCGGGTGAATCAGATGGCTCTCCATTCACCAGCGCATTCACCGGCACATTCACCAGCCTCGGTGGCCGTGATCGGCGGCGGAGCGATGGGCTCCGCCGCAGCGTGGCAGCTGGCTCTGCGCGGCCATCGGGTGGTGCTCTTCGAGCAGTTCGGGCCCGGCCACCGGCGCGGCGCCTCGCACGGCAGCAGCCGGATCTTCCGGCACGCCTACGCCCACCGGCGATACATCAACCTGGCGACCAGGGCCGACAGGCTCTGGCGCCAGTTGGAACGGCTCGACGGCGGGCGGGTCTACACCCGAACCGGTGCCGTCGACCACGGGCATCCGGCCGAGGTCTTCGCGCTGTCAAGGGCTCTCACCGAGGCCGGGGTGGACAACTCGCTGCTGCGGCCGAAGGAGGCCGCGCTGCGCTGGCCCGGAATCCGGTTCGACACCATGGTGCTGCACCACCCGGCGGCGGGCCGGATCGATGCCGATGGAGCGGTCGCCGCATTGCAACGGCAGGCGGTGGCCGCTGGAGCGGACGTGTGGCACCACACCACGGCGACCGGGCTGCGCCTCCTGCCGTCGGGCGTCCGGGTGGTCACGGACTCTGGGCACCTGCGCTTCGACCAGGCCGTGGTGGCGGCCGGCGCGTGGACCTCAAAGGTGCTCCAAACGCTCCCGGGGCTCCGCAACGAACTTCCGGCACTGCGCACGACGCAGGAGCAACCGGCGCACTTCGCGCCCGCCGGCGAGCCGGTCGACTGGCCGAGCTTCATCCACCATCCCGGCGCGGATCTGGCCACCGCACCGGGGGTCGGGGCGATCTCCGGGGGATTCTATGGCCTGAGTTCGCCCGACGGCGTGAAGATCGGCGAGCACGGCTCCGGCCCGGAGGTCGACCCGGATACCCGGGATTACCTGCCGGATCCGGCAGGCATCACCCGCTTGCAGGACTATGCCGCCACGTGGCTACCGGGAGTGGACCCGGCCAGCGCGAAGGCATCAACCTGCCTGTACACCACCACTCCTGACCACCATTTCATCGTCGACCGGAGCGGGCCGGTCACCGTGCTCGCCGGATTCTCCGGACATGGTTTCAAATTCACCCCCGCCATCGGCGAGCTGGCCGCCGGCCTGGTCAGTGGTGCAGCGAAGGCGCCTGCGGAGTTCGCGTTCGGTCGGCGCGCCGCCACGCCACCGGCCACGGCGCTCGCGCCGGCCATCCGTCAGATCCGTCAGGGCAGTTGAGGGAGCACCATGGCAACCTTTCTGAGCATTTCGGCCAGCCCCCAAGCGATTTCCAGCACACACGCGGTGCTGTCCCACGTCAATCGCCGGCTGCTGGCCGCCGGGCACACCGTGCGGACCCTGCCGGTGCGGGAATTGCCGCCCGGCCCGTTGCTGGCCGCAGACAGCTCCGACCCGGAGATCGCCGAGGCCATCGAAGCGGTGGCCGGCGCCGATGCTCTGGTGGTCGCCACCCCGGTCTATCAGGCCGCGTACTCCGGGCTGCTCAAGGTCTTCCTGGATGTGCTGCCGCAGTTCGCTTTTCGCGGCAAGTCGGTGCTGCCGATCGTCACCGGCGGATCTCCGGCGCACGTGCTGGCCGTTGACTACGCGTTGCGGCCCATCCTTTCCGCGCTGGGCGCCGCGCACGTCGGGCAGGGCTGGTTCGTTCCCTCCTCGCACATCAGGGTCTTCGCCGATGGCGGGCTGGTGATCGATCCGAGTTCGCTGACCCCGCTGGCTCAGGTCACCGACGAATTCCTCGACCTGGTCGGCGCCAGGCCGGCGCCGACCGCGCCGTTGCCCGGCCGGGTGGACTCCGCGGGCGGGCCAAGGATATCTGCCGTTGCCGGTCACCCCGACATCGAGGCCCGTCGGGTGATTCCCGGCGACCCGGCGCTGGCCCCGTTGCTGTCTGACCTGGTGATCGAGTACGGGACCCGCTACGGCCGGCCGTCGCCGAACACCCAACTGACCGAGGTACCGACCACCGACTTCCTCCCGCCCGAGGGTCTTTTCGTCGTGCTGGTGGAGGGCGGCGTCACGGTGGCCGGCGGCGCGATCCGCCGGTACGACGAGAAGACCGCTGAGGTGAAACGGGTCTGGACCTCGCACCGGCACCGCCGGCGCGGATTGGCACGACGGGTGATGGCCGAGCTGGAGGCCGCGGCCGCCGAACTCGGTTACCTGCGTGTGCATCTGACGACCGGGCCGCGACAGGCGGAGGCCCGGGATCTGTATCTGGCCAGCGGCTACGTTCCGCGGTTCGACCAGAGTGCGGACCCGGAGACGATCGGTCCGCTGGCTTTCGCCAAGGAACTCGTTCCCGGGGCGGGCCTGCCGGATTGGCGTCACCCCACCTGGGCGGTGCAGATGGACCCTGATGACCGACGCCAAGTGCACGCGGCCATCAACGGTGCCCGACGATGACGGGAACGCCGCAGCCACAGCATGTTCCGACCCTGGTGTTCGTCGGGGGCGGCCCGCGCACCGTGGGCATCCTGGAGCGCATCGCGGCCAGCGCCCCCGAACTGCTGGGTCCAGCCAATCAGGAATCGTCTGGCTCCGTCCCAGGCCTTGACATCCATGTCGTCGACCCTTTCCCGGCCGGCGGTGGGCGGATCTGGCGGACCACGCAATCGCCACTGCTGTGGATGAACTCGACGACTGCCGACGTGACCATCTTCACCGATGGGTCGGTGACCTGCGAGGGGCCGATCGTGCCTGGACCATCGCTGGCGGAATGGGTTGCGGGCCCCGGCCGCGACATTCTCGAGGCGGCCGGACTCGGCGCAGCGGCGGCGTCCACCGGCCCGGCGGACTTCGCCAGCCGGCAGGTCCAATCGCACTACCTGCGGTGGGCCTACGGCAGGGCGGTATCCACGCTGCCACGGCAGGTGCAGGTGACCGAACATCGCACCCGCGCCGTCGATGTCAGCGACCACGGCACTCGTCAACGTGTGCTGTTGGCGGACGGCACCAAACTCCCTGCCGACGTTGTCGTCCTCGCGCAGGGCTTTCTCGACCGGGAGCTGACCGCCGAAGAGGCCCGGTTGACAGCAGCGGCGAGAGACCATGGGCTGACGTACCTGCCGCCGGGCTATACCGCCGACGTCGACCTGTCCGAACTGCGGGCCGGCGAGCCTGTGCTGGTCCGCGGTTTCGGTCTGGCGTTCATCGACGTGATGGTGCTGCTCGGAGAGGGCCGCGGTGGCAGGTTCACCGAGAACAATGAGGGGACGCTGACGTATCGGCCCAACGGTCGGGAACCGGTCCTGCATGTCGGTTCGCGGCGCGGTGTGCCGTACCACGCGAAGATCGGCTACACCGTGCCCGGCCGGGCGCCCGTCCCGCCGCGGCATTTCACCACAGAGGCCATCACCGCGATCGGTGACGGCCGCCGCCCGTGCGATTTCCGCCGGGAGCTGTGGCCGCTGATGGCCAAGGAACTCACCGCCGCGCACTACCGGCACCTTTTCCAGGTATACCCCGAGCGCACGCTCATCAGCTGGGAGGAGTTCTCCCCCCTGCTGGATGCCGCAGTCATCGGCAGCGAGGCCTTTTCGCAGATCATCGAGCAGGCGGTGCCCAAACGCGAGGATCGATTCGACCTGCTGGCGATCGACAGGCCCCTGGCCGGAGGGCATTTCGGTTCCAGGGACGACCTGCGAGACACGGTCGCCGAGTACATCCGGGCCGACATCAGGCGGCGGGCCGACCCCTACCACTCCGCCGACGCCGCGGTCTTCGACGCCCTGCTCACCGTCTACGGAGTGCTGGCATGGGCGATCACCGCCGGCCGCATCGCCCCCGCCGACCGGCTGCGCTTCGTCGAAGGTGAGTTCCACGGGTTCTTCTCGTTCCTGGCCAGCGGGCCGCCACCGCGGCGGCTGGCCGAGATGCTCGCCCTGTACGACGCCGGGCTGCTGCATTTCGCCGGGCCGGATCTGCAGATCAGCGTTCGCAAAGGGACTTTCGTCGGGAGGTCACCGGCGGCGGCCGGCGGAATCGTCGCCCGCGCGCTGGTCGATGCCCGGTTGCCCCGTCCCGATGTCCGCGCGGCCACCGACCCGGTGATCAAGGGTCTGCTTGCCGGCGGGCAGTCGGCCGCCGAGGACATCACCGGGCCGGACGGCGAATCACCCAGCGGCGGTCAACTGCTCGCCGACGGGCGGTGCCGGGCAATCCGGGCGGACGGCTCGATCCACGATCGATTGTTCCTGCTGGGCCCGTCGGTGTCCGGTTCCGCCGGCTCGGCGGGGTTCTCCAGGCCGGGTTTCAACGGCCCCGGACTCCGCCAGAACGACCGGGTCGCCAGGGACATCCTGCGGCTCGTGCAATCCACCCGCGAGATGGAGTCAAACCATGCCCGTTGAATTTCTCGGAATCGCCGGCACCAACCCGGCCAGCGAGGTCACCCGCCGCACCGGCGGAAGCCTGGACCTGGAGTACACCAGGAAGCTCGCCAGAGCCCATGAGGACAACGGATGGGACCGCATCCTGTTCGCCTACCATTCCGGTTCCCCCGACCCCGCGCAGGTCGCGGCGTTCATCGCCGCGCACACCGAGCGGATCAACCTGGTACTCGCGCACCGGCCGAACGTCTCGGCACCCACCTACGCGGCGAAGACCTTTGCCACTCTTGATCACCTTTCCGGTGGCCGGTTCGAGGTGCATTTCATCACCGGTGGATCCACGGCCGACCAGGCCGCCGAAGGTGACTACCTGGACAAGGACACCCGGTACGAGCG
>Ga0075520_1001127_pt1 | contig 12605 bp, 8 predicted proteins | sample NGEPerB_FD_75100 | JGI IMG/M metagenome (GOLD analysis project Ga0075520, IMG submission 75100) | Arctic peat soil microbial communities from the Barrow Environmental Observatory site, Barrow, Alaska, USA - NGEE PermafrostAB12-B | ecosystem: Environmental > Terrestrial > Soil > Wetlands > Peat ... | reverse complement strand
GGATTCCGACGGCAGTGCCTGGTTTGGGTCGATTCCGATGCGGGACAACATGTCCCGGTCTGCGTCCTGGGTCCACTCGGCGATCGCCAGGAGGGTCTGCGCGCCGGCCAGCACCGCCGTCTGGGCCAGCGTCAGCACGGTGGCCAAGGTGTGCCGTACGCCCCGGGGGTCGCGTGGGTCAGGGACCTGCTCGAACACCTCGATCAGCGGTCGACGGGACAGTCCAGCGGTGGGGGAAGATGACAGGGCGGCGGGGGGGCTTCCGTGACGGGCGTGTGTGGAAACTTGATCGTCACGGGGCGTCCCCCGTCGTCCCGTCAGCAACACACGTCACATCAGTCACACACGTAACCGCAGGTCAGTGGCGCTCAGCGCCTACTTTGCCGACACCCTGCCGGGGTCGCCTGGCCGACCGTCATGGCCTTTCGCCCTGCTGCCATGGGAATCTTGAAACAAACACCCGGCATTCTCCATCGACCGATATGGCCGTAATGGAACCCAATGTGGGGCCAATGCCTCTCCCGTTCAGTTCGCATTGGTGTGACTCTCGATAAGGGGTATCACCAACAACATTGGGGAGGGTGATGACGGTGGCTCGACTGTCGTCAGAGAATCGAACGGCGCATCGAGGTCGGGTTGCGGAAATCGGCCGTGGGGGGTGGTTGACCATTCTCGCGGCCATTGCCGGTTCGGTGACGATGGTCATCGCGGGCATGGCCGGGATCGCGGTCGGGGCGGTGATGATCGGTGTCATCGGAGTTGTCGCCGCGGCTGTCGTCTCGAGAAGGACGCACTCAACACGTTGGGTGATCCTGCTGCTGACGGCGCTACTCCCGTTGACCTCGCTCACATTTCTCGCCCCCGCCGCGCAGGCGGCGGTGTTCAAGGCAGCCGCGCCAGGCGACTTCACCGGATGGAGGCAGGACTTCATCGATGATTTCAACAGCCCCCTCGACACTCCGAAGTGGGGTAGGTACGAGAGCTTGAACAATCAGATCGGAATGTTGTCGGAATACGATGCGCCAAATGTGTATACGGACAGCGGGTCGTTGGTATTGAGGACCTACAATGCGGGCGGAGTTGATTGGCGCGCGGCCGGGGTGTCAGGTGCCAAAGGATTCTCCGCGGCCCAGGGCAAATGGACGATGCGCGCGAAGTTCGACCGGGCCTACGGAATCGGATACGCATTTCTGCTGTACCCGAAGGGTGGCGGCTGGCCGCCCGAGGTCGACATTGCCGAAGGTACCGCCGGGGGCCCGCGGGTGATGTCAACATTGCATTGGACGCCCGCCAATCTCATGGATTCGCGGTTCAAGTACGGCATTGACATGACGCAATGGCACACCTACGGCGTCCTCCTGACGAACGACAAGGTCGAATTCACCGTCGACGGCAACGTCTGGACGACGATCAACAACGCGGGATCACCGCGGATCCCCATGTGGATCGGTTTCCAGACGGGGGCGAAGGCCGCGACCGCGACGGCGACCGGTGAAGTGGTGAACTCATCCACTCCGCAGGACTCGAGAGTCCATGTAGATTGGGTCGCGCATTGGACCGCATGCTGATGCAGATCAGTTGCTGCCACCGGGCTCGCACGCAGAGTCGGCCCGGTGGCAGCATCGTCCCACCACCTGGCCCGCTGGTGTTCGCGCCGGGTACGTTCGGTGGTCATGGATCCGCGGCTGGCCAGACGTGCCGAGGAACCGAGTCACGCCACGCCTTCGACTGCAGCCGGGGTCGACCCGATCACGGCGGCGACCGACAGCGCTTTCAGGGACGATCTGGAACGGATCCGCTTCTCCCCGTACTTCTCGCGGCTCGCCGCGGTGACCCAGGTCATCTCGCAGGGCGCCGCAGGTGGCGTGGTGCACAACCGGCTCACCCACACCATCAAGGTGACGGCGGTGGCCAGGGCGATCGCCACCGCGCTCCGATCCGGGCCGCACCGGCTCCTGCTCGAGGAGTTGGGCGGGTGCGATCGGGTGGTGGCGCAGGCGGCGGCCAGCGCCCATGACCTCGGTCACCCACCCTTCGGTCACCTCGGCGAGCGGATCCTGGATCGCATCGCGCGGACGACCTTCGGGCTCGCCGACGGTTTTGAGGGGAACGCGCAGACCTTCCGGATCCTCACCGAGCTCGGTGTGCACGGGCGCGGCGGCGCCCAGGGTATGTCGGGGCTCAATCTCACCGCGGCGGTGCGGGCGGCGGTGCTCAAGTACCCGTGGGCACGAGTGCACTATCCGGTCCCGCATCCGAGTGCGAGCGAACACCCGCCACGGGGCGGTGGCGGGGAGGCCGACGGCACGGGTTCGGTGAAGTTCTCGGCCTACTTCCTGGATGTGGCGGAAATGCGCGAGACGCTGGCCGCCTATCCGCGGATCCTGCCCTGGCGGCAGACCGTGGAATGTTCGGTGATGGACATCGCCGATGACATCGCCTACTCCCTGCACGACCTGGACGACTTCCACCGGGCCGGTGTGCTGCAGCACGCGTCGGTGGCCGCGGAGTTCCGCGCCTGGCTCCGCCGGCGCGCCGAGTTCGATCGATCGACGCACTGGGTGCTCGCGCCGAGTGACCGACAACCCGGCGTTGCGCTGGAGGCGCTGCGGCGCCGGCTGCGCGATCGAGACGGATGGATCTTCGACGACGACGCCTTCGGGGTCGCCGTCGGCCGGGTGGCCACCGATGTGGTGGACGGGTTGCTGGCGGTGCCCTTTGATTCTTCCATCGCCGCTGAGCGCGCGATCGGCACGTTCACCGAGAGCTGGATCTCACACTTGCGCGCGTCGGTGGAGGTGGACCCGGACCCGCCGGTGCGCTCCGGGCACGTGATCCTCGGGCGGCAGGCGTGGCACGAGGTGGCGGTCTTGAAGTTCGTGCATCAGCGGTTCGTCCTGGACCGGCCCGATCTGGCGATGTTCCAGCGCGGGCAGGCGGCCGCGTTGACCACCCTGGTCAGCAACCTGGAGTCGTGGCTGACGGACCCGGTCGACGCGGCCAGGGCGCCCCGCCGGTTGCTGGACCTGGTGGAGTTGGCGACCAGCGGGTACCGGCGGGTGCTGCGCGAAGAACCGGAACTTCTGCTGGACCCCGCCGGAGAACCGCCCGGGACCAGCGGTGACCTCGCCCGCTGGGGCCGCGGCCGCGGGATCATCGACTACGTGGCCTCACTCACCGATGATCGAGCCGGAGCGTCCGCGCGGACGCTGGCCGGTCTGACCGGCCAACTCTGGGACGCGGGTTCGGGACTGTGATCATCCCGGCAAGAACGAGCCCAGTGACTTCGGGCCCGGAAGGCACCAGCCTGGTGATCGCGGCATGACCACCCGCCGCGCCGCCGCGCCGGGCGGCGGCACCGTCGTCGAGGTCACCGCGGACCGGCTGGTCGGGTGGGTCAACCGGTTCAGTGGGCGCAACGACGGCGTGCTGTCGGTGGCAGGCGATGACAGCCAGGTGCGGATCACCGGCGGCAACGGAACCGTCGCTGACATGGCCGTCCCGTTCGGGCCGATGGCGCGCGGCGACCGGGAGCCGTTGGAAGCACTGCTGCATCACCTCGCAACGCTGGGGCTGCTTGGCGTCGTGCTGGTCCGCGGCGGTGCGCATTCCGTCGGTGTGGCACGCGAGGGCACGGTGCGCAACTCCTCCACCGACCGGGCCTACCTACAGGGTCGCACCGCGGCCGGCGGCTGGTCACAGCAGCGATTCGCCCGCCGCCGCGGTAACCAGCGCACGGCGTCGCTGGACAGCGCCGCCGACACGGTGGCCAGGGTCCTGCTACCCGTGGCCGACTCCCTTGACGGGTTGGTGCTCGGTGGTGACCGCGCCGGATTGACTATCGTGATGGCCGACCCCCGGCTGGCCGCCCTGAACTCGTTGCCCAGCCGGATGTTCCCCGACATCGCCGAACCCCGGCGGACTGTCCTCGACGAGGTGGCGGCACGGAGCCTGGCGGTGTCGATCACCGTCACTGACTTGAAGTGAGTGGAGACCGCTGATGACCGCAGACCGCGCCGCCGGACCGATGTCCATCGACACCCGCATCGCGCAGGAACTGTCCGTCGCACCCTGGCAGGTGACCGCCGCGGTCGGACTGCTGGACGGCGGGGCCACCGTGCCGTTCGTTGCCCGCTACCGCAAGGAGGTAACCGGTTCACTGGACGACGCGCAGTTGCGGACGCTGACCGAGCGGTTGGACTACCTGCGTGAGCTCGAGGACCGGCGCGCCGCCGTGGTGGAGTCCGTCACCGCACAGGGCAGGCTGACCCCGGCCCTTGCCGCGCAGATCGCCGCCGCCGACACCAAATCGCGGCTGGAGGACATCTACCTGCCGTTCAAGCCCAAGCGCCGGACCAAGGCGCAGATCGCCCGCGAATCCGGGCTGGAACCGTTGGCGGACCTGCTGATCGGCGATCCTTCCCGGGATCCGCAGCGCGCGGCGGCCGGCTACCTGTCCGCCGAGCGGGGCGTCGCGGACGCCACCGCCGCGCTGCTCGGTGCGCGGTCGATTCTCGTCGAAAGGTTCGGCGAGGACGCCGATCTCGTGGGAGAGCTGCGCGAACTGCTGTGGAACCGCGGCCGGCTCAGCTCGACCGTGCGTGACCGCGACGCCAAGGATGCCAGCAAGTTCGCCGACTACTTCGAGTTCTCCCAGCCGCTGAAGACCCTTCCATCGCACCGGGTGCTCGCCATGTTCCGCGGCGAGGCGCTGGGCGTGCTCACCCTGACCGTCGATCCGGACCCGTCCGCCACCGGCGGCGATGACGACGCCACTCGCCTGCTGTCCGACTACGAACGGCGGATCGCCGGACGCTTCCGGATCGCCGACCGCGGCCGCCCGGCCGACCCCTGGCTGCTGGACACGGTCCGCTGGGCGTGGCGGACCCGGCTGCTGGTATCACTCGGCATCGACCTGCGCGGCCGGCTCCGGCAAGCCGCCGAGCAGGCCGCGGCGGCGGTGTTCGCCGCGAACCTGCGCGACCTGCTGCTGGCCGCGCCCGCGGGCAGCCGGACCACACTCGGTCTCGACCCCGGATTCCGGACCGGCGTCAAGGTGGCCGTCGTCGACGCCACCGGCAAGGTGGTCGCCACAGACACGATCTACCCGCACCAGCCGGCGAACCGCTGGGAAGCCTCCCTGGAGACCTTGACCAGGTTGGTGCGCGCCCACCAGGTGGACCTGGTGGCCATCGGCAACGGCACCGCCTCCCGGGAAACGGACCGGCTGGCCGTCGATCTCGTATCCCGGTGCCCGGGCCTGATCAAGATCGTGGTGTCCGAGGCGGGCGCGTCGGTGTACTCGGCGTCGGCCTACGCGTCACAAGAGCTGCCCGACCTCGACGTCTCGCTGCGCGGTGCCGTCTCCATCGCCCGCCGGCTGCAGGACCCGCTGGCCGAGCTGGTCAAGATCGACCCGAAGTCCATCGGGGTGGGCCAGTACCAGCACGACCTGTCGGAGTCGGTGCTGGCCCGGTCGCTGGACGCCGTCGTCGAGGACTGCGTGAACGCCGTCGGGGTGGAGGTCAACACCGCGTCCGTGCCGTTGCTGGCCAGGGTGTCCGGGATCAGCACAGGGCTGGCCGAGAACATCGTCGGGCACCGGGATGCCAACGGCCCGTTCCGTTCTCGCCGGGCGCTGCAATCGGTGCCGCGGCTCGGCCCGAAGGCCTTCGAACAATGCGCCGGGTTCCTGCGGATCGCCGGCGGGGACGACCCGCTGGACCGCTCCAGCGTGCACCCCGAGGCGTACCCGGTGGTCCGCAAGATCGCCGCGGCCACCGGTGGCGGGGTGCGGGCGCTGATCGGCAACGCCGCCGTGCTGCGCGGGCTGTCGCCGTCCGCGTTCGTCGACGACACGTTCGGGCTGCCGACCGTCACCGACATCCTGGCCGAACTGGAGAAACCAGGACGCGACCCGCGACCGGCATTCACCACAGCGGCGTTCGCCGAGGGGGTCGAGAAGATCGGCGATCTTCGGGTCGGCATGGTGCTCGAGGGGGTCGTCACCAACGTCGCCGCGTTCGGTGCATTCGTCGACATCGGCGTCCACCAGGACGGTCTGGTGCACGTGTCGGCGATGGCGCACCGTTACGTGGGCGACCCGCGGGAGATCGTCAAGTCCGGACAGGTGGTGCGAGTGAAGGTGATGGAGGTCGACGAGCCGCGCAAACGGATCTCACTGACGCTGCGACTGGACGACGAACCCGGCGCACGGGAGAAGCCCGTGGGCCGGCCGCCGGCCCTCGCGCGGGACGTCCGGCCAAAGCCGGCCGGTGCGGGCCAAAGTAGCCGGAAGACGTCGGCTGCGCCCGCCGGTGGCGCAATGGCCGAGGCATTGCGGCGCGCCGGTCTGGGCAAGTGACCCCCGGCAAAGGCGATGCAGGTGATCCCGGTGCGGCTACGTTGGTCCGCATGGAATTTCGCCACCTCGGCCGATCGGGCCTGAAAATCTCGGAGATCACCTACGGCAATTGGCTGACCCACGGGTCGCAAGTGGAGAACGACGTCGCGACGCAGTGCGTGCGCGCCGCGCTGGACAACGGGATCACTTCTTTCGACACTGCCGACGTCTACGCCAATGGGAAGGCCGAGGAAGTGCTCGGGCAGGCCCTCAAGGGCGAGCGGCGGGAATCGCTGGAGATCTTCACCAAGGTCTACTGGCCGACCGGACCGCGCGGCAACGACGTCGGGCTGTCCCGCAAACACATCCTGGAATCGATCAACGCGTCCCTGCGGCGGCTGCAGACCGACTACGTCGACCTCTACCAGGCGCACCGGTACGACACCGAGACCCCGCTCGAGGAGACGATGCAGGCCTTCGCCGACGTCGTCCGGCAGGGCAAGGCCCTGTACATCGGGGTCAGCGAATGGACCGCGGAGCAGGTCCGGGCCGGTCACGAACTGGCCGGCCAGCTGGGTGTCCCATTGATCTCGAACCAGCCGCAGTACTCGATGCTGTGGCGGGTCATCGACAAGGACGTCGTACCGACCTGCCGGGAGCTGGGGATCAGCCAGATCGTCTGGTCCCCGGTCGCGCAGGGCGTGCTGACCGGCAAGTACCTGCCCGGCCGGCCGGCGCCGGAGGGTTCCCGGGCCACCGACGACAAGGGCGGCGCGAACATGATCAGCCGCTGGATGAGCGACGACGTGCTCGGCGCCGTGCAGAAGGTCACACCCGTCGCCGACGAGCTGGGGCTGACCATGGCCCAGCTGGCCATCGCCTGGGTACTGCAGAACGACAACGTGGCGGCGGCGATCCTCGGCGCATCCCGGCCCGAGCAGGTGCAGGCGAACGTGAAGGCGGCCGGCGTGCAGATCCCCGCGGAAGCCCTGCAGCGCATCGACGAGGCGCTGGCCGACGTCATCCAGTCCGATCCCGGCCAGACCGCCGAGAACGCGCCGGCCACCCGACCTGCCTGAGCTACTCCCGCTCGCGGGCGTACTCGCGATCCTCGATCAGCGGCTCCCGCAGCTCCTTCGGTGCGATGAGCCGAGCGACGTGATAGGCCACGATCGCCACGATCGAGCCCAGCGAGATGCCCGAGAGCACGAAGCTGTCGCCGAAGCTCATCGCGACGCCGCCGATGCCGATGACGATGCCGGCGGCGATCGGCACCAGGTTGACCGGATTGGCGAAGTTGACCTTGTTGTCGATCCAGATCTTCGCGCCCAGCAGGCCGATCATGCCGTAGAGCACGACGGTGATCCCGCCGAGCACGCCGCCCGGGGTGGCGCTGACCACCGCGCCGAACTTCGGGATCAGGCCCAACAGGATGGCGACAACGGCAGCGACGTAGTACGCGGCGGTGGAGTACACCCGGGTAGCGGCCATCACGCCGATGTTCTCGGCGTAGGTGGTGGTCGGTGAGCCGTCGATGGCCGAGGACAGCGCGGTGCCGAGGCCGTCGGCGAACAGCGCGCGGCCCATGTAGGGGTCCAGGTCGTCGCCGGTCATCTCCGCAACCGCCTTGACATGCCCGGTGTTCTCGGCGATCAGCGCGATCACGCCGGGCAGGGCCAGCAGGATGAAGTTGAGCTGGAACTGCGGCGCGGTGAAGGTGGGCAGCCCGAACCAGGCCGCGTCGGACACCCCGTCCAGGTTGACCCGGAAGTGGGTGGTGACGTCGCCCGCGCCGGTGGGCGCGGTGATCTCGCCGACGACGACGTCGAGCACCCAGGACAACAGGAAACCGAAGATCAGCGCCAGGAAGATCGCGATCCGGGACCAGAAGCCGCGGAAGGCCACCGCCGCGACGATGGTGAAGATCATCACCAGCATCGCCACTCCCGGGTCCTGCGGCCAGTACACGCCGGCGACGACCGGGGCCAGGTTGAACCCGATCAGCATGACCACCGCGCCGCTGACCACCGGCGGCAACACCGTCCGCACCGCCCGGCCGCCGACCAGATGGATGAGCACCCCGACGGCGGCCAGGGTGAGGCCCGCGACCAGGATGGCGCCGGTCACCGACGCGGAGGTACCGCCGGTCGCCCGAATGGCCACCACAGCGCCGACGAACGAGGCGGACGTGCCCAGGTAGGACGGGATCTTGTTGCTGACCACCAGCAGGAACAGGATCGTGCAGACACCGGACATCATGATGGCCAGGTTCGCGTTTAGGCCCATGATCAACGGGAAGACGAAGGTCGCCCCGAACATCGCGACGACGTGTTGGGCGCCGATGCCGATCGTCTTGGGCCAGGACAGCCGTTCATCGGGCCGGACCACGGCCCCCAACGGCAGCTTCCCGCTCCCGGTCCCGACCAGTTTCCATCCGAAGGCCATCGGGCACCCTCTCCGCGCCGGGCTGCGGCGCACCGCTCGGCGACGGCCGGTCGGCCGTCGGTCAGCCCGGACGTTATGCCCTCACTGTGACAACGATGCGGCGACAACGATGCGGCGACAACGATGCGGCGACAACGATGCGGCGACAACGATGCGGCGACAACGGCGTGGCGGATACCTCGCGCCGCAGGCAGTGCCGCTCGGCGCTCGCCATACCGGTGTCAGCCCATTGTCTTTGCACCATCCAGGGTCTCGCGAATGATGTCGGCGTGTCCGGCATGCTGGGCGGTCTCGGCGATGATGTGCAACAGCACCCGGCGGAGCGACCAGCGTGTGCCGGGCTCGAACCACGGCGCCGCCGGCAGCGGGTGCGACTCGTCGAGGTCAGGGGCGGTCGCTACGAGTTCGTCGGTGCGTCGGGCCACCTCGTCGTACTGCTCGAGCAAGCCGGCCAACGTCGCGCCCGGCGGGATCGAGAACCGCTCGTTCCAGTCCGAGCCGTCCCCGCTGATCGCTTCGGGTTCGTCGAGCGCGAAGCGGATCCACGAGGCCTCCGTCTCTGCGACGTGCCTGATCAGCCCGCCCAGGCACAGCGCGCTGACCGTCGGTCGTGCGGCGGCCTGCTCGTCGGTCAGGTCCCGCACCGTGTACCGCAGGAAATACCTATGTCTGTGCAGACTCTCGAGCAGATCAGCGCGCTCGCCGGTCAGCGTGGGCTGGTCAACGGCAGTCTTCTCACTTGTTGTCATGTCGCCCTTTCGTAGCGGTACTGGTTCGTTTGTCGGCACTGCTCACGTTAGGAGCGGTAGAGGCCAGTTTCTGTCCTGTTCCTGCGGGGATGGATTGCTTCCCGACCTACCTCTCTTCGTAGGTTCGCTTCGATGAGCACAGATCGCACTGCAGCGCGGCCGGCTGGGCGCTGGCCGGGGTACCGCCCACTCCGACCTCTAGGGTCGAGAACCTCCCCAGCCGGGGCGACGTGGATCGCGGCGTCACGGAAGACAGCCGCGTTGTTGACCCAACCCGCGAGGGTCCCTGCCTGCTGCGCGGCATCCGCGGCCCGCTCGGCGACCGATTCGTCGGCCGCGCTGCCGATGATCGGCACGACTCGGGACCCGGCCGGGATGCACCCGCACCCAGTCCAGCGCACCCACGTCCAGGTCGAGCGCGACCACCGCAATGGCCATCACCGACCAGCCGTTCCACCACCGCTCGCCCGACGCCACGGCCCGCACCCGTCACCACATACGACCGCGTCACGGTGTCCCAGTCTGCACCCGGTCGGCTCCCCGGTCGGCTCCCCGGTCGGCACTGTCGTACGGGAGTGGCAGCCTCAACCATATGAACAGCCAGGGGAACACAGACAGCCTTCTCGGATGGTTGGCGGGGAACGAAAAGGCCTTGCGGACACCGGGCACCGACGCCCTTTGCGACGAATTCACACGGGACACGCCGTGACGGGCGTCAAGCCGACGTTTCGCCACCGGCAGCTGGACCTGGCCGGATCGAACATCCACGTGGTCGAGGCCGGCGACCCCCTGGCTGCACCGGTGCTGTTCCTGCACGGATGGCCGGAGGACTGGTCGGCCTGGACAGCGGTGATGGAGCTGGCGGCCCGGCACGTTCGCGCGGTCGCCATCGACCTGCCGGGAATCGGCGGGTCGACCGGCGATGCCACCGACGGTTCCAAACGGCAGCTGGCCGACATGGTGCGCCGGCTGATCGGTGCGCTGGAGTTGGACCGCCCGACGATCGTCGGGCACGATGCCGGCGGCATGGTCGCGTACGCCTACCTGCGGTCGTTTTCCGACCTCGACCGTGCGGTGATCATGGATACGGTGATACCGGGCGTCGACCCGTGGGACGACGTGCTCCGCAATCCGTACGTCTGGCATTTCGCGATGCACTCGATCCCCGCGCTGCCGGAGCGCCTGGTTCGCGGCCGGGAGCGGGAGTACTTCGACTACTTCTTCGACGCGCTCTCCCCGGACCCGAGCACCATCACCCCGGCTGCCCGCGCCGGATACGTCCAGGCCTACTCGCGGGACACCGCGCTCGCCGCCGGATTCAACTGGTACCGGACGCTGACCCGGGACGCCCAGGACAATCGGGAGGCGAGTCGGCACGGAACGGTGGACACGCCGGTGCTGTACCTGCGCGGGGGGGAGGACACCGGCAGCATCGAGGACTACGTTCGCGGATTCGCCGCCGCCGGCCTGCGCACCGTTCAGCCCGGGCTGGTCCCCGGGGCGGGGCATTTTGCCCAGGAGGATGCTCCGCAGGAGGTATGGCGACTGATCGCCGGATTCATCTTCGGTGGAGGAGGTGGTGGTTCATCGGGCCCTGATCGGGCCTCCGAACGAGCGGATCCAGTGTGACGCCGCTCGCGCGGGCGATACCCACCCTCGGACACCAGCGCGCTGGTCAGCATGTTCAGCCCGGTAGACTTCGGCCACGTGATCACCGCAACCGGCCTGGAACTGCGGGCCGGTACCCGGATCCTGTTGGCCGACACGACGCTGAGGCTGCACCACGGCGACCGGGTCGGCCTGGTCGGACGCAACGGTGCCGGCAAGACCACGACGTTGCGGGTACTGGCCGGAGAGGGCACCGCCTTCGGCGGGACCGTCAGCCGGTCCGGCCCGATCGGCTACCTGCCGCAGGATCCGCGCGAGGGAGACCTGGACACCTCCGCCAAGGACCGGGTGCTCTCGGCCCGCGGGCTGGACGTGCTGGTCGCCGACCTGGAAAAGGTCCAGATCCAGATGGCCGAGCTCACCGACAAGGCCGCGTTGGAGTCCGCCACGGCCCGGTACGGCCGGATCGAGGAGCGCTTCGCCGCCCTCGGCGGCTATGCCGCGGAATCCGAAGCTGCCCGGATCTGCTCCAACCTGGGCCTCCCGGACCGGGTGCTGGCACAGCCGATGCGCACGCTGTCCGGCGGGCAGCGGCGGCGCGTCGAACTGGCCAGGATCCTGTTTGCGGCCTCCACTACTGAAGGAACCGGCGGTGCGTCCAACGCGGCCGGTCAGACCATGCTGCTGCTGGACGAGCCGACCAACCACCTGGATGCCGATTCCGTCGTGTGGCTGCGGGATTACCTCCGGCATTTCGCGGGCGGTGTGGTGATCATTTCCCACGACGTCGACCTGCTCGCGGCGGTCGTCAACAAGGTGTGGTTCCTGGACGCGGTGCGCGGTGAGCTGGACGTCTACAACATGACGTGGCAGCGCTACCTGGAGGCCAGGGCGGCCGACGAGCAGCGGCGGCGGCGGGAACGGGCCAACGCGGAGAAGAAGGCATCCGCACTGCTGGCCCAGGCGGCCAAGCTGGGCGCCAAGGCCACCAAGGCGGCGGCGGCGCATCAGATGGTGCGCCGCGCCGAGAAACTCGTCGCCGACCTCGACGAGGTGCGGGTGGCGGACCGGGTGGCCAAGATCCGCTTCCCGCAGCCGGCGCCCTGCGGGCGGACCCCGCTCACCGCGACCAACCTGTCCAAGTCGTACGGGTCGCTGGAGATCTTCACCGGGGTGGATCTGGCCATCGACCGGGGCAGCAGGGTGGTCGTCCTCGGGCTGAACGGCGCGGGCAAGACGACGCTGCTGAAACTGCTCGGCGGCTTCGAAGCCGCGGACACCGGAGAAGTGCTGGCCGGGCACGGGCTCCGGCTCGGTTACTACGCCCAGGAACACGAGACGATCGACCCGGAATCCACGGTCTGGGAGAACACCCGCCGCGCGGCGCCCGATGCCGGCGCGCAGGAGCTGCGAAACCTGCTCGGCGCGTTCCTGTTCTCCGGGGAGCAACTCGATCAGCG
>Ga0075520_1001126_pt1 | contig 12606 bp, 8 predicted proteins | sample NGEPerB_FD_75100 | JGI IMG/M metagenome (GOLD analysis project Ga0075520, IMG submission 75100) | Arctic peat soil microbial communities from the Barrow Environmental Observatory site, Barrow, Alaska, USA - NGEE PermafrostAB12-B | ecosystem: Environmental > Terrestrial > Soil > Wetlands > Peat ... | reverse complement strand
CGTCCTGGGCCTGGGGGTCAACGACCCGGCCGGGGCCGGACGGAGGGGCGGCGACATCCTGGGCCTCGGGGAGCGTCCCTACCTCTGCTACCTCGGTCGGGTCGACGAGCACAAGGGGTGCGGGATGCTCGCCGAGTACTTCGAGCGGTACAAGGAGCGCCACCCCGGGGATCTGGCCCTGGCCTTCGTGGGGCCGGTCTCCGACAAGGCCCCTCGGCATCCGGACATCGTCGTGACCGGCACGGTGTCCGAGGCGGACAAGTGGGACATCCTGGCCGGCGCGCAGGTGATGGTCACCCCGTCGGCGTACGAGTCGTTCTCGCTGGTGCTGTTGGAGGCGTGGACGCTCGGCGTCCCGGTGCTCGTCAACGCTGCGTGTGCGGCCACCATGGAGCACTGTCGTCGATCGGGTGGAGGGGTGTGGTTCGACTCGTACCGGACCTTCGAGGTGGCCGTCGACCGGCTGGCGGCGGATGCGGGGCTCCGGTCCGCACTGGGCGATGCGGGCAACCGGTACACCGCCCGGTACTACCGGTGGCCGTCGATCATCGATCGCTACGCCGATTTCCTCCTAGGCGTCATCGACCGGGGCCACCGCGGCGTGATCCGGTCGGCCAGGCTCGAGATGCCGGCCGGCGGGACCGAGTATGTCCGGAAGGGATGAGCAGGTGACAGACGACGAGCAACCGGAACCGGACGAGGAGGAGCTGCTGGCCGCGTTCGACCGGTTGCGGCCCCAGGGCAGCCTGCGGTGGGGCTTCGACGATGCCATGCGCAGGGTCGCCAACTCCGACAGTCAGGCTGCAGCGGGCACGACCCCGTGGGAGGGACTCCCCGACGACCTGTGGGAGCGCGGGAGGTCGGCCCGCATCGGCCGGCGCTTCGTGGGCGACGTTGCCGGTGTCCTCGCCGGGCTCCTGGCTGCCGATGCCCGGCGGGTGGCGGATGCCGCCGTGGCCGGGGTCAACGCCGCCAACTGGGATGCACTCCGCTATCTGGCGGCCCGGGTCGAGCTCCTGGAGGCCCGGGTCGACCCGGTGGACCTCGAGGTCGCCGACCTGTCGGTGCCCGCGCCGGACACGGGCGAGTGGGGCGAGGCCGTCGGGTCCTGGCTGGGCCCGGACGACCCGGGGTCGACGGTCGTCGTCGGCGAGCTGGGCGACGGGGCGGTGCTCGACGCCCTCAGGCAAGCGGGCCGGCGCGTATGCGGGGTGGATCCCAGGGGGGTGTCGATCTGGGAGGCCTTCGCCCGTGCCGGCGCCGAGGGGCAGCCGGACGGCGCCGGTCGCCCCGCCCCGGAATTGGTGTTCGGCGAGGTCGCCGAGCGACTGGCCACGATGCCCGACGGCACCGCCGGTGGGGTCGTGCTGTCGGGGTGCGTGGACCGCCTCGATCTGGCCGGGAAGATCGGGCTGGTCCACCAGGCGGTGCGGGCCACCGAGGCGGGCGGAGCCGTCGTTCTCCTGGTTACCGACCAGTCGGCGTGGGACCGGTCACTGCCCCTGCCGGCGCGGGATCTCCTGCCGGGACGCCCCCTCCATCCCGAGACCTGGCTGCTCCTGCTCCGCCGGGCAGGGGCCGCAGGCCCGGTGTGGCACCGACCGGTGCGGGGCACCGTGCATGCGGTGGTGGCCAGGGTGGAACGATGATCGGCCGGGACCGATGAGCGGGATCCACCAGTTCGTCCCCATGCTCCATCGCCACGACGCGGTGGGGGAGCACACCCGGTCACTACGGGACCTGCTCGCCGCGGCCGGGGTGCCCTCGCACATCTACTCGGAGATCCCCGATCCGGCCACCGCCGGGGAGACGCGTCCCTACCTCGACTACGAATCCGAGGCCGAGGCGGGTGACGTGCTCGTCTACCAGTTCGCCACCTACTCGGTGCTGGCCGAGTGGGTGGCAGCGCGGCCGGAGCCCCTCGTGATTAACTTCCACAGCATCACGCCCCCGGAGTACTTCGGCCCGTGGAACAACGCGATCACCCGTCTGCAGGTCGGGGCCCGGGCCGACCTGGTCCGACTGGCGCCGAGGGCGGCGCTGGGGATCGCCGTGTCGCACTTCGACGCCGACGAACTGGGCCGGGCCGGATGCAGTCGGACCACCGTCATCCCGGTGGTCAATGTGCGGGTGCCCCCGGTCGAGCCGGACGGCGCCACCCTGGGCCGCCTGCGCGACCGGTGGGGCAGTCAGGGCGGCGCCTGGCTGTCGGTCGGGCGTCTGGCACCGAACAAGGCGCATCAACAGACCATCGCCGCCCTGTTCGTCGCACGGGCCACCTCCGACCCCGGTGCACATCTGGCCCTGGTGGGGTCGCCCTCGGAGCCGGCCTACGCCGCCGCCCTCAGGCGCTACGCCTCGTCCCTCGGCCTGGCCGACGCGGTCGAGTTCACCTCGGGCATCAGCGACGCCCAGCTGGCCGCCCACTACCGGGCCGCAGACGTCCTGGTCATGCTCTCCGACCACGAGGGGTTCGGGGTGCCCCTGGTCGAGGCGATGGGCCACGGCCTGCCGATCGTGGCCTTCGGAGCCGGCGCGGTGCCGGAGGTGCTCGGCGATGCGGGGATCCTGCTCGAGCACAAGAGCCCCCGCCATGTGGCCGACGCGGTGTCCCGGCTGACGGCCGACGCCCGGGAGCGGGACCACCTGGTGGAAGCGGGAAGGAAGCGGTTGCGCGCCCTCGACCTCGGAAGTGCCGGAAAACGGCTGGTCGAAGCCGTCCGGAGCGTGTCGGCATCCGGCGGAACCGGCCCGTGATCGGGCCCGCCCGCCCGGTGGCCCTGCGTCCACCCGCAGGCCCGAGCAAGTAGGCTCTTACCTCATGGACGACTCTCGTCATTCGACCGTGCACGCCCCCACCACCGTCTTCGGAGGCCCCGCCGTGGAGATGAAGTCAGGAGCGGACGTCGGTCCGAGTTCCGACATCTTCCAGCGCCTGCTGAAGGAGCGGATCGTGTTCATCGGTTCGGCGATCGATCAGGACACCGCCAACCTGGTCTGCTCCCAGTTGATCCTCCTCGAGGCGGAGAACCAGGAGCGGGACATCTCGGTCTACATCAACTCCCCAGGGGGCTCGGTGACCGATGGCCTGGCCATCTACGACACCATGCAGTACGTCCGCTGCGACGTACGCACCATCTGCGTCGGTCTCGCCGCCTCCATGGGCCAATTCCTGCTGTGCGCCGGCACCCCGGGGAAGCGCTTCGCCCTTCCCCACAGCCGGATACTGATGCATCAGCCCTCGGGTCAGATGCAGGGCCAGGCCTCCGACATCGCCATCCAGGCCGAGCAGATCATCTACCTCAAGCGGATGATGGCCGAGAGGATCGCCTTCCACACCGGCCAGCCGGTGGAGCGGATCGAGGCCGACTCCGATCGTGACCGTTGGTTCACCGCCGAGGAGGCACGCGACTACGGCTTCATCGACGAGGTCATCCAGAAGGACGCCATGGAGGTCCCGACGGCCGGCGCGGGGGCTGCTAGCTAGTGAGTCTCAGCGTCGAGGGGTCCGCTTCGGCGGAGCCCGAGCACGTCTCGACCATCGGGGGAAGTACCCGCTTCGTCCCCGGGCAGAGCAACGATCGCATCACCATCGTCAATGGGAAGGTGCAGCTGGGCCAGAGGCTGAAGGACCTCTGGACCAATCGTGACCTGCTGATCCTGCTGACCCGCACCGAGCTCAAGGTCAAGTACAAGAACTCGGTCCTCGGGTACCTGTGGTCGATGCTCAACCCGGCACTCGTGCTGACCATCTACTTCGTGGTCTTCAAGATCATCGCGAGGAACTACCAGCCCAACTTCGCCATCTGGCTGTTCGCCGGCCTGCTGGTGTGGAACCTCTTCAACATTGCCGCCATGTCGGCGACCTCGGTGGTTGTGGGAAAGGCCGGCATCGTCAAGAAGGTGGCCTTCCCCCGCGAGCTCCTGGCCCTGTCGGTGGTCGGGGTCTCGATGGTGCTTTTCGCCATCCAGGTGGTGGTGCTGATCGCCGCCATGTTCATGTTCGGCGTGTCACCGGACTGGTCGGTGGTGGCGATCCTCCCTCTGGCCCTGGTGGCGCTGATCGTGTTCACCGGGGCGGTGTCCATCTTCCTCTCCGCCGTCAACGTCTACCTGCGCGACACCCAGCACCTCACCGAGGTGCTGCTCATGGCGTGGTTCTGGGGTACGCCCATCGTCTACACATTCGGGCAGATCTCCGGGGAGTTGTCCAAGTACCCCTCGCTCCAGTGGATCAAGTATGTCTACTTGTGCAATCCGGTCACCCCCATCGTGATGACCTTCCAGCGGGCAATCTACGGGAGGACCCAGTACGCCCACGCTGGGGTCGTCTACCACGTGCTCCCGGACTGGGGTGTGAGCACCTACGCCGGGCTGCTCGGGATCGTGCTGGCTTTGAGCATCGGTCTCTTCCTTCTCTCCTTGATCGTCTTCGGCCGGCTCGAGGGCAACTTCGCTGAGGAGCTCTGAGTCGTGGCGGTCGCCATCGAGGTCAAGGACATCTCCAAGCAGTTCCGCCTCTACAGCGAGAAGCACACCTCGCTGAAGGAGCGGGTGATCCACGGCGGGAAGATGCCCTTCACCCCGTTCTGGGCCCTCCGCGACGTCAACGTCGAGATCCACCAGGGCGAGACGTTCGGCATCCTGGGGCGCAACGGGTGCGGCAAGTCGACGCTGCTCAAGTGCGTCGCCGGCATCCTGAAGCCCACCTCGGGGGAGATCCGGGTCCGGGGCAGCCTGGCCGCCATGCTCGAGCTCGGGGCCGGTTTCCAGCCCGATCTGTCCGGCCGCGACAACATCTACCTCAACGGGTCGCTGCTCGGCCTCTCCCGGTCCGACATCGAGAAGCGCTTCGACGACATCGTGGCCTTCGCCGAGCTCGAGGACTTCATCGACAACCAGGTAAAATTCTACTCCTCGGGGATGTACGTGCGCCTCGGGTTCGCGGTGGCCGTCAACGTGGAGCCCGACGTGCTGCTGGTCGACGAGGTGCTGGCCGTCGGCGACGCCGCCTTCCAGCGCAAGTGCCTCGATCACGTCAAGAGGTTCCAACGAGAGGGCCGCACCATCGTGGTGGTCAGCCACGGCACGGACGTGATCCGCCAGAACTGCGAGCGGGCGATGGTGATGAACCACGGGAATGTGATCACCGTCGCCGAGCCCGGCGAGGCCATCCGCGTCTACCTGGCCGACCTCCTCGGCGTGGGCACGCTCGAGGGCTCGGAGTCCAGCGGCATCGAGGGCAACGTGCTGGCCATCGGCACGGTCCAGGCCGAGCACGGGGGGAGCGGTGCGAGGACGCACATGTACCCCGGGGAGTCCCTGACCGTCACCGCCGACGTGGACAGCCTGGACGCGGTGCCAAATGCCATGGCCACCATCGCCATCCACGACGACAAGAACGAGCTGGTCTTCGCCTCCGATCCCGACGACCCGGCCTGTGCGATGGAGATCCCGGTCGGGGGAGGGGACGTCCGGTTCTACTTCCCCGAGGTGCCGCTCCTCGACGGCACCTACTCGGTCAGCGTCGGGGTGCGCAGTGCCACCGAGACGGCCATCTTCGACTGGAAGGACCAGGTGACCCAGTTCGAGGTGGCCAATCCGGGGCGTGCCACCGGCCGGGTCCGACTCCCGGTCGACGTGAGCTTCCGACTCCGGTCCTCTGGCCACACCGGAGAGGTGCCGGCGGTGGGGGCCCAGTTCGCACCCCTGGCCGGCTGGGAGGAAAGTGCTTCGTGACGGTCGGCCGCATCGACCAGGTGATCCCGTCGCTTGCCAGCAGGGACGCCATCGGCGGCCACGTGGTGCAGCTACGGGACCTGTTGCGGTCGAAGGGGTACCAGTCGGACATCTACTACGGCAATGCGACGCCGGATCGCCTCGAGTACGGCCTTCCGGTGAGCCGCCTGGGTGACCGCCCGTCTGCCGGCCGGGTCCTGCTGTACCAGCTGTCGATCGGCAGCGGCGTGGCCGACATCTTTCGCGAGCGCAGTGAGCGGAAGTTCGTCAACTACCACAACATCACGCCGGCCGACCTGCTCGAGGCCTGGGTGCCCGCCGTGGGCGAGGAGGTCCGCTGGGGACGGGCCCAGCTCCGTGACCTGGCGCCGGTCACCGAGTTCGCCATCGCCGACTCCGTCTACAACGAGCGGGAGCTACAGGCTGCCGGCTACCGGGCGACCACCACGGTCCCGTTGCTCATCGACCTGGATGGGTTCGGCGGCTCGCCCGACCCCGCCCTGTCGGCCCGTCTGGCCGCGGACAGGGCGGAGGGGGGCACCGACCTGTTGTTCGTCGGGAAGGTCTCCCCCCACAAGGGCCAACACGACCTGGTCAAGGCGCTGGCCGCCTACCGCCGCCTCTACGACCCCGACGCCCGGCTCCACCTGGTCGGGGGGGCGATAAGTGACGAGTACCTCCTCGCCGTCGAGCGCTTCGCCGAGGAGTTGGGACTGCGTGACGCGGTGGACATTGCCGGATCGGTGACCCATGAAGAGTTGATCTCCTACTACGCGGCATCCGACGTCTTCGTGTGCCTCTCCAACCACGAGGGCTTCTGCGTCCCGCTGCTCGAGGCCATGTACCACCGGCTCCCGATCGTGGCGCACACCAACACTGCGGTCCCCGAGACGGTGCAGGGCGCGGGGTTGATCCTCCCCAACAAGGAGCCGGTACGGGTGGCGGCGGCCATCGACCGGGTGGTGCGCGACGACCGGCTCCGCTCGGCCCTGGCCGAGGCGGCGGCGGAGCGGGTCGCCTCGTTCGCTCTGCCCCGGGTCCGGGAGGGGTTCGCCTCGGCCCTCGGCGCCGCTTGCGTCGCGTGAGACCGGCGGCCGGACCCGTCCGCCGCGTCCGATGAGGGTCGCGTTCGTCGTGCCGCGTTACGGCCCGGCAATCATCGGTGGGGCGGAGACGGCGGCGCGGGTCCTGGCCGAGCACCTCGTGGCCCGCAAGGGTTGGGAGGTCGACGTCCTGACCAGCTGCGCCGAGGACTTCGTCACCTGGTCCGACGTCTACCCCGAAGGCGTGGAGGTGATCAACGGCGTCCGGGTGGCACGGTTCGCCTCCGCCGCGGGGCGGGACCCGTCGTTCCATCCCCTGTCGGCATCACTGCTGGCGGACCCCGGGCGTGCATCGCTCGAGGACGCCGAGCGATGGGTCGACCTGCAGGGGCCGGTGACCCCGGCGGTGGTCGATGCCGCCGTCCACTCCGACGCGGATGTGCTCGTCTTCTTTCCGTACCTCTACTATCCGACGGTCAGGGTCATCGACCAGGTGTCGGTGCCGACGATTCTCCATCCGGCCGCCCACGACGAGCCCGCCCTCCGCCTGCCGGTCTTCCCCCGGGTGTTCGAGGCGGCCGATGGCCTGGTCTTCCTGACTGTGGCCGAGCGAGACCTGGTGCAGAAGATGTTCCCGGTGGCGACCCGCCACCAGCTGCTCCTCGGTCTGGGCGTGGACGATCCGGACCGGCGTCTCGGCAACGGGGGCGCCAGAACCGCCCCGGGCGGTCCACGGGCACCGTCCGTGAGCGAATCCCCCTACCTGGTCTGCCTCGGACGGGTCGATCGCCACAAGGGGACCTCCTTGTTGGCCACGCTGTTCTCCCGCTACAAGGAGAGGCACCCCGGTCCCCTCCGACTGGTCCTCGCCGGTCCGATCGTCGAGGCCCCCGAAACGCACCCGGACATCGAGGTGCTGGGCCCCGTGTCCGACGACGAGAAATGGGCGCTCCTCGATGGGGCGGTTGCCCTGGTGTCCCCGTCATCCTGGGAGTCGTTCTCCCTGGTGGTCGCTGAATCGTGGAGCGCTCGGACACCCGTCTTGGTCAACGCCGCCTGCGGGGCCACCGTCGAGCACTGCCGGCGGTCCGGAGGAGGGTTGACCTTCGCCGGCTTCGGCGAGTTCGAGGTGGCGGTGGACCTCCTGTGCGGCGACCAGCGGATGGCCCGGGACCTGGGCGCCCGAGGCCGCGCCTACGTCGACCGGCGGTTTCGCTGGCCCTTGGTCATCGACCGCTATGCCGCCTTCGTGGAATCGGTGGCTCTAGCCAGGTAGTCAGATCCCAGGCCCGAGTGGGCGGGAGCCGGCCGACTCCAGCACCGGCCGACTCGACCGCGCTGACGCCGAGGACGGCCACGCCGGGGAGGATCTGGCACACCCGGTACCCGCCGACGAGCAGGGGAGTGGTGACCGGCACGGCGTGTCCCTGTGCAGTCGCCTCGTAGCGAGTGTCCAAGCTGAATCCTGCGATCGATGTGCACGGCTTCGCGCACCGCCGGTCCACTACGGTTCATCACCAATGTCCGCCAGTAGTGAGAGTACGGTCGAGAAGCCCGTCGACGACGTGCGGGCGAACGGTCCCACTACCCATGGTGTCGAGGATGGGGCGAACGTCCGCCGCAGTGGTGGTCGACTGACCGGGCGTCTGCGACTTGTCTGGACCATCGGTTGCATGGCTTTCGCGGTGCAAGCCGTTGGTTTGATGTTCTGGAGTTGGCATCTTTGGACCCGTTTCGACCTGACCAGCGACTTCGGCACGTTCAGCCAGGCGTGGCAGCAGATCGGGACCGGGCACCTCAATCCTCGAGAGACGACCTTCGCCTACTACTACCCCCACTACGGCTATCCCTTCTGGCAGAGCCACTTCGAGATTGTCATGTGGCCTCTCGGTCTCCTTCACCTGGTCTCCTCGAGCACGTTCACTCTCTTGGTGGTTCAAGATCTAGTGCTCGCAGGAATCGGATTGATGGCTCTTCGATTCGGACTGGAGCTTCTCCAGCGGGAATGGCCGTCCACTGTCCGCTACAGCACCTTTGTCGGAGCCGGACTCCTGGCTGCTCTGCTAGTGAGCCCGTGGGTCTATTGGACAGCCTCGTTCGACTTCCACCTGCAGCCGCTTGCGGTCCTGTTCTCGGTTGCGTGTGCAAGGGACGTATGGAACGGCCGTCGACGGGCGTGGTGGTGGGCCGCTGCAGTACTGACTTGCGGAGACGTTGCGGCGTCCTATCTGGTCGGAATAGGGCTTGCTGCAGTCGTTGCCGGCCGACCCACTCGCCGGAATGGTCTGATTCTGATCGGGATGGGAGCAGCGTGGATTCTGTTCATCGTTGCCATAGGTTCAGGCAAGGGATCCAGCCTCGCGGGCAACTACGGCTACCTCGCGCACGTGTCGGCTGGAACTGGTCTCGGTGCCACCCTTGGTGTCCTTTGGGGAATTGTTCATCATCCAACGGGCGTGTTCGATGTGATCCGTGGCAGACGTGATGAGATTCTGAAGTTCATTTGGTCCTCAGGAACCATCGGACTCTTCTCCGCGCTCGGCATCGGCATGACGCTGGTAGTGCTGGCTCCCAATGCCTTGAACCAATCGCCGGTCTTCATTGGCGCCACAGCCTCATTCCAGAATCTCGCTGCTGTGGTGTTCTTGATTGTCGGGGGCGTTACGGTGCTCACTTGGCTGGCCCGCCGAGGCCGGTGGGGGATTCTTCTCGTCTGGCCTCTTGGCGCACTCGCGCTCTTCCAGATTCTCGTTGTCAGTAGCTCTTGGATTCCCAGGATCTCTTCCACTTTCCTCAGGGTGGACGCAGTGACTGCACGGCAACTCACGGAAGTGCAGGCAAAGACTGGAGGTTCCGCAGAGGTCATCGCTTCACAAGGGATTATCGGCAGATTCGGTGGGCGCAAAGTCCTCTACCCCTACCTCAACGCGTTTGCGGACGGTCAGACCATTCCGATCAACTCTGACACGGTCGTTTTCATATTCGTCCCCAATCAGGGAATTGAAGCCGCCACGACGACGCAAACCGACGCCGCCATCGACAAAGTCCGCAATCAGTTGCACGCAACACAGATCACCTCGACTCCCAATGTCACTGCGTTCAGCTGGCATCCGCCTGCTGGGACCAAGACCGTCCACTTCAATCCTTGAAGCCCAGCACACTTGACCGGGTCCCCGCGAGGTGAGCCGCTTGCTCAACAATCGGGATCCCCTCCGGATCGAAGGCCCGAGGGCGCCCAACGCGTCGTCGACGACATCGGCGGTGCGAATGGTGGCCCGGTGCGGGTCATGCCGTCGGATCGCCCGCCAGCCGCGTCGAGTTGATCCAAGTCCATGGCGCCGGGTACCGAGCGCTGGACGATTCCGAGGCCATACCCCGGGGGGTTGCCCCTCCGAATTTGGGTTCAGTTCGGCCCCCGACTGGCCGATACAGGGAACTACTGGGGTACCCGCACGCCGTTCGAGGCCGGGCCACCCCATGACCAGCTGGGAACAAGCCCGGGCAGCCGACTGGCGCTGCGCGAAGAGGAGCAAGTGGATGAGTTCAGTACGGTCGGGCCGGGTGTACACGGGTTCGGGTTTCGCAACCAGGGTCCTGCAGCGTGCCGGTGTCGCCGGCGGGGCCATCGCCCTCGGGGTGGCCGGCGCGCTCGCGGCGATTCCAGTGTCGGCCGGGTCCGTGGCCCTTCCGGTGGCACACGCCAGTGTGGGCATCAACTTCATCTGGCAACAGGTGCTGCCCGACGCCGGGTCCCCCATCGGCCAGGGCTCTCCCTCGGTGGCCACGCTCGATGGCGGGGGCTCCTCGGTGGTGGTGGGCGACCGAGCCGGGAATCTGTGGGCCTTCCACCTGGCCGACGGCTCGGGTGTCCCGGGGTGGCCTGCCCACACCGGGACACCCATCGACTCGACTCCGTCGGTGACGCCCGACGGGAGCGGAACCGACACTGTCTTCGTGGGCGCCGGCAATGCCTCCCAGCCCAGGGTCGGTGGCTACTACGCCTTCACCCACTCGGGAGCACAGGCGTGGTACCGCAGCGCCCCGGACCCGAACGGGATCTACGGTGTGCAGGCCTCCATGTCGGTGGGCGTGCTCAACGGGGTGAACTCGGTGGTGGCACCGTCGCTCGGGCAGGAGGAGTACGCCTTCGACGCGTCCAACGGCTCGGGACTCCCGGGCTGGCCGTTCTTCACGGCGGACAGCACCTTCACCACACCGGCCCTGGCCGACCTCTACGGCAACGGGCAGACAGAGGCGGTGGAGGGTGGCGACTCGTCCCCCGGCGTGGCCTACGGGCAGACCTACACCGCGGGCGGCCATCTCCGGGTGCTCGGTGCCGGTGGCAATCTGATCTGCGACCACGACACCAACCAGACGGTCGACTCGTCACCTGCGGTCGGTAACTTCCTCGCCGGCGGGCAGACGGGCATCGCCTTCGGCACCGGGTCCTACTATCCGGGGGCATCGGACTCCAACACGCTGTTCGGCTCGGACTCCCACTGCAACGTCGTGTGGCGGACCAACCTCGGGGGGAACACCATGGGCAGCCCCGCCATCGGTGACCTCGAGGGCGACGGCAACGTCCAGGTCGTCGAAGGTGCCGACACCGGCTCCGGAGGCCTGGTGTGGGCTCTGAACGGCTCCAACGGCGCCCCGATGCCGGGCTGGCCCCAGGCCACCTCAGGCCGCATCATCGGAGGGATTACGACCGCCGACCTCACCGGGGCCGGCTACAACGACGTGCTGGTGCCGACCACCAACGGCCTGGTCATCTACGACGGGCGCAGTGCGCAGGTGGTGGCCGTCCTCGGTGCCGGCGCCATCGGGCTGCAGAACTCGCCGATGGTCACCATCGATCCGAACGGATCCATCGGGATCACCATCGCCGGATACAACGCCCAGAACGCCGGGTTCATCCAGCACTACGAAGTAGCCGGTTCGAACGGGCGCTCGCTGGGCAAGCGGTCGTGGCCCATGTTCCACCAGAATCCGCAGCTGACCGGCTGGGACAGCCAGGCAGCGCCCGGCCACCTCAGCCAGCCGATCATCGGAATGGCCGCCACGGGTGACGGCAAAGGGTATTGGAACGTGGCCGTCGACGGCGGGCTGTTCGCCTTCGGCGATGCAAAATTCTACGGGTCGATGGGCGGGCAACGACTCAACAAGCCGGTCGTCGGGATGGCCGCCACCGGTGATGGCAGGGGCTACTGGGAAGTGGCCTCCGACGGCGGCCTCTTCGCCTTCGGGGATGCCGGCTTCTACGGGTCCACCGGGGCGATGGCCCTGAACAAGCCGGTCGTCGGGATGGCCGCCACGTCCGACGGGAGGGGCTACTGGTTGGTCGCCTCCGACGGCGGCATCTTCGCCTTCGGGGATGCCGGCTTCTACGGGTCCACCGGGGCGATGACCCTGAACAAGCCGGTCGTCGGGATGGCCGCCACGTCCGACGGGAGGGGCTACTGGTTGGTCGCCTCCGACGGTGGCATCTTCGCCTTCGGGGATGCGCGCTTCTCCGGATCGATGGGCGGTCAGCCGCTCAATCAGCCCATCGTGGGTATGGCGGCAAACGGAAGGCTGGGCTACTGGTTGGTGGCCTCCGACGGCGGCATCTTCTCCTTCGGGGGAGCGCCCTTCTACGGATCGACCGGCGGCATGCACCTGGTGTTGCCCGTGGTCGGCCTGGCCCCGGTGCCGGGCGGCGGCGGGTACTGGATGGCGGCCGGCGACGGCGGGCTGTTCGCCTTCGGCGATGCAAAATTCTACGGGTCGATGGGCGGGCAACGACTCAACAAGCCGGTCGTCGGGATGGCCGCCACCGGTGATG
>Ga0075520_1001122_pt1 | contig 12625 bp, 11 predicted proteins | sample NGEPerB_FD_75100 | JGI IMG/M metagenome (GOLD analysis project Ga0075520, IMG submission 75100) | Arctic peat soil microbial communities from the Barrow Environmental Observatory site, Barrow, Alaska, USA - NGEE PermafrostAB12-B | ecosystem: Environmental > Terrestrial > Soil > Wetlands > Peat ... | reverse complement strand
CCCCCTGGTAGCGCCTCACCCGCCCCCTGGTAGCGCCTCACCCGCCCGCGACCGGGCTGGACCAGTCAGCACCCGTCGCGACCTGCGCGGAGCCACCTCGAGAGCCTCCTGAAATCAGGAGTGCAACTTCTCTGCGCCCGCTGCCTCCACCGCCGCCTGGTGCTTCTTCTCCCTGTCGTAGGAGACCTGGATCTCCGTTTCCGCGGCCGCGCGGCCGACCCAGTTGGCGCCCTCGACGCTCTTCCCGGGCTCCAGGTCCTTGTAGACCTCGAAGAAGTGCTGGATTTCCAGCCGCTCGAACATCGGCAGGTCGTCGATGTCCTTCAGGTGGTTCTGCCGCGGATCGTGTGCCGACACGCACAGCACCTTGTCGTCGGGCCCTGCCTCGTCCGTCATCCGGAACATGCCGATCGCCCGGGCGGTCACCAGGCACCCAGGGAAGGTTGGTTCGGACAGCAGCACCAACGCGTCCAGCGGGTCGCCGTCCTGGCCGAGGGTGTCGTCGATGAACCCGTAATCCGCCGGATACTGGGTCGCCGTGAAAAGCGTGCGATCCAGCCGGATCCGCCCGGAATGATGGTCCACCTCGTACTTGTTGCGACTGCCTTTGGGGATCTCGATGGTGACGTCGAATTCCACCAGTGCCACCTTTCAGGTTGCGTGAGCCATGTCGGCCGCTCACTGCCGAGCGGGTGGCCGGTCGGCGCCGAGGCCACCGCTCCGGGGCAGGATCACCCCGCGCCCACGGGTCGGAGGCCCGGCGTGGGCCTTCGAAGACTCTAGTCTGGTCGGAGTTGCCGGGCTCGTCGCGGGGCGATGACCGGGCGCACTCGGGCGGCCACCCAGCGCCGCTGAACCATCGCCGGGAAAATGTGAGCGTCAGGAGGAATGGTCGTGGCCGCGAAACGCGCGTCTCGCCGGGGGGTGATCATCGGCGTCTGCGTTCTGGTGGTCGCTCTGGTTGCCGTAGCGGCCGCGGTGTTCATCGGGTCCCGCGGTTCCACGGACACCGAGGCCGCATCGAGCGGAACCAGCGCGGAAGTCGTTGATCCGCCGGTGACCCAGCCGCCTGCCAAGATCGCGCCGCTGCCCGCCTCCGACAAGGTGCCGAGTGCGGCCGGTGTGCAGGCGCAGCTGGCCGGTCAACTGGCAAATCCGGCGCTCGCGCAGTTCACCGGGATCGTCATCGACCCGGTCACCGGCGGGATCCTGTTCAACCAGGACTCCAGCGCGCCCCAGATCCCGGCCTCGACGGCCAAGATCCTGACCGGCGCCGCCCTGCTCACCTCGGTCGACCCCACCGACCGGTTCACCACCAAGATCGTCCAGGGCGACCAGGAGGGTGACATCGTCCTGATCGGCGGCGGGGACGTCACACTGTCGGCACGCAACGAGGGCGTGGCCACGATCTACGACGGCGCCCCCTTGATGTCCGACCTCGCGGCTCAGGTGAAGGCCAGTGGCATCGACGTCAAGCGGATCGTGCTGGACACCGATTACTGGACAGGTTCGGACCTGGCGGACGGTTGGCAGACCGCCGACATTCGCGGCACACCAGGGAGCGCGCAGGGCTACATCACTCGGATGTCCCCTTTGATGGTCGACGGCGACCGGGAGGACCCGGCCAACGAGAATTCGATCCGCACGGGCGACCCGACAAACACGGCGGGCAAGGCGCTGGCCCGCTTCCTCGGAACACCAGATCTGCCGATGGTTCCGGGTACGGCGCCCGAAGGCGGCACGGTGATCGCCCAGGTCTCGTCCCAACCGATGTCGGTGCTGCTGGCGCAAGCCCTGGAGAAATCGGACAACGTGCTGGCGGAGGCGCTGGCCCGGCAGGTGGCGATCGCCCGCGGCGCACCGCCCAGCTTCGACGGTGCCAGCGCCGCCATTCTCGAGGCACTGGAGGCCCTGAAGATCGACACCATCGGCATCGAGATGGCCGACGGGTCAGGGCTCTCGACGAAGGACCGGGTGCCCACGGCGGTGATGGCGCAGATCATGTCGCTGGCTGTCACCGGGCAGCCGCCCGCGCTGCAGAACCTGCTGACCGGGTTGCCGATCGCCGCAGTGTCCGGCAGTCTCGCGGATCGCTTCCAGGACGACGGCTCGCGCGCCGGGGCAGGGTGGGTCCGGGCCAAGACCGGGTCGCTGGAGGTCACCTACGCGCTCACCGGTTACGTACCCGACGTCGACGGTCGGATCCTGGTGTTCGCCTTCGTCTCCAACGGCGTCGGCGCCGGCACGAGGCCGGCGCTGGACGCGCTGGCCGCTGGGCTGCGCGGTTGCGGCTGCGTCTGATTCGGGTAGCTCCTGGCGTCGGAGCCGCCTTGCTCTACCGTGGCTGTCGTGGGTGGACAGACCGGGCAGGCACCGATCGACTGGGCTGCTGCCGTGCGCGCCGGCCAGCGTCTTGCACCGACGGGACCCGCCGTCACCTCGCGCCAGGCGGCCGATGTCGTGGCCGATCTGCGAGCGTTCAGCGCAAGGGCCGAGTTCGCGGTGCGCAAGACCAGCGACCTCGGTCATGACCTCCCGGTGGACGACGCCGAGATCGTCGACCGTAGGGGCTGGGTGAAGGCGACCGCGGAAGGCATGGCAGTACTGGCCGAACCGTTGACCGCGAAGCTGGCGACGGGAATGGGCCGGTCCGGCAATGGGCTGACCCGGACTGCCGCGGGCTCGCAGGTCGGGGTGGTTCTCGGTTTCCTGTCCGGCAAAGTGCTCGGCCAGTACGACCCGATCGGCGGTGACCCGGAGCGCCCCGGGCGGCTGCTGCTGGTCGCACCGAACATCGTCAAGGTCGAACGCGAGCTGGGGGTGGACCCGACCGACTTCCGGCTCTGGGTGTGCCTGCACGAGAGCACCCATCGCCTGCAGTTCAGCGCGGCGCCGTGGATGCGTGGCCATTTCCAGTCGTTGGTGGCGGATTTCGCCGACAAGGCCGACACCGATCCCACGGACATGCTGAGACGGGCGGTGGACGCGGTGCGCGGCCGCGGATCCGCCGCCGGGCCGGAGTCCGGGGTGGCTGCGGGCAACGAGCGGCCGAGCTGGATCGAGGGCATGCAGTCGCCGGAGCAGCGGGCTGTCTTCGATCAACTCATGGCCTTCATGACGTTGCTCGAGGGTCACGCCGACTTCGTGATGGACGCCGTCGGCCCCGAGGTGGTCCCGACCGTCGGCGCGATCCGTGCCTCCTTCACCGAACGCCGCCGCAAGACCAAGGGACCGATCGACCGGCTGTTGCGGTCGCTGCTGGGCATGGACATGAAATTGGCGCAGTACATCAAGGGTGGAGCGTTCGTCGGCGCGGTGGTCGAACAGGTCGGCATGGCGGCGTTCAACACGATATGGACCTCGCCCGAGACGCTGCCCACCCGACCGGAGATCACCGACCCGTCGGCGTGGGTTCGACGGGTGCTCGGCTGAGCCGGTCCGTGTCCGCCGATTCCCCACGCTCGCCGGTGACAGCGGCCGCCGTGCGGGCCTGGCTGGTCGAGTGCCTCAGCGCAGGTCAACCGGTCGTGGTGGCCTGCTCGGGCGGCGCGGACTCGCTGGCCCTGGCCGTCGCGGTGCTGGCCGAAGCCACCGATCGGCCGGTCAGTGCCGCTACCGTCGATCACGGCTTGCAGAGCGGGTCCGCCGAGCGTGCCGCGGATACCGCTCGGCTGCTCGCGGGTCTGGGCTACTCCGAGGTCACTGTCCTGCCGGTGGCCGTCGACGGGCCCGGCGGTGTGGAGGCCGCCGCCCGCCGGGCGCGGTACACCGCACTGCGGGCGCACGCCGTCTCCGTCTCTGGAGTTGGTCTGCAAGCTGCCGTGCTGCTCGCCCACACCCTGGACGATCAGGCCGAGACGGTGCTGCTCGGGCTCGCCCGGGGGTCGGGACCTCGGTCGATCGCCGGGATGCGGCCATGGCGTCCGCCGTGGGGCCGACCATTGCTCACGGTCACCAGGGCCGACACCGAGCGTGCCTGCCGGGTCGCCGGCCTGAAGCCGTGGGAGGACCCGCACAACACCGATCCCGCGTTCACCAGGGTCCGTGTGCGTCGTGAGGTGCTTCCCCTGCTCGATGCGGTGCTCGGCGGCGGGGTAGCTGCCGCCCTGTCCCGGACCGCGAGCCTGATGCGCGACGACCTGGATGCGCTGGACGAGATCGCCGCCGCTGCACTGGACGCGGCTGTTCGTAACGACGGGAGGTTGGATGTCGGCGCGCTGTCCGGACAACCCACTGCGGTCCTCGGCAGGGTGCTGCGGGCGTGGGCCGCGGGCGGTGGCGCGGGTCCGCTGACCTTCGACCACCTGAGCCGGATGATCACCCAGCTGACCGATCCGCGGGGGCCGGCGCAGGTGCGCATTCCCGGTGGTCTGGATGTGGTTCGAATGGGGAACAGTCTGCGGCTCATGCACATTCGCCCGGAACCCGGTCGACCCGCATCCCTGGGGGTCCCCGGTTGACGGCTGAGTTCGCCTGCCGTGTCGATGACGGGTGCGCTGATCATCTGCACGGTTCGGCCGGGGTGCGCTGATCAACAGCACGCGTTGAGTGTGGTTTGTCCGGTTTGCGGGTGGAATTGATCAGCGCACACTGCGGGGCCGGTGTAGTTGATCAGCGCACCCCGCGGGGCCGGTGTAGTTGATCAGCGCAGAGTGCGCCACGGGCACAGTTGATCGGCGCAGCCTGCGGGGCGGGCCGCCGCAGGCGTCGGCCGACTGGCGGGCCGCCCCGCTGTCGGCGGCGCCCGGCCCGGATGGCAGGCTGATGGGGGACCGCGGACCGGCGCCGCGCCCGCCCCACACCCGCGCCGACCGGGGAGAACCCGTGACTGGTAGCGATCCCTCGTCCCTGGCCGGAACCGCGCCCGAGGGCGGGGGAGGTGGGGTGCACAGCGACGGTGCAGCCGGAAGCAACGGCGTCGCGAACCTCTCTGGCGGTGAGTCGCGGTCCCACCTGACGTCCCGCATCACCAGCGCGGATGCGATTCCGATCGGCGACGCCGACCCGGGCGCGGACCATGGCTATCACGGCGAACTGGCCGCCATCCTGATCGGCGAGGACGACCTCAAGGCCAAGATCGCCGTGCTGGCCAAGGCGGTGGCCGCCGACCACGACATGGACACCCCGCCGCTGCTGGTCTGCGTGCTCAAGGGTGCCGTCATGTTCGTCACCGACTTCGCGCGGGCGCTGCCCATTCCCTCCGAGCTGGAGTTCATGGCCGTCACCTCCTACGGCTCCGCGACGTCCTCGTCCGGGGTGGTGCGGATTCTCAAGGACCTGGACCGGGACATCACCGGCCGCCGGGTGGTGATCGTCGAGGACATCATCGACTCCGGGCTGACGCTGTCCTGGCTGCTGCGGAACCTGGCCACCCGCGGCCCGGCGTCTGTCGATGTCGTTGCGCTGCTGCGCAAGCCCGAGGCGATCAAGGTCGACGTTGACGTCCGCTATGTCGGTTTCGACATTCCGACCGATTTCGTCGTGGGGTACGGACTGGACTACGGCGAGCGTTACCGTGACCTGCCGTTTGTCGGGTTGCTGGGTGAACACATGTACCGCTGAAGGGTGACGACGGCCGGCCCGGGGAACCCCGGAAGCATCGGCGGCGTTCCCGTGAGTAGTACAGCTTGTAGTACAGCGCAGCGACCCAGCAGCTACCCCGTCGGCGAACACCACGGTTCGGCGAATGCCTGCGCGGTACGCTGAACCCACTGGTCGCGCCTTGCGCTGCCCGGATGTGGCGGGCCTGCCCGCCCGACCTACCGGAAAGCCGGGCCGCCTCACTCGAGAACGTCAGGGAGGGTCGAGGCCGCTCGCGCGGCCGAAAGCCGCATGGACCGAAAGCGCCTTCTCCGCTCACCACTGGTGTGGATTGCCGTGGTGTTGCTCTTGTACCTGACGTATTCCTTCTTCGCCGACGAGACCCGCGGGTACGTGCCGCAGCAGACTTCCGTCGCGCTCTCGCAGCTGTCCGACGGGAACGTCACCAGTGCCACCATCGACGACAAGGAGCAACGGCTTCGGCTGACCCTGGCCCAGCCGGTTGACGGCGCCACCCAGATCTACAGCCAGTACCCGGCCGGTGCGACCCAGGAGATCTTCGCCGACGTCCAGAAGGCGAACATCTCCGGCGGCTACAACACGACCGTCACCAGCGAGTCCACCTTGTTCTCGCTGCTGATCTACCTGATCCCGGTCGGACTGATCATCCTGTTCCTGCTCTGGATGATGAACAACGCCCAGGGCGGCGGGAACAAGGTGCTCTCGTTCGGCAAGTCCAAGGCCAAACTGCTGACCAAGGACATGCCGCAGACCAAGTTCACCGACGTGGCCGGCGCGGACGAGGCCGTCCAGGAACTCGACGAGATCCGTGATTTCCTGGCCAACCCGGCGCGCTACCAGGCTCTTGGCGCCAAGATCCCGAAGGGTGTGCTGCTGTACGGGCCCCCGGGCACCGGCAAGACGCTGCTCGCGCGGGCGGTGGCCGGCGAGGCCGGCGTGCCGTTCTACTCGATCTCCGGGTCCGACTTCGTCGAGATGTTCGTCGGCGTCGGCGCCAGCCGGGTCCGCGACCTTTTCGAACAGGCCAAGGCGAACGCGCCGGCCATCATCTTCGTGGACGAGATCGACGCGGTCGGAAGGCACCGCGGGGCAGGCATGGGCGGCGGCCACGACGAGCGCGAGCAGACCCTGAACCAGCTGCTGGTCGAGATGGACGGGTTCGAGGCCAAGGGCGGGATCATCCTGATCGCGGCCACCAACCGGCCCGACATCCTGGATCCGGCGCTGCTGCGTCCCGGTCGCTTCGACCGGCAGATCCCAGTCGGTCAGCCGGACCTGAAGGGTCGGCAGGCGATCCTGGCCGTGCACTCCAAGGGCAAGCCGTTCGCGCCGGACGTCGATTTCCTGTCGCTGGCCAAGCGCACGGTGGGGATGTCCGGAGCCGATCTGGCGAACGTGATCAACGAGGCGGCGCTGCTGACCGCTCGCGAGCACGGCACCGTGATCACCAACGTCGAGCTCGAGGAATCCGTCGACCGGGTGGTCGGTGGTCCCGCCCGCAAGGGCAAGGTGATCTCCGAGAAGGAGAAGAAGATCACCGCGTACCACGAGGGCGGCCACGCGCTGGCGGCGTGGGCGATGCCGGGTCTCGAGCCGGTCTACAAGGTCACGATCCTGCCCCGCGGCCGCACCGGCGGTCATGCGCTGGTGGTGCCCGAGGACGACAAGTCGCTGATGACGCGGTCGGAGATGATCGCCAGACTGGTGATGGCCCTCGGTGGCCGGGCGGCAGAGGAACTGGTCTTCGCTGAGCCCACGACGGGTGCTTCCTCGGACATCGCGCAGGCGACCAAGATCGCCCGCGCGATGGTGACCGAGTACGGCATGTCTGCCAAGCTCGGCGCCGTCAAGTACGGCCACGGCGACGACGAACCGTTCCTGGGCCGCACGTACGGGAGCGGCCCGGAGTACTCGATCGAGGTCGGCAGCGAGATCGACGGCGAGGTTCGCGCGCTCATCGAGGCCGCGCACACCGAGGCCTGGGCGGTACTGAACACCTACCGCGACATCCTGGACAGTCTGGCCACCGCGCTGCTGGAAAAGGAGACGCTGGACCGCAAGGACCTCGAAGTGATCTTCGCCGAGGTCGAGAAGCGGCCCAGGATCACCACTTTCGACGAGTTCGGCCCACGGCTGCCGTCGGACCGGCCGCCGATCAAGACCCCGGGGGAGCTGGCCATCGAGCGTGGCGAGCCGTGGCCGCCGCCGGAATCGCCGACGCCGCCCGCCGAACGACAGGACCATCCGGTGCCGATCGGAGCATTGAACGGTCCTCCCGGGCAGAGCGGCTACACCACCGGCAACGGCGGCAGCGGTGCCAACGGCGCGCCCGGGCAGAACTCGACGTGGCAGCCGCCCGCCGGCTACCCGGCGGACCCGAACGCCGCCGCTCCGCCACCACCGTGGGGCGGCCCGCAGCAACCGCCGAACTGGACGGGTGGCGTTCTGCCCGGTCCACTCGCGCCGATGCCTGGTTGGCAGCCACCACCAGGGCAGGGAGGCAACGGGTCCCAGCCGCCGGCCTATCCCTCGTACCCTGCGCCACCGGCGGGCAACGGCGCGCCGAACGGTCGGCCCGACAACGGGCACCACGACAACGGGCAACACGACAACGGGCACCACGACGCCGGCCAGTACGGCACCGGCCAGTTCGACACGGGCCGCAGTCGACACGCCGACGGCTCGTCCGATTCAGATGACGATCCGGTCGACCCGTGGGCGCCGCCGAGCGGACCCCGCAGGTGACGGAGAGGGACGGGTCGGGCGTGATCGACGGCGGTGACGGCGCGACGGGATCCGGGTTGTCGACACTGGCCTCGGTGTCAACGGCCTTGTCGTCTTCGGGGTCGTCTTCGGGGTCGGCACAGCCGCTGTTACCGATTTTCGACGCGGAAAGGGCCGAGGCTGCCGTGCGGGAGTTGCTCATCGCGGTCGGCGAGAATCCCGACCGCGACGGGCTGATCCGCACTCCCGCCCGGGTGGCCAGGGCCTTCGCCGAGCAGTTCTCGGGGCTGCACACCGACCCGGACACGGTGCTGAACACCTCGTTCGACGAGAACCACAACGAGATGATCCTGATGCGGGACATCGACCTGTACTCGACCTGCGAACATCATCTGGTGCCGTTCTTCGGCAAGGCGCATGTCGGTTACATCCCGGGTCCGGACGGACGGGTGACCGGGCTGTCCAAGCTGGCCAGGCTGGTTGACGGCTACGCCAAGCGCCCCCAGGTGCAGGAACGGTTGACCACCCAGATAGCCGAAGCCCTGGTACGCCGGTTGCAACCGGCCGGCGCGATCGTGGTGATCGAGGCCGAGCATCTGTGCATGGCCATGCGCGGAATCCGCAAACCGGGCGCGGTGACGACCACGTCTGCCGTGCGCGGGATCTTCCAGTCGCAGGACCGGACGCGCGCCGAGGCGATGAGTCTGATCACGGGACGGTGACCTGTCCGTTGACGGATCGCCCCGCGATGGATCGCCCCGCGACGGATCGCCCCGCGACGGATCGCCCCGCGACGGATCGCCCCGCGACGGATCGCCCCGCGACGGATCGTGCTGTGACCGATCGTGCTGTGACCGATCGTGCTGTGGTGATGGGGATCCTGAACGTCACGCCCGACTCCTTTTCCGACGGCGGCCGCTTTCTGGAGCCTGCGACCGCCATCGCGCGCGGCCGGGCGCTGGCCGCCTCCGGCGTGGACATCGTCGATGTCGGCGGTGAATCGACCCGGCCGGGCGCCGGGCGGGTGCCGGTGGACGTCGAGGTCGAGCGGGTCGTTCCAGTGATCTCCGAGTTAACCAGCGCTGACATCGCTTGCAGCGTGGATACCACCCGCGCGGCGGTCGCCGAGGCTGCGGTCCGGGCCGGTGCAGTGATCGTCAACGACGTGTCCGGAGGGCTGGCCGATCCGGAGATGGGCGCCGCGGTCGCGGATGCCGGCGTGCCGTGGATCCTGATGCACTGGCGCGGGCCCAGCGCCGACATGGACGCGCTGGCCCGATACGACGACGTGGTGGCCGAGGTGAGCGCAGAACTGCTGGACCGGGTCGCGGCAGCCGTCGCGGCAGGCGTGGACGAGTCACTGCTGGTGCTCGATCCTGGGCTGGGGTTCGCCAAGACCGCCGCCCACAACTGGGCGCTGCTGCGTGCCCTGCCCCGGCTCACCGGAGCGATCGGCGATTCCGGCTGGGGATTCCCGGTGCTCATCGGGGCGTCCCGCAAGAGGTTCCTGGGGGCTCTGCTGTCCGACGAACGCGGGTTGCGTCCGGCCGATGGTCGGGAATCCGCGACCACGGCGATCTCGGCGCTGGCTGCGGCGGCCGGTGCGTGGGGCGTGCGGGTGCACGAGGCGGAACCGTCACTGGACGCCGTCAGAGTGGCCGCTGCGGTCAGCGGGTGCGGCCCGCAGCGGCCGTTGCTCCGGGCCGACGGGAGCGGCTGGACCGACCACCGGTCGAGCGCGGTCCGGACCACAGACGAATCCACCCCGGCAGCGGACGGGATGCCGGCGGCGGTGACCGGTGGCTGATCGCATCACGCTGACCGGCCTCACCGTCTTCGGACACCACGGTGTTTTCGAGAACGAGAAGCGCGACGGCCAGGACTTCGTCGTCGACGTGACCATCTGGCTCGACCTCACCCGGGCGGTGGCCACCGACGATCTGACCGAAACCGTGCACTACGGCGAGCTCGCCGAGCTCGCCGCCGGCATCATCGCCGGGCCGTCGCGCGACCTGATCGAGGCGGTGGCCGGCGAGATCGCGGAGACGGTGATGGCGAGGTACCCCGTGCATGCGGCCGAGGTCACCGTGCACAAGCCGTCCGCACCGATCCCGCTGACCTTCACCGACGTGAGCGTGACGGTCCGCCGCTCGCTGAAGTCCGGTCACGGCCGTCAACCGGCCGCGAACCCGGGCGCGGACCCGGGAGCGGACAGGTGAGCCGCGCGGTGCTGTCACTCGGGTCCAATGTCGGCGACCGACGGGCGCACCTCCAGCAGGCGGTCGCCAGCCTCGGCAAGTCGGTCAGGGCAGTCTCCCGGATCTACCGCACGCCGCCCTGGGGGCCGGTGCCGCAGGACGACTTCTACAACATCGCCGTCATCGTCGAGGACGACACGGTGGACGCGCAGGGTTGGCTGGCCCGGTGTCACCAGCTGGAGCAGGCCGCCGGTCGGGAACGGTCGGTGCGCTGGGGGCCGCGAACACTGGACGCGGACGTGATCACCGTCGAGGTGCACCGCAAGTCTGTCGTCAGCGCCGATCCGGTGTTGACCCTGCCGCACCCGCGGGCGGCGGAGCGCGCCTTCGTGCTGGTGCCCTGGGCCGAGATCGATCCCACCGCGGACCTGCCCGGCGCCGGACCCATCGCCGACCTGATCGCGGCCATGGACGTCAGCGGCATCACCGGGGTGGGCCATGTCCGTTGACCCGCGGCAGCGGATGGGCATCAGCCGTCCCCAGGATCTGATTGCCGTCGCGCTGGTGGCCGCGGTCGTCGGATATGCCTTGGTGCGGCTGAACTATCAGCGGATGCCGCCGCTGCCGCGGTTCGCCGGGGTGGCCGCCGCGCTCCTCGGCATCGGCGAGGCGATCGCCGGCCGCGGGCTGCGCAGCCGCATCCGTCCGCCGGAGCATCCCCGCGGCGCAGCGCTGACCAGGGCGCCCGTGCCGCCGCTCACCGCCGCCCGCGCGGTGATGGCCGCCAAGGCCACCTCGCTGGCAGGCGCAGCCCTGGCCGGGCTCTGGGTGGGGCTGTTGGTCTATGTGCTGCCGTCCTGGACGCTGCTGCCCGCCGCCCAGTCGGACGGGGTGACCGGGATCATCGGCCTGGTCGGGGCGGTCGTGATGATGGGCGGCGCGCTGTACCTGGAGTACTGCTGCCGGGCTCCGGACCAGGACTGAACCGCCGGCTGGGTCAGCCAATCCGGTCAGCCAATCCGGTCAGTCAATCCGGTCAGTCAATCCGGTCAGTCAATCCGGTCAGTCAATCCGGTCAGCCAGTCCGGTCAGCTCACCCGCCGCAGCACCGCCAGCAGTCGTCCGCGCAGCAGTTGCGCGGCCTGTCCGAACTCGCGTTGCGCGGCAACGTACTCGGCCTTGCCCTCGGCTGTCTCGATGGCCACCGGCGGGTATCCGAGCGCGGACAGGTCGTAGGGCGAGGCTCGCATGTCCAGCTCGCGGATCGACCTGGCCAGCTCGAAGCAGTCCAACAGCAACTCGCTGGGCACCACCGGGATCATCTTGTAGGCCCACTTGTAGACGTCCATCCCGGCATGCAGGCACCCGGGCTGTTCCATGGCGAGGCGGGCATCCAGGTTAGGCTGCACGGTGTTGCGTGGCCGCGCATCCTGGGTGAAGAACCGGAACGCGTCGTAATGGGTGCACCGGATCTGGTGGTCGCGCACCACCTCGTCGGTGCCGGTCGGCCCGAGACGCAGCCGCCACAACGCATGCCGGCGTTCGTCGGCGCCCTGCCGGTACACCATCGCCCACTCGTGCAGCCCGAAGCAGCCGAACTGGCCAGGCGCCGCGGAGGTGGCCGACAGCATCCGGACGGTGAAGTCCAGCTGCGCGCCGCGCGCGGCCGTGAAAGCCGCGAGATCCACGGCCACCGTCGGGGCTCCGGTCGACCCGCCGACGGCGCGGTGGAACCGCCAGCCGGCGCGCTCCGGGGCGTCGGCCAGCGCCACCTCCGCACCCGGATACCAGCGCCGCAGCTGTCCGGGGCGGAGCGAGTAGTAGCTGAACAGGAAGTCCTCGACCGGATGGTGCCGGCCTGCACTCGCCCGTGCCGCGTGCCCCTCGGTGAGGGTTCGTACGCGTTCGGCGTGCCGGGTCGCCGCGGCTCGCCAAGCCGTCGCCGGCAGCACCGGCAGGTGTTCGGCAACCTCACCCGCTTCCCTGGCGTCGACAGTGTCCACAGTGTCCACAGTGTCCACAGCGTCCACAGTGTCCACAGCGTCCACAGTGTCCACAGTGTCCACAGTGTCCACAGTGTCCACAGTGTCCACAGTGTCCACAGTGTCCACAGTGTCCACAGTGTCCACAGTGTCCACAGT
>Ga0075520_1001121_pt1 | contig 12626 bp, 9 predicted proteins | sample NGEPerB_FD_75100 | JGI IMG/M metagenome (GOLD analysis project Ga0075520, IMG submission 75100) | Arctic peat soil microbial communities from the Barrow Environmental Observatory site, Barrow, Alaska, USA - NGEE PermafrostAB12-B | ecosystem: Environmental > Terrestrial > Soil > Wetlands > Peat ... | reverse complement strand
TCCCGGCACCCTGATCGCGGACCTCGATAGTGGCTGCCGTGTCGTCCCGGCGTGTGACCACACTGAGCGAGCCGCCGTCGTTCATGGTCTGCACTCCATTGATAACCACGTTCAGCAGGGCCTGCTTAATGAGGTCGGCATCGGCCCTCACCGGCAGCGCCTCGCTGCCCAGGTTGGTTTCGACCTTCACCCCTTGGCGCGCTGCTTCCGGCGCTGCCAGCAGGGCAACTTCCTCCACCAAACGGCGCAAATCGAAGTCGGAAAGGCGCAACTCCAAAGGACGATTGAAGTCCACCAGCGTCTGCACCACCCGGTCCAAACGATGAATCTCGCTTCCGATAATGTCCATGTGGCGCCCGGTATCAGGATCGATATCGCGCATCTTTTCGCGCAGCAGCTCGAGGTGAACCACGATGGCATTGATGGGGTTTTTTACTTCATGGGCAACCCCGGAGGTCAGTCGCCCGATGGCCGCCAGACGGCGAGACAGTTCAATTTCGTTCTCGATTCGGCGCACCGATTCCGCGTCACGCATGGTGAGCAGCGCGCCGATGCGCTCGCCGCGCTCGGCGATGAAATCCAGCGCAATTTGTATGCGCCGTCCGTTTTCCAGCTCGATCTCCCGTTGCGGGATGGGCTGGTGCAGAGCGAAAGCATCCAGCACGATGCGGCCCAGCTTGTTGGCATCGTTGAACACCTCTTCCACCACATTCCCCAGAATCTCTGCCCGCGGACGGCCGACGAACCGTTCGGCCGAGGCGCTTACCAGCACCACGCGGGTGTCGCGCGTAAACAGAACCAGTCCGTCCTGCAACGTGCCCATAATCTGGTCGAGGTTCTCTTTGAGGGCGCTAAAGACTTCTTTCACGTCGCGGATCTGCCGGCCCAGGCGATCAATCTTGGTGTTGACCAGCCCATACTCGTCGGTTTGCCTCGGATCAGGCTCGGGTGTAATGTCGGCCACGCCTGCGGTCATCTGGTCGAGGCGACGGCCAATCGCCTCCAACGGGCGCAAGGCAATGTTCGACACTCCGGCGGCTAACGCGAGCGACAACAGGATGGCAAACGCTGAGAAGAGAAGCGCGCTCGTGAGTTCCGGCTGGACCTCACTCTTCAGAAGAACCGTGGAGATGCCGACGCGGATGTCGCCGAAAGGCTGACCCTCGCGTTGGATGGGCAAATAAACTTCGTAAACTCTCGGCGCCCCATAGACCACGTCGAGCTGGCGCCGGAAACTGCCTTTGCACAGACTCTGGAAGTCCTCACGCAACTCTAGTTGAGTGCCGATGGCGGACGGGTCGGTGTGTACGATGGCCCGCCCGCTTACATCCGTAATGGCGGCATCGGCGATGGTGGGAGAATAGCCAACGATGGATTGCAACAGCGTGTTCAGCCCGGGATCGGTCTGCAAGGCCTCGTCCAGAACCGCCTCGACCTGCTTGGGATCGTTGGTATTGATGAAGGTGCTGCTGAGGTCAATCTGGGAGGCTTCGCGCGCGCCCTCCCGGATTTCCTTGGCAACGAAGGCGGCATTGTCGTAAGCATTCGTAAAACGCTGCCGTACCATGCGCGACACGTAGAAATAGGAAAACACCGCGATCAGCGCGAACACCATACCGCTGATAGCAAGGACCAGCTTCGTTTTCAGCCGGATTTGAGCCATGGGACGCTCGTTGCCTGGGATGTTGCCAGAATCATATCAGCCGCCGAGGACAGGGGAAAAGGTCGCAGCCTGCCGGAAAGGGCCAGCTCCTTGTTCGTAAGTGGCACAGCGGCGATAGCTTAGGTTGACGACAGCGCAGGCGGGTGCGGGCGGTGTGGTAAGGTGGCATGGGCATTGCGGGCGTCTGAACAACGAAAACTGCCAGATCCGCACCCAATGTTAGAGGCCCACGCGGCGCGGGGGTACCCCCGCCCGGGTGGTTGCTACGGTAAGGCAGGAGAAAACAAGTGGCCCAACCGGCAATGGAAGAGAGCAAGAAATTACAAGGCGAGACAGTTACCAAACTCCGCATCCTGTCCCACGACCTCAGCAATTACATCGAAACCATCATGCAGGCTTCCTATCTTCTGGCCCAGGCGAAACTAGACGAGAACAACAAAAGGTGGCTCGACTTGATCGATAAAGCATCGCAAGACGCGGCCCGAGTCAATCGCGAGATTCGCGAGATACTGCGTTCGCAAAATTGAAGGTTGGTTCCACCAGGCGGAGTTGCGACCGGCAAGATCAAAAGGGCAAACCCTGCCGCCAGCGCGTTCAACTTTTTCTGCTTCGCCGACACCACTACTTGGCAGTCTCGCCTGGAGGTGAACGCTGTGCTGCACAGGCGCGGCTCGGTTGGAGACGGTGCGAGTTGGCACGTGAGAGCGCTCGCCAACTCGCCACCGTGTTCCATCGGGCGATTATTATTTGCGCATCGCCGACATCCGGTTGAGCTCGTCCACCAACCCTTTACCAGCAGCCGGGGGCTGGGCTGCGCCATTACGGACAATCTGCCCAGCATCGATCTCTTTCCCGTACAGCTCCTTGTTGGCGTCGTTGTCCGTCCCCATCGAAGCGCTGCCCAGCGAAACTCCGGCAAAAAGTCCTTTCGCCTGGGAATAGGTGAGTATGTCGACGTTGGGGTCATTGAATCCGACCGTGTTCGCACTGGAGGGACCGGCGGTGGCATTGGCATCCGCGCCGAGCTTCAATTTACCCGAGAGGACCTTATGGGCGCCCCTTGTGGTCATCACGAACAACACATAGTCGGTGGAAGTGCTGCCCAATTGCACTCCCAGGCTGCCCGTGTCCAAGGTGTACATGACGGGAGCGCTCCAGGCGCCGGTCATGTCGTCGCCAGTCCGGCAGCTAAGCACGCCTCGTCCGTAAGTCCCGCCGATGCCGATGGCGACTTTCTTGACGCCAGGATAGACCAGCACGCATACCGTCTTGTCCAGAACGTCCTGCGGTACTTCATGCTTGTCTAGGATGGTCGTGAGAACCGTTGTTGACTCAGCCAAGCGCTTCGAATACTTATTTTCCGCAAACAGCGGCAGTGAAATCGCAAAGCACATCAAAAGCAAAGTGAATTTCTTTGTCATAGTAATCCTTGTAATCCTTTCGTTGACCCGCGGTGAGAACTTTAAAACAAGGGCAAGATTTTCACAACCGGGAACGTGGGCTGCCGGTGGGCTGCCCAGTTCCACCCAGGCAGCCGTCAACAGCATTAGGAAACGAGTTGCGCGTCCATGGTGATGTTGGCATTGAGAACCCGGGAAACAGGGCATCCCTTCTTGGCATTTTGGGCGGCCTCGTCGAACTTCGCCTGGTCCGCTCCAGGGATACTGACCTTTACGTCGAGGTGTACGCTGGTAATGGTAAAGCCCGCCTCGGTTTTGTCCAGGGTCAAAGTCGCCTTGGTATCGATGCTCTCCGCCGTCATGCCCGCGCTTCCAAGCTGTGCGGACAGTGCCATGGAAAAACAACCGGCATGCGCTGCGGCAATTAACTCTTCCGGATTGGTTCCGGCCCCGTTTTCAAAACGTGTGCTGAAGGAATACTGGGTTTGGTTGAGGACACCACTCTGTGTCGAAACGGTGCCCTTTCCGTCTTTTAAACCACCCGACCAGTGAGCACTGGCTGTGCGTTGCATTCGATCCTCCTAGGAAGCGAATCCATTGTATCTCTACGTTACACGAGAAGCGGTACCGGCGTGAAACACGCGGGGACAGGGCCGGTACTCCATCGCGGTCGATGACTGTGGCAGTCCGCTTGCACTGGTTCAGTAGAAGTCGGAGCAACTGAGGAAATATCCGCACTGCGGACAAACTAACTTGCAGTGGTTTTGCTCCAGGCTTGCAGAGCAGTTGGGACAAACTTGTGAGGGCTGCAGCGCAATACTCTGCGCGGCTTTTATCGCAAAGTCGGCGCGCGGCAAGAGATTTGGGCTTTTATCTGCGCCGTCCATCATGTTTACACCGTGATAATAGGCAACTATTATACCATAAGACGAAATTGGGTGCGACCATGGAAAACGCGCAAGAGCTGGGTACATCGCAGCGGGCCGAATCCCCTATTAGTACATGTACTTCCGTCATGGGGTGAGCGCGAATTTTGTGCGATCTGGTACGGCGCTGTCTATAATGCGAAGTGTACTACCAGGTTCGTGGACCCTCACACGCGCGACTGAACACACCGCGACCACTTCGAAAAAAGCGCGTGTGGACGCAGGCAGGCGTGAAACAGCTATGTCGATTAACTAGCTGATATAACTGCTGTTATCACAGATTGCCAGATCTGGCCTAGAGTATTCGCAGCAGCAGACTTATCCACTCGGAACTGAAAATGCAGCTCAGAAAAGTTCGATTCAGGAGGTCGTACAAACCGTGAAACAGATAATTACCGCCGCCCTAGCCGCCTTAATGTTAGCCGGAGCCCTTACCGCCGTGAGTGGCGCGACCTCCGTCGGTCAACCCAATACAGCCATAGTCATCGGGGAAGGCTCCGCACCGATGCCTACGACTTTGCCCCCCGCGATGAACGAGAGGAATTAATCATCGCGCTCCAATGGTTTGTTATTTGTTAAGAACTCGGCTCGATAACGACAAGGAGAACCTGTATGAAAAATGTTTTGATTCTAGTCACTTGTATGCTGTTGTGCGCCGGTATCCTGGGCGCCTCTACGACTCCGATTCCTGCCAATCCGATGGCACCGTCGGTCATTGCGGCTAAAGGTGCTTGGTCGATCGCATTGGTCCCGGGCGATGGCGACCAGTTACGTCTGCAGGCGGGCGACGGCGGGCCGATGCCGCTGTGCGCTCCGGGCAAGCCCTGCAACATCGACCAGTTGAAACTGCAGGCGGGCGACGGCGGGCCGATGCCGCTGTGCGCTCCGGGCAAGCCCTGCAACATCGAGCAGTTGAAACTGCAGGCGGGCGATGGCGGGCCGATGCCGCTGTGCGCTCCCGGCCAGCACTGCAACATCGAGCAGTTGAAGCTGCAGGCGGGCGACGGCGGGCCGATGCCGCTGTGCGCTCCCGGGAAGCCCTGCAACATCGAGCAGGAGAGGCTGCAGGCGGGCGACGGCGGGCCGATGCCGCTGTGCGCTCCGGGCAAGCCCTGCAACATCGACCAGTTGAAACTGCAGGCGGGCGACGGCGGGCCAATGCCGCTGTGCGCTCCCGGCCAGCACTGCAACATCGAGCAGGAAAGGCTGCTGATGGCGCTATAGGAGAACCGCCCCAGGGTAAAAGCACTCCGGAAGCCGCCGATCAGGCCTGAGCGAGCATGGTTCTCACTCTGAAACGGCGCTTGCATTGCGCCGATTTCAGAACTATGCTAAAAAAGCGCCATGCATCTACGCCTGTTTGATTACGTGCTTTGGTTTGGGGGCACCCTCATGCAGTTAGGGGTGCTGGTGGCGATGTATAGGCGTGGACTGCACCGCGATTATCCTTACTTCTTCAACTATACCGTCCTGCAAGTCCTCAGCGAACCGATCCTTTTTTTCGTGCAGAAGCATTCGTACGCAACCTATTACTGGAGTTACTGGGTTTCAGTGGCGCTTAGCGCGCTGATTTCTTTTGGTGTTCTTCAGGAAATCTTCCACGATGCGTTCCGTCCCTACGAGGCACTGCGGGACCTAAGTGTCATCCTATTTCGCTGGTCGGCCCTGGTGGTGCTTTTGGTCGGAGTGATGTGGGCCATCACAGCCGCGCAGTCCAGCCGGCTTGACGCGATCACCGGTGGGATTCTTCTGGCACAACGTAGCATCCGCTTGATGCAATGCGGATTGGTATTTTTCCTTCTGCTTTTCAGTGAGTATCTCGGCATCTCGCGCCGCCACCTTGTGTTTGGCATTGCTCTTGGATTCGGTATTTTCGCCTCCATCAGCATGTTAGTTGCGGCGGCCGCGGCCCATGGGACATTTGTGCATGCCTCAGTATTGCGCCAGATCAACAATGCCGCGTACGACATCGCTGTCGTGATCTGGCTGGGGTACACTGCCCTGGCGCCGGCTCGTAGCCGTGTTGCTGTAGCCTCCGCTCGATCCAAGGACTGGAATTACGCGCTGGAAGATGCCAGGGTACAACCTCCCGTGGACAGCCTGCTGGACACCATGGATCGCACGGTTGAGCGTCTGCTCTATCCTCGGGAAGAAGCCAAGGCTAGTGTCGCTACCAGCAATCGACCCTAGCTTAATAACTCCGCAGTGCTCCCGGTCCGCCGCGGTTTCGGCGGGTTTTCTTTTGGAGAGCCCATCCCTCCCCGGTCCCAACTAAACCGGTGTTTTGGTTTTGCGCGGTGGATTAAAGAATGGCAGAGAACGAACGGTGGCCGACACCTTGTGCCGAACCGCTTCCACGGTGATTTCCATCTGCAGCGTGGTGCCCGGGGTCGCGTGCTGAGTCTCCAAACTTGCCAGCGCAATCAGTTTCTTGAGCAGAGGCGACCAGGTGGTCGAAGTCGCTTTCCCGACCTGATCGCGTCCCTGGTACACGGGTACATGTACGCGCGAAGCGGTAGCCGGCGTTTGCGGCGCCAGCCCCATCCGGTCAAATAGCGTTTCCACTTCGTTCCAGTCGATCTCCAACCCCATCAAAAGCCGCCGGGGTCCGGACCGTTTTTCTTCCAGAAGTGCCCGCCGGCCGATGAAATTTTCTTTCTGGTAGTGGACGAGCTTACCCAAACCGACCTCGGCGGGAGTGTATTTTTGCGACGCGATCAGGGCCTTCTTGCTGCTGATGTAATCCACGTCGGCGAGGATCAGCCCGCCCTCGATGCGGGCCACATCGAGGGCCAGCATGCCCGTAGGGTGGATATCGAATCCCCGGCCTGCCTCCATCAACGCGTCCCACACCTTGACGGCGTCCTGCCACCGGACCCAAATCTCATAGCCCAGATCGCCGGTGTAGCCAGTACGCGATATGTCCACCGGCACGCCGCCAATTTTGCCGCTGGTCTTGCGGAAGTATTTGAGGTTCTCGATTTCGGCCTCGGCGATGCTCTTCAACAGTTTTCCCGAGGTTGGTCCTTGCAACGCGAGGGCCGCGACCTGCTCGGTGATCTCCTCGATCTGCACCTCGAGTCCAATCGCGTTCTGCCGGAACCAGCGCAGGTTGGGATCGGCGGCGGTCCAGCGATAGCGGTTCTCCTCCAACCGCGTAATGGTGCCATCGTCAATGATCTTGCCTTCTTCGTCGCACCAGCAGCAATAGATCACCTGGTCGACGGCGACCTTGTTGATGTCGCGGGCGATGACACGATTCACGAAGCGGGTAGCGTCGCGCCCGGCGATCATGTACTTGAACAGCGGGGTCACGTCGATGAGAGCGGCCGCATTGCGAATGGCGTTGTATTCGTGCTCGTGATGCGTTTCGTAAACGCTGACCGCATAGAACCCCGACCACTCACGGTAATTCAGGCTGTGGCAGAGTGCGGAGGTGCGCTCGTGGACGGCCGTTCCTATGGGCATGGTGACTCCCGGTTCGCTTCGACGTGCGCGGATTATAGCTACCGCGAGCGCTATGCGGCAAGGTTGACCGGCCTGGCGGCGTGGTCCCACTCGGGAAGACGAAGCGCGGCGAACCACGCTTCCGCCAGTGGGCGGCCACTAACGACAAATCCCGTGCCAACCTTTAGAATGAGGCGCGCCGCGCAAATCGCGATGCGCCGGAGTCCCCAGTATGCGCGGCATTACGCACAATGGGGCGCTGGCAACTTGCACGAGGAACCATGGGCTCGAAGGATTCAGGAAAATACGATGCAATCGTCATCGGCGGCGGGCACAACGGCCTGGTGAACGCCGCGTATCTGGCGCGGGCAGGGAAGAAGGTCCTGGTGCTGGAGCGTCGTCACGTTCTGGGCGGCGCCGCAGTCACAGAAGAGATCATTCCCGGGTTCAAATTTTCGGTGTGCTCGTATGTGGTTTCCCTGCTGCGGCCCGAAATCATCCGCGACCTTGATCTTCCCCGGCACGGTCTCGAGATCCTTCCCCTGGACGGCACCTTCACGCCGATGCCGAACGGCGACCACTTGTGGCGGGTGAACGATCACGGCAAAACCATGCGTGAGATTCGGCGGCACTCCAAGTTTGACGCCGAGGCCTACGAAGAATTCGGCAAGGCCATGCTGCAGATGTGCCGCTTCGTTAAGCCGATTCTCGGCATGGTGCCACCCGATCCGACCACGCTGAACCCGAAGGACCTGTTCAAGCTGCTCTTTCTCGGCCGTCGCTTCAAGGAGCTGAGCGGCGAAGACAAGTACAACCAGGTACAGCTCATGACCATGAGCGCCATCGACTTTCTCGATCAGTGGTTCGAGACCGATGTGCTCAAGGCGACGATGTCTGCGTCTGGAATCATCGGCACCTTCCTGGGAGTGCGCTCGCCGGGTACGGCCTACGTGCTGCTGCACCACTACATGGGCGAGATTGACGGCGCGTTTCGCGCCTGGGGTTTCGCTCGCGGCGGAACGGGAGCCATTTCCAACGCGATCGCCGATGCGGCACGCGAGCTTGGAGTCGAGATTAAGACGCAGACCGCAATCGCGCAGATTCTGGTCCGCGACGGCAAGGCGGTTGGCGTTGCCACCACCAGTGGCGACGAGTACTATGCATCCGTCATCTCGTCGAGCGTTGATCCCAATCTCACGTTCCTGAAGATGGTCGACCCCAAGCACCTGAGCGACGAATTTCGCGATCAGGTGAAGCGCTATAAATACCGCGGCTCGTCGGGGAAGGTGAATCTGGCGCTTGATGGCCTGCCTGACTTCACGTGCCTGCCGGGCGAAGGACATCATCTCCGCGGTGCCATCTCCATCTCTCCCAGCGTGGACTACATGGAGCGCGCCTACGACGACGCCAAGTACGGCAACTACTCACGCCGGCCCTACATTGACATGGTCATCCCCAGCCTCACCGATCCTTCCATTGCGCCTCCGGGCAAGCACGTGATGTCGTGCTTCGTGCAGTACGCGCCGTACAAGTTGAAAGAGGGCACGTGGGACGAGAAGCGCGAGGCCTTTGGCGACAATGTGATTGACACCATCGCCGAATTCGCGCTCAACCTGAAAAACATTATTGTGGGCCGCCAGGTGGTCACGCCGCTTGATCTCGAGCGCGAGTTTGGACTGACCGAGGGAAACATTTTCCAGGGCGAGCTCTCACTGGAGCAATTATTTTTCCTGCGACCGGTGCCGGGATGGGCGCAATATAAGACGCCCATTAAGAACCTGTGGATGTGCGGTTCGGCCACCCATCCGGGCGGCGGCATTATGGGTGCTCCAGGACGCCTAGCGGCACTGGAAATCCTGAAGCACGCGAAAGGGACCAGCTAGCGATGGTGGAGACGCGCGATATCGTAATCCTCGGCGCTGGGCACAACGGGCTGGTCACCGCGTTTTATCTCGCCAAGGCCGGATATAAGCCGCTCATCCTGGAACGCCGACCCACGGTCGGCGGCTGCGCCATCACCGAGGAGTTCCATCCCGGCTTCCGCTGCTCGCGGCTGGCACACAGCGCCGGACCGCTGAGGTCTGACATTGTCAGAGATATGGACCTAGCGAAGCATGGGTTGAAAATCTACACGCCGGCTGTGCGCGTGCTGTCGCTATCGGCTGACGGTAGGCCGCTTGTTCTATACGGCGACGTCGGCAAGTCGCAGCAGGAGATCGCCCAGTTTTCGCAGAAGGACGCCGCGAATTACGTTGAGTTTCAGAAACCACTGGCCCGCATCGGCGAAGTGGCGAATCTGCTGATGACGATGACGCCGCCTGACCTGGAAGATCCGACAGCGGGTAATCTGTGGGACCTATTAAAAGCTGGCCGCAAGGTGCGCGGTCTAGGCGAGAAAGACCTTTATCGCATGATGCGATGGGGGCCGATGGCCGTGGCCGATCTGGTCGCCGAGTGGTTCGACACTGAATTACTGCGCGGAACCATCGCCGCGCAGGGAATCTTCGGAACATTTCTCGGCCCCTGGTCTGCGGGTTCCAGTGCGACTCTACTTTTGCGCTGTGCGTCGGATGGAAATCCGGCAGCGTTCGCCTCCTACATTGTGGGAGGGCTGGGCGCGCTCACTGCGGCCATGGCTTCGGCAGCGAAAGCAGCCGGCGCTGAGATTCGGACATCCTGCGACGTAGTAAGGATCAAGGTGAAGGACGGCTCTGCCGCCGGAGTCGCCCTCGCCAATGGTGATGAGATCGACGCCCGAACGGTCATCTCCAATGCCGATCCGAAGCGCACGCTGCTCGGACTTGTCGATCCTCAATATCTGGAGCCGAGCTTCCTGCAAAAGCTCCAGCATTACCGCATGAACGGTGCGGTCGCCAAAGTGAATCTTGCTCTCAGCGGCTTGCCGAAATTCAAGGACGTCAGCGGCGATGCCGCCCTCTTATCTGGCAGAATCCAGGTCTCCCCCGACATCGACTACCTGGAGCGGGCCTTCGATGCCTCGAAGTATGGAGAGTTCTCGCAACATCCCTACCTGGAGGCGACCATTCCCACATTGTGGGACCAGTCGCTCGCGCCGCCGGGGAAGCATGTAATGTCCATCTACATGCAATACGCGCCGCTCCATCTGCGCGATACCGACTGGGACTCGCAACGGGATGCTTTGGGCGACACGGTAGTGAAGACTCTCGCGGAATACGCTCCCGATTTGCCCAGATTAGTCGAAGGTGCCGAGGTGATCACGCCGAAAGATCTGGAGCAAACCTACGGACTGACTGGCGGGCACATCTTCCACGGGGAGCTGGCGCTCGATCAGTTATTCACCATGCGGCCGCTGCTGAACTGGGCCCGGTACCGCACGCCAATCAAGAGCCTTTATTTATGCGGGTCGGGGACCCATCCAGGCACGGGGCTGAATGGGATTTCCGGCGCGAACGCGGCCCGGGAAATTATGAGAGATTTGAAGGCGAGGAGAGATTGAGACAAGAGGGTTGGGCTAAGGTGAAACGCAGCAATTAGCGAGGGGCAGGCATTTGGACGAGAGGTAGTTGGAAAGGGGGCTGGAAGGGCGGGGGCTGGAAGGCAGGGACGACTCGTGTCGATGGATCCAAGTTGAGCGTGTCCTTCGTTCGTTGGAAATCTTCATCCCAATTCCCTGCGCGGTTCCACCCATCTGCGCGTCTCGCTGCTTCGAGATTGGGATTCGTAGCAAAACCCACAAGCGCAGCACGTTGTCTTTCGTCGTAAAGCAGGGAATACTTGCCGGCCTGATACATTTGCGGCGCCTGATCTACGGATTCTGGAGGAGTGGGGCTAGCCGGTGTTGAGAGGGGTAGCGGTGTTCCGCTCCCAGAATCGGTGATATTGTCCCGATGTTGGTGGGTCTTGGGCAGGATAAAGAAACCATGGGCTACAAGAAATCCAAAGACTACCAAGAGCACGAGTGCTGCACCTAAGACGAATTTCATGGCTAATCTCGATTCGTCTTCAAAACGATATCGCCGGCTTGCTCAAGAGCGGGTTTAGCATATTTCTGGCGCACGGGAATCAGTTACTTTCATCCTTACTGTTTCACTTCGATCTTCTCACCTTCGGATTTCCGTTTTGGCTCCCAACAACTCCACAATATATACCCATCGAGGGATTCCAGCGCATGAATATCTTCTTTGGCCGCTCTCAGGACTCGGGACAGAGTCCTGGATATGCGAATGCGAGCCCCAATCATGGCACCCGTCATTTGAGTAGGTCTTGGGGCGCGCTATACAAATCACGTTTCAAATCCGCAGCCAGCAGCCGATGGAACAAATGCTCACCGCCCTCCCGTTGCACCGATAAGCGCCCTGCGCCATAGGCTCGCGAGTGCAAGCCGCGCTGCACCGCCTCGCAGATCCCAACATCCTCATCATTCACCCGCTCGCCGACGGCGATGCTTTGGCGGTTGCGCTCTGCGGCCGAGTCGCTCACATCGTCGAAGTAGAAATCGAAGATGACCTTACAGCGATCGACGCCATCCGGCAGCACCAGGTTCGTATCCATATACCCCTGGTAGAGATTGATCATGAAGTTGGGATACTGCCAGAAGTACCAGGCGCGGTCGCCGGTGCGCGTGGCCGAAGTGGCGGCGTCTTCGTCCGAAGCGACCATCGGACTCGATTGCAGGCAGTATCGGTCTTCGGTCTCGATGGTGTACTGCTTGTAATCGAGTACGCTGCTCAGCGCCTTGTGCAGATGCGGAACGTGGTAGCCGCCGTCGAGATAGTTATCCACGAACACCTTCCAGTTGCAGTTCAAACTGTACGTCCGGCGCTCGAAGAAGTGCACTGAACCGAGATCGAGCGGAGCAACCCGCTGCATCATCCCGCCCAGGAAATCCGCCACGGGCGCGGCTTTCGGGTCAAGGTTCACGAACACGAACTGTTCCCAGGTTTCCACGCGCACGGGGAGCAGCCCGTTCTGCGCACGATCGAACGAGCAGACGCCTTCAAACTCCGGCGCGCCCTTCAGCGAGCCATCGAGACCGTAGCTCCAGCCGTGATACGGACAGCGTAGAATGCCGGCCGTGCCTTGCGCCTCGGTCACGACCGCAGCAGCGTGGTGCCGGCAGACGTTGTAGAATGCGCGCAACTGGCGGTCACTGCCGCGCACGATGACAAGCGGTTCGCCGGCGAGATCGCTGGTGACGTACTGGCCGGG
>Ga0075520_1001120_pt1 | contig 12626 bp, 13 predicted proteins | sample NGEPerB_FD_75100 | JGI IMG/M metagenome (GOLD analysis project Ga0075520, IMG submission 75100) | Arctic peat soil microbial communities from the Barrow Environmental Observatory site, Barrow, Alaska, USA - NGEE PermafrostAB12-B | ecosystem: Environmental > Terrestrial > Soil > Wetlands > Peat ... | reverse complement strand
GCTACACGCCCCGAGTGGCGAGGTCCTGCCTTCGGTGGTGTGATCGTCCTCGAGGGAGGGCCTCATGGCTGCGCGGCCTGCGGCCGGCGCAGCCGGCTTGGACCACCACTTGCGGCAGAACCTCCGGGTGGTGGGTGGGGGGTATTCCATCCGCCCCTCGGGTGAAGCGGCTATTGCTCCGGAGGCCGCGGGGCCCCAGCGCGCGCATCGCCGTCGGGAGACGCTGACCCTGAGCGAAGCGAAGGGGACAGCGAGGGACCCGGCGGCGAGGCGCGCGGCTGGGTCGCGGCCGCAGGAGCTTCGGGCCGCAGCGAGCGGGGGCGAGCAAGGCCCGAACGCCGCTTCACCCGAGGGGCTACACAAGAGGCCTCCACGCAGTGGAATTGGGATTGGTGAGTCGGGGCTACCAGCCGTAGCCCGCGGGCCAAAGAGAGACAGCCTCACGCAGTGAAGAGTAGGCCTCGCCACCCGTGGGACCGGGGCACAGCGCGAGAGCCTCAGAGCCCAGGGAGTAAAGGCGAGCGCAGCGGCCCGCTGGAGTAAACTCTGGGGCCATGGGAGCCGCCGGACGCGTCCTGATCGTCGATGACGACGCCGCCAACCGCCTGGTGGTGCGAACGATCCTCGCCGGCGCGGGCTTTGCGGTGAGCGAGGCGGGCGATACGTTCACGGCGATCGACGCGATCGACCACGACAGCCCGCATGCTGTGCTGCTCGACATCAAGATGCCCGGGATGGACGGGCTCGGTCTGCTCCAGAACCTGCGCCAGCGCGGGATCGATGTCCCGGTGGTGGTGCTGACCGGCCACGGCGACGAGTTCACCGCGGCCTCGTGCCTGCACGCCGGGGCCGACGCATTCCTCGACAAGCCGCCCGAGCGGGCGAAGCTGATCCTTGCGGTCCAAGGCGCCGTCACGCGCGGCAAGCTGACGGAGGAGAACCGGCGCCTGAAGGGGGCCGGCGAGGAACCCCCGCCGCTGTTGGGGGGGTCTCCCGACATGATGGCGCTGCGCGAGGAGATCGCCCGCGTCGCGCCGTCACGCGCCACGGTCCTGGTGGTCGGCGAGTCGGGCACGGGGAAGGAGCTGGTCGCCCGGCGGGTGCACCACCTCTCGCCGCGGGCGCGCACGCCGTTCGTGCGCGTGAACTGCGCCGCGATCCCCGAGGAACTCATCGAGTCGGAGCTGTTCGGCCACGAGAAGGGCTCGTTCACCGGCGCGGTGCGCAAGCAGACCGGCAAGTTCGTGCAGGCCGACGGCGGCACGATCTTCCTCGACGAGGTGGGCGACATGTCGCTGCGCACGCAGGCCAAGGTCCTGCGGGTGTTGCAGGACGGCGAGGTTGAGCCGATCGGCGCCGGCGCGGTGGGCCACGTGGACGTGCGGGTGATCGCGGCCACCAACAAGGACCTCCCCGAGGAGGTCAAGGCCGGGCGGTTCCGCGAGGACCTCTACTTCCGCCTCTCGGTGGTCGTCCTGCGCACGCCGCCGCTGCGTTCGCACCCCGACGACATTCCGGCGCTCGTCGAGCACTTCACCGCCGTCGCGTGCCACGAGTACAACCGCCGCCCCAAGCGCTGGACGCCGCCGGCGCTCGCCCAGCTCGCCGCCTACCCGTTCCCCGGCAACGTGCGCGAGCTCAAGAACATCGTCGAGCGGGCGGTGATCATGCAGCTGGAAGACGACATCCGCGCCATCGACCTGTTGCCGGTGGCCTCCGGCGGCGCTCCCGCCGACGAGGGGCTTTTCGCCGCTCCGACCCTGGCGGAGTTCCAGGAGCGGGCGGAGCGCGCCTACCTCGTGCGCCAGCTCCAGCACCATGGCTGGAACGTGGCCGCCACGGCGCGCGCCATCAACACCCCGAGGTCGAACCTGTACAAGAAGATCGAGGCCTACGGCCTCTCCCGGGAGGAATGAATGGGCGGGATCACCATCGAGGACATGACGGCGGCGGGGGCGCTGCTGGAGGGCCACTTCAAGCTCTCGTCCGGGCGGCACTCGTCGCGCTACATGCAGTGCGCGCTCTACCTCGCCGAACCGGCGCGCGCCGAGGCGGCCGGACGTCAGCTCGCCGCCCGGCTCAAGAGTGCGGCGGCGCAGATCGTCGTCGCCCCCGCGCTCGGCGGCGTGATCATCGGCCACGAGGTCGCGCGCGCCCTCGTGGACGTGCCGTTCTTCTTCACCGAGAGGGCGGACGGCGAGATGGTACTGCGGCGCGGCTTCGCCATCGAGCCCGGATCCCGGGTGCTCGTGGTCGAAGACGTGGTGACGACCGGCCGTTCGACCCGTGAGGTGATGGACGTGGTGAGCCGCCAGGGCGGCGTCGTCGTCGGGGTCGCCGCGATCGTCAACCGTTCCGGACAGGAGAACCCGTTCGCGCCGTTGCCGTTCACCGCGCTCCTCACGGTCGAGGTGCCGAGCTGGGCTCCCGAGGCGTGCCCGCTGTGCGCCTCAGGCGTCCCTCTCGCCAAGCCGGGGTCCCGCCCGGACGCCATCCCGCGCTAGGAGCCCCTCCCCAATGCGTTCGTAGCGGCCGCCCGCCGGGCGGCCGGCCTTGTGGTCCGCCGGGCGGCCGGCCTTCAGGTCCGCCGGCCAGGCGGTCGCTGGGCAAGGCCGCGAGGGCGGTCGCCGCCCGCGGTCTGGGCGTCACAGAACCAGCCACGCCCAATTCGCCACGATCGTCGCGACGATGGCGGCGCGCATCCAGCGGGGGAGCGGCGCCGGCACGTCGGGGACCGGCCAACGGAGCGCGGCCCATAGCGGCGCGGCCAGGCCGCCCGCGAAGAAGGCGATCCCCGCGAGAGCGGCGAGCGGGTTGGCGGCGAACGCGACGCGGAGCCGTCCCGACAGCAGAGCGACCGCAGCGTGCGTGCTGCCGCAGGTGGGGCACGGGATCCCGGTGATCTGCCGGAACGGACACGCCGGCATCAGCGGCGCCGCCGCGAGCCAGAACGGGCGGAGCACCACGACGGCCACCGCCACCACACCCCAGAGAAGCGCCAGCTGGCGCTCCTCTGGGGTGGGCGGACGGAACCTCACCGCGCCGGCTCAGCGGCCGAAGTGGCCGAGGTGGCCGACGGCCGCCCATATCGCGGCGCCGAACGCTAGGCCGACAATGGCGACGCACACGCAGCAGACCACGATCGGCAGCAGCACGGCGAGCGCCGCTTTACCTTGCGTCGTGCGATGGACAATCGCGAGCCCGATGATGTAGAGGACGAGCGCCCAGATAAACGCGATGAGGCCGCCACAGAACGGCACAATCTGCAGCACCTGGATGGTACCCACGTAGCAGACCACCCTTACGGTCGAGGCGAACCCGGTCCGGGCCCCTCCGACCAGCATCAGAAACAGGTGGAGGATCGCGGACCAGACGAACACGCCGATCAGGACGAACAGCGGCGCGACGACCATGAGGCCCACGCTCATGAAGATCGGCAATCCGGCCATGAGCCTGGGGTTGTAGCCCGGCAACCCGGAGAGGAACCCCGTCATGGCGCCACGGAGGGCGATGCTGTAGATCTGGTTCGCGATGATTCCGAGCCACCCAAAGATGATCGCGTACAGGATCGGCTTGCCGAGCGAACCGGTCAGCGACATCCTGGCGAACGCCTGGCTCGGCGCGGTGAGGACGAGCTTCGCGGTCTCGTAGAGCCCTTCGAGCGCCGGGTAGCCGGGCTGCTCCCACGGCAACGGTTGCAGCTGCGGGGGCGGGAGCGCTCCTCCCGGCGGCGGCGGGACGGTGCCCGGCGGCTGCATGCTGGGTGGCACGGGTGGCTGGGGAGGTGCCCCCGGGGGATAGGTTTCGGCCATCGCTGCCTCCTTCATCCGATGTGCGACTCCGGTAGTCTAGCGCACCGGTGGCCAGGATGGCGCCGCCGATAGCGGACCATCCGCGGCGTTGCGCTCGCCCCGCTCGCATCCTCACGTAGCCTCCGGCTAGGCTCCGGTGCGGCGGGGTTCGCGCGCCTTGCGGCTGGCCCACTCTCGGCGGCGCGGCTACACGCCCCAAGCTCGGAGGCCCTGCCTATCGTTGAGCTTCTCGTCTTCGAGGGTGGCGCTCGAGGCTGCGCGGCCTGCGGCCGGCGCAGCCGGGTAATGCGTGGGGCGCGGCCCTTTCTGATGTGGGGTGCGCCCGCCGGGCGCGCTGTCGTTGATCTCCACGGACCACGGACCACTGACCACGCCTCTCCGGTGCCCGGGCCCCGGACCCCGGACCCCGGTCTCTACGCCATCGAGCGGAGCGCGCGGCCGAGGCGGTCGAGAGCCGATGCCGCATCCTCGCGGGTGATGTCGAGGTACGGCCGGAAGCGGACCGATCGCGCCCCGCACGGCAGCACGAGCAGCCCCTGCTGGCGGCAGGCGACGATCGCGTTGCTGCGGGCCTCCGCGTCGGGGAAGTCGAACGCGATCATGAGGCCGCGCCCGCGCGCCTGCGACAGAAGGTGCGGGAACTCGCGCTGGAGCGCCATCAGGCCATCGACGAGGAACGCGCCCTGGAGGCGTGCGTTGTCCACCAGGTTCTCCTGCGCCACCAGCTCCAGCACCCGGGTGGCGCGCACCATGTCGGTGAGGTTGCCGCCCCAGGTCGAGTTGATCCGCGAGGAGACCTTGAAGACGTTGTCGGCGACGTTGTCGATGCGGGTGTTGCACGCGATGCCGCAGGCCTGCACCTTCTTGCCGAAGACGAGGATGTCGGGCTCGACGCCGAGCCCCTGCCACGCCCACATGCTCCCGGTGATCCCGAGGCCGGTCTGCACCTCGTCGAAAATGAGGAGGAAGTCGTGGCGGTCGGCGAGCTCGCGCAGCGCGCGCAGGAACTCGGGCCGGAAGTGGTTGTCGCCCCCCTCGGCCTGGATCGGCTCGATGATCAGGCAGGCGACTTCGGCGCCGTAGCGGGCCACGGCCTCCTCGATCTCGGCCACGGCGTGGGCTTCCGCGCGCTCGACCTCGGCACGGTGCGCGTCGAGAGGGAAGACGATCTTCGGGCTGGAGATCCGCGGCCAGTCGAACTTGGGGAAGAGCGCCGTCTTGCGCGGGTCGAAGGTGTTGGTGAGCGAGAGCGTGTAGCCCGAGCGGCCGTGGAACGCCTGCCGGAAGTGGATCACCTGCAGGCCGGACTCGCCGCCGAGGCCGGCCGCCCGGTTCCTCTTGGCCTTCCAGTCGAACGCGGTCTTGAGGGCGTTCTCGACCGCGAGGGAACCGCCGTCCACGACGAAGACGTGGCTCGTGTGGCTGTCGGGGAGCGCGACGTGCGAGAACGTCTCGATGAACTCCGCGAAGAAGCGGGTGTACAAGTCGGAGTTCGCCGGCTTGTGGATCGCCGCGAGCAGCAGGCGCTCGCGGAACTCGGGGTCGGCGAGCCCGGGATGGTTCCACCCCAGGGCCTGGGAGGCGAAGTTCGAGAAGAAGTCGAGGTACGCCTTGCCGTCCCGCTCGTCGATGAGGAACGAGCCGTGCGAGCGTTGGAGGTCGGGGACGATGTGAAAGCCGTCCACCAGCATGTGGTCCCCGAGCACCTCGTGGACCTCGTTGGCGCCGACACGGAAACCGCCCACCGTCGCCTTCATCGCGGGACTCCTTTCCTCCTCGGAGGACGGGACAGCCGAACGGCTTACGCGGGCTTGCGGCCGGGGGCGAGAACCATCGTGAGGTCGCGCCCTTCCAGCGGGCCGGCATCGCGCTCGAGGCGGATGATCTCGGAGAGTTCCTCCTTGATCCGCTCGAGCACCTCGTAGCCGTTTTCCGGCCGCCGCATCTCGCGGCGCCGGAACATGATCGTGACCTTGACGTGTTTCCCCTGTTCGAGAAACCGCTTCACCATGGAGAGCTTGGTGTGGAAGTCGTGGTCCGCCACCCCGGGCCGGAACTTGACCTCCTTGACCTCGATCTGGTGTTCCTTGCGGCGCGCCTGCCGAGCCTTCTTCTCCTGCTCGTAGCGATACTTCCCCCAGTCCATGATCTTGCAGACGATGGGGCGGGCGGTAGGGGCGACCTCCACCAGGTCGAGGCCACGCGTGCGGGCAAGCGCAAGGGCCTCTTCCACGGGAACGATGCCGACCTGGGAGCCGTCGGCATCGACGAGACGCACCGGCGAGAGCCGGATCATCTCGTTGACGCGTGTGCGATCGCGTTCGTCGGCGATGACATCCTCCTCTTTAACGGCCGGACCTCTGGCCCGCCGTTGTCCAAGCGCTGATGCCGGACGATGGGAGTATAGCAAAGGACGCCGGGCCGGACGCCTGGGTCACGTTGCGTGAGGCACGGGACGCGTGGCGGGGCCTCACGGCCGGCCGTGGGGATGCGCGGCGGCCCAGCGGGCGTGCTCGACCTTGAGGCAGCGGTCCATCACGACGGCGAGGTTTGCCGCGCGCGCCTTCTCGGCGGCGGCGTTGTGCGCGAGGCCGAGCTGCATCCACACCGCCCGGGCGCCGCGGGCGATGGCGTCGTCGACAATCGCCGGGATGAACTCGGGCTTGCGAAAGACGTCCACGATGTCGATCGCGACCTCCGGCGGGATCGCGGCGAGGTCCGGATAGCTGCGCTCGCCGAGCACTTCGCGCACCGCCGGGTTCACCGGGACGATGCGGTAGCCGTGCCGTTGCAGGTATGCCGCGACAAGGTGCGACTCGCGGTCGGGCCGGTCGGAGAGCCCGACCACTGCGATCGTGCGCATCGTCGCGAGGATGCCGTCGATCTCGGCCTCGCTCGCGTTGGAGAGCGGAAATTCGCAGCTCTGTTCGCCCACAGCATCCTCCCGCGTTCATTATGCTCGAGTTCGGGGCGCGCCCCCGGCTACGCCTTGCCCCGCGGCCGGGCCGAGCGCCACACCAGGCCGACATGGAAACCGACATCCGGGCTGTTGTCGAAGATGAAGAGGTTCTCGAGCAGCGAGGCTTCGAGGAGCAGGTGCGGGTTGAGGACGCGTTTCAACCCCAACGTGATCTCGTAGGTGTTCTTGGAGAAGCCGCCGAAGTTCTCCGCCCCCGGGGAGGTGACGAGCGCTTGCAGCAGCCACGACATGCGCGGCGAGCGGCGGTACTCGAGACCGGTGAAGAGCGAGAGCTGGTTCGGCTTCAACCTGACCCCGACCATGTCGGTCGTGGTGTAGTGCATCGCCACCACCGAGCCGTACACGTTGAAACGGCCGAGGCGCTGCCCGGCCGAGAGCCCGGCGGCGACGTCGGTGCCGCCGCTGGAAAACAGCGACGACGGGCGGCCGGTGGGGAGCTTGACCGTGAACAACGCCATCAGCGCCGGCGTGGTCGCAGTGCCAGCGGCGAGCTGGTAGCGGACGTCGGCGGTCGCGTCCTCGATCCCCCAGCCGGCTTCCTTCCCGGTGAGTTCGAAGGTGCGGCCGTTGGTGCCGTGGATCAGCACCAGGTAGCGGTTGCGGGGGGCCAGCTTGCGGTCCTTGTTGGCGACGTGGAGCAGCCCCTCGAAGTTCTCGATGAAGCGGTCCATGATCCCGCCGCCGCGGTACGACAGCGGCACGGCGACGGCGACCTCGAGGCGGGGGGTCACGCCGTACGCCGCGCTCATCGTGAACCGCAGCGTCTCCGCGTCGATCGTGTAGAGCCCGGGCTCGTAGTCGAAGTAGTTGTTCCAGCTCGTCAGCATCTCGAACTGCCACTGGCCCTCTGCGAGCGTCCTCGGTGTCTTCGGGGTGGGCGTCAACCGCAGGATGGAGAGCGGCGACTGGGAGCGAAGCTCCAGCGGCCCGAGCCCGACCGCTGGGCTCGTCGCCCAGTTGGACACATCCTGGCCCACGGCGAGCCGAGCGACGAGCAACGCCGCTGCGGCCACAAACCGTGCTCGTGTCATGCGGTCCTCCGGCGCGATTCTAGCCGAGCGCTTCCGGATTCGGGGAGACCGGGCCGGGGCGGCGCCGGAGCAGCAGCGAGCCTCCCACCGCCGCCGCCATGGCCAATACCGCCGCGCCCAACTGGGGCGCCGCGACGCCCCACGCGCCGAGCGCCAGTTCGGCGCTGAACGGTCCGACGACCCGGGCCAGCGACCCGAGCCCCTGGAACGCCCCGAGCGCCGCGCCCTGCTCGTCGGCGCGGGCGCTCTTGGACACCAGCGACGACAGCGACGGCATCACGAACCCGGAGCCGAGCGCGACCAGGGGCAGGACTGCGAGGACGCCGCCGAGCCGGTGGGCGGTCGCGAGCAGCACGAGCCCCGCTGCGGTGGCCGCCAACCCCACGAGCAGCAGCGTGCGCTCCCCGAACCGGCGCGACGCCCGCCCCACCAGGCCGCCCTGGACGGCGACGGCCAGCACGCCGATGTAGACGAACAGGAAGCTCACGCCGGAGTGGGGGAGGGCGAGGCGGTCATGGAGGAACTGGGCGAACGTGACCTCGAACGCGGCGAAGCCGGTGACGACGACGAAGCCGATCGCCAGCAGCGGGGCGAGTTCGCGATGGTCGAGGGCGAACGCCAGGCGCGAGAAGCCGGAAGCGGGGGCCGCAGGCGCAGTGGCCGCACTCCTCGGGCGCGTCTCGGGCAGGAAGAACAGCGTCATCACCCAGGCGGCCGCCGAACAGGCGGCGGCGGCCCACCCGGGCGCGCCCATGCCGATCGGGGCGAGAAGGCCGGCCAGGGCCGGCCCGGCGATGAAGCCGAGGCCGAACGCTGCGCCGATCATGCCCATGCCGCGGGCGCGCTTCTCGGGCGGCGTGGTGTCCGCGATCACCGCTTGGGCGGTGGCGATATTGCCGCCGCAGAGGCCGGCCAGCAGCCGCGAGGCGAACAGCCATGCCAGCGAGTTGGAGAGGGCGAACAGCACGAACCCGCCCACCGAGCCGAGCAGCGAGATCAGCAGCACCGGCCGCCGACCGACGCGGTCGGAGAGGCGGCCGAGGATCGGCGAGAAGACGAACTGCATCGCCGAGTACGAGGCCATAAGCAGCCCGAACACCCAGGGCGCCGGGTGGAAGTGCTCCGCGTAGAGCGGCAGCAGCGGGATCACGATCCCGAACCCGACGAGATCGGCGAACACGATCAGGAACAGGGTCGTCAGCGTGCGTCGGGGGGACGGCATGGCACCTCCTCGCGAGCCAACCGCCCGGGTCGCCGCACGCATTCCGCGCAGCCGGCCGGTTGCGCTGGGCAGCGTACAGGAAATGCTTCACGCCTCATGCCCGGGTGGGGGTCCGGGCGACCGTGTACACTCTGGGCGTGCGACTCGTTTTCTTCGGCACCCCCGATTTCGCGGTCCCGTCGCTCGAGGCGGTCGTCGCGGCGCGTCACGACGTGCTGCTCGTGGTCACGCGCCCCGACCAACCCGTCGGCCGCCACCTGCGCATGACCTCGCCGGCAGCGGTTGCCGCCGCGCGCCGGCTCGGCCTCCCGCTCGCCCAGCCCGAGAAGCTCGGCGTGGACGACTTCCTCGCCCGCCTGCGCGTGCTCTCGCCCGAGGTCGCGGTGGTCGTGGCGTTCGGCAGGCTGATCTCGCCGCGGGTGTTGCGCGTCCCCCGACGCGGCTTCATCAACCTCCACCCTTCGCTGCTGCCGCGCTACCGCGGGCCGTCGCCGATCGAGTCGGCGATCGCCGCCGGCGACGAGAAGACCGGCGTGACGACGATGCTCCTCGACGAGGGGATGGACACCGGCCCGATCCTGCTGCAGCGCGAAGTCGCGATCGAGCCGCGGGAGCGCACCCCGGAACTCGAGGCCCGCCTGGCGAAGCTGGGCGCGGACCTGGTCGTGGAGACGCTTGCGAGGCTCGCGGACGGGACCCTGACCCCGACGCTGCAGGACCCGAGCCTCGCGACGGTCACGGGCAAGCTCGACCGGAAACTGGGGCGCATCGACTGGCAGGTGGGGGCCCGGGAGCTGGCGTGCCGGTGCCGCGCGTTTGACCCCTGGCCCGGCCTCTTCACGAACTTCCGCGGCGCCCGCTTGAAGGTGCACGGTCTCGAGGCCGGCGAGGCGGCGGCGGGGGACGAGGCGCCGGGCACGGTGCTGGCGGTCTCGACGGCCGGGATCGGCGTGCGCTGCGGCGGGGGGACGGTCGCGCTTCTGACCGAGGTGCAGCGCGAAGGCAAGAGGCGCATTCCGGCCGATGCCTTCATCATCGGAGAGCGGGTTGCACCCGGAGAGCGGTTCCGCTGATCCCCGCCTGCGCGCGGCGACCGCACTGGCGCGAGTCGACGCGGACCGTGCGCACGCCGCCCGCCTGCTCGGCGGCGCCGTTCCCGCCGAGCGCGAGCTGGTGCTCGGGGTGCTGCGCTGGCAGCTCACCCTCGACCACCTCCTCCTGCGTCACCTGAAGCAACCCGTCGCAGGCCACGACCCCGCCGTCAGGGCCGTGTTGCGCGTCGGCCTGTACGAGGCCCTGCGCATGCGCACGCCGGTGCCGGTGGCGGTCGCGGAGGCGGTGCGGGTCGCGAAGCGGCTGGCGCCGCGGGCTGCGGGGCTGGTCAACGCGGTGCTTCGGCGCGCATCCGGCGAGCGCTGGCCCGACCCCGCCGATCCCGGAACGCCCGCCAGCGTCCGCTTCTCGCACCCCGAGTGGCTGGTGGAACGCTGGCGGCGCCTGCTCGGCGAGGGCGACCTCCTGGCTGCCCTGGCGTCGGACCAGGAGCCGGCGCCGCTGTACCTGCTGGCGGCGGCGAGCCACTGCGAGGAACTCGCGGCGGCGGGGTGCCGGCTTGCTCCCCACGCCGCGGTGCCCGGCGTCGTCGCCGTGACGGCGGGGACCGAGGCGGCGGTGGCGGCGCTGCAGGCAGGGCGCGCGTACGCCATCGATCCGACCGCGGTCGCCGTGGCGCGCCTGCTGCCGCCCGCCGCGGGCCTGACGGTGGACCTCGCCGCCGCCCCCGGCGGGAAGAGCCTCGTGCTCGCGTGCGAGCGGCGGCACGCCCGCCTGCTCTCGGCCGACCGCAACCTCGGGCGCACCGTGATGATGAGGCGGAAACTTGCGGCGGTCGCCTCGGCGCCGGCGGTGGCGGTGGCCGACGCGACGGCGCCCCCGCTGCGGCCGGGGAGCTGTGCGGCCGTGCTGGTGGATGCGCCGTGCTCGGGGACCGGCACGTTGCGGCGGCACCCTGAGATCCGCTGGCGGCTGCGGGAGTCGGACCTCGGCGCGCTCGCCGCCGCCCAGCGCCGGATCGTCGAGTCGGCGGCGGCGCTGCTGGCCCCAGGAGGTTTCCTGCTCTACGCCACGTGTTCGCTCGAGCCGGAAGAGAACGCCGGCGTGCTCGACGGCGTGGCCCTCGAGGTCGTTCCGGTCGGCCCCCTGCTTCCCCGGGGGCTCCCCCGCCGCGAGCTTCCGAGCGGCGGTGCGGTGATCCCGCCGGACGCCCTGGGCGACGGTTTCACCGTGCACCTGCTGCGCAGGCCGGCATGAGGCGGGCGCCGCCCCGCTTGGCGTACACTCGTATGGGGCGGCTCGGGGGCGTTTCCGAGGGGCTCTCGCCAATAGGCCGCGGTGCTGCCACCGACCGCGGTAGAAGCCGGCGGCAGGGAGGATGAGCATGGCGGGGAAGACGGAGTTGGTCGAGCGGATCGCCTTCGAGACCGGATTGCCCAAGGCGCACGCGGCGCGCGCCATCGAGGTGATGATCGACGCGATGGCGGAGTGGCTGGAGACCGGGGAGCGGGTGGCGATCCCGGGGCTCGGCAGCTTCTACACCTCGGAGCGCCCGGCGCGCGAGGTCCGCAACCCCCGCACCGGCGCGGCCGTGCAGGTGAGCGCGTCGCGCACCGTGCGCTTCCGCCCCGGCAAGGAGATCAAGGGCGCCGTGAACCGGATGAGGTAGCTGCCGTGGAAGACCGGGCGCTGATCGTCGTCGACGTGCAGTACGGCTTCTGCCCGGCGGGCGCCCTGGCGGTCCCCGGGGGCGACGAGGTGGTGCCGCTCATCAACGCGCTGCTGCCGCTGTTCCCGATCGTGGTCGCGACGCAGGACTGGCACCCGCCGGGGCACGCGTCGTTCGCCTCCTCGCACCCGGGCCGGAAGCCGCTCGAAATCATTGAGCTGGAAGGCGTGCAGCAGGTCCTCTGGCCGGACCACTGCGTGGCGGGGACGCCCGGCGCCGAGTTCCACGCCGGCCTCGACCTCGGCCCGGTCCGGGCGATCGTCCGCAAGGGGACGGACCCCCACGTGGACAGCTACTCCGCGTTCCGCGACAACCACCGCGAGCACCCCACCGGCCTCGCGGGCCTGCTGCGCGAGCTCGGCGTCGGGCGCGTCGTGATCGTCGGCCTCGCCACCGACTACTGCGCCGCGGCCTCGGCGCGCGACGCGGTCGAGATGGGTTTCGCCGCCGAGATCTGGCTCGCCGCCACCCGTCCCGTCGGCGCCCCCCCCGGCCACCTGGAGCACACCTTGGCTGCGCTCCGCCCCCTCGGCGTGGTGCTTCGCGAAGATCTCCCGTAAGCACCGGGGTCCGGGAACCGAAAAGGCGTGGTCAGTGGTCCGTGGTCCGAGCCGGCCGCGCCGGCCGCAGGCCGCGCAGCCTTGAGCCCCTCCCTCGAAGACGTGAAGCTCAACGAAGGCAGGGCCTCGCCACTTGGGGCGTGTAGCCGCGCCGCCGAGAGTGGGCCAGCCGCAAGGCGCGCGAACCCCGCCGCGCCGGAGTGTAGCCGGAGGCTACATGAGGACGCGAGCGGGGCGAG
>Ga0075520_1001118_pt1 | contig 12638 bp, 10 predicted proteins | sample NGEPerB_FD_75100 | JGI IMG/M metagenome (GOLD analysis project Ga0075520, IMG submission 75100) | Arctic peat soil microbial communities from the Barrow Environmental Observatory site, Barrow, Alaska, USA - NGEE PermafrostAB12-B | ecosystem: Environmental > Terrestrial > Soil > Wetlands > Peat ... | reverse complement strand
TACATGAGGTGCGCGAACCCGCACTGCGGCTGGTCGAATCTTTACGGCCATCAGACCTACGGTAAGAGGCGAGCGGATCTGAGGGGCTCGCCACACGAGCCGAGATGGGCCTACTACCTGCATTTGAAACGCTCGCGGGTAGAAAGCCAGTGTCTGAACTCGATCCCGGCACAGGACATCGAGACCGAAATCTTCTCCCGCCTCGGGCAGTTGCTAGCCAGCTCAGACGAGCTGGGGGCGGCGATCCGTTCGGCGCTCATCACCGACCCGGATCGCGTTCAAACCCTGCGGCAGGAACAAGCCGAACTGAACCGGCAGGCGAAGAGCGAGCGGCGACTGCTCGGCAATGCCATGGAAGTGCTGATGGAGCAGAGGGGCACGGCGGCGGCTGGCTTCGCGGAAGCCAAGGTACGAACTCAGAACCATCTCATAGGGCAGATCGAGGATCGGCTGAAGGAGGTGGGGGGTCTGCTGAGGGTCGTCGAGGTGCCCAAGGACTTTCCCGAGCGCTTCACTACGACGCTACAGCGTCTGACCGGGCTTCATGGGCATGTGCCAAACCACTGGCCGCTGCAAGCCAAACAGGCCCTCCTTCGCATCTTCTTCGGCGGCAGCAAGAGCACTCGGTTCGACCGCGGTGGAAAAGGGGTTCGAACCGACATGCGTGGCATCTTCGTTCGCAAGGCCATCGACGGCGACGGCGAACCCTACTGGACCTACGAAGTGCGAGGCATCATCGGCGACCTTTCGGGGGCGCTTACAAGCGTCGTAGCCCTCTGTGATGACCACTCGGGTGAATCGCTCAAACGCCAGTTCAGCCGCGACGAGTTGCGAGAGCTCGCCGAGCTCACGCCGCAGTTTGAGGGGCTGAAGGGCTTTGGGTCGTTTTCGATAGCGTCTAGACGCTGGTCTGCGTCAAGGTGCCGCGAAACATTTCCTCTAGCGCGATGAGCCTGCTCTGCGCATCGAGAAAGAGCACCGCGAAGACCTCGTGCGGGCGCCCGCCGAGCTGCAGCGACAGATAGTCCTTGACCTTGCCCGGCGTGTCGAACACCGGTTTCGCACTGAGCTCGCTGGCGACCGAGCGACGCGCCAGCTCGAGAACCGCCGCGACCTCGGCGCGCTTGGCCGTGCCGCCGAGGCCCTTCACGCGCTTGAGCTCGTCGGTGCCGGCGTGCAGCAGCCCGGACAGGCCGCCGAACGCATCGAGCAGGTTCTGGGCGAGCTGCAGCACGCTGGTGCCGGGCAGCCCGGTGCGCAGCAGCAGCGCGATCAGCTCGGCGTCGGCCAATGCCGCAGGGCCCAGCGCGAGAAGCTTCTCGCGCGGTCGCGCCTGAGCGGGAATGTCCTTCAGCATCGGGGTTCTCTGCCTCGGCGCGCAGCAAGCGGAGCGCGGCTCGTAAAATCGCCCCAGTCTATTCGCTGAAAGCGCATCCCTTGAACCGTGTCGAGCCCGGGTCGTTCCTGACCCTCCACTACCGCCTGTCGGGGCCCGACGGCGATGCGTTCATCGACACCTTCGGCCTGCAGCCGGCGACGCTCTCGCTCGGCCGCGGCGAGCTGGCGCCGGCCATGGAGGCACGCCTGGTCGGTCTCGAAGAAGGCGCCCGCGCCTCGTTCGATCTGGTTGCCGGCGAGGCCTTCGGCGAGCGCAATCCCGATCTCGTCCAGCGCGTCAAGCGCTCGCTGCTTGACGAGCACGGCGATGCCGACGCCGACTACCGGGTCGGCGATGTCGTCCGGTTCCCCACGCCCGACGGTCAGGGCAGCTTCGCCGGCACCGTGCGCGACGTCGTCGGCGATGCGTTCGTCTTCGACTTCAACCACCCGCTCGCCGGCCGCGCGGTGACCTTCGAAGTCGAACTGATCGGAGTCCTGTCGTCATGAGGCCCCCACGCTCACTTCGCTCGCTGCCCCCCGAGGGGGCGCGGCCGGGCTTGGGGCGGCCCGGCGCCCGGCCGACCGTATCGCGATGAGCATCGAAGAGGTTGTTCTCGCCGAGCCGCGCGGCTTTTGTGCCGGCGTCGATCGCGCCATCGAGATCGTCGAGCGCGCGCTCGCCAAGTTCGGCGCGCCCATCTATGTGCGCCACGAGATCGTCCACAACACGCATGTCGTCGATGACCTGAAGACGAAGGGCGCGATCTTCATCGAGGATCTCGACGAGGTGCCGCCCGGCGCGACGCTCGTCTTCAGCGCGCACGGCGTCTCGCAGGCGGTCCGCCAGGAAGCCGCGAAGCGGGGCTTCTCCGTGTTCGATGCGACCTGCCCGCTCGTCACCAAGGTGCACGTCGAGGTCGCCAAGCTGGCCCGCGAGGGCTACGAGTTCATCATGATCGGACACAAGGGCCACCCCGAGGTCGAAGGCACGATGGGCCAGCTCGAGCGCGGCATCTATCTCGTCGAGGACGTGGCCGATGTCGAGCTTGTCGAGATCGCGCCGGGCCAGCGGCTGGCCGTCGTGACGCAGACGACGCTGTCGGTCGACGACGCCGCGCAGATCCTTGCAGCCGTGAAGCGGCGCTTTCCCGACGTGCGTCAGCCCAAGCAGCAGGACATCTGCTACGCGACGCAGAACCGCCAGGACGCGGTGAAGGTCGTCGCCCCCGGCGTCGACGTGCTGATCGTCGTCGGCAGCCCGAGCAGCTCGAACAGCAACCGCCTGCGCGAGCTCGCCGAGCGCCTCGGCGCCGATGCGTACATGGTCGAAGACGCCGATGCGTTGCAGGCCGAGTGGTTCGAAGGCAAGCGCCGGGTCGGCCTGACGGCCGGCGCTTCGGCGCCGGAGCTGCTCGTGCAGCAGGTCGTCGAGCGCTTGCGCGCGTTCGGCGCGGTCTCGGTGCGCAGTATTCCGGGTGCGCGCGAGACGGTCCATTTTCCTCTGCCGCTGGGCCTTGGCGACAGGGCCATGGGAACGCTGCTGCGCTCCTGATCGCGGCGGGCGCTCAGCCCTTTTGTCGCGGGTGGAACGTGATCGGCACGGGCGAGCCGGGTGCCTTGGCCGTCTGCGCAGCAGGGGCCGCGCGATCGCAGCCGTCGCAGGCGCAGCCGGTGGGCGCGGTCGCGTACGGCGCGAGAACCCGGGACAGGAATGGCGGCAGCGGACCGGCCAGCATCCCGCGCACGAACCAGCGGCGAAGGGCCGACGGCGCCAGCATCCATGCTGCGTAGAGCGCGCAGCAGGCAACGAGGATCGAGGCGAGAAGGGTCTGTGCCATGACGGTCAGCCGCCGAGCCAGAGCGTGGCGCGGTAGGTGATGAACGATGCGACGTAGGCCATCGCGAACAGATAGGTCGCCATGATGATCGGATAGCGCCAGGAATTTGTCTCGCGCTTGACGACGGCCAGCGTCGACATGCATTGCGGCGCGAACACATACCAGGCCAGCAGCGAGAACGCGGTCGCCAGGGACCAGCCGCGGGCGATCACGGGCGAGAGCGCGCTGGCCACCGAATCGCCGGCAGCCGACATCGAGTAGACCGTTCCCAGCGCGCCGACCGCGACCTCGCGCGCCGCCAGGCCGGGCACCAGCGCGATCGAGATCTGCCAGTTGAAGCCGATCGGCGCGAAGACGTGCTGCAGCCATCCGCCGAGCGTGCCGGCGAGGCTGTACTGGATCGCGGGGCCGGTGGCGCCGGGCGGCGGCGCAGGGAAGCTCGACAGGAACCAGAGCACGACGACGAGCGCGAAGATGATGCCGCCGACCCGGTTGATGAAGATCGTCGTCCGTTCCCAGAGGCCGAGCGCGAGGTTGCGCAGGCCCGGCATGCGGTACGGCGGCAGCTCGAGCATGAGCGGCTGGTAGCGCCGTTTGGTCCAGAAGCGCTTCAGAAGCCAGGCCACGCCCATCGCCGAGACGACGCCGGCGACGTAGAGCACGAAGAGGGTCAGGCCGCGCAGGTTGAACGGGCCGACGCTTCGCTCCGGCACGAAGGCGCCGATGATCAGCGCGTAGACCGGCAGCCGCGCCGAGCAGGTCATGAGCGGCGCGATCATGATCGTCGCCAGGCGGTCTTTCCAGTTGGCGATCGTGCGCGTCGCCATGATCCCGGGGATGGCGCAGGCAAAGCTCGACAGCAATGGGATGAAGGCGCGGCCCGACAGGCCGACCTTGCCCATCAGGTTGTCGAGCAGGAAGGCGGCGCGCGGCAGGTAGCCCGAGTCTTCGAGCACGAGGATGAAGAAGAAGAGGATCAGGATCTGCGGCAGGAAGACGATGACGCTACCGGCGCCGGCGATGACGCCGTCGACGAGCAGGCTGCGCAGCGGGCCTTCGGACATGTGCGCCGTCGTCCAATTGCCGAGGCCGGCCATGGTCGCCTTGATCGCGTCCATCGGCACGTTGGCCCAGGAGAAGACGGCCTGGAACATCAGGAAGAGCACGACGCCGAGCAGCACCAGGCCCCAGACCGGATGCATGACGATGGCGTCGATGCGGGGCCGGAAGCGCTTGACCGCGGCGGCGCCTGGCGCGGCGATCGCCAGGATGCGCCGCACCTCGTTCTGCAGGTCGGCCGACGAGCGCGCCTCCCTCGGTGGCTCGGAGGCCGGGCCGCCGCTCGGCAGTGCCTTGCCGAGTTGCTCGGCGAGCAGCGTCAACAGTGCGGCGTGGCCATCCGATTTCACCGCGACCGTTTCGACGACGGGGCAGCCGAGCTCGGCCGATAGCTTGGCGACGTCGATGTGCAGCCCTGCGGCACGGGCGACGTCGGCCATGTTCAGCGCGACCATGAGCGGCCGGCCGAGCTGCGCGAGCTCGAGGACGAGACGCAGGTTCATACGCAGGTTGGTCGCGTCGACGACGGCGACGATCGCGTCCGGCGCGGCCTCGCCGTGGCGCCGGCCTTCGATGACCTCGAGCGTGATCTGCTCGTCGGGCGTGGCCGGAGCGAGGCTGTAGGCGCCGGGGAGATCGATGACCGAGACCGTTCGGCCGTTGGCCAGCCGCGTCGTGCCGATCTTGCGCTCGACCGTCACGCCGGCGTAGTTGGCGACCTTCTGCCTGGCGCCGGTCAGCAGGTTGAACAGCGCCGTCTTGCCGCAGTTCGGATTGCCGACCAGCGCAACGCTCCAGAGCGGCGCATGGTTCGCGGCATTGAGAGAGTAGACCATGTCCGGATCAGCGCTTCAGACCAGCGCCGCTCGGGTCGGCTCGACTTCGATGCACTGGGCTTCGAGCAGGCGCAGGGCGAACATCGTCTCGCCGATCAGCACCGCGATCGGCTCCCTGCCGCCCGGGCCGCGCCGCAGCAGCTGCACCGGCTCGCCGGGCAGAAAGCCGAGCTCGCCGAGGCGGCGCAGGGCGACCGCATCGATCTCGGGCGACGCGGCGACGACGCGCGCGACCGTGCCCCGCATGCCGTCGGCAAGCGTGTTCAGGGGGCAGAGTGGCGGCGTTGCGCTCATGGCGGGGGCGATGGACCTTGCGGGTTGCAAATGGGAACCATTATCAATCATATCCGCGCCCTGCGGAGAACATGGTTCTCGACCCGCTTCACGCCGGGCGTGGCGGCGGAGATTGCCCAGCTCCGTCCCTACAATCCGGGCCTTTCCTGTTCCGAGCCGCGCCATCGCGGCGCAGCCTTCCATGCTCGACATCACGCTCCTGCGCAAGGATCTGGCGAGCGTCGTTGCGCGTCTCGAGACGCGCAAGTCGCCGCAGACCTTTCTCGACGTCGCGCGTTTCACCGCGCTCGAAGGCGAGCGCAAGTCCCTGCAGACGCGCACCGAGGAGCTGCAGGCGCGCCGCAATGCGCTCTCGCGCGACATCGGCAAGCTGAAGGGGCAGGGCGGCGACGCGTCGGCGGCGATGAGCGAGGCCGCCGGCATCGCCGATGAGCTCGCGCAATGCGCGGCGCGACTCGAGCAGGTGCAGGCCGAGCTCAACGAGCAACTCATGGCGCTGCCGAACCTGCCCGATGCGAGCGTGCCGGTGGGGCCCGACGAGCACGCGAATGTCGAGGTGCGCCGCTGGGGAACGCCGCGCGAGTTCGGATTCGCGCCGAAGGACCACGTCGATCTCGGCGTGCCGCTCGGCATGGATTTCGACACCGGCATCAAGCTCTCGGGCTCGCGCTTCACGTTCCTGCGCGGGCCGATGGCGCGCCTGCATCGCGCGCTCGCGCAGTTCATGCTCGACACGCAGACGACCGAGCACGGCTACACCGAGTGCTGGACGCCCTACATCGTCGACCGCGAGGTGCTCGAAGGCACCGGCCAGCTGCCGAAATTCAAGGACGACATGTTCTGGGTCTCGCGCGGCGGCGACGCGGCCGCGCCCGAGCAATACCTGATCTCGACCTCGGAGATCTCGCTCACCAATTCGGTTCGCCAGCAGGTGCTCGCCGCCGACGCGCTGCCGATCAAGCTGACCGCGCACACGCCGTGCTTTCGCTCCGAGGCCGGCAGCGCCGGTCGCGACACGCGCGGCTTCATCCGCCAGCACCAGTTCGACAAGGTCGAGATGGTGCAGATCGTCCATCCCGAGACCAGCGCCGCGGCGCTCGAGGACATGGTCGGCCACGCCGAGAGGGTCTTGCAGAAGCTCGAGCTGCCGTATCGCGTCGTGCTGCTCTCGACCGGAGACATGGGGTTCGGCGCGACCAAGACCTACGACCTCGAGGTCTGGGTGCCGGCGCAGAACATGTTCCGCGAGATCAGCTCGGTGTCGAACTGCGAAGCCTTCCAGGCGCGGCGCATGCAGACGCGTTTCAAGTCGGCGCAAGGCAAGAACGAGCTCGTGCACACGCTCAACGGCTCGGGCCTGGCGGTGGGTCGCGCGCTCGTCGCCTTGCTCGAGAACTTCCAGAACGCCGACGGAAGCATCGCCATTCCGGTCGCCTTGCGCCCCTATCTCGGCGGTCTGGCGGAACTGCGCGCGTGACGACGGAGCACGCGCAAGCGCTGCTTGCCGCCTACGACGCAGCGCGCCTGCTGCCGCTCATCACCGCCGGCGAGCCGGGCTTCGTGCTCGGCGATGCGTTCGGCGTCGCCGACCGGATCCGGTCGCTGCGCCTTGCGCGCGGCGAGAGGACGCTCGGCTACAAGATCGGCTTCACCAACCGCAGCATCTGGGACCGCTACGGCGTGCACGCGCCGATCTGGGGCCCGATCTGGAACACGACAGTCGAATTCGTCGAGGCGGGCGAGGCGAGCGTTTCGCTGGCGCCGTTCGTGCAGCCGCGGCTCGAGCCGGAAATCATGCTCGGCTTCGCGCGCGAGCCGCGCGCGGGCATGAGCGAAGCGGAGTTGGCGGGAACGATCGACTGGGTGGCGCATGGCTTCGAGATCGTGCACACGCATTTCGCCGACTGGCGCTTTCTCGCCGCCGACTGCTTCGCCGATTTCGCGCTGCATGGCCGGCTTTTCGTCGGCAAGAAGGTACCGATCGGCGAGTTCACCGACGCGCCGCGCGAGCTCGCCGGGCTGCATGTCGCGCTGCACCGCGACGACCGGCTCATCGACGAAGGCGACGCCACCGTCGTCCTCGACGGCCCGCTCAGCGCCTTGCGCACCTGGGTCGACGCGATGGCGGCACAGCCGCAACGCTGGCCGATCCGCGCCGGCGACATCGTCACCACCGGCACCATCACCGACGCCGCGCCGATGCTGCCCGGCCAGCGCTTCCACACGCATCTGAGCGATGCGCGGCTGCCCGGCATGACGCTGCGCACCGAAGCCTGAGGGCGGGGATCACTCGACTAGAATCGCCGGCTCGGCACAGACCCGCCGACGCACCCGACCGGAGAGGTGGCAGAGTGGTCGAATGCGCCAGACTCGAAATCTGGTTTACGGTTTCACCGTAACGTGGGTTCGAATCCCACCCTCTCCACCAGCTAGTCTCAGTCCTCGCTGCCACCGAGTTGAAGTTTCCGCAGAGGGCCGCGTGGCGCGGGCTTCACGCCGATACGGTCTTTCTCAGTCGCGCTATCCATCGCGTAAACGGCGCAGTTTCTACGGCGTTCACCAAAGCATTCTCTGTAGGCGAGATCGTCGGTACGAGTCTTGGGCACGACTGCTGACTTTCAGGAACGACGAAGGGCGCAGACGCGCCCTCGCGTTCGACATCTTGAGCCGGACCGCTATCCGCTAAACCCCAACAAGGTTCGTTGTTCCGCCCAGTCAAGCTTGCGCTCAGGTGAGGACACTGGCCGGATCGTGATCGACAATGTTCTTCACTCTATTCCATCCGCCCAGAATCCGGGAACTCAAAGAACCATCGGGGTTCTGCATCCAGTACTCAATGACCAGGCCGCCGTATTGGAACGTGATGATCTCTTTTGGAGTTTCGGCGTCGTAGACCCAGGCGATGGACTTGACGCCAACCAGCTTGAACGTGAATCTCTCGAACGCCAGCGCCGCCGCGCTTCCTCCTAATGACTTCGTGAGTACGAGCACAACCGACTCGAATGCCGTTCCGGAACAAGCCATCTGGAAAAGCACCGGAGACGCCCTATTGCTGAACGGGTTGAAGGTGACCTTGCCTGCGCCGGCACTCGCCGATTGCGAGCCGACGTTCAGCAACTGAGCAACGTCGAACGAGTAGCCCTCGATCTCGAAAATGTTGTCGTTGGGCGGGAAGGTGATCTCCGGCGGCTTGGGCTGCTTCGGGACGCCGACCTGGGACTCGCTATCCAGCAAGGTCCCGTCGTACTTCAGGAACCATAGGTATGCCCCGATTGCCATGATGTTGTCCCTCCTCGCGCAGCAACGGGCTAAGTGTAGGCTGGACACTGCGTTATTCGGATCGACATATGTCAAGGTCAGACCCCGCAGGAGTCGACGTCGTTCGCCGTTGCGCTAACGGTCAACATCAGCATGCAGAAATCGTCTTTGCCAGGCGCGTCAAAAGTTCAAATTGTCAAAGGAGATTCGACGGTCTCCAAGGTGACGCTCTCGGATGACCAGCTACTGAAGGAGTTCCCCTGGGACTATGCGGCGCTGATCCTGAAGATCAAGGCTAGGCATTCAGACCTCAAACAAGACCTCGCCTTTCACGCGTTCTGGCAATCAGGAGCTAGGCGAAGGACTGCGTCGCGCGATTCTTCGTCAGCTCGGTGTGAAGCCGAAGGACAAATGACATGTTGAGCTACCCTGCTCGTATCGCCCGTGACGGCGACGGATTCATGGTGTCGTTTCCCGACATCCCGGAAGCGTTGACCGGTGCGGCGACCCGCGAAGAGGCCTTCGCCCTCGCGGTCGATGCGTTGACCACGGCGATGGACTTCTACTTTGAGGATCGAAGGCAGGTTCCCGCGCCGTCGGCACCCAAGCGCGGCCAGTTCATGATCGACCTGCCTCCTAGCGTCGGCGCCAAGGTGCTGCTCCTCAATGAGATGCTGCGCCAGCAGGTCAAGCCCGCCGAACTGGCACGACGCATGAATGTGCGCCCGCAAGAAGTCAATCGCCTCACCGATCTGCATCATCCGACCAAGATCGACACGATCTCGTTGGCCCTGCGCGCCATCGGGAGAAGGCTTGAGTTGAGCCTTGCCTGACGAAAGCCGTCCGGGGACGTGGAGCGACAATCGCCATATTGCGCATTCAACGAAGGTCGCCGGAACCGGATTTAATTCAGGCAAGAACTACTGGCGACGAAGGGTCCCAGCGGGATTTGGTCTTCTCGCTGGACTTTTTCGACTCGGCCACCCATGATTGGGCGCCTGCGACTCCAGCCGTTGGTTAGCGAAGCGCATTCCGATTTGCGGTGTCCTGACCGGAAGTTTCCTGTCTTCAACTTGCGAAAAAGGGGGCCATCGCCACATCCTTAAAAGAAATGGCGCACCCTCTCGATCTGGCTTGAGTTTTTCGTCGGCCGATGATCTAGTTTCGTTCCGGCGCCTCCAGGCGGTGGCGCGTCGCCCGCGACAGGGCAGAGGGAGACGAGTTGGACGAACTGACTCTGCCACCGTGGACGCTGAACGCGCGTTTGACGGAAAGCGGGCTCGAGTTCTGCTTAAGCGATGGACGTCGGCTCGCGTGTCGGAACAGATCCGAGCCGGTGTCACGGGCCCATTCGGGTGCATCGTTGTCGGCGGAGCGATTGCTGGGCAGTGAGTTGACGGCGAAACTCGCCGCGAGTGGCCCGCGCGTGCTCCATCTTCAATACGACGGAGACCTCGACTACATCGATTGGGAGTCGATTGCGCTGGGATCGGTGCGCATGGCCGAGCGATTCACCTTAGCACGCCAGCCTCTCAGCAACCGTGAGGCACCGACCGCTGACCTCCAACTCACCGAGACGCTAGAAGTCACGATTGTTCACGGCGGGCGGAGCCGCGTCCGTCCGCGCGCTCGTGCTGTCGGCATCGTCAGCCTCGAATCGGAATTGCTGCTCGACGCAGTCACGCGCGCGCAGGTCGTCGTGCTCGACGGAATCGCGCTGTCCGAATTTCTCAACGAGCTCACCCCCCCGATCGGAGCGCGGCTGTTCGTCTGCACTCGTCCGGAGTCGATGCACAGCATTGGGACCTTGCTCGACGTCGGTGCGACGGCTTTGTGCTTTGGTGATGAGTGCGACATCGGCGGCGGCGACGTCTTCGAGGACTTACTCAGCCATTTGACCAATGGCGTCAGCGTTGGCGACGCCATTCGTTGGCTGCACCGGCGGCACACGAGCGTCAAATTGGCGGCGCGGCTCTATGGCGAGCCGGGAATGCGTTTCACACGGCTACCGACATCTGCATCTCGGCGGCAGGTTACCAGCCTCTCGTTCGACCTCGTGGGTTCGACCGATTTGCTTCGCCGGCTCGGGGATGAAGCCTATGCCGAGATGCTCGACAGCCTTCACGCCCGTTGCACGGATGTCGTTCGCCGCCATGGCGGTCGGCCTGACGATCCGCAAGGCGACGACGGAATCATGTGCTACTTCGGATTCCCGTTGGCGTTCGAAGATGCTCCAGCCCAGGCCGTCGAATCGGGTCTCAACATCGCGCAAACGGTCGCCGAGATGTCTATATCGGTGCGGGTCGGAATAGCAACAGGCGAGGTCGCGATAAAAGCGGGCCAGCCGGTCGGCTTGTCGATTCACCTTGCCGCGCGGCTTCAAAAGGCGGCTGCGCCGGGCACCGTGCTGGTCGCTGAATCGACTCGCTCTCTCGTCGCTCACGTGTTCGAGTTCGAGCCTCCTGCGGAGCAACCTTATCTGAAAGATATTGTGGGCGCCGGCCCCTGTCATGTCGCGACTTCTTCGCGCGCCGGTGAGCATTCGCACCGGCTCGATATGAGCCCGTTTCTCACGCCGTTCGTCGGTCGCTTCGTCGAGCTCGAACGGCTTGAACGCAGCTGGGAGGCTGCCTGCGATCGCGGGCCAACGTTGGCCGTCGTGCGGGCTGACCCGGGAATGGGCAAATCGCGCCTTGTTCGTGAGTTCGGCCATCGCCTCGCCCGCGATCGTGTGCGAGTGATCGAATGCCGCTGTCGCGCCGACGCCGCCGCGACTCCATTTCTTACGTTATCGGAGGCGTTGCGACGTTGGCTGGCCACTGAATCGCCTGACAGGCCGGGCGACGCCAGCGCCCAGCTCGCTGCGGTCTTCCACGCGGACGCGCGAAGGAACGAATCAATCGCTCTGCTGTCCAGCCTCCTGGGCCTTGCAACGGAGCCGCCGTGTGCCGACCCCACGCGCCAGAAGCAGCGATTGCTTGGAACGCTGCTCGAATGGTTTGCATCGATGGCCCGAGACAGGCCGTGCTGCCTCGTCATCGAAGACTGGCACTGGGCTGATCCTTCGTTGCGCGATCTGGTTCAGCAGCTGCTCGATCGACGCGGGACCTCACGCCTGCTCATCGTCGTGACGACGAGGGAAGCGGATTCACAGCTCGCACTCGGGAAGGCTCCGCCCGAGGATATCTACCTCGCGGGCCTGTCGTCCGCCTCCGCGTGCGAGCTCGTCGCGCTTGCCTGTGCCGACGTTTCCCTGCCCCCTGGCCTGGTGCGTATGTTGGCCGCTCGCGGCGATGGCGTTCCGCTGTTTCTGGAGGAAGCGGCGCGAATGGCGGTGGAAATCGGCGCTCATCGGCCGGGTGCCGATATCCGCGCGCTCGACATGGTGCCGTCTTCGCTGAGCGACTTGCTGATGGCACGTTTGGACGGTCTCGGGGAGGCCAAGCGCGTAGCCCAGACAGCCGCCGTGCTCGGGCGCGAATTTCCGCTCACGCTGTTGTCCTCTTTGTTCGAGGCGAGCGGAGCGATGTTCGATTCGGCTGCCTTGGCCGAATGCATGGACACGCTGGTGAACTCGGGCCTGCTTTGCACCTCGGGAAGCGAAGGGTATGCCTTCAAGCACGCTCTGGTGCGCGACGCTGCCTATGCCTCGCTCTGGTCGCGTGATCGGGTCGCTCTGCATGCTCTCGTGGTGCCATTGTTGAAACAACATTGGCCCGAGTTGGTGGCGCGTCAGCCGGAGCTGCTGGCAATGCATCAGACCGAAGCCGGGCTCTATCAAGACGCGCTGGTGCAATGGGAAGTGGCGGCCCGGCATGCCACGACGCGATCGGCCGAGCTCGAGGCCATCAGTCACCTGCAGCGTGCCATTGCGGTGCTCGGCCGCACGGACGCCGGCCTGCAGCGAGATCGCACGGCCTTGCGCCTTCAACTCCTCTTGGCCGCCCGCCTGATCGCCACGGAGGGCTATGGG
>Ga0075520_1001116_pt1 | contig 12644 bp, 10 predicted proteins | sample NGEPerB_FD_75100 | JGI IMG/M metagenome (GOLD analysis project Ga0075520, IMG submission 75100) | Arctic peat soil microbial communities from the Barrow Environmental Observatory site, Barrow, Alaska, USA - NGEE PermafrostAB12-B | ecosystem: Environmental > Terrestrial > Soil > Wetlands > Peat ... | reverse complement strand
TCTTCGAGCAGCCGCCCGTTGAAGTCCGCCGGAATCGCGTCCATGAGATGCCCGTCCAGAGCCCACGGCGCCGACTCGCGCTCATAGCCGCCCATCACCAGCCCCCCGCCCTCCTCGCGGAAGTAGATCAGCAGGTCCGGGTCGCGCAGCGTCGGCAGGTGGACCTCGCCGTCGCCCACGCCGCGCTCGCGGAACGGCTGCGTGACGAGGTACTCGTGCGCGAACGGCACGATCGGCACGCGCACCCCGGCCAGGCGTCCGATCTCCGCGGCGAACATCCCGCCCGCGTTGACCACCACCTCGGCCTCGATCGAGCCCCACTCCGTCTGCACGCCCCGTACCCGTGGGTGGGTGGGGATCCGATCGTCGATGTCGATGCCCGTGACGCGTGTGTGCGTGAACACGCGGCAGCCGCCCTCGCGCGCCCCGTCCACCAGCGCGGTCGTCAGAAGCGACGGGTCCAGGTAGCCGTCGCTCGGCAGGTAGGACGCGCAGCGCACCCCGTCGGTGCTCATCAGCGGAAACAGCTCGCGGGCCTGCTCTGCCGAGATCAGCTCCAGCGGCAGCCCGAACGTCTTCGCCCACGCAACCTGGCGCAGGACCTCCTGCTCGCGCTCGGGCGTGCACGCCAGGCGGATGCCGCCGCACTGCACCCAACCGCAGTCCAGCGTCCTGTAGAGCTCCACCGAGTCCATCATCATCCGCGTCAGCGACACGCTGGAGCGCAGCTGTCCCACCAGCCCCGCCGAGTGGAAGGTCGAGCCGCTGGTCAACTCGTTACGGTCCAGCAGCACCACGTCGCGCTCGCCGAGCTCGGCCAGGTGGTGGGCGATCGAGGCGCCTCCCACGCCGCCGCCGATGATGACCACACGCGCGCGGTCGGGGAGCTCGCGGGCTCTGGCCACGGCGCCGACCCTCACGCGCCCGCGGCGGCGAGGCACTCCTCGAAGTCGGGCCGCTCCACCGCGTCCTGCAGGCGCTTGAAGTGCTCGCGCGCGTAGCCCTCGAAGTCGAAGTCCAGCTCGGAGACAGCCCCCTGGACCACGCCCCACGCCGCCTCGCGGGCGTCGGAGAGAACGCGCGTCAGCTGCAGCTCCGCACGCTGGCGGTCCGTCGGCGTGCCTCCGTGGTAGGCGCCCAGCAGGCGCTCGTCGTCGGCGTCGTCGAAGCCGTTGTTGATCGACAGGTTGCCCAGGTCGAAGCGGGGATCGCCCATCCCCGCATACTCCCAGTCCACGATCATCATGCGGTCATCCTCGCGAGCTCGGATGATGTTCCCAGCGAGCAGGTCGTTGTGGCACGGGCGCGGGTCCTTCAGCGCGAGGATCGCGTCGATGCGTGCCGCGCACTGGACGGCCTCGGCGTAGCTCGCGGGCAGCTCGCCGCCACGGGCGCGCACGGTCGCCGCATAGTCCGCGAGCAGATCCGGCACCCGGAAGCGCCGCGGCAGGCGCACGGGCGAATCGTGGAAGCGGCGCAGCGCCAGCGCGATCTCCCGGGCTCCGTCCGCGACCTCATCGGCGCCGACCGCGGTGCAGGCGATGAAGCGCGTCAGGAGGCAGTCGCCAAAGCCGCCCGCCACCGCCGGCGCGATACCCAGGCTCGCCGCCGCATCGTTGGCCAGCCGCTCCGTCTCGCGGTCTATGCCCAGCAGGTCCGTGTCCCTCCCGGGCCTGCGCAGGACGAACTCGCTGCCGCCGAGCGTGACGCGATAGTTGCGGTTGGTGATGCCACCATCGAGAGGGACCGGCTCGCCGCTGAGGGGACCCAGCGATGATTCGAGGCCCTCAAGGATGTCGTTCAGCTCGCCCACCGCTCCCAGCCTCGTTGCGCGATAAGGCATGCAGCCTATACCTTCAACCCGATGAGCCGAGCCGATCGCATGCATGGTCGAGCGGGGCGGTGAACCCGTGAGCGAGCCGCCGCCGGACCCACGCTCTGCCGCCGAGCTGATGGCCGGCGTGGACCTGCAGACGGCCCGGCGCGCGATCGCCGGCGCTGCGCTGCGGACCCCCACGATCGCCTGCGACGAGTTGGCCGAGCACGCCGGGGGAGCGGTGGCGCTGAAGGCCGAGTGCCTGCAGCGGACGGGATCGTTCAAGCTGCGCGGCGCGCTGAGCAAGGTCGCGGCCCTCGGCGAGCGCGCGGGCGCGGGGCTCGTCACCGCCAGCGCCGGCAACCATGCCCGCGCGGTCGCCCAGGCCGCGCGCGTGAGGGGCGTCGGCTGTGAGGTCTTCATGCCGCGCGATGCTGCGGTCTCCAAGGTCGCGGCCGTCGAGCAGCTCGGTGCGCACGTCCATCTGGACGGCGGCTCGGTCGACGACGCCCTCGAGCTGGCCATCGCGCGCGCCGAGCAGGGCGGCCCGGCATTCGTCCACCCCTTCGACGACCTCGACGTGATCGCCGGCCAGGGCACGCTCGGGCTCGAGCTGCTCGAGGACGTCCCCGACCTGGCCCGCGTGGTCGTCCCGGTCGGCGGCGGCGGGCTCGCCAGCGGGGTGGGGATCGCGCTGCGTCGTGCGCGCCCGGAGGTCGAGCTGGTGGGCGTCCAGGCGCGGGCGTGCGCGCCCGTCGCGCGAGCGCTGACGCTGCCGGGCGCAGCGCAGGCCGGCGAGCCGGCGAGCGCGTTCACGATCGCCGACGGAATCGCGCTCAAGCGTCCCGGTAGGCTCACCCTGCCGCTCCTGCGGGAGCTCCTGGACGGGATCGAGACGGTCACAGAGGATGAGATCGCCGATGCCATGGTGTTCCTCGCGGATCGCGTCAAGCTCGTGGGCGAGGGCGCGGGCGCCGTGGCCGTGGCGGTCCTGTTGAGCGGGCGCCTGGCCCCCCTCGCCGGCACGACGGTGGCGATCGTCTCGGGCGGCAACGTCGACAGCGGCTTGCTGGCCGGACTGCTGCGCCGCAGCGAAACCGAGGCGGGACGCCGTGTGCGCATCTTCACCCGCGTCGCCGACCGACCGGGTGCCCTCGCCGAGCTGCTCGATCTAGTCGGCCGCGCGCGCGCCAACCTGGTGAGCCTGGAGCACGTGCGCGAGGCGGTGCCGTTGCAGGTCGGCGAGACCGGCGTCGAGCTGACGCTCGAGACGCGCGGCCCGGGGCACACCGAGGATCTCGTGAGCGCGCTGCAGGGCGCGGGCTACGAGGTGATCGTGGAGTAGCGGGCCGGCTTCACAGCGCGCTGAGCACCTGCGCCGGCCGGGGCACGGCCCGAGGGGTGATCTGCCAGAGTGCCGGCCATGCCCCGCTACGAGCTCGACGGCAAGGTGGCGCTGGTGACCGGCGGCGCTCGCGGCATCGGCTTCGCCACGGCCCGTGCGCTGCTGGCGCGCGGCGCCTCGGTGCTGATCGTCGACCTGGATGCGGACGCGGCGGCGCAGGCCGCCGCGCAGCTGCATGACTCGCGGGCGGTCGGGATCGCCGGGGACGTCACCGATCGAAGCGCCATGCAGCGCGCGGTGGCGGCGGCCGTCGGGCGCTTCGGTGGTGGCCTCGATGTGGTCGTCGCCAACGCCGGCATCGCCTCGCGGGTGGCGACCTTCCGCGCCACCCCTCCGGAGACCTTCGAGCGCGTGCTCGACGTCAACCTGCTGGGCGTGTGCCGGACCGTCGACGCGGCGCTACCGGAGATCGTCGCCCGCGGGGGCCACGTAGTGGTGGTCTCCTCCATCTATGCCTTCACCAACGGCATCGGCACGGTCGCCTATGCGATCAGCAAGGCCGGCGTCGAGCAGTTCGGCCGGGCGCTCAGGGCCGAGCTCGTCCAGCACGGAGCCAGCGCCAGCGTCGCCTACTTCGGCTTCATCGACACCGAGATGCTCCACCGCGCGATCGACGCCGATCCGCTGGCGGTTGAGATGCTCGACGCCTTCCCCAAGCCGCTGCGCAAGCGCATCGGCCCGGCGGCCGCGGGAGAGGCGATCGTCGAGGGCATCGAACGTCGCCGGCCGCGCATAATCCGCCCGCGCCGCTGGGTGGCCATGTCGGTCCTGCGCGGCATCCTCAACCCGTTGAGCGACGCCCAGATCGAGCGTCACGAGAAGACCCAGGCGAGCCTGCGCAAGCTCGACGCACGCGCGGGCGAGGATCAGCCGACCACGGCCTGAGCGCCCCGCTCAGGGCATCCGGGCCCGCCCTCGCCCGCCCCGCCGCATAGCATCGCCCGGATGCAGATCAGGCCCTTTGCGATCGAGCGCTTCTACGAGCGCTGGGAGTTCCGCGCAGAGCTGATGCTGTCCAGCAGCGATTGCGAGTCGATGGCGGTGGCCGACCTGCTGGCGCTCGAGCCCGACGCGAACGAGCGCCTGCTGGCGCTCCACCTCGGCTACACCGAGGTGCCCGGCTCGCCCGAGCTGCTGGCCGCCGTCGCCGGCTGCTACGAGCACGTCGAGCCAGCGGACGTCCTCACCCTGGCGGCCGCCGAGGAGGGCATCTTCACCGCCTACCACGCGCTGCTCGGCCCGGATGACCACGCGATCGTCGAGGCGCCCTGCTACGGATCGGCGATCGAGGTCGCCCGCAGCACGGGGGCCGCGGTCAGCCTGTGGCAGCGACGCTACGAGGATGGCTGGGCCCACGACCTCGACGCCCTCGAACGGCTGCTGGCGCCCGAGACGAGACTCATCTACCTCAACAGCCCGCACAACCCGACCGGGACGCAGATGTCCCGGGCCACGCTGGAGAGGGTGGTCGAGCTCGCCCGCGAGCGCTCGATAGTGATCCTCAGCGATGAGGTCTACCGCGGCCTGGAGCACGACCAGGCCGCCCGGCTCCCGGCCGCCTGCGACATCTATGAGCAGGCGATCTCGCTCGGCACGGTCTCCAAGGCCCATGGGCTTCCGGGTCTGCGGATCGGCTGGCTGGCGACCCGCGACCCGGCGCTGATCGAGCGCATCCGGGCCCTCAAGCTGTACACCACGATCTGCTCGAGCGCGCCCAGCGAGCTGCTCGTCGCGCTGGCCCTGCGCCACGGCGATCGGCTGATCGAGCGCAGCCGACAGCTCGTGCTCGGCAACCTGCCGCTGCTCGAGGCTTTCATGGCCCGCCGCCGGGAGCTCTTCGAGTGGGTGCGCCCGACCGCCGGGCCGATCGCCTTTCCGCGCGTCAGGGCCGACTTCGACGTCCAGGCCTGGTGCGAGCAGACGGCCGACCGGGCGAGCGTCCTGCTCCTGCCGGGCACCGTCTACGAGCAGCCGCGGCACGTCCGCTTCGGCTTCGGGCGCGCGAACCTGCCGCAGGCGCTGGAGCGCCTCGACGGCTATCTCGGCTGACCGCGACCCCCGGACGTTCAGAGGACCTTCGAGAGGAACGCCCGCGTGCGCTCGTGGCGCGGGCGCTCCAGCACCTCGGACGGCCTGCCCGACTCGACCACGACGCCCCCGTCCATGAACACCACCGTGTCGGCCACCTCGCGGGCGAAGCCCATCTCGTGCGTGACCACGATCATGGTCATGCCGTCGCGAGCGAGCTGCCGCATCGCCTGCAGGACTTCGCCGACGAGCTCGGGGTCGAGCGCCGAGGTCGGCTCGTCGAACAGCATCAGCTTGGGCTCCATCGCCAGCGCCCGGGCGATGGCCACGCGCTGCTGCTGCCCGCCCGAGAGCTGCGCCGGATAGGAGTCGAGCTTGTCCGCGAGGCCGACGCGGTCGAGCAGCTCGCGGGCGCGCGAGCCCGCCTGCTCGCGCGGCATGCCCTTGACGCGGATCGGCGCACAGGTCACGTTCTCGAGCGCGGTCATGTGCGGGAACAGGTTGAAGAGCTGAAAGACCATGCCGATCTCGGCGCGCTTGCGCGCGATCTCGGACTCGTGCAGCTCGTGCAGCTTGGCGCCCGCCTGGCGATAGCCCACCAGCTCCCCGTCTACGGACAGGCGCCCGGCGTTGATCTTCTCGAGGTGGTTGATGCACCGCAGGAAGGTCGACTTACCCGAGCCGGACGGGCCGAGCAGACACAGGACCTCGCCGCGCTCGACCTCGAGCGTGATTCCCTTGAGCACCTCTTGGCGACCGAAGCGCTTGTGCACGTCCTCGGCGCTGACCATCGGCACGCTCATGTCCACTCTCGGCGGCTCGAGAGGAGGCCGGCCCTCCATCGCTGCAGCGCCGTGGGTACGAGCTCTCGCGTCGCGCCCCGCCCGTAGTAGCGCTCGAGGTAGTACTGCCCCACGTAGAGCACGCTCGTGCACACGATGTACCAGATGCTCGCGACGATCAGGAGGGGGATCGGTTTGAAGTTCACCGAATAGATCAGCTGCACCGCGTAGGTGAGCTCGGTCACGGTGATCACGCTCGCCAGCGATGTCGTCTTCAGCATCGAGATCGTCTCGTTACCCGTCGGTGGGATGATCACCCGCATCGCCTGCGGCAGCACGACCCTGCGCATCGTCTGGATGCGCGTCATGCCGAGCGACTGAGCCGCGTCTGTCTGACCCTCATCGACAGAGATCATCCCGGCGCGAACGATCTCGGCCATGTAGGCGCCCTCGTTGAGCCCGAGCCCGAGCACAGCCGCCCTGAAGGCGGTGATCAACGTGTTGACGTCCGGGTGCACAAACGCCGGGCCAAACGGAATGCCGAGGGCGAGCTTCGGGTAGAGCGCCGCGATGCTGTACCAGAACAGCAACTGCACGAGCACAGGGGTGCCCCGGAAGAACCAGATGTAGAGCCAGCTCGCGCTGGAGACGAGCGGGTTGGGCGACAGCCGCATCAACGCGAGCATCACACCGAGCACGATCCCGATCGCCATCGCGATGACCGTCAGCTCGATCGTGACGAGGAGGCCTTCGAGGACGCGTGTGTCGAACAGGTAGTCGCCGACCACTTTCCATTGAAAGCCGGGGCTGGTCACGGCCGAGCGGATCAGCGCGGCCGCGACCACCACGACGATCGCCGCCACGACCCAGCGCCCGGGGCGCCGAACCGGGACGGCCGTGATGTCAGCGGGCCGCCCCGCCCCGTCGGTGACCTCGGCGGAGGGCACCTGCTACCTGTTCAGCTCTTCGCCCCGTTAATCTGAGGCGTGGTCAGCGCGCCGGATTGGACACCCCATTTGGTGAGGATCTCGCCGTACTTGCCGTTCGCGATGAGCGCCTTGAGCGCCGCCAGAATCGGCGTCGTCATGCCGCTGTTCTTCGGAATCGCCAGCCCGTACGGAGCGGCGCCGTAGGTTTCGCCGACGAGCTTGAACTGCCCGCCCGACTGCTTGACCTGGTAGGCGGCGACCGGCGAGTCGGCCATGCCGAGCTCGGCGCGGCCGCTGGAGATCGCCAGGTTGGCGCCGTTCTGGTCCGGATAGGTGAGCACCGTGACGGCCTTCTTGCCTTCTTTGGTGCACTTCTTGCTCTGTGCTTGGGATTCTTCCTGCTCGGTGGTTCCCTTCTCCACGGAGACGGTCTTGCCGCAGAGGTCCGCGGCCGTCTTCACGCCGGGGTTGGCGGAGCTCTTGGCGTAGAAGGAGATGCCCGCGGAGAAGTAGTCCACGAAGTCCACCGTCTTCTCACGTTCCTTGGTGTCCGTGAACGACGAGGCGCCGATGTCGTACTTGCCCGAGGCCAGGCCGGGGATGATCGTGTCGAAGGTCGCATTGACCAACTTGACCTTCACTCCCATCTCCGTGCCGAGTGCGCTCATCAGGTCAGCATCCATGCCGATCACCGTGTGCCCGTCGGAGGCCACGAACTCGTTGGGCGCGTAGGTGGCGTCGGCGGCAACGGTCAGCGTGCCCTTGGATTTGATCGCCGCGGGCACCTGCGCGGCGATCGACGCGACGGCTCCGCCGGAGCCCGACGTGGTGGCGGTGGACGCCGTGGTCGCCGTCGAGCTGCTGCTGCTGCTTCCGCAGCCGGCGAGCGCCATCAGGGCCAGCGCGGGAACGCCAATTCGGGCTAGAAGCTTGCTCACAGGGACCTCCGTGGATTTGCGGTTGGGGCTCCGCACGATCGAAGCTGCGCAGTATAAGGATGCGCCGCCCGCCCGGCGCCCTGCCGGCACCTGTGATACGCGGGTGTCTAGGACACTGAGGCGGTCTGTGAGCCGACCGGCGGGCGACGCCCCCGCGAACCGAGCAGGGCCTCGATGACCTTCGCGGTGTCGGGCTTGCCCAGCAGGAAGCCCTGGGCCATCTCGCAGCCCATCGCTTCGAGTGTCGCCAGCTGGTCGCGCTCCTCGATGCCCTCGGCGATCACCGACAGCGACAGCGCCTCGCCGACGCCCAGGATCGCCTGCAGCAGCTCGCGACTCTGGCCGCCGTCGTTCAACGCGGCGATGAAGCTCCTGTCGATCTTGAGGATGTCCGCGGGCATGCGCTGAAGCTGGGAGAGCGAGGCGTAGCCGGTGCCGAAGTCATCGATCGCGACACGCACGCCGAGCGCCTTGATCTCCTTGAGCGCCTCGCACGCGGCGGACACGTCGCGCATCAGCGTCGTCTCGGTGAGCTCCAGGGTCAGCAGCGAGGGATCGATCCCGGAGCTCTCCAGCGCGCGTCTGACGTCCTCGGCAAACTCCTTTCGGGCCAGCTGATGCGCGGAGACGTTGACGGCGATGGCGAGCTGCAGTCCGTCGCCCGCCCACACCGCCGCCTGACGGCAGGCCTCCCCGAGCACCCAGCGGCCGATCTGCACGATCATCCCGCTTTCCTCAGCCAGCGGGATGAAGCTGTCGGGGACCACTACGCCCCGCTTGGGATGGTGCCAGCGGATCAGCGCCTCGACGCCCACGACCGTGCGGCTCGGGAGCTTGAAGATCGGCTGGTAGAGCAGGAAGAACTGCTCCTGCTGCAGCGCCGCTCCGAGGTCCGCGTCGAGCGCCACGCGGCCCTCGGCCCCGTGGCGCATGCTCGCATCGAACAGCGTATAGCGGTCCTTGCCCGCGGCCTTGGCCGCATACAGGGCCAGGTCGGCGTCGCGGAGCAGATCGTCAGGGGTCGTGTATCGCCCGACCGCCACGCCGATGCTGGCGGTCACCGAGAGGATCTGGCGTCCGTCCTCGAGCTCGACCGGCTCGCGCAGGACCTCCGTGAGGCGTTCGGCGAGGGCATCGAGCATGGCCTCGTTCGCCGCGGAGTCCACCAGCACCACGAACTCGTCCCCGCCGTGGCGCCCGACGGTGTCACCCTCGCGCACGGTGCACTCGAGCCGTTGGCCCACGACCTTCAGGAGCTGATCTCCGGCCGCGTGGCCGAGGCTGTCGTTGACGTGCTTGAAGCCGTCGATGTCGATGAACAGGGCGCCCGCCAACATGCCCGGATGACGCGCCGAGCGCGCCAGCAGCTGTTCGGCGCGGTCGAGCACCAGGGCGCGGTTGGGCAGCCCGGTGAGCGTGTCGTGCAGGGCCTGGTGGGCGAGCTCGCGGGTCTTCTCGTGCACGAGCGCCAGGGCGCGCCTGCGCCCTGTGCCCAGGACGAAGCCGAGCAGGCCGAACATCAGGCTGAGCAGGGTGCCGCCGATGAGCAACGAGAGCGCGTGCCAGTTGCTGCCCACGCCGCTCGCCACCGGGGCGGCGAAGCTCTGCACGGTCCAGCCGTTGCGAAGGTCGATCTTCGAGGCCTGCTCGCCGCCGCGTGCCCGGCCGCTGGTGAAGGTGACGTGGGAGCCGGGCGCGTCGAAGCGGAACATCACGGCCACGTTGGGGTGGCCTTCGAGCGCGCGCGCCAGGACCACATTGGGCACGAGCAGCTCGCCCAGCCAGCCCCTGAAGCGGCGGTGGCGGGCGGCGAGCGTCGTGGGCACGGTCCCGCCCTGGTACACGGGCGTCTCCACGCCCAACGTCGTGCTGCCGCCGACGATGAACGGCGCATAGCTCGGCTGGCCCGTGTCGCGCGTCCCCACGAGCGTCGGCGCGAGCGCGCAGTAGTCCAGCTGCCCGGGCAGGTAGCTCTTGGCGTTCCTCGCCAGCCCGGCCACGGCCAGGCAGTAGTAGGGGCGGGAGCCGGAGGGAAGGATCTCGGGGCCTTCCTGCGGTCCCACCGAGTTGGGTCCCAGCGGGCGCAGGGGATTGGCGGCCATGCGCGCCTGGAACGCGGCGAGGCCGCGCGCGGGCACCATCGAGACGAGGCCGATGTTCTGAAGCTCGGGGTAGCGCTGCATCGCGCGGACCGATTCCGCCCACCTGTCGAAGTCGGCCGCGGAAGCGGTCGGGTTGCCGGTGACGAACGCGCTCGCGCTGACGACCAGATCTTCCTCTTGCCGGATCGCCTGCTTCAGCGTCGAGGCGATCTCCGCCGAGGCCAGGTGGAAGCTCAGACGTGCTTTGTCCGCGTCCGATCTGGCCACGGCCTTGGCGCCGAACACCGACGTGAGCGTCCCCGCGATCACCAGCATCGCGGTGATCGCGGTCCACACGCTCGTGCGCCCGTGCACCTGCCGGCGCAGTCGGCGCATGACCCCAAGGCGGGCGTCCTCCAGCGAGACCGGTTGTGGTGGAGAGCCCAGGGCTGGGCTGTTGGTTTCGCTTGCAGACACTCGATCTCTAGGCTCGCTCGTGGGATGCACGTGGCGTCCGCCGCGAAGAAGATCGGGCCGCATAGCCGATCTCCGTTGACGCTTCCAGCTCCCCTGGACGAATGTACGGGGCTCCTCGCCTCGGCCTTCGTCTCGCCGAGGCGAAGGAGCCCGTCGCGGTGCCCGTGGCGTGGCGGTCACTCGCGCGGGATAACATCGCTCCGATGCTCTCGCGGGGCGCCCTCACACGCGCCGCCTTCACAGCCGGCGCGGCCCTGCTGCTCGCGGGCTGCGGCGCCGCCGAACTGCCCGGGCGCAGCGGCGCGGCGAGCACCACGCGCCCGTCCGTACCCACATCCCCATCCACGTCCCCCGCACCCACCGGCACGGGTGGCGCTGCGGGCAAGGGCGCGGGCCGCGCGCTGCCGCTGCCGCCGCGCGAACGGACAGGGGAACTGGACAGGCGCGAGGTGGCGGGCAAGGTCGGGCGGGCGGACGCGCTGCCGGCGGCGGCAGGCGGCAGCTATGTCGCGCCGGGGGCTCCCTCCGACGCGCAGATCAGGGCGGAAATAGCGCAGGCGCGCAAGGCGGGGATCATCCTGCCGCAGGGCAACTCCGCGCAGTCCTTCGAACGCGGAGCCACCTACGTGGGCGGTGGCGGTGGCGCGAGCTGGGTGTTCCCGATCCAGCCGCTGAAGCTGGCGCTGGACCCCCAGACCTGGAGCCAAGATCAGGGCGTGGACATCGCCACGCTGCACGGCGCCTGCGGCAACGCGGCGGTGGAGGTGGCGATCACCGCGGGTACGGTCGTGCGCGAGGGGATCCCGGGCTTCGGGGCCTATGCGCCCGTGGAGCGTGTGGACAGCGGCCCCTACGCGGGATGGTTCGTCTACTACGGCCACGCCGCTCCCGCGCTGGTTCCCGTGGGCAGCCACGTCACGGCCGGACAGCCGATCGCCGAGGTGGGCTGTGGCGACGTCGGCCTCTCCTCCGGGCCCCACCTGGAGATCGGCTTGACGCCACCCGGCGGTGGCACCTGCTGCCCGGCGCCGGGCCAGACCTCTCCGGTGGTCGACAGCCTGATGCGCCAGCTGTACCTCGGCTCCACGTGAGCGGCCCGGCGGCTTGCGACGCTGTTCGCCCTGCCCTTGCGCTAGTGTCCCGCTCGCCCAATCACGGACACGTGTCCGTGAGCGGGGGAACCGAGTTGTTGGGGCGAGTTCCGCGGTAATCCACGGAAGGCGCAAGTCGCTAGCCCGTCAGCTAACCCCGTCGGCCGACGAAGAGAGGCAGATTTGCGACTGCGTCCTCAGATGCGTGCGGTCCTACCCGTGTTGATGCTGATCCCCGCGCTTGCGGTGGGTGTCCAGGCGTCCGGCGCGGCGAGCACAGGCGGGACGGCCGTGGCTCCCACGACGACGCCCGCCCCCACAACGCCCGCTCCCTCGACGCAGGCCACGGGCGGCACCACGGTCGCCTCGGCCCCGGTGTTCGCTGCCAGCCCCTATCCGATCGGCGCGAGCGGCTGGGTGTTCCCGCTCTACCCGCTCTCCCACGTCGCCGCCCGAAGCTGGTGGTCGCTGGATGGGGGCGTCGATCTGGGCGGCAACGCCAACCAGTGCGGCTCGCACCTGCGCGAGCTCGCTGTGGCGAGCGGCACGATCGTCCACGAGGGCCTGGACGGCTTCGGCTCCTCCGCGCCCGTGCTCTTGGTGGACAGTGGGCCGGACAGGGGTCGCTACGTCTACTACGGCCACGCCGCTCCCGCGCTCGTGCCGGTCGGCACCGAGGTCAGCGCCGGGCAGCCGATCGCCGATGTGGGCTGCGGGCAGGTCGGCATCTCCTCCGCTCCGCACCTTGAGATCGGAATGCTGGCGAGCGGCGCCAGCAGCCCCGAATCTCTGCCGGCGGTGGGCGAGACCTCACACGAAGTGCTCTCCAGGCTCGAATCCGCGCGCAGGGCGGCGATCGCCGCCTACCAGGCCCAGCGCGCGGCCGCCGCGCGGATCAAGCACCGCAGCGTCAAGCCCTAGCTCGGGCCCCGGGGCCCGAGCTCGCACGCGCGGGCGGCCACCGCGGCCGAGGTCTCGTCCACCGCGCTACGGCAACGCGGCCGGCCTGCCGATGAGGGGCTCGTGGCCACCTTTGCTCGCTCGCTCTCCCTGCCGGCCGGTCTTCGATCGGTCGCCACGCGCCGGCTGGCGCTCGC
>Ga0075520_1001115_pt1 | contig 12648 bp, 10 predicted proteins | sample NGEPerB_FD_75100 | JGI IMG/M metagenome (GOLD analysis project Ga0075520, IMG submission 75100) | Arctic peat soil microbial communities from the Barrow Environmental Observatory site, Barrow, Alaska, USA - NGEE PermafrostAB12-B | ecosystem: Environmental > Terrestrial > Soil > Wetlands > Peat ... | reverse complement strand
GTGGATCAACTCCGCGCTGTGGACCGGCAGCGACTGCTGAAGAAGCTGGGAAAGATCTCACCCCTCGCAGCGCAGGCAGTTTCCTCTGCGCTGGTTGAAACGTTTGCCCGAGGGTGATCCTCTCGCATTTGCCGGTTGCCGGCACGACGCCGAAAGAGGGTCATGAAGAAGCTTACAAAGGAACAGAAACGCGAAATCGCCGCTGTCGCAGCAAAGAAAGACGAGGACATTGATCTTTTCCGAGATGCCGGAGGTCATCGACTGGAGCGATGCCGAGGTGGGCAAGTTCTATCGACCTCCGAAGAGGCCCGTCACCATGCGCCTCGACGCCGACGTGGACGAATGGCTGAAGAGCTGCGGGCCCGGTTACCAGAGCAAGGCGAACCCGCTGCTGAGACACGCGATGAGCAGCGCCCAGGCGTCGAAGATCACCAGGAAACGCCGCCCGGTGTAGTCGCTTGGAGTAGCCGAGTCGCGGAGCGACGGAATAGACGCAGCCGAGAGTATCAGAATCGTGCCGGCTTGAATGCTGACAACTGACTACTGGCGACTGATTGCCCCTACTTCCTCTTCACCACAATCTTCCGCTCCTGGTCGCCTTGGCGTTTGAGGCAGATTTCCACGTCGCGCTCCTTCTCGAAGCGGGCAAACTTTTCTCCCCACTCCAGCAGTACCAGGTTGCCGGGCTCGGCAAAGAGTTCATCGAGGCCCAGCGTGTCGAGTTCGCGCGGCGTGTCGATGCGGTAGAGATCGACGTGGAACAGGTTCACCTCGGGGCCGCGATATTCGTGGATGAGGGTGAACGTGGGGCTGGTGACGTCGTCCTGCGAAGCCGCGCGCAGGCCTTCGGCGATGCCTTTCACCAGCGTGGTCTTGCCGGTGCCGAGATCGCCGCGCAGGATGACCATGCGCGCCGCCTTCAGCGTAGGCGCCAGCTTGCGGCCCAGCGCCACGGTCTCTTCGGCCGAGTGCGTGATGTGCTCGTGGGTGTTCATCGCGGAACGAACGGCAATTTTAGCAGGATGGTTTGGCGGCCTTGGCGAGAGCCCAACCTCACGCAGTCTCACCTTTGGTTTTTGGTGGGAGCCCCCTGCTTCAGCAGGGGGAGATGGACTTCAGTCCAGCGGAAAAGCGGTCAATTTTAAGATGGGCTTTAGCCCCGGGATTTCTCTATCCCGGCGCTAAAGCGCATGATCGAAGTCAAGTTTTCGGGAGCGCTGAAGCGCTCCTTCCCCCGCATAAATGCGGGGGCTCCCACCGTTGTTGCTTCCCACCCTTTCGCAAAAGAGGCGGAAGGATGGGGGCACGCAGCGTCCACCCTGAGATTTCTTGCAGCTATAGGGGTCCTTCGACTCCTCGCTGCGCTCGTCGCTCAGGATGACAGGCAGATAGATCTCACCCCCCGATCTGCGTCGTGCTTTGCTTCGCCCAGTACGCGGCGCGGCGGAATGCTTCCGGCAGAGCTGCGAGCAGATCGGTGGCGACCAGCGAGTGTTCGCCCATGGTTTCCGCGGCCACGTCCCCGGCCAGTCCGTGCAGATACACCGCGGCGACGACGGCCAGCGGAATGTTGTTGGGCATCTGTCCCATCACGCCCGCGGTCATGCCGGTCAGGATGTCGCCGGTGCCACCAGTTGCCATGCCGGGATTGCCGGTGGGATTGACCCACGCGGTCCCATCCGGCAGCGCGACGATGGTGCGGTTGCCCTTCAGCACCAGCACCAGCCGATGCTCGCGCGCAAAACTGCGCGCGACATTAAGCCGGTCGGCCTGCACCGCTTTAATCGTGATACCCGCCAGCCGCGACATTTCTCCCGGATGCGGCGTCAGCACCAGCGGACGCTCGTGGCCATCAAGCAGGTCGGTGTGGCCGGCGAAGGCGTTGAGCCCATCGGCATCGATGACCATCGGGACTTTGGTCTGGCGCACGGCTTGGTGGACAAACTCCACGGTTTCAGGATCGCGGCCAATGCCTGGACCGAGAGCCACCACGGTCATCGTCTTCGCCAGCTTCTGGAAGCGGCCGCTCTCGATGGCCGCCATTGCGATGCCGCCACTTTCGGTTTCGGCCAGCGGCTCGGTCATCAACTCGGCCGCAAATGCGGCGACGCTGGCGAGCACACGCGTTGGTGTGGCAACGGTGCTGAGCCCTGCTCCGGCGCGCAGAGCCGACATGCCTGCCATGGCGGCGGCTCCTGACTTGCCCAGCGATCCGCCGACGATCAGCACGTGACCGTACATGCCCTTGTTGCTGTCGGCAGGACGCGGCGCCAGCAGCGAGGCGAAGTCGCGCGGGGTGGTGAGCTCGAGCCCCAGCTTGCTCGTGATGGCTTCCGGCGGCGATCCGATGGGCGCAACCACGATGGGCCCGCGAGTCAGATTACCGAAGACGTGCGCCGGACGAGGTGCGGTGAAAGTTACGATGGCATCGGCGCGCGCGATGTGCTTGTCTGTCTGCGCCGACATCGAATCGGAATCGGCGCCTGAGGGAATGTCCACCGCGATCACCGGCTTGCCGCTATCGTTCATGGCAGCGATGGCGTCGGCGTAGAAGCCCTTCACCGGCGGGTGAAATCCGGTGCCCAGTATGGCGTCCACCAGCAGGTCGCAATTCGCCAGGCTGCGCGACCACTCTGCCTGTAACTCCTGCGCGTTGCGCAGCACGGTGGGACGCAGCGGCAGCCGCTCAAACATGGACAGAGCGTCGCCGTGCAACTCGGAGGGGGCGGCGAGCAGCAGCACTTCAACTACTCGTCCGGCGCGGTGCAGTTTGCGCGCTACCACGAATCCATCGCCGCCATTGTTGCCCTTGCCGCAAACTACGGCGATGCGGTTGGCATGGCGATAGTGCTCGAGGATGAATTGCGCCACCGCGGACCCGGCCTTCTCCATCAAGGTGATGGATTGCACCCCGAAGCGCGTGGTGGTGACGCGATCGATCTCGCGCATCTCGTCGGCAGTGGTGATTTTCATGCGCGCTCCGTGGCCGAGTCTTCCAGCCGGCGCAGACCGTCGGGCTCGCCCATGGCGATGAGATGGTCGCCGGAGTGAATGACCTCATCGGGCGCGGGGTTGAAGCGCATCTGCGAGTCTTCGCCCTTGATGGCGAGCACGATGACGCCCATCTCCTGACGGATGCGCGAAGCTTCCAGGGTTGCGCCCACGAAGCGCGAGCCCGCCAGCACCTGCACCTCTTCGATCTCCAGCGGCTTGTGCCGGTTCATGGCGGTGTCGAAGAAATCGACCACATGCGGGCGCATGAAGGTCTGCGCAATGCGGTATCCGGCGAAGTTGTAGGGCGAGACCACATGATTGGCGCCGGCGGTGAGCAAGTGCTTCTCGGCATCTTCTTCGCTGGCGCGGGCAATGATGTTGAGCTTGGGGTTCAAGCCGCGCGCGGTCAGGATGATGTAGATATTGGTGGCGTCGGTGGTGGTGGCGGCAACCAGTCCGCGGGCGCTCTCGATGTGCAGCTCGCGCAGCACCTGCTCCTGGGTGGCGTCGCCCACCACCGTAAGCCACCCCTTGGCGGAGTAGCGCGCCAGCTTGGCCTGGTCGTTGTCGACGATCACAAAGGGCAAGGGCTTGCGCGCCAGTTCGTGCGCCACGCTGCGGCCCACGCGCCCGGCGCCGCAGATGATGTAGTGGTCCGACAATCGGCTGATCTCGCGGTCCATGCGTCTCCTGCCGAATACCGATTGCAGCTCGAATTCTAGCAAAGCCTGGGTCGCGGCCCCGAAGAACAGCAGCACCAAGCCAACCCCGGCGACAATGATGAAGGTGTTGAAGATGCGACCCACGTGCGAGAGGGGATGGATCTCGCCGTAGCCGATGGTGGTGATGGTGGTCAGCACCATGTAGAAGCCGTCGAACCAGGGCCAGCCTTCGAGGAAATGGAAGCCGGCAACGCCGAGGAGGATCAACGCCAGCAGCGCCAGGAACAGGACCTTCAGATTGAACAGGGCCTTCACAGCAGCCATTGTGTCGCCTTGCGGCGCGCAACGCAACAAAAACGCCCGTCCCCGGTTGGCGACGGGCGATGCCTGGCTAAGTTAGAGGTTTGGTCTGGCTGCCCACCCGGCGAACTACAAGTTCAGCACAATTGGGCAGCCAGAAGCCTAGGGCAGGGTGGGGGTGTAAAGGTCGCGCTGGCGGTAAGTGCGGTAAGACCACCAACCCGCCTGCAATTGATAAACGATGGAGCCGGAAACGACATCCACCTCCGTAGCTTGCGTGGCGTTGGTTGGGATGCTGAGCAGGCCGTTGCCAAAGCTGGCGTAAACGCTGTTGGGAGGCGAAATCAGCAACTGCGCACTACCCAGCGCCGACGAATAGGCGCCGAGATCGGCGGCGATCTGGATACGGACCGTGCGCGTGGATTCTCCGATGTACAAGACCATGCCCCGGCTGTTTCCGCTGCCACACTGCTGCACGCGCAGATTGCCGTCGTCGAAAGCGGTAAACACCTCCAGCGCTCCGCTTTGAACCTGGAACGCCGCGTCATGCTGGTGAGTGAACCAGGGAAATACGGCAGGATCGCCGCAGGGGTGTGGGGGCGGATTGGTAATGGTGAAATCGCCGAAGGGCCCCAATTTCCACAACACGGTGCCGTCTCCATGGCCATTGTTGTAATTGATCTTAAGCACCCAATCCTGGCTGCGTTCGGAAAGCAGGATGTTGCCGTCCGCGGTGAGCTGAACCGAGTTGGAGTGCAACCAATCATTGGCTACTCCAAAAGCAGGATTGAACGCCGGGCAGCCGCCGCCGGTATTGGAATAGCACTTGTCATTCAAGGTAGCAACGCGGCTAACGTCCTGGTGAGCAAACGAGTCCCAGGCCCAGGTGAGTTGCAGGTTGTGATCCAGCACCAGAACCATGTCGCCCAGAATGTCTACCGGATTCTGTTGCGTCCCACCCTGTAGCGTGGTGGACACTATATCGCGGGCGCCAATCAGAAGCAGGCCGCCATTGGGCAAGCGCCGGACTTCGTGGGCGTTGAACGAGGTCATGACCGGGTAGCCTTTGGCGACCAGTTGTTCGTTCAGGATCTCCACGTTGGTTTCCAGCGTTTTGTTGCCGACCAGGTCGTACTCGCTGAGAGTCGTATTGTTGAGTGAAAAGAAGTTTCCCCCTGGTTCCATGCGGTTCAAGAGCAGCGGCACAGGATAGTACCAGAGGACGTTCCCCGACAGATCGGTGGCGATGGGACGGAAGGCAAATGGGCGGCCGGTGGGCGGAATCAGATGGAACAATACCACCGGAAAGGCAGCGTCATGCCCGGTGGGAGGAATTTTCACCGTCATTTGCGGCACCGGGAAATTCGCCGGAAGGGGTCCGGTGGTGAACGGCTGGTCGGGGCCCGAAGTGAGGAAACCGGTGGCAAATTCCTCCCAGTGCATCAGGTACTGAGTGGAGGGCAGCATACCGGCGACCAGGAAGTTGGCGCTGCTTTGCGAACAGGGCACCGCGTTGGTCGTGCTGGAAGCCTGCGCGCCATGCTGCGTGAACCGGACCCGGATGGAGTGCCCTGCGGTACACGGGCCCGCACTAAACAAGGCCACTAAAGGATGTGCCGTTGGATTTACCGCCGAACCGCCGCTACTGGTGACCCAGGGATTGAGCACGTACTGCACCGAAACCGGCGGGAAGACGGTGTACGGCTGCGTGGTGAGGTCGCGCACCACAACCGTCACCACGTACGTTCCCTCCACCGTGTACGGTACCCAGGTGAAAGTATTCGGGGTGTTGAAGTCGCGCACGATCTGGTTCTGGCCTTGCAGCGCGGCGCTGAATTGATAGTCATAAGTATCGCCCGGGGGTCCACCCGACACGGTTGCGGTCCACAGGATGCTGGTGCCCAGCATCTGCGGGCTGGACAAACTTGGGCTTAACGTAATCGTTACGGACGGAGCTTTGGTAGCCGCCGCGGCCACGCCGAGCAGCAAGCTCAATCCAAGCAAGGTCACGAGACCGGCCGTCAATACTCTAGACACAACCTACCTCCGGGCGAACAGGGTGATGGGGAAGGCACAAGGGAGCCTTGGCTCCTTCCGATGATGGTTTTGATCAGGGACCGCTGGAAAATTCTTTCTAGAACCGAAAAGTGTTCAGAACTATATACCAGGTCGGGGCTCCGGCATAGGGGAAAATGCAGAATTAGGGCTTTCACAAACCCGTAGCCGAGAAGCTTAAGAGCGGTGTATCCGCACGAGCGCCACCAAAAGCAGGTTCCTCGCTTCGCTCGTAATGACAACACGAGAGAGGAATGGTCCGTCCCCACACAGGACATTGCTTACACAGCGATCTCTAATCTCCTCCGGCCTTCACCTCGTCCGGCACCAGCTTCTGCACCTTGCTGTGATGGCGCCCGTAGCCGAAGTAAATGGCCATTCCAATCGCCAGCCAGACGATCAGCCGAAGCCATGTGTCTCCGGGGAGGCTGGCCATCAAGGCGAAGGAAATCACGATGCCCAGGATGGGCACCAGTGGCACCAACGGCGTCTTGAAGGGACGCTTCAGCTCCGGACGGCGCACCCGGAGAATCCACACACCGGCGCATACGATGACGAAGGCCAGCAAGGTTCCAATGCTCACCAGTTCGCCGAGAATCCCGATGGGGACCAGGGAGGCGAAGATGGCCACGAAAATACCAACCGTGATCGACGAGATCCAGGGGGTGCGAAACTTGGGATGCACCGCGCCCGCCCACTCCGGCAGCAGCCCATCGCGCGACATGGAGAAGAACACGCGGGACTGGCCCAGCAGCATGACCAGCATCACGCTGCCCAGGCCGGCAATGGCGCCCAACTTCACCAGAATCGAGCCCCAACGGACGCCAGTGGCGTCAATGCCGACCGCAACCGGGTCAGCCACGTTCAGGGCCGAGTAGGGAACCATTCCGGTCAGCAGGCCGGAAACCAGAATGTAGAGAATGGTGCAGATCACCAGCGATCCCAGGATGCCGATGGGCATGTCCTTCTGCGGGTTTTTGGCTTCCTGCGCGGCGGTCGAGACAGCGTCGAACCCGATGTAGGCGAAGAAGATGACACCGGCGGCGCGCGCGATCCCCGACCAGCCATACTGGCCAAATGCTCCCTGGTTGGGAGGAATGAAGGGATGCCAGTTGGCGGCGGCCAGCGCCGGATGCTTAAGCACGAACGTACCCGCAATGGCGATGAAGATCAGCACGATGGTGACCTTGATGATCACGATGCCCGAGTTGAAGTTGGCCGACTCTTTGATGCCGATCACCAGAATGGTGGTGATCACGCCGATGATCAGAAATGCCACCAGGTTGAACACGCCCTGCACCTGCGGCAAGCTCGATGCGTCCACGCCATGCAGCTTCAGTATCGGCGCCATGGTGGTCAGCAGCTCCCAACGGCCTTGATACAGCACCAGAATGTTGGGGATCCAGTGGTTGCCGACATGGGTGTACGGGGTCGCGGTCAACTGCGGGGGAAGGCGAATCCCGAAGTCCTGAAGGAAGCTGACGAAATATCCGCTCCAGCCGGAGGCCACGGTGGCCGCGCCGAAAGCGTACTCCAGAATGAGGTCCCAGCCGATGATCCAGGCAAAGATTTCGCCCAGGGTGGCATAGCCGTAGGTGTAAGCCGAACCGGCAATGGGAATCAGCGAAGCGAATTCGGAATAACACAGTCCGGCAAAGACGCAGCCTGATCCGGCCAGAATGAAGGAAAGCACGATGGCCGGCCCGGCATACTGCGCCGCCGCCGATCCGGTGAGCACGAAAATTCCCGCGCCGATGATGGCGCCGATTCCCAGAGTAATAAGGTTCACCGGGCCGAGCGCCCGTTTCAGGCTGTGTTCCCCGGTGTCGGCTGCTTCATTCATCAGCATGTCGAGGGGCTTGCATTTCAGCAGATTGGCCATTCAGCTTTGCCTCTTCCTGGTGCTCAGGCTTGCGTACTCACTTGCGGGTTGCGCTTCGACCACAGGAAATACACGGGAATCCCAACTAGAACAATGATCAGGCCCGGCCACGTGTATTGCGGCTTGTAGCGCAACAAGACTACATCAATAAATACCGCCATCAAAATATACATTGCGGGCAGCACGGGATATCCGATGGCGCGATAGGGGCGGGGCTCATTCGGCCGCTTGGCGCGCAGCACAAACAGTCCTGCGATGGTCAGGATGTAGAACACCAGCACCGCAAAAATGATGTAGTCGAGCAGCTGCCCATAGCTGCCCGAGATGCACAGAATGCAAGTCCAGACGCACTGCATCAGCAGCGAGTGCGCCGGGGTGTGATACTTGGGATGCAGCCGTCCCGCGCTGCGGAAGAACAATCCATTCTTCGCCATGGCGTAGTACACGCGGGCGCCCGCCAGGATCAGTCCGTTGTTGCAGCCGAAGGTCGAGACCAGGATGGCGATGGCCATGATCTGCGCGCCAACGGGGCCGAAAATCTGCTGTACTACGGCAGTTGCAACGCGCTCCTCGGGGGCGTGTTGGATGCCGGCCAGGGGCAGCACGCTCAGGTACACGAAGTTGGCCAGCACATAGAGCAGGATGACCGCGCCGGTTCCCAGCGCCAACGCCAGCGGCAAGTTGCGCTGCGGATTGCGTACTTCGCCGGCGGTGAAGGTGACGTTGTTCCATGCGTCCGCCGAGAACAGCGAGCCGACCTGCGCCACCGCAATAATAGTGATGGTCCCCACCAGCGCGATGGGGCCTCCCACACCGACTTGCACGGGATGCAGCGCGCCCCATCCGGCATTGCGCCAGAAGTTTGCGCCAAAGTTGGCGGCAATCGCCGAGGCGTTGCGTCCGAGAAAAATCCCCAGCAATACCAGGCCCAGCAGCGCCGCGGTCTTGGCAAAGGTAAACACGTTCTGCACCACCGCGCCGGTCTTCACGCCGAAGATGTTGAGCACGGAAAGGAAGATCACGATCAGGACGGCCATCAGGTTCTGCGTGTTCAGGCCGACATCCATGTTGCCCAGCACCATCGGACCGATAGGAATGGGCGGCACGTGCGCGATGTGCCAAATCCAATGGGTTGACGATATGGAAGGAAAGAACACTCCCAGGAATTTGCCGAAGGCCACGCCAACCGCGGCAATGGTGCCGGTCTGGATGACGAGGAACAGCGTCCAGCCGTAGAGAAATCCCCACAGCGGGCCCAGCGATTCACGCAGGTAAACATACTGGCCGCCGGCGTGCGGCATCATGGCCGCCAGCTCGCCGTAGGCCAGCGCGCCGGTGATGGTCATGAACCCGGTCACCATCCAGGCGGCGATGAGCAGCGCGGGCGAATTGACCAGCCGCGCGATCTCCGCCGAGACGATGAAGATGCCGGAGCCAATCATGGAACCCATGACCAGGGTGGTGGCGCTGGTCAGGCCGAGGCCCTTGATCCATTCGCTTTCGCCGGCGATTGATACGGTCTTCGTTTCTGTAGGCAAGGGACCTCGTTTTGGTGGAGGGGGCGCTCGCAAGAATTTACACCATGAGGCGCAAGAATTCCTCAGCAACTTTGGTTGGCGAACCCAGTAAGTCAGAGATAACGGCTACCGAGTCGGCTCCCGCATCCAGGACCGAGCGCGCGTTGGCGCGAGTGATGCCCCCAATTGCCACCAGGGGCTTCCCGGTTGCAGCCCGTGCGGCTCGAATCCCGTCCAGGCCGACGAGGGCGTCGGGGCGTCGTTTCGAGAGGGTGGCAAACACCGGGCCATAGGCGATGTAGTCTGCCGGACCGGCATTGGCCTCCTGCAATTGCTCGACGTTGTGGGTGGAGACGCCGAGAATGCGGCTGGGACCGATCACCGTGCGCGCGCCTTCCGCCGACAAGTCGTCTTGCCCGACGTGTACGCCCTTGTAACCGGCAGCGATGCAGATGTCGGCGCGATCGTTCATGATCAGGGTCACGCCATTGCCCAGCACCCGGCGCAGTTCGCGGGCTTGGCTGAGCATCTCCCGGGTATGGCCTACCTTGTTGCGATACTGCAGCCAGGTCACGCCTCCGGCCGCGAGATCACGGGCATAGTCGGCGATGGCAGCGATGGTGCGCAGCGGCGGCGCAAAACAGGCGACGTCGAGAATGGCGTACAACTTGGGCAAGCGAACAGGCTCAGGCATGGCAGACGATTACTTCGCGGCCTCCTTGTTATTTTGGCCCAGCAAGCGCTCCATGAAACTGGTATCAAAGTTGCCGGCGCGGAAGTCCGGATCGGCCATGATGCGGCGGTGCAAGGGAATACTGGTATAAATACCTTCGACCACGAACATATCCAGGGCCCGCGACATGCGCGAGATGGCTTCGGCGCGGTCCCGTCCCCGCACCACCAGCTTGGCAATCAAGGAATCATAGTACGGCGGAATGACGCCTTCCGCATAGGCCGCGGTATCCACCCGCACCCCGGTGCCGCCGGGAATGTTGAAGGCGGTGATCTTTCCCGCCGAGGGAGTGAAGCGCTCCGGATGCTCGGCGTTGATGCGGCACTCGATCGCGTGCCCGCGAAACGCCACCGGGTAGTTGATCACGCTGCTGAGCTTCTCGCCCGCGGCAATCATGATCTGCGCCTTCACCAGGTCAACGTCGGTGGTCATCTCGGTGACCGGATGCTCAACCTGAATCCTGGTATTCATCTCGATGAAGGAGAGGCTGCCGTCTTCGTCCATCAGAAATTCGACGGTGCCGGCATTCATATAGCCGATGCTGCTCAGAGTCTTGACCAGGATGCCGCCAACGCGTTCGCGCAACTCGGGCGTGACTTTCACCGAGGGCGCCTCCTCCACTAGCTTTTGATGACGGCGCTGGATGCTGCACTCGCGCTCGCCCAGGCTCATTACGTTGCCGTGCTCGTCGGCCAGCACCTGGAACTCGATATGACGCGGCCGCTCGATGAACCTCTCCATGTAGAGATTGCCGTTGCCGAAGGCGGCCGCCGCCTCCGATTGCGCGGCGTGAAACAGGTTGGGCAATTCGTCTTCGCTGCGGATGATGCGCATGCCGCGTCCGCCGCCGCCTGCCGAGGCTTTCACGATCAGCGGAAATCCCACGCTGCGCGCCCACTCCAGGGCTTCGTCGGCGGTGGCGATGATGCCGTCGGAGCCGGGCAGAATGGGCACGCCTTCCCTCTTCATGGTGGCGCGCGCCTTTTCCTTTTCGCCCATCAGCCGCGTGACCTCAGGCGGCGGGCCGATGAATTTGATTCCGCAGTCCCGGCAGACCTCGGCGAAGTTGGCATTCTCGCTGAGCAGGCCGTAGCCGGGATGGATGGCCTCAACGTTGGCGATTTCCGCCGCGCTGATCACCGCCGGAATGTTGAGGTAGCTTTCGTGCAGGCGTGGCGGACCGATGCAGATGGCTTCGTCGGCGAATTTCACATGCAGCGAGTTACGGTCGGCCTCGCTGTAGATGGCGACCGCCTTGATGCCCAACTCCTTGCAGGCGCAAATCACCCGCAGGGCGATCTCCCCTCGGTTCGCAATTAGGATCTTCTTAAACATGAAATAAGTGGTGCGGGCCTTTGCCTGGGAAATTGCTGCGGGCTATGCCTTGAAGGGGCGTAGCTTCAGCCACGCCGTTGGACAGCCCCTTATTTGTCATCCTGAGCCGGCTTCAGCCCGCGAAGGATCTGCGGTTTCTTTTCTTTGCAACAAACTGTTTTTCCCAGCCTCCTCAGCCGCGTCCCTACGCTCTCTTAATCCCGAACAGCGGCATCCCGTACTCGACGGGGCTGGCATTGGGGACAAACATTTTGGCGATCACGCCCGACACGTCCGCCTCAATCTCGTTCATCAGCTTCATGGCTTCAATGATGCACAGCACCTGGCCCTCCTTCACCGCATCGCCGACCTTGACGAAGGGCGGAGCGCCGGGCGACGGAGCTTCATAATACGTCCCGACAATCGGCGACTTCAGGATAAACAAATCCGGCTCAGCGGCCACGACGGGCGGCGCCGGGGTTGCCCCGCTGGCGGGTGCTCCGGCATCGGCAGTCGGCGAGGTTGGGGATGAGGACGGAGCCGGGGGCGCGCTCGCAACCGTATGCCCTGGAACCGTCGCCGGCGTGACCGGCACCACCTGCGCCGGCGGAACGCTTGTGCCCCGCTTGATGAGCAGTTTCATATCGCCGCGCTGCAACTCGAACTCGGCGATGTCCTTCTCCACCAAAAACTCGATTAGTTCCTTGATTTCTTTCTGATTCATCGTGTTCCGTTCGGCAGGTAGATACTCTCGGCTGTTATCTATCCTAGTTAGTTTAGTCGATAAGGCTTAGTTCCATTGTGCTTATGACGGTTTTGCCGTTGTATCGCTTCATGGCACGCGCTCGAACAGCGTCGCAACCTTGTCGGTATAAACCGGACGCCACGCCGGAGATTGCCTCAGAAGGTAGATCAGCGACCGTTGCGGCGGTAGAAGGACATAGTCGATTTGGTACTTGTCCAAGATATGGAACGAGGGATCATTGGCTGTAGCTCGGAGATAATCGTCAAAAACTCCGTTGTATATGAAGATATCCGTGCGCGTATCAATAAGAGGCTTCAGGTCGGGGGCGTACCATTCCATGTATCCACCCCACGAATAATCATTGAAGATCCTTCCATTAAGGCGCTGCTGCTGCATGAATAGCAGCGCGGCCGTGGGAAAATCTGCATCCACCTTCCGCCGTAGAT
>Ga0075520_1001114_pt1 | contig 12649 bp, 10 predicted proteins | sample NGEPerB_FD_75100 | JGI IMG/M metagenome (GOLD analysis project Ga0075520, IMG submission 75100) | Arctic peat soil microbial communities from the Barrow Environmental Observatory site, Barrow, Alaska, USA - NGEE PermafrostAB12-B | ecosystem: Environmental > Terrestrial > Soil > Wetlands > Peat ... | reverse complement strand
TCGAACATCTGAGCCGTGATGAACGGCGCACTCTGGCCGCGGCTATCCCTATTCTGCGTGGTATTGCGGACCGTCGCCTCGGTCCCGACTCCCCCACTTCTTGACCACCGGCGCAGAGCACCCTCACCGGCACCAGGCCTGATCCCAGGGATCAGGCATAGTGGCTGCGTGTCAGAACAAGGCGACGCGGGGCACCTGCGGGAAGATCGTGTCGAGCTCGGCCAGGTCATCGGCGGACGGCACCCACACGGCCGCTGCGGCGTTCTCGCGGACCTGCTGGGGGGTCGTGGCACCGGCAATCACGCTGACCACAGCCGGCTGGGCCGCCAGCCAGGAGACGGCCACGGTAACCTCGCTCAGCTCCCGGGCAGCGGCGAAGGTGTGGAAGCGTCCCAGCTGCTCGAAGTCCGCCTCCTGGAGCAGGTGAGGGCGTGACCGGGTCAGCCGGCTGCCCCGCGGCGCAGTCCCTTTGCCGTATTTGCCGGTCAGCAGGCCGTTGGCGAGCGGGAAGTACGGCAGGATGCCGATCCCATAGGCCAGTGCCGCCGGGACGACCTCAAGCTCGGCGCGTCGGTCCAGGAGACTGTAATGATTCTGGGCGGAGATGAATCGCGTTCTCCCGCCCATCCGGGCGACGAACTCGGCATCGGCGATCTGCCAACCTGCCCGGTTCGAGTGGCCAAGGTAGCGAACCTTGCCCGACGTCACGAGGGCATCCAGCGCGCAGAGGGTCTCCTCGATCGGCGTGAGTGGGTCCGGAGTGTGAAACTGGTACAGATCGATCCAGTCCGTGCCCAGTCGGTTCAGGGACGCCTCAACGGCGCGGATGATGTACCGGCGCGAGCCCCGGGCGCCCTCGTCGGGGCCATTAGCGCCACCCATGTCCATTCCGAACTTGGTCGCCACCACGACGTCCTGCCGCCGCGTTCCCAGCGCCCGGCCCAGGAGCACCTCGCTCAGCCCGGGGGTCTTGCCGTAAGAGTCAGCGGTGTCGAAAAGGGTGATCCCGGCATCGACCGCGGCGTTGACGACGGCCGCTGCGCCGTCGGCCGTCTCGGTCGCCGTGCCGACACGGCCCAGGTTGTTACCTCCCAGGCCCACGACGGAGACGGTCAGGCCGGAGTTGCCAAGTCTGCGTATGTCCATGGCGACGAGACTACGACCAGCCCGGCCGGCGCCTGGCCTGGCCGGTGACGCAGTTGATGGCGTCTGCGGCCCATCCGGATCTCACGGCCGGTCACGACTCCTGGTCCATCCTGATGCACGGCCATGGATGGTCAGTCCCCATGGCCGCCTCACACCGGCCGGGAGAAGCTGCTGGAGCTGAAGCGAGGCGCCGCTGCGCCCAAAAGCAGGTCGGCATGAATCTAGTCACGTTGACCCGCTCATGGCAGGGCTGCCCCGATCTCCGGAGATTCTGCGGCTGAGAAGGGGTTGCAGCTCAGCCAGACGGGCCGTTCGCGGCGGCGCCTTGAGGTGGATAGGCCCGCACCGGACTTCGCCTGGCCGCCGGTGGGAGGCCGACATGGGATGCTCGAACTAACAAGCTGGCTGCCCTGGTGTCTGCGGACGTCAGGACAACTCTCGTTGACGGGCACTCTGAAGGAGGTCATGGTGCACAACGACTGGTCGGGGCAGACCTTTCCCCATCCGGCCGGACGAAAGCCGTTCCTGGGTGACGTCGCCGGAACGAATCGGACTGGGCCCTTGCAGAGCACCATGGCGCGCTGCGCCGGACTGGGCCCGATCTTTGAGCTGAACGTCTTCGCCCAGAAGTTCGTCTTCATCGCCGGTTCTGAGCTCGCCGCGGAGCTGTGCGACGAGACCAGGTTCCACAAGGCACTCTCGCCGGCGTTGGTTGCGCTGCGTGAGTTCGCAGGAGACGGGCTGTTCACTGCCTACAGTGACGAGCCCAACTGGCAGTTGGCACACGACCTGCTGCGCCCCGCCTTCACCAAGGCGGCCATGCGTCGCTACCACCCGATCATGCTCACTGCGGCCAGTGAGCTGTTCGACTCCTGGGACGCCCGGCAAGGCCCTGTCGACGTGTCCGCAGACATGACCAGGCTGACGTTGGAAACGATCAGCAGGGCCGCCTTCAGCCGCGACTTCGGATCGTTCACACGCAGCGATCCCCACCCTTTCGTCCCGGCGATGGTCGCCTCCCTGCGGGCCGGCCAGCGCAAGGGTGTCCTGAGCGCGATGCCTGGCTCTGGTCTGCTCGCTCGCCGGATCGATGCCCGCAACGCCCGGCATCAGTCCTACGTCGACGCGATGATCGACGACCTCATCACCGCGCGACGACGCGAGCATGACCTAGACGACCGGGACCTGCTGGGGATCATGCTGTCCACCCCGCATCCCGACTCGGGGCAGCGACTCCAGGACCGCAACATCCGCTATCAGATCCTGACCTTCCTGGTGGCTGGCCATGAGACGACCTCAGGGGCGCTCTCCTTCGCGCTGTACTACCTGTCGCGACACCCCAGCGTCCTCGCGCAGGCACAGGTCGAGACCGACGAGATCCTGGGAACCGACCCCGACGCGGAGCCGACCTTCGAGCAGGTGCCGAGGTTTCGTCACATCCGGCGGGTGCTGGACGAGACGCTGCGGCTTTGGCCGACGGCGCCTGCCTTCACGCGCAGCCCGAATACGAACACCGTGATCGGTGGCCGTTACCGCATGCGAACCCAGGACTGGGCCACAGTCCTGCTGCCACTCATCCACCGAGACCCTGCGGCCTGGGGCCAGGACGCCGAGGAGTTTCGTCCCGACCGGTTCCTGCCCGAGAACTCCCGGGGGCGGGCACCTCACTGCTACAAACCCTTCGGAACGGGCGAGCGAGCCTGCATCGGTCGCCAGTTCGCGCTCCACGAGGCAGTCCTGGTGCTGGCCAGGTTGCTGCACCGCTACGACATGGACGCCAACCCGGACTACAAGCTGGAGATCAGTGAGCGGCTGACCTTGATGCCCAGGGGCTTCCAGATCGAGCTCGCACCACGAGGAACCCGCCGATAAGGCAACAGCCATGGCCGAACGGTCAGCTCATCCCCCGGGTTCGCTACCGCTGACAGGGTCCCTGGCTCCCGTCGCGAACGCAGCGACGGCGCCGATGACGATCACCGCCGGAGAACGCAGCCCACTCGGGCGGCCGGAGTCGCGCACCGCGCCCAGGGTGGTCAGGACGACGTTCTGGCTGGGCAGGCCGCCGTCCATCACAGCGGCCAGCGGAGTCTGGACGTCGCGGCCGGCCGCCACCAGAGCGCCGACAATCGACGGCAGGTTCTCCACGCCCATCAGAACGACCAGAGTGGTTCCGCAACGAGCCAGGGCATCCCAGTCCAGGATGCTGCCGGGGTGACCTGGGGCTGCATGACCGGACACCACCGTGAAGCCTTGCGAGATGCCGCGATGGGTCACGGGGATACCAGCCAGCCCAGGGGCGGCAATTGCGGATGTCACACCGGGAATGACCTCGACCATGACTGCGGCCTCAGTGCAGGCGATGACCTCTTCCATGCCACGTCCGAACACGAACGGGTCTCCGCCCTTGAGCCTGACGACGACACGACCCGCGCGCGCCGCACCGATCAGGATGTCGTTGATCTCCTGCTGAGCGGTGAACCGTCCATGCGGGATCTTCGAGACGTCAATGATCTTGACATCTTCACGCAGGCCGTCCAGAACAGCCAGTGGTGCCAGCCGGTCGACGACCACGACGTCGGCTTCGGCCAGTGCCTGAAACCCCCTCAAGGTCATCAGCTCCGGGTCCCCCGGGCCGCCACCGACCAGCGTCACCCTGCCAGAACCCGGGCCCTGGCCTCGGCGCTTGCCCCGAGATTGAGGAGCCTGGCGACGCAGCGCGGCCTGCACCGCGGCAGTGGCCACGTCCCGCATGGCGGCGGCGGTGCGCGGGTCGCGATCGGCGTGGACGCTCACGGTCGCCTGTCCGGTCCGGCCGACGGCTGGCATCCAGGCCGAGGCCTGCGACGCATCGTCGGCACGCAGACAGAAGATATGCGCCTCGTCCGCGGCGGCAAGCACGCTGGCGTTCACCGCTGCATCAGCCGTGCAGGCCATGGCAAGCCAGGCCCCCTGCAGGTCGCCCGGCTGGTAGGCCCGTTGGTGCCACTGGATCTGACCTCTGGCGGCAAGGTCCTCCAACGCTGCCACAGCGGTAGGCGAAACGACGCTGACCTTGGCTCGGGCCGCCTTCAGCGCACCGACCCGGCGAAGGGCAACCGGCCCCCCGCCCACCACAACGACCAGGCGGTCGCGAAGACGCAACCCCAGGGGCAGCAGCGGCTCCGGTCGCGGCGCCATACTCATTTCGTCAGCCGGCCCGAGGACCACTGCCACGACGCCCTTCTTCGGGCGCGACTGGAGGTCAACAAGCCAGACAGCACCTGCGGCTCCGGCTCCGAAAGATGCGACACGTCAGGGACTCTATTGCCTTTGACCGGCGACCACACCGCGGCGAGCGCGGATGCCGCGCAATAATGTGACAAGGCGCCGGCGCCAGAAGTCTTCGACAGGCTGGCGTTATCCGTTTTCCGATAACGTGTCGTTATGTCTGCTGGAGGCTGCCCCCTAGCCGGCACCGGGGCAGAACATCAAGGCCCATCGACGATGGCCGCCGGCGTCCCGGATCCTGACACCGATTCATTACTAGGTGTTTGGATATGCCAAACTTCCGGTTATGACACTCACGGACCGACGAGCGCCCGGAGACCACGGTGGTCAGGGTCAGTGGGCTCTTGACGAGCGGGAGCCCCTGAACGCAAACGAGAAGTTCAAGCTCGACGACGACGCACTCAACGTTCGAGCACGTGTTGAGCAGATCTACTCCAAGCAGGGGTTTGACTCGATCCCGGAAGAGGACCTGCAGGGCCGTTTGCGCTGGTGGGGCCTGTACACCCAGCGCAAGCAGGGAATCGACGGCGGAAGGACCGCCACCCTGGAGCCGCACGAGCTTCAGGACAAGTACTTCATGCTCCGCGTCCGGATCGACGGTGGGGCACTGACCACCGAGCAGCTACGTGTCATTGGGGAGATCTCCCGCGATCTTGCCCGGGATACCGCAGACCTGACCGACCGGCAGAACATCCAGCTGCACTGGGTGCGCATCGAAGACGCGCCGCAGATCTGGTCGCGGCTGGAGGCCGTCGGGCTGGGGACCACCGAGGCCTGCGGCGACTGCCCTCGGGTGGTCCTGGGGTCCCCGGTCGCCGGCATCTCCAAGGATGAGCTGATTGACCCGACCTGGGCGATCGCGGAGATCAAGCGGCGTTTCATTGGCGACCCCGAGTTCTCCAACCTGCCGCGAAAGTTCAAGACGGCCCTGACCGGGATGCTCACCAACGACGTCGTCCATGAGATCAACGACATCTCCTTCGTCGGCGTCGAGCACCCAGAGCTGGGCCCAGGCTTCGACCTGTGGGTGGGCGGCGGTCTGTCAACCAACCCCCGTCTGGCCGAACGCCTTGGCGTCTTCGTCACCGAGGGTGAGGTGCCCGACGTCTGGGCGGGGGTAGCCTCCCTCTTCCGGGACTACGGTTACCGTCGGCTGCGGCACAAGGCCCGGATGAAGTTCCTGCTGGCCGACTGGGGCGCCGTAAGGTTCCGGAAGGTTCTGGAGCAGGAGTACCTCCATCACCGCCTTCCAGACGGTCCGCCGCCTCCGCCCTCGACCGAGCGGGGTGACCATGTCGGAGTCCACGACCAGAGGGACGGAAACTTCTATGTCGGGGTGGCCCCAACGGTCGGCCGCGTGTCGGGCACCACGCTGCTCGCCTTGGCCGACCTGGTGGAATCCCATGGTTCTTCACGGATCCGGCTGACGCCGCACCAGAAGCTCCTCGTGCTGGATATCGAGGCGCCGCAGGTGGAGACGCTGGTGGAGGCCCTTCAGGGTATCGGTCTGGCGGCCCGCCCGTCGCTCTTTCGCCGCAACACCATGGCGTGCACCGGAATCGAGTTCTGCAAGCTGGCGATCGTCGAGACCAAGGCCCTGGCCGCCAGCACCGTGGCCACCCTGGAGGATCGGCTGGCGGACATCATCAAGGAGATCGACGTCCCGGTCACGCTCAACATCAACGGCTGCCCCAACTCGTGCGCCCGCATCCAGGTCGCCGACATCGGGCTCAAAGGCCAGCTCGTCACCGACACCGCCGGCAACCAGGTCGGCGGTTTCCAGGTCCACCTCGGCGGGACACTAGGCCTGGAGTCTGGCTTCGGCCGCAAGGTTCGAGGCCTGAAGACCACCGCCGAAGAGCTTCCGGTCTACGTGGAGCGGGTGGTGCGCAACTTCGCTGGCGGCCGCAAGCCGGGCGAGCCTTTCGCGACGTGGGCGCTTCGTGCCGACGAGGACCTGCTCGTATGACCACCGCGCCCGTAAACGTGACCCTGGACCTGACGACCCTTCGCGATCTACCTGCCACAGACAGGGATCGGGCTTTTGATGAAGTCTGCGCGGCACTGGAGGGAAAGCCCGCGCAAGAGATAGCAGCCTGGGCGGCCGGGTTCTTCGGCAGGGACCTCATCGTTGCCGCCTCGATGCAGGACCTCATCCTGCCGCACCTATTCGCCCAGGTGATCCCCGATGTCGAGGTCCTCTTCCTGCAGACGGGATACCACTTCGAGGAGACGCTTCAGACCCTGCAGGTGGCTGCGGCGGAGCTGGCGATCACGGTGGTCGAGGCGATGCCGGTCCAAAGCGTCGCCGAGCAGGACGCGCAGTACGGCGAGAAGCTGCATGACCGCGATCCCAACCTCTGCTGCTTCCTGCGCAAGGTGGACCCGCTCGCACGATCTCTGGCGGGCCGGGCTGCCTGGGTCAGCGGTGTGCGAAGGGCTGAAGCACCGACCAGGGCGAACACGCCGATTGTCTCCTGGGACGACAAGCACGATCTGGTCAAGATCAACCCCCTGGTGAACTGGTCTGAGCAGGACGTCGAGGCCTATCAGGTCACCCACCGCCTGCCACGCAACCCCCTGGTCGCCCAGGGCTATCCGTCGATCGGGTGTGCACCCTGTACCCGAAAGGTAGCACCCGGCGAAGACCCCCGGGCCGGGCGCTGGTCCGGCAACGACAAGACCGAATGTGGGATCCACCAATGAGCATCAGCGCTGAACCTGTCGAGGCCGTCGCCAAGGCTGCAGTCCGGCTGACCCTGGACCATCTGGACACCCTTGAGTCTGAGTCGATCCACATCTTCCGTGAGGTTGTCGCAGAGTTCGAGCGCCCGGTGCTGCTCTTCTCAGGCGGCAAGGACTCCGTGGTCATGCTTCACCTGGCGGCGAAGGCCTTCTGGCCAGGGCCCGTCCCGTTTCCCCTGCTGCACGTGGATACCGGCCACAACTTCCCTGAGGTGCTCGCGTATCGCGACTGGGCGGTGGCCGACAAGGGCGTGCGCCTGGAGGTCGCCGCCGTCCAGGACTACATCGACGACGGGCGCCTGAGCGAACGGACGGACGGCACCCGCAACCCCCTTCAGACGCAGCCGCTTCTTGATGCCATCGCGGGCCACAGGTTCGACGCGGTCTTCGGCGGCGGGCGGCGCGACGAGGAGAAGGCCCGGGCCAAGGAGCGCATCTTCAGCCTCCGCGACGAGTTCGGTGCCTGGGACCCGCGCAACCAGCGTCCTGAGCTGTGGAACCTCTACAACGGCAGGCACCGCCCGGGAGAGCATGTCCGGGTGTTCCCGCTGTCCAACTGGACAGAGCTCGACGTCTGGCGCTACGTCGCCCGCGAGAATATCGAGCTGCCCGACCTCTACTACGCCCATCAGCGAGAGGTCTTCGAACGTGACGGGATGTTGCTCGCGGTCGGCCCGGTCTCGCGGCCGCGGGAGTCCGAGCCCGTTGTGAGCAAGCAGGTTCGGTACCGGACCGTGGGCGACATGTCCTGCACCGGCGCCGTCGAGTCGGACGCGGTCACCGTCCAGGACGTGGTTATCGAAGTGGCGGCCACCCGCCTGACGGAACGGGGTGCAACTCGCGCCGACGATCGGATCTCCGAGGCCGCCATGGAAGACCGCAAGAAAGAGGGGTACTTCTAGAATGTCGACTACCTTGTTCGGCAACCATGGCCATCCCTCGTTGCTGCGCCTCGCGACAGCTGGCTCGGTCGATGATGGCAAGTCCACGCTCGTGGGTCGGCTGCTGCACGACTCAAAGTCGGTCCTGGCAGATCAGCTCGATGCGGTGGAGCGTGTCTCCCGTGAGCGTGGTCTGGCCCATGCCGACCTCGCCCTGCTGACTGACGGTCTGCGCGCCGAGCGTGAACAGGGCATCACCATCGACGTGGCCTACCGCTACTTCGCTACGGCCGACCGCTCCTTCATCCTGGCGGACTGCCCTGGCCACGTGCAGTACACCCGCAACACGGTCACCGGAGCCTCCACCGCTGACGCGGTGGTCCTGCTGGTGGATGCCCGCAAGGGCGTCCTGGAGCAGACCCGTCGACACCTGGCGGTCGCCGCGCTGCTTCACGTTCCTCATGTCATCGTCGCGGTCAACAAGATCGACCTTGTCGGCTTCGACCAAGACGTCTACCGGCGGGTCGCGGCGGATCTGGGCGAGGTGGCTTTCGACCTCGGACTTGCCGACCTCATCAGCCTGCCGGTCTGCGCTCTTGAGGGCGACAACGTCGTGGACCGCTCGTCGCGCACCGACTGGTACACCGGGCCGAGCCTGCTTGAGATCCTCGAAACCCTGCCCGCTGCCGATGACCCCAGCCAGGAGGAGTTTCGCTTCCCGGTCCAGCTCACCCTTCGACCGCAGCAAGCGGCGCGCGACGCGGCTCACCGTGAGTACCGAGGGTATGCCGGTCAGATCGCCTCAGGAGTGGTCCGCGTGGGCGACCAGGTCGTGGTCCTGCCAGGTGGCAGCCGAACCACCATCGCCGGCATTGACACTGCCGATGGCGAGCTGGCCGAGGCTTTCGCCCCACGCTCGGTGGTCCTGCGCCTGGGCGATGACATCGACGTGGCGCGCGGTGACCTTATCGCGCCCGTATCCTCGGCTCCCGAGCCCACGCGAGACCTGGCCGCCACCGTCTGCTGGCTCTCGGACGAGCCGTTGAGCAAACACAGCCGGGTGCTGCTCAAGCACACCACTCGCACCACGCGGGCGATCATCAGCGCCGTGGACGGGATTCTGGACCTGGACTCCGTGCAGATCGTGGCGGCGCACGACCTCGGGCTCAATGACATTGGGCGTCTGCGGATCCGCACCGCCGAGCCGATTGCCGTCGAGACGTACGCCCGGCACCGTCGCACGGGCGCCTTCCTGCTGATCGATGCGCAGAGCGGTCAGACGCTTGCTGCCGGCATGGTCGGCGATCCCCTGGGCGGCGACGGCGAGCATGCTGACGACTGGGATATCTAGGAGCGCGCGGCCTTGAGCACTGTCGATGCAGTCCTGCTCCTGTCGCACGGGAGCCGCGACCCTCGTACGGCCGACGTCGTGTCCGAGCTGGTGGCCGCGGTCGCGCGAGGCACAGGGCCTGAGGTTCGTGGCGCCCACCTCAGCTTCACGGCACCTGCCCCGATAGTCGCGCTCCGCCAGCTCGCCGACGACGGTTTCCGCGCGGTCCGGGTTGTGCCCTTGCTGTTTACACCCGGCCACCATCTGACCCAGGATGTTCCGCGGGCCGTGGCGGCCAGCGCAGTCACCAGCCGGATGAGCGTCAGCGTGGCCCCGGAGCTGCTCGCCGGCGGGGGTCACCAACGAGACCTCCTGCTGGCGGCACTGGCCGGCCGGCTGCTCCAGGCCGGGGCCGGCGGGCACGTCGATGGGCTGGTCCTGGCATCGGCGGGTTCTAGCTCTTCGAAAGCACGCAGGTGCATCGAGAGCCTGGCCCAGGACCTTGAGCGCTTCCATGGCGTTCCGGTGGAGCCTGCCTTCGCGTCCTCCGGCTCCCCCCGGCCCGCACAGGCGCTGGAGGCTCTGTACGACAGACGGGTCCGGACGCCGGCGGTCGCCTCACTTTTTGTGGCAGCGGGCCGGCTGTCCGACTCCGTGGTCGTAGCCTGCCCGGACGTGCCGGTGGCGCAGCCATTGGGCGATAACCCGGCTTTTGTCGAACTGCTGGTGGCACAGGCACAGGTGGCCTTCGCGTCGAGCTAGCCCGAGGCCGCCCACCGAGTGCGGTCACTGCCTCTTGGCGGTCGAGCAGGAGCCGGTGACAGGAGCGAGAGTCCCTGCGCAGTGGCCAGAGCGCTAGAAGGCCTCGATCTTGGAGACCAGCCAGCGACCGGCAACCTGCGACATGGTGAGCATGACGCGATTCTGGTCGATCTGCGGGCTTGCAAGCTTGGCAGAGGTGGTGCGCTGGTCGACGAACAGCAGGATCTTGACGTCGCCCTGATCCGGGGTGCTCATGACCGCGGCCTTGCTGACCGTGGCCAGCACAACTGCCTGGTTCTGGACCGCCAGAGGCTTGACCACCGTGGTCGCGGCCTGGACGAACTCGCTCTTGAAGCGCCCGGTCAGCAGGGCGCTGACGGCGATGGTGTGCTTGTCGAAGGTTCTGTAGTCATAGCCGAGCAGCTTGGTCACGATAGTGCTGGCCGCTGACGACGCCGCCACCTGAGCGGTGGCCAAAGTCCGGCGTTCCTGCGCCGCTTTCCACATGACCATCGAGGTCATCAGGATCGCCGTCGCCAGGACTAATGACAGTCCGGCGAACATCCAGCTCGGGTGCAGCACGGACTTCAGTGCCCGCTTGCGGGTCACAGCGTCCTTGGTGGGCACCGTCTTTGGCGGCGTCCAGCTCTGATGACCTGTCAATGCCCTCTGTGCTGAGCCCTGGTCGACCACCGGCCGCGAGACAGCCACCCGGGGGCGCCTGGTTTGCGCGGATAACCGGCGTTCTCCGGCCAGGGGGCGCCGTGCTCTGTTGCGGTTACTCGACGAAGTCAAGGCTGATCACCTTCCAGGGGGCGCCTGCATCGGATGCCCGTTGCAGGTCGAGGCGCAGCCGGTAGGTCTTGTCGACGGCGTTGGGGGTAGCGGTGTTGGACGTGGGGGCGACCAGACCGACGATCACTTCGGCTGAGACCGGGCCGCAGGACACCAGCCCCGCCTCGACCTGCTTGACCGAAGATTGCGTCTTGTTGGCCACGACCACCTTCTTGAGGTCAGCCAGCTTTGCTGCATAGTCGCTATGGAAGGAACCGGACGCGCCACTGAGCACCTGAGCGCCGTAGGAGTCGAACGTGCGGTAGTCCATGGTGACGAAGTTGATGGCGAGCTGCTTGCCGGCGGCCAGGGCTGCAGCGCCCTGACTGGCCCGATCACGTTGGGCGAAAGAGGGCGCGACCTTGGTTACCCCGATCACGGCGCTCACGACCAGCAACAGAACAGCCACCGCGAGCGCCAATCGCGGAATTATCCGGGTTCTCAGCCGGTCGAAATTCGTTGTCGTCATAGGGTTCTTCATCGAGCCGCTCCTGTCATGAGCCAAATCCACTGGGCGGTTCCGGCAGCACCCGCTGGTGCTGTCGGCATAGAGACCACCGGTGCCGGGCCCCCGCCGTCACTGGTCACTGCCGGGTTGCCCAGCGGGACCGGTGTCCCGTCCAGAGCCAGCGGGTAGGACGAGCCGGCTTGTGTCGTACCTGCGCCGGTCGAACCCGAAGGAGCGTTCTGCGCACCTCGGACCAGCGAGGAGGACCCACGCGGCAGGGCGCAGCGCGCGCCTGTGTTCACCGGCGGCAAGTTCTTGGTCTGGTCCGGGCCGATCCGTTGGGTGCCGCCGTAGCCAGCCGTGCAGGCCTTGGGGTTGCTGACGTTGAGCACCAGGCCGAAGTGGGCCGTTCCGTCACCGGGAACCACGGTGTAACCGCCTGCCACGACGTCGGGATAGGTGACCAAGAGCTGCTCGATTCCATTGATGTGAGCGTCGGTGACCTGGCCGATCGTGATGAAGTTCGTGAGAAGGGTGGCCAGCGAGCCCTGGTTGTCCTGGATCAGGCCGTTCAGCTCTCTTGAGGCAACGACCCCCCGGTCCAGGACCAGCCGCAGGTCGCCGTCGCCGCTCTGCAGGGTCTCGGAGAGGTCAGCGAAGTTCTTGGAGAAGTCCTTGATGTTTCCCGACGTGGCCTTCTGGGTGTCCAGGACGATCTTGCCGTCGTCGATCAGCTTGATCGTCTGTGGCAGTGCTTGGGTGGCCGCCTTCGTGAGGGCATCCCCTGAGTCCAGCAGGCGCTGAAGGTCCGTGCCGCCGCCTGCGAATGCTGTGCCGAGCTCATCGACCACGATGCCAAGCTGCTGCTGGTTCACCGACTGCACGGTGTCGTTGAAGTGCAGCAGGAGGTCGTCGATGCGAAGAGGCGAGCGGGTGTCCGCACGCGGCACGACAGAGCCAGCGGCCAGCATCGGGCCATGGTCCGTGTTGGGCTGGAAGTCGATGTACTGCTCTCCCACTGCTGAGCGGTTCTCGACGACCGCAAGGGTGTCCTTGGGTATCTGGGTGCCGCGGTTGAACCGCACCTGGACCAGGACGCCGCCCTTCTCCAGTTTCAGAGACTCGACCTTGCCGACGGTGACGCCCCGATAGGTCGCCTCGGAGCCCTGGAAGATACCGCCGGAGTCCGCGAAGTCAGCAGAGACCAGGTAGGTGCCGCCCATGATCTTGTCGGTC
>Ga0075520_1001113_pt1 | contig 12650 bp, 8 predicted proteins | sample NGEPerB_FD_75100 | JGI IMG/M metagenome (GOLD analysis project Ga0075520, IMG submission 75100) | Arctic peat soil microbial communities from the Barrow Environmental Observatory site, Barrow, Alaska, USA - NGEE PermafrostAB12-B | ecosystem: Environmental > Terrestrial > Soil > Wetlands > Peat ... | reverse complement strand
GAAGTTGAAGTTGCTGAAGATGAAGTTGCTGAAGTTGAAGTTGCTGAAGCTGAAGTTGCTGAAGAAAAGAAAGAGAGAAAGCCCAGGAAAGCAAAGCCCGAACACGAAACTGAACATCCTGTTCACGTTGCCAACGAGGATTTTGACTGGGATAGTTTCGAGATGGATGAGCATAAAGACTCACCCAAGCACAAGGAATATGAAGCAATGTACGACGATACTCTCTCAACCGTTGCGGTTGACGAGGTTGTTCATGGTACAGTTATCCAGATGACTCCCCGCGAAGTTGTCATCAACATCGGATATAAATCGGAAGGTGTCGTAAGTCTGAACGAATTCCGATATAACCCGAACCTGAAAGTAGGCGATATCGTTGAGGTGTACGTTGAAAGCCAGGAGGACAAGAAAGGCCAGCTTCTCCTCTCACATAAAAAAGCGCGCGCAATCAATTCATGGGACAGGGTCAATGCATCACTTGAAAAAGATGAGATCATAACCGGTTACATCAAGTGCCGCACAAAAGGCGGTATGATAGTCGATGTATTCGGTATCGAAGCTTTTCTTCCCGGTTCACAGATCGACGTCAAGCCGATCCGCGATTACGACGTGTTTGTAGGCAAGACAATGGAATTCAAGGTTGTAAAGATCAACCAGGAATTTAAGAACGTTGTTGTGTCTCACAAAGCTCTTATTGAAGCTGAACTCGAACAGCAGAAGAAAGAGATCATTGCAAAACTCGAAAAAGGACAGGTTCTTGAAGGAACCGTTAAAAATATCACATCATACGGAGTATTTATTGACCTCGGCGGTGTTGACGGTCTTATTCATATTACAGACCTTTCATGGGGAAGGGTCAACCACCCTGAAGAGATCGTACAGCTCGACCAGAAACTCAACGTCGTTATCCTCGATTTTGATGACGAAAAGAAGAGAATCGCACTCGGCCTCAAGCAACTTACCCCTCATCCATGGGATTCAGTCAATCCTGATCTCAAAATCGGCGATAAGGTAAAAGGCAAGGTAGTCGTAATGGCCGATTACGGAGCATTCGTTGAAATAGCCCCGGGCGTTGAAGGTCTTATTCATGTATCTGAGATGTCATGGTCACAGCATCTGCGCAGTGCCCAGGAGTTTATGAAGGTTAGCGACGAGGTCGAAGCAGTAGTGCTTACACTCGACAGGACCGAAAGGAAGATGTCTCTTGGAATCAAGCAGCTCAAGCCGGATCCATGGCAGAACATTGACAATAAATATACAGTTGGTTCAAAACATATGGCTAAAGTCAGGAACTTTACCAACTTTGGCGTATTCGTAGAAATCGAAGAAGGCGTTGATGGACTGATTCATATCTCAGACCTTTCATGGACCAAGAAGATCAAGCACCCGGCAGAATTTACTGCAATAGATGCTGAAATTGAAGTTGTCGTCCTTGAAATCGACAAGGATAACAGGAGACTGAGCCTCGGTCACAAACAGCTCGAAGAAAACCCATGGGACGTATTCGAAGGAGTGTTCACCGTTGATTCCATACACGAAGGAACCGTTATGGAAGTATTCGACAAAGGAGCAGTAATTGCCCTTCCTTACGGAGTTGAAGGATTTGCTACACCGAAACATATGGTGAAAGAAGACGGAACAATGGCAAAAGTCGATGAAAAACTGATGTTCAAGGTTATCGAATTCAATAAATCGGCCAAAAAAATCATCGTTTCACATAGCAGGGTTTTCGAAGATGAAAAGAAATCAATTGAAGCTCCGGTTAAGAAGACAGAGGGCGAAACACCCAATAAATCAACAAGAAAGCCTAAGTCAAACGCCGAAAAAACAACTCTTGGCGATATTACCCAACTGGCTGCTTTAAAAGAAGAAATGGAAGAAAAACAGAATAAAGCATCCAGGAAAGAGAAATAATCATTAAATTAGGGCTATCAAATTTTAATAATATGGATTTCAATATTGAAAGCCGGAATAACAGTACAGTGATCCAGATCCAGTCTGAGAAGCTTGATACACATATTGCTCCTGCTCTGAAATCTGAACTTGTACTGGTTTCAGGAAAGGGTGAGAAGAATATCATCCTTGACCTGGAAAAATGTCAGTACTGCGACTCGTCGGGCCTTAGTGCCATCCTGGTAGCCAACAGACTTTGTAAAAATGCCGGTGGTACATTTGTGCTTTGCGGCCTGAATGAAGCCGTAGAACGTCTTATCACTATTTCTCAGCTCGATACTGTCCTGACAATCACCGGGACGATAGCCGATGCTGAAAAGATGATATCCTGAGTCTGCACTGTTGCAGAATGCCGATGAAAGTTACAGTACTTGGCAGCAGCTCTGCATTGCCGACATCAGAAAGATACCCTTCCGCTCATGTGCTCAACGCGCATGAGCGGTTGTTTTTAATAGACTGCGGAGAGGGAACCCAGATGCAGCTCCGCAGGAACAGGATCCGGTTCGGGAAAATAAACCATATATTCATCAGCCACCTCCATGGCGACCATGTTTTCGGCCTCTATGGACTTTTATCGACATTCAGCCTGATGGGAAGAGTGGCTCCCGTTCACCTTTACGCCCCTGAAAGTTACCAGAAAATGCTCGCATCACACCTGGCTGATTTCGACATACACCTGAATTACGAAGTTGATTTCATTCCTCTTTCCGGCAAAGACCCCATTAAGATACTCGATGATAAATACCTCACTGTAACCTCATTCCCTCTTCAGCACAGGGTAACGGCTTTTGGTTTCCTTTTCGCAGAAAAGCCTCACGACAGTAATATTATTAAGGAATCAATTGACAGGTACGAGATACCTACAGTAAGAATACCCGCAATAAAAAAGGGCGAAGATTTCATTACAAAGGATGGGGTTTTGATAAAAAATGAAGATATCACTGTTCCCGGGCCGGCACCTCTTTCCTATGCATATTGCAGCGACACTAAATATTTCAAGCGGCTTCCCTCTTTTATAAAGGGGGTCGATCTCCTTTACCACGAAGCCACATTCGACATGTCACTTGAAAAACTGGCCAGAATCACCGGCCATTCGACGACTCTGGATGCAGCTAAAGTCGCCTCTGAAGCAGGAGCGCGCTGCCTGATGATCGGACATTTTTCGGCCAGGTACAAGGATATCTTACCTCTTGTTGAAGAGGCGAGGAAGATATTCCCAATGACATTCCCCGCTATTGACGGTCATTCTTATGAAGTAGGAAACCTCGCTGATTCTTAATTAAGAATTTCTATCTTTGATCTCTTTAAATAAAAAGAGGGTTTGTTCAAATGGAAAACTCAAATTGATAATTAAGATATAGTTTAGACCCCCATCCTGCCTTCCCCCAAGGGGGAAGGTAAGTATTTTCCCCTCTTGGGAGGAAAAAGAAAGGGGGGTAAAAATTGAAGCAGAGTGCAGGATAAAATATTGATACTTGATTTTGGTTCTCAATATACTCAGCTGATAGCCAGGAGGATAAGAGAGTTAAATGCTTATTGCGAGATATATCCTTTCAATCATTTCCCGGTTCCCGACAATAGTGTTAAAGGGGTTATCCTGTCAGGAAGCCCCTCTTCGGTGCGCGATAAAAATGCTCCTGTTCCTCAGCTAGGGAATATCAAGGGTCGTCTTCCACTGCTCGGCGTATGTTACGGTGCTCAATATCTTGTTCAGGGATTCGGAGGTGAAGTTATGCCATCCAGTACACGTGAATATGGAAGAGCTAACCTTATTACAATAGATAAAAGCGACCTGCTTTTAAAAGGTATTACTCCCGGCACCCAGGTCTGGATGTCGCACGGGGATACGATAACAAGGTTGCCTGAAAATTACAGGATTACGGGCTCGACCACCGACGTGAAAGCCGGAGCTTTCCATATTGAGGGAGAAGAAACCTGGGGCATCCAGTTCCACCCTGAAGTATACCATACTACAGAAGGAAAACAGATGCTCAGCAACTTTGTAGGAGAAATTTGCAAATGCTCAATGAACTGGACACCCGGTTCGTTTGCTGAATCCACGGTTGCCGGTCTGAAGGAAAAGCTCGGCAATGATAAAGTGATCCTTGGCCTCTCCGGCGGCGTTGATTCATCAGTGGCAGCTGCTCTTCTTCACAGGGCGATCGGCAAAAACCTTACTTGCATCTTCGTCGATAACGGCCTGCTGCGAAAGAATGAATTTTCAAAAGTGATGGATTCTTATCTGGGGCTGGGATTGAATGTGGTTGGAGTTGATGCGGGTGATAAATTTCTCGATAAGCTTGAAGGAGTGAGCGACCCGGAGAAGAAGAGAAAAATAATCGGTAAGGTTTTTATTGAAATTTTTGAGGAAGAAGCTCGTAAGGTGAAGAATGTGAAATGGCTCGCCCAGGGCACCATTTACCCTGATGTTATTGAATCGGTATCGGTGAATGGTCCGTCCGCAACAATTAAATCGCATCATAACGTCGGCGGACTTCCCGAAAAGATGAACCTGCAGGTTATTGAGCCTCTGCGGCTGCTCTTCAAGGATGAAGTGAGGAGAGTCGGCGCCACCCTCGGGCTGCCGGATTATATTCTTAAAAGGCATCCATTCCCGGGACCCGGACTTGCCATCAGGCTGCTGGGAAAAATATCGAGGGAAAAGCTGACGATACTCAGGGAAGCCGATGAGATATTTATTGAGGGTCTTAAGAAACAAGGGCTTTACGATAAAGTATGGCAGGCCCTGGTCGTACTGCTTCCTGTTCAGTCGGTCGGAGTAATGGGCGACGAGAGGACATATGAAAACACAGTTGTTCTTCGGGCTGTAAATTCAACTGATGGTATGACAGCCGATTGGTCGCAGCTGCCTCATGAATTTCTTGGAATGATCTCAAACGAGATAATAAATAAGGTAAAAGGAATCAACAGGGTGGTATATGATATAAGCTCAAAACCACCATCGACTATTGAATGGGAGTAAAAAGAAGCCGGGAGAGCTAAAGTTTAGTCTGAATAAAGTCAGTGAAGAATCGAACAATTACGTTGAAGCGCCGTTTATATAGAACGGATTATAATAAGTTATAATAATTATGAAAGTCGGGAAAGCAATATCAATAGCCTTATTTTTTATTCTTGTGTTTTTCAACATGCCGGTTACGGCACAGACACTAAATGAGGGAACGTTCAAGATTGGAAGGACTTTGGGACTGATCGATCAGTTTTATGTCGATTCAGTGAACCTTGATCAGCTGACTGAGAAAGTGATCATAAATCTGCTAAAGGATCTTGACCCGCACTCTACTTATATTTCTGCAAAGGATGTCAAGGATATGAATGAACCGCTCCAGGGTAACTTTGAAGGAGTCGGCATTCAGTTCAACCTTCTTCACGACACGATAATAGTAATTGAGACCATATCAGGCGGACCTTCTGAAAAGGTTGGCCTTCATTCAGGCGACAGGATAGTTGCGATAGACGGCGAGAATGTAGCAGGTAAGTCGATAACGACCGCAGGAGTGCGAAGCAAGCTCATGGGTCCGAAAGGGACGACGGTTATTGTCAGCATTGTAAGGAAAGGAGAGAAGGGAATTCTTGATTTTACAATTATCAGGGATAAGATCCCGTATTATAGCCTCGACGCTGCATATATGCTTGATAAAGAGACAGGTTATGTGAAGCTCAACAAGTTTGCTGTCACCACCGATAAGGAATTCACTGATGCTATTGCCCCTCTTAAGAAGAGCGGAATGAAGAATATAATTATAGACCTGCGGTCAAATGGCGGAGGGGTAATGTCGGCTGCGACAGATCTTGCGAATCATTTCTTTGCCGATCAGAAGCTGCTTGTCTATATGTCGGGAAAAAAGATGCCAAGACGCGATTTTAAATCTTTGGGAGCAGGCGACCTTTCTGCCTCAAGGGTGGTTATCCTTACGGATGAAGGGTCAGCCTCGGCCAGCGAGATATTTACCGGGGCGCTGCAGGACTGGGACAGGGCGGTGGTAATGGGCAGGCGCTCCTTCGGAAAAGGATTGGTTCAGAATGGCTTCTATCTTACCGATGGTTCGATGATAAGGCTTACTATTGCGCGTTATTATACACCGACGGGACGGTCGATTCAGAGCCCGTATAACGAGGGTTACGATAAATATATGACCAACTTCTACAAGAGGTACACTGATGGCGAGATGATGTCGGCCGACTCGGTTCATTTCCCCGATTCACTGAAATACACGACCCTTATAAACAAGCGTACTGTTTATGGAGGCGGGGGCCTTATGCCTGATGTTTTCGTTCCGGCAGATACTGCTTTCTATTCAGACTATTACCGGGCTCTTGGCAGGAAAGCTGTCTTCAACAGCTTTATCCTTGAATATGCCGATAAAAACAGGGATAAGATAAAGTCGGCATACACATCCTTCGATGATTATAATGCAAGATTCCGGTTTTCTGAAGATGATATCCGTGCTTTTATAAAGAAAGGGGAGGATGCTGGTGTAAAATACGATGAACATCAGTTCAAGGTATCTGAAGAGGAGATGCTGCTTGCGCTTAAAGCACTGCTGGCCAGTAATTACTGGCAGACAAACGAGTATTTCAAAATAATCAATGCGAATGATAAGCTGATAGAAAAGGCCCTGAATTTAATTTCTGACAAGGAAGCCTATAACAGGATCCTCGGCAACCGATAACAGCAGTATTATTTAGTTTGACCTTTTTGCCGAATAAGAATATTCATATTTATAGTTCACCGTATCAGTGGTTTCAGTCTCGGCAAATGTCCAGACAAGCTGGTCTTTGTTTATCGTAATATCCCATATATTGGGGATGTCACCAGGAATGGTAATGGTACTTCCGGATAGTGTCCACGAAAAAGTTCCTAAGACAATATTGTTCTTATAGGAGATGCCTGTTCCTCCGGTGGCAAACTGAATCGCACTTTCATTTGCATCATAGTAGTACTTATACTCATTTCTTCTGACATTGTCCATATATGTAACCTGCGTATAAGAAATCAGATTCCACTTACCAATGATTGCTTCACTTAGGGGAGTATCTTTTTCACACGATGATATTACTGCCAGAAATACAAACAGAGATAATATAATTCTTTTCATAATGTCTGAAATCAGAGTTGTAACGGAGAAATCACTTTTGTAAAGAAACGATAAAATTTGAAAAATGGTTTGCATTAAACAAAAGATTCCGTAAAAACTTATTTTATATGGGCAAATGACTAATTTTGAGAATCACTTACGGATAATGAAATTCACAGCTAAAACTCTTTACGGGCTCGAAAATGTCCTGGCCAGCGAGCTCGAGGAACTGGGTGCCTCAGATATACAGCCAGCAAACAGGGCAGTTTTGTTCAGCGGAAGTAAAGAGCTTCTTTATAAGGTTAATTACTGTTCAAGAAGTGCACTGTCATTTCTTGCACCTTTATCAGGTTTCAGGATCAGGTCGAAGGAAGATCTTTATAAAAAGGCATCGGAGGTTGAATGGTCTGATATTATGGACCACGACTCATCATTTTCTGTGGCGCCTGTAGTGAGATCGGAACTTTTTACTCATTCTGGTTACCCGGCACTTGTTGTCAAGGATGCCATAGCTGATTATTTCAGGGAGAAAACCGGCAAAAGGCCGTCTGTCAGCACTTCTGACCCCGATGTGGTTATCAATCTGCATATTAGCAACGATCATGCTGACATATCGCTCGATTCATCGGTGATACCTTTGTATAAAAGAGGTTACAGGGCGGAGCAGGGTTTGGCTCCTCTGAATGAAGTACTTGCAGCGGGAATGCTGATGCTGGCAGGATGGGATGGCACTCTGCCGCTCCAGGATCCTATGTGCGGTTCCGGAACTCTGCTTATTGAAGCACAGTTGATTGCGAGCAGGATACCTCCTGGAAAATTCAGGCAGTCTTTCGGTTTTACCCGATGGAAGGATTTTGACGAGTCCCTCTTTAATAAGGTGAAAAGGGATAGCGAAGCTCGAATAATAAAATCAGGCACATTGATCACCGGCAGTGATATATCGGAGATAGCTGTAAGGCAGGCGGAAGCAAATATCAGAAAAGCCGGTCTCGAAGGCCAGATATCAATTGGTCTGTCTGATTTCAAGGATGTAAGAAGAGCGTCTGACAACGGTTATCTTGTAATTAATCCTCCCTATGGTGAAAGGCTTAAACCCGATGAGATAGAGAGTCTGTACAGCATGATAGGCACAACGCTTAAGCATCATTTTGCAGGGAACAAGGCGTGGATTATCACTTCCGGTAAAGAGTACCTCAATAACATTGGACTTAAACCGAAGAAAAAATATACTCTTTTCAACGGGGCTCTTGAATGTGTTTTTGCAGGATACGAACTCTATGAGGGAACGAAAAAACAGGCAGGAGTGAAATCATCTTAAAAATGGTGTTTATCACAATATTTGCATACTTTTATCAAAAAGGAGGCGGGACCTGAAGGTGTAATGTGAAAAAGTTATAATTTGGTAACTTCATATTTTTATTATATTTGTTATTGGAAAAAAGGGTCCCTTACCCAAAAAGAGCTTAAATGGGGTTTGATATAGATAATTACTTAACCGGCCAGGCAAAGGACAATGTCATCCTTCATTATAAGGGTAATGTTGATTCTGATGTCATAAATCATATTCTTGATACGGTTGAGGATAAGATGGTTCAGGTAAATGAGCAGGCTAAGCTCCGGAAAAAGGTCTATAATGTCCTTGTAGAAAGCCTGCAGAACTTGTATCACCATGTCGATAGAGTCCCTGAAGATTTTGAGGACCAGACCTCAGAAAAGTATGGCCTGCTTATTGTAGAGAAGGTCGATAGCGGTTATAAAATAATTACCGGGAACTTTGTACATGCAGATAATATTGAGAAGCTCGAAGAAAAGATCAAAAGAATCAACAGATCAAGCCACGAGGAGATTAAGGAACTCTATAAATTCATCCTCAACCACCAGCGCATCTCTGCCAAGGGTGGCGGCGGACTTGGTCTTGTCGATATTGCCAGGAAAACAGGCAATAAATTAGATTACACATTTAAAAAATATAATGACAATTACTTTTTTTTCTACCTGAACATTCTGGTAGATGAAAGAGAACAAGTATGAAGTAAATTAATAAAAACTTAAAACCAATAAAAATGGAACCGATCATTATCGAAGGAACGCCAAAAACTCCGACAGTTAAGTTTGACTCTACAGAAGGTGTATTCGAAATCAAAGGACGTTCAATTCCCGAAAACTCAGTTGAATTTTACAAACCTCTGGTTGACTGGCTCGACAGCTACAAGGAGACACCACTGCCAAAAACAGTTGTGAATATCCGGCTTGAGTATTTCAACACAAGCTCATCGAAGTGCATTCTTGATGTTTTCAAGAAGCTGGAAGCAATTCATAAGGCCAAGAATGAAGTCGAAGTAAACTGGTACTACGAGGAGGATGATGAGGATATGCTGGAAGCCGGCGAAGATTACGAATCTATCATCAGAGTGCCATTCAAGATGATTGAAATAGTAGAGTAATCTTCTTAGAATCTCTGTTTGATCGTTATCAGATCGGTTATTCCAAAAACTAAAAGGGGCTTTTGAAAAGCCCCTTTTTTTATTCTGATCCCTTGAACTTTTTCCCCATTACCACTTCTCCTGAATCGAGAAGTTTCTTGAGTAACCTGAAATAAAGCGCAAAATAAATCAATATTGTCATCAGCCAGAGAACAATAACATTCACGGTGAAAGTATCCTCGTCCCTTCCAAATACCCTCTTTACAGCTGAATAAAAGTGAGCCTTTATCATGTTGCTCCTGGGTTCGGTATAAATGGGATCGAGCTTCTGGATAATCTCTCCGTTGAAATCGATGGTCCGCACTGTTTCATTCTTATTGGTTACAAAATCTTCAAGCGATTCGTTAGCATAATCGTCTCTAAGCTTCAGGAATGAGCCGCTGTTTTCACTGTTAAGCTTCGACACAAGAGCATCCTTCATCTGGCTGGCTGTGTTGGAATATGCAACATAGTATTTTCTTATCATGTCGACATATTTAAGCGCTTCGCTTACAGCCTCTGGCGTCACCTTCTCAGGAGTGAGAGAATCGAGGTAACCGAATTTAATATCAGGAGTCTCGATAAGCTGCTTCCCGATCTCATTTCTCGAAACGAGGAGCTTGCTGTTGAAATCTGCACTTCTGGAATTTCTATCAAGATCCGTCTTGATGTTTTCAAGCTTTCCTCTTATTTCGGAATGCCAGTAATCTTTTTTGAATTTAGCTTTGCTTATCGCTTTATCAAAGACATAGAATTGCTTTTCGTATTTATTATCCTTGAACTGTTTTACGGCCAAAGCCTCATATCCCCATCTTGCAGTAATGAATTCACCGTAAAAAGGAATTGAGATAGGTGATGAAAGGTTCGGGTTAAGCTTTTCGAACTTCACCATGATGCCGCTAAGTATTATCTGGGGAATGACAAGGAAAGGTATTAAAATATAAATGGTGACAACTGCCTTGAAGCTGTCGGAGATAAGCAGTCCGATCATATTGGCTCCTGCCCAGCAGGTGAAAAGTACCAGCCAGTATTCGAACCACATACCTTTAATACCAATTATGGAATTGCCAACAATCACAAAGGTCAGAGCCTGGATAGCCGAGATACTCAGCTGAACAAAGACTTTAGACATCAGGTAGCTGTTCCAGCTGAGGTTAAGGAATGCCTCTCTCTTGAGTATTTTCCTGTCCTTGATGATCTCTTCGGCGCTCACCGTAAGCCCCATGAATATGGCAATGATTACCGACATGAATATATATACCGGCAGGTTGCTGTTCTGATATAAAGTGTACTTCGCATTTGTGACGCTCTCGTCAAAATACCTGATGAGGAAAGCGAGTGCAAAGGCAAGAACAGGAGCTTCAAGAAGTGTGATGAGCAGATACTGGACATCAGCAACTTTCGACAGCACATCGCGTTTTGTAAAAACAAGCATCTGCTTGAATTTATTCGGCGTCTTGAAATTTATTTCAGGGATGGCGCCGCCCGGATCAATAACATCTTCCTTTTTCTCATCCTTGTACAGGCTGCTCCAGTCGGCGGGCGATATCCGCCTGGTATCAGTAGGCTGGCCGCTTTCAGTGAAGACCCTTGTTTCAACAATATTGAAGATCTGCTCGGGGTTGACGTTGCCGCAGATGTAGCATTCGCTCTCATTGTAGTTTGCCTGTTCAATTTTTCTCTTGAAGTATTCGATCGACTCAACCGGGTTGCCATTATAAATAAGGTATCCGCCGGTATCAAGAATAATGAGCTTATCGAACATCTTGAATATTTCAGACGAGGGCTGATGTATTACTATAAAGAGTAGCTTCCCCTTTCTGGCAAGCTCCTTCAGAAGGTCAAGAATGTTTTCTGAGTCACGCGACGAGAGGCCCGAAGTAGGTTCATCGAGAAACATAATTGCAGGTTCGCGGATAAGCTCCAGTGAAATATTGAGCCTTTTGCGCTGCCCGCCACTGATCTTTTTGTTGAGAGGGCTTCCAACCTGTATATCCCGTATCTCGAAAAGGCCGAGGTTTTTTAGGGTATTATCAACCCTTGTTACTATCTGCTCTTCTGTAAGGTTATCAAAGCAGAGTTTCGCATTATAATAGAGGTTCTCGAATACTGTAAGCTCTTCGATCAGCAGGTCGTCCTGTGATACATAACCGATAAGACCCTTGATTTTTTCCTTATCCCTGTGGATGCTCACACCGTTTATCAGGACCTCCCCGTCATTCGGAGGATTGGTTCCGTTCAGAACACCCAGAAGTGTCGATTTCCCGGCCCCGCTGGCTCCCATGATCCCTACCATCCTTCCTGACTCTTCCCTGAAGCTCATATGGTGAATTCCCACCTTGCCGCTCTTGAACCGGTATTCTATATTGTTTACCTCATATACAACCCTGGATGCTTTGAATTCCTCCTTGAGGAACTGCATTGTCACATCCCAGTAATAGATAGGCTTTATTTTATTCCCCTTTATTGACGAACCCTGGCTGAAAGGATATACTTTGTCTTCCTGCAGCAGCTGACCATTCATTGTAAGTTCTCCAGTGCCCGTAAACCTGACGAAATACCTTCTCACTGAGGGAATGAACAATATCCATATTTGTCCTTTCATGAGATCCTTGAAAATATGCTTGGCCTCCTTCAGACCTGGTTCCATATTTCCATTGATAAGAAGAAGATTCTGATAATCAGGAATATTGGTAAAAGGATTCAGAACGAATCTTTCAATGAAACTATATTCTTCATCGGTAATATTCAACCCTTCAGCAAGTGTGCTGATAAACCCAAGCTCGAGCTGGCTAACGTCCTGCCCGCCGGAATTGCAGAATTCAAGTGCCTGGATCACAACGACAATTCTCTGTTCCTGGTCAAGCTGACCCTGCTCGTTTATCTCCTTACATAGCTTCCGTATCCTTATGGCAATAGCACCTTCACGACGTTCTGCGCTGCTCTTTTCGAGCTTCTTCCTTGCTTCCTCAAACTCAGCATCATACTTAAGAAGGTACTCTTTTACCAGTTCCTGGTTAAGCAGCCGCTTTAGAAAAGCCTCGACGACACCTTTTCTCTCTTTGTCATTGCTCTGAGGTTTCGCAATTATAGCAAACAACTGCATGAGGGTTTCTAGGATCTTTTCACTCATATAAGG
>Ga0075520_1001112_pt1 | contig 12652 bp, 10 predicted proteins | sample NGEPerB_FD_75100 | JGI IMG/M metagenome (GOLD analysis project Ga0075520, IMG submission 75100) | Arctic peat soil microbial communities from the Barrow Environmental Observatory site, Barrow, Alaska, USA - NGEE PermafrostAB12-B | ecosystem: Environmental > Terrestrial > Soil > Wetlands > Peat ... | reverse complement strand
GTGCTGCGAGGTCGAGCGCGTACCCCTCGGGTCAGAGCCGCCGCGCTCAACGGTCCCACCACACCGTCACGACCGAGACTGGCGGCCTTCTGCAATGCGTACACCGCCTGCTGCGTACTGTCGGCGAAGATCCCGTCTGGTCGTCCGAGCCAATACCCCAGCGACGCCAGGCGACGCTGAAGAGCGAGGACCGCCGATCCACGGCTTCCCAGTCGCAAAATCGGCGCGGGTCGCTTCGCCACCTTCGAGGTCGTGATCGGCCGCGGAGCAAGCGTCGTAGCGGAGACCGGGTTCGTTGACGTTGTCGTCGCGGGCGTGGTGCTCGTCGTCGTCGTTGAATCGGCGAACGCCACTGCGCCGCTGGCCAAAGTTGCGCCGACGAGACTCGCGAGAACGACGCTTCTCGCCACCAATCTGACCTTTGACGAGGACCAACATTCCACAGTCTGATCATCCGACGAGCACGGCGCGCCTGCCAGAGTCGAATTGCCCTAAATGGTCCGCCGGTACTGAGACCGAGTGCCTGCGGTCGGCCCAAAGTGTCAGCATCCCCTAATTAGTAGGGCCGGTGGGGATCGAACCCACGACCGAGGGATTATGAGGTGCACGCGTTCCGTCTCCTGCGTCTATTGCGTCCATACAATTGCATTGCGTACTTGCAAATGTCCGTTGAGTACTGGTGACGTCTACTGCGTCTTGAAATCGGAGTAGCAAAGGAGTGGCAACTCGTGCAAGAAAAGCCTCCACGAAGGTCTGGCTGACACCACATTTCATCGCCATGCGTGCTCTCATCGTTCAAAATGTTCGTGGTCGACGGATCCAAGGGGCGACCCTCCCCCCGCGCCGTCTCACTATTCGCCGCGCGGGCGCCCAGCCCGGAGCTGCCCCTCGGTCACTCCTTGGCCTGAGCCGACTCCAGGGGGGCCTTGAGCACGAGGTCAGTCAGCTATCGCCTGAGAGCACTCAGTCTGAACGAGGACCCAGACATCCCGGGCTCGCTCCCCGCCCGCCCTGCGGCCAAGACCCAGACGCGCACCCGGACATCATCCGAGCGGGATCTTGGCGAGCACAGTGGAGCCGTCGGGCATGTAGTACAGCGTGAGGTGCTGACGGTCTGAGGCGTTGTTGGCGTCGTAGCACAACTTGACCGGACCGTCGCTGGCGCCGCGCGTCAATTGCTGCTGGGAAGAGGTGGGGTCGGCGCATGGATACTGAGCGCCGCTGCCGCTTACAACGGTGGAGTTCGTGGCATCGTCCTGCACGATTCGTCCCGACCCGAGCCGCAGCTGAAAATTGGCCACGGGCGCGAACGTGAGCGGATCCTGCGCCGATCGGTCGGTGCCGACGACGGAGACGCCCACGCCGCCTTTGGCGAGAAACGAGTCGGCACTGCTGTCGTAGATATTGGTCGGATCGTCGACGCTCGTGATCGTGCGATCCACCATCGTGACGCGGATGAACATGCCATTGCTAGCCAGGCAGCCCGCCATCGTGCATGAGTTCGGCTTCGGAGCGACCTTCTTGACGGGACGGAACTTGCCGGGGTTGGCGTGAAACGGCTGCGGGCCCGTCGCGCACAATCCTGTCCCCGTCACCGTACCTGCCCCCTCGCCCCCGGTGAACGTGCCACTGAGCTTGATACTCACCGCCTTGGGGGTCCCGGGCGGGTGGTACTTGATCGAGAAGTGGCCTTGGTGCACCGGGACCGAGGGAATCAAGATCGTCTCGGTCTGGTAGCCGTTGACGCTTGTGCAGCCGATGACCGGGACCGTGAACCTCGTGATCTGCGAGCCGCTGTAGGAGAAACTCAGCTTGGTCGGAAGGCTGCGATCAAGCGCGCCGTTCCAATTGCTCGTCTGGGCGCTCGCCGGGCCTGCCAAGATTCCCAGCAGCAACGCGACACCAAGCAGGACTCCCGGGCGGCGAACGGTTTGCAAAGACATATAACTCCATCTCGATCTGGATCTCCGACGGATTCTACGTCCCGTTGCCCCAAGCAATCCCCACAGTCGCGTCCCGCGCCAGGCCGAAACCATAGTCGGAAGCGGCACCGCCCGTCAAATGACGCCACTCCAGGGTCGTCGGGGCACGCCATCGCGCAGAATGCCGGGCTCTGTATAGGCCGAACGACGGAGGTCGACGACCGACCGCAACGCCGAAACTCGACCCTGTGCCCCGCGCGACAAGCAAGCATCACGCCGGCAAACGACTGCCTTCTCGTTTCTCGAACAGACAGAACTCTCGCGCGTGTTGCTCGAACGTTTGGCTAAGTGAAGGTCGAGTATCCGGACCTAGCCGATTACTTAGCCGCCGTGCAAGCCGTCACGGTCATCGATAGTCAAACGCTTCAAGTCGCCACCAAACTGGACCTCGCCGACTCGGCGCTGCACGCGTCTGCTGCAGGATATGGCGATCAGGATGTAAACCCTCGGGGTCGTCGCCAACGCCGCAGGATTGGACGTGATCCACTCCCACTTGACCCCCTATTGGAGTGCTCGGCGAAGTCTCGCGCGCACCTAGTGGATTGATGCCGGCGAAAGCGGTCGGCCCCCTACGCCACCGCCCTCAAGTAGCACACCGTAGAAGTGATCGATCTCCGCGGCTTTCAACCTGGACACTCTCGTTTTCCCCAGGATTGGAAGGATGCAATTGTCAATGTTTCGTTCGTAACCTCGGACGGTTGCTGGGGAGAGTTCCGGCCTCGCGAGATCGAACCAGCGAAGCACTAGATCAGCAACCGTGGCGTCTGGAGCGGCATGGGCGCCGCCGGTCACTTCCACAATGGGTGTTGCGCCAAGACGTGCTCCGCCGCCTTTCGTGGACCCTCATCCGTCTTCGTCACGTACTTCTTTCGATGGGTCACGGGGTCGATGCCCGAGGAGACCTCACCTCCCAGGCGTTACCGCGCTGACGAACGTGACCCAATCACGAGAGATTCCCTTCATCGACTCCCTGCGCAACGGTCGCGGGAATCGAAAAAGAGAGTAGCAAGGAGTAGCAAAATTCTTCGGGCGACAAGATTGAGGCCCGAGAACTACCTCGTTATCAGGAATTTTTTGGTAGGGCCGGTGGGGATCGAACCCACGACCGAGGGATTATGAGTCCCCTGCTCTAACCACTGAGCTACGGCCCTATTGAACGAAGGCGAGTGAGCCCACGGAACCATCTTCAATTCTCATCAAAATAGCAAGCGATGGGCTCACTTGTTTACATGAGAACTGGCTCCCAGAGCAGGACTCGAACCTGCAACCTAGCGATTAACAGTCGCTTGCTCTGCCAATTGAGCTATCTGGGAATGCACCCGAGGGCAAGGGCAACAGTAGCACTCGACACTCTCGCTACTGTCGGTCGAACCATTCCTGCAGGCGCTTCGCTTCGGGGCTTTCGCGCACCGCGCGCCGACAACGATCGATCCGCTTGGTCATGCCCTGTCGCGAAATGCCGTGCGCGCGAGCAATCTCCTCGAGCGACATGGTCCGAAACGTGTACTGCCAGAAAGCGTCGAAATCGACGCCGCACAACCGCCGCAGTTCGTCGATCACCCACGAAGGCGCGTCCGCTGGATTCGCGGACTGTCGGACGTCGGCCACTTCGTTGAAATCCGTGGGGTCATATCGACGAGCGAGGAGATCGCGATTCATCTGGAGCACTTCGCCGGCCGTTGCCTGCGAAATGCCGAGTGACTGGGCGACGTCGCGCCGAGTGAGCCGCTTCGTTGGACTGTTTCGCTCGAGCTTCTGAAGTGCGAGCACCCGGCGCATCTCGCTGTCACTCAGCCCGGCCTGCTGCTGCACCGCTTGGTTCACCAACTTCATGATCCAGTAGTTCGCGTACGTTGAGAACCTGGTTCCCTGAGCGGGGTCGAATCGGCGAAGCGCGTTGACGAGGCCTTCGATACCGGCGGCCTCGAGCTCCTCATTGCCGAACCGGTACCCGCGTTCCATGACTCGGGTGCGCACCAAACCGCACGTGGCTTGGAGCAGCAACGACTCAGCCCCTTGGCCCTCTTGTCGTTGGCGCATGAGGCGCCGGCGTTCGACTGCGTCGATGTCGGAGTTCGACGCGAGCACTGCGGATGCCTCGCGCCCTTTAAGAATCAATGGATGGAGCCGACGCTCCTCTTCGGCACTGAGCGGGGCCATCATCTCGAGACCACCGATCAGACCAAAGGTCTCTCGGCTCACGAGAGTGACGTCGTCGAGCGTGCGACCAACCACGAACGGAGGTCGCCCTCTGCGATGTCCCCGTTGGGTGACTCCAACAGTTCGACGCGTTCCTTGACGTCGCGGATTGTTGCCATCGCCACGTCGGGAGCGATGGTTCCTTCTCGAACCTCACGGTCGACGTTGCGCAACTCCAGGGCGACGGCGCTACGTATCAACTGGGATACGACTGCGGTCACGTCATCCGCGCTGTACTCGCGACCCAGTTCGTCCACGACCAACTGGCTCAGCACGTGGGCCGCCTCGTCGTCACCCTGTCGCTGGAACTGATCGATCAGGTCGGGGATGGAATCCGATGACGTCAATCCTTCGAAGATTTCGCGCTGAATCTCGTTGACGAAGTAGGCGGGTATCAAGCGACTCTTCAGGTCCTTCGCTAGATGCACGCAAAGTCGCAGGGCTTCGAGACCCGGACGTGGCATGGGTGTCGCAGCGACGCGCGCCCGTGCCTCGGAAGGACCGTCGGACGGCTCGTTGGCAATCGGCCGCTGGACTCCCGCTCGATGCAGTTCGGCAACGCGCGGTCGCAGCACCGACGACTCCAAGCGGAGCCGATCGGCGACTTCCATGACGTACTGGTCGCGCACGAGTTCACTCGGGTGTTCGGCGAGCACGACCATCGCGAGCTCCGCGGCCCGGGCACGGCCCTCGGCGGTCGCGAGATTGGCACCCTCGAGGACACGCTCCAACCGGAACTTCAAGAACGGCACCGCGTCGGCGACGGCCTGGCGAAGCGCGGCGGGATCCTTCAGCGCGAGCTCGGCGGGATCGCTGCCCTTGGGCAGTCGTGCCACCGCTACGTCAACCTCGTGTTGGCGCTCCCACTGGTACACCGACGCGGCCGCACTCTGGCCGGCCTGATCGGCGTCGTAGGCGAGGACGATGCGCTTGGCGAAATTCTTCATCATTCGAAAGTGCTCTTCACCCAGAGCGGTGCCACACGTCGCCACCGCCCGCGGCATGCCGGCCATGAAGAAGGCAATGACGTCGGTGTAGCCCTCACAGACGATGATCTCGCCGGACTTGATGATGTCGTCCTTGGCCCAGTTGAGCGCGTAGAGCGTGCGACGCTTCGAATAGATAGGAGTTTCGGGGCTGTTCTTGTACTTCGGCTCAATCCGTCCGTCCGGTCGTGCGGGCGCGCTCGGCAGTGACGGAAGGATTCTCCCCCCGACTGCTATTGCCTTGCCGGCGGGGTCGAAGATTGGAAAGATGACGCGCGCGCGCAACGCGTCCTGGCGGCGGTCGCGTTTGTTCAGAAATCCGAGACCCGTGGCGAGCAGGACCTTCTCGTTCAGTTTCAGCGAGGTCGCGAGCGCGTCCCATTCGTCGGGCGCCCAGCCCAACTTGAACTGACGTGCGACGTCGCCGTTGATGCCTCGCGTTCGCAGGTACTCACGGGCCGGGCGAGCGTCGGGCGAATGCAAGAGCCGATCGTGGTACCACTCGACCGCCTTCTCCATCGCGGCCAAGGCCTCCTGACGCTCCTTGCGCGCCGGACCGGCGTTGAGGTCTTCGTGCAGCTCAATGCCCGCCCGATCGGCCAACAGACGCACCGCCTCGGAGAAGTCCAAGTGCTGCATCTCGCGCACGAACGTGATCTGGTCGCCCGAGACGTGGCAGCCGAAGCAGTAGTAGATGCCCTCTTCTGCGTTCACCGAGAACGAGGGCGTCTTCTCACCATGAAACGGACACAGCCCGCTCCAGCGCCGACCGGACTTCTTGAGGGCCACGTACTCGCCGATCAGGGCCACGATGTCAGTCGCCGAACGGACCTGAGCGATCTCACTGTCCGATATAGCCATGCTCAGAACGTACCGCCTCGACCGCACTCCACAGACACCTGACCGGCCATCGGTACGTAAACTGCGACAATGTCTGATTTTGCCGTTGAGGCACTCAATATCGTCCGAACGTTCAAAGACGGCGAGGTCCACGCCCTGGACGACGTCACGCTCCACGTACCTCGCAGCGAGGTGTTCGGACTCCTCGGCCCCAATGGATCGGGCAAGACGACGATGATCCGCATCCTGTCGACGATTCTCGCGCCAACGTCGGGCGTCGCCATCGTCAATGGTTATGACGTCGTCAAGCAGCCCGACCACGTACGACGCAGCATCGGTTTAGCTGGCCAGTTCGCCACGGTTGATGAGAACCTCACCGGATTCGAGAACCTGCGGATGGTCGGACTACTGAACCACCTCGAGAAGTCCTACGTGGTGAAGCGCTCCCAGGAGTTGCTCGAGCGATTCGGGCTCAGCGACGCCGCCAACCGCACCTGCAAGACCTACTCGGGCGGCATGCGACGCCGGCTCGACCTCGCCGCGGCGCTCGTCGCCAATCCCCCACTGCTCTTTCTCGACGAACCGACGACCGGCCTTGATCCCCAGAGTCGCCAAGACCTCTGGGCGATCATCGAGGGACTCGTCGAAGGCGGCACCTCGGTGCTGCTCACGACGCAGTACCTCGAAGAGGCCGACCGTCTCTGCAAGCAACTCGTGGTCATCGACCACGGCAAGATCATCGCCGAAGGAACGTCGGGTGAGCTGAAGTCCCGACTCGGCAACACCGTCCTCTCACTCAGTTTCGCCAGCACCGACGACGCTCGCCGCGCCGGCGAGTTGTTGCACGACGTCTCCTCCACACCAGCCAACGTTGACGGCACCGTCGTCGAGTTCACGGTCGAGAACGGTCCGGCGGCCGCGGCCGACGCGTTACGTCGTCTCAGTGTCCCCGACATCACGGTTACCGGTCTCGCCCTTCGCGAACCGAGTCTCGACGACGTGTTCTTGAGCCTCACTGGCCACAAGGCCGAGGACGAGTCCGCGACGCCCGACGAAGGCGAACCCAAAGGACGCCGAGCACGAAAGGTCCGTTCATGAGTATCACGACGTCCACGTCACACCCGCAGCGAAACGCCCTGCGATGGGCGATCAGCGACATCTTGACGATGGCGCGGCGAAACCTGCTCGCGCTCTTTCGCATCCCGACGGCGTTGGTCTTCGCCGTCATTCAGCCCGTGATGTTCGTGCTGCTCTTTCGCTACGTGTTTGGCGGAGAGATCCACATTACCGGTCTCAACTACGTCAACTACCTCATCCCGGGAATTCTCGTCCAGACCACCATCTTCGGTGCGGTCGGTACGGCGATCGGCCTCGCCGAGGACTTGCAGCGTGGCTTGATTGAGCGATTCCGGGCACTGCCCATGGCGCGCATGGCGGTACTCGGTGGACGAACCGTCTCGGACCTCGCGCGCAACGTGTTGGTCGTCGTCGTCATCACGGGTGTCGGTTTGATGGTGGGATTTCGTCCCCACGGCGGCATCGTGGCCATCGTGCAAGCAAGCCTTCTCATGTTGTTATTCGCCTACTGCCTGTCGTGGGGCTTCGCGTACGTCGGGCTCGCGGCGCCGAACTCCGAGACCGCCCAGGCGATGACGTTTCCGCTGATCTTCCCTCTCACCTTCGCCTCGGCGGTCTTCGTGCAGGTGTCGACGATGCCCTGGTGGCTCCGACCGTTCGCCAACAACCAGCCCGTCACCCAGGCCGCCGACGCCGTCCGAGGTCTGATGCTCGGCAAACCGCACGGCGCTTCCACGTGGATCACGATGCTGTGGTCGCTCGGCGCCATTGCGGTCCTCGGACCGCTCGCCACCAGACGGTATCGTCGCGTCACGTGAGATGTTCGTGAGCACACTCACTGTCGAGGAACTGCAGGCCATACTCACCGAATCGTTCCCCGGCGGTGACGTACCCCAGGTCGAGTCGGTCGACGACGACACGGTGACCATCTGTCAACCAGTCACGGATCGCCACGGCCGACCCGGCGGAACGTTGTCGGGTCCGACCATGATGATGCTCGCCGACACGACCGCGTGGTTGGCCATCCTCGCCCAGATCGGACCGGTGTTGCTCGCCGTCACCACCAGCTTGCACATCGACTTCCTGCGCAAACCACAGTTGAGCGATCTCATGGCCCGGGGTCGCGTGCTGAAGATTGGTCGCAAGTTGGCGGTCGTCGATATTGAACTTTTCTCAAGGGGTTCGAGTGAACTTGTCGCGAAGGCGCAGGTAACGTACTCATTGCCCTCGCCGACAACCTAGGAAGTCCACGTTCACTGGTCGTCGGCACCACGACAACCCAATCTCGAATGAAGGACACCCTGAGTACCGACCTCACCGCCCGTCCGCTCTCGAAGGCCTTGATCACGGTCATGGCGGCGGCGATCGGCCTGATCGTCGCCAACCTCTACTACCTCCAGCCGCTACTGCACCAGGTGAAGGGCGACTTCAACGTCAGTCCCGCAAACGCGACGCTCCTATTGACCTTGACCCAGTTCGGCTACGCCGCCGGACTCGCGTTGGTCGTGCCACTGGGTGATCTCATCCCGCGTCGCCGACTCGTCGTCGCTATCTTCCTCGTCGCGGCGCTCTTGATGGCCGTGGGAGCACTGCTCACGTCCTTCGTCGCGTTCGCCACGATCACGCTCTTCATCGGGCTGTCCTCGGTCGGGGGCCAAGTGATCGTTCCGTTCGCGGCCGACCTCGCCGAACCGTCCGAGCGCGGTCGGGTCATCGGGCGCGTGATGACCGGTTTGCTGATCGGCATTTTGCTCTCGCGTACGGTGTCGGGCCTCGTCGCTCAAGCAGCCGGATGGCGGACCGTCTACTGGGGCGCCGCCGCATTACTCGCGGTCATGGCGTACGTCCTGCACCGTGTGCTGCCCGACGAACCGGTACGGAGTCACGTTCCCTACGCCAAACTCGTCGCCGGATCCTTCTCCCTGTTGGTCAACTCGCAGCAACTTCGTCGGCGCTCGTGGTTCGGGACGTTGATCTTCGGCGCCTTCAGCGCGTTGTGGACAACGCTCTCGTTCCACCTGTCCGGCGCACCGTTTCATTACTCGAACGCGGTGATCGGACTGTTCGGTCTCTTCGGCGTCGCGGGCGTGGTCGCCGCCAACCTCGCGGGCCACTCGGCCGACCGTCAACGTAGTCACGCCGCGACGATCGTCGCCGCGGTGTTGATCGGCGTCTCGTTTCTCGTCTTGTACCTCGGACGCGATTCGTTCATCGCGATCGCGCTGGGCATCGTCATCCTCGACGCCGGGATGCAGGGTCTGCAGATCACCAACCAGTCGATCATCTACGCCCTGATGCCCGAATCGCGGAGCCGCGTCAACAGCGCCTACATGGTCTGTTGCTTCATCGGCGCGTCGATCGGCTCGTTCGCCGCGGGTCAGCTCTTCGCCGCGTTCGGGTGGGCGGGCGACTGCTGGCTGGGCGGCGCGATCGGACTCGGTCTCCTCGTGCCGGCCCTGATATGGCGCTCACCGGTCACGGTGTAACAGGCTCTGCGAAGTCGAGAGCGGCGATCGGGATTGTGTTGAGAAATTGCCGACGCGGGAGTACCGCGCGTTCGTGTAGCGTGACCGAATCGGGTCCCATAGAGCCGTGAGCTCCGGACCAAAGGGGGAAAGTCATGCCAACGTTAATCGGGTATCACAGCGTGAAGGACACGGATCACTGGCTGGCTTCTTCTCAGCGCGAAGAGTTCTTCGGTCGCTTCGGTGTCACCAACATCCGCACGTTCGTCGACCCGCAAAACCGAACTCAGGTGGCCGTGATGATGGACGTCGCCGACATGGACGTCTTCACCGGTGCCATGCAATCTGAGGAGGCCGCCAAGGCAATGGACCACGACGGCGTGTTACCCGAAACCCTCGTGATCCTCGTCGAGGCGTAGTCCAGACCTCATTTCGAAAAGCAGTCGGACCTCGGAGGAAAGACGCGCAACTGCGCCCTACACGGTGATCGACCGAGGTCGATTGACGTGACGCGTTTCGTGCACTTCGTTCATCTCCGGCGAGCCGTTGAGCGCGCCGGGCGAATCGCACGCAGCCCTCGCATCGCCATAGGAACGTCAAAGGTATCGCTCGTCGTGTGCGCACGAAGTCGCCCCCGCACTAATCCCTCGGCCTCCTCGCGTTGGTTGGTCGGCATCGTGATCACGCCCGAGTACGTGGAGAAGAGTCGCACGATCTGCTCGTGACTTCGCGTCCAGGTCCAGGGGATCATGATCGCCTCAACGTCGACGAACGTGCCGGTAAGATCGTCATCGGCTTCGTGGGCGCGCTTGGCGACGTCGGACTGGTCGTCAGGTTCACGCAGTGCCAAGAGGTCACTCAGCCAACGTTCACGTCGGTCGAAGCCGTTAGCGAGCAGCAGCAACCGAGTCTCGTCGCGAAGGACACGCGCGATCTCCTGGGTCGCGTCGGGCTGGCGAAACCAGTGCCACGCCGACGACGTCACGACGAGGTCGAACGAGGCGTCGTCAAAAGGCAAGGCTTCGGCGACGCCACCCAAGGCGGTCACGTGGGGACTCTTTCGAACGAGTACGGCGCGCATGTCGTCGTCGGGTTCGACCACGGTCATCATCGCGCCGAGCGAAAGCAGGAATCGTGTCACGAGCCCGGTGCCCGCGGCGATCTCGAGTACGTCGAGTCCTTGCAGCGATCCAAGCGTCTCGGCGAGTGCCGGCGGGGGCGAGGGACGATACGCGTCGTACTGCTCGGCGACCGAGCCGAACGAGTACGCGCGGTGCTGGTCCATCTAGTTCGACTGGGTTCGTCCGACCAGGTCGAGTACTAGGTCGTCGATCTTGACGCGCGTCTGGGTCGTCGTGTCTCGGTCGCGCACCGTCACCGCGTGGTCCTCGAGCGAGTCGAAGTCAACCGTCACGCAGTAGGGCGTGCCCACTTCGTCCTGGCGTCGATAGCGCCGACCGATCGACTGGGTGACGTCGTAGTCGCACATGAAGTACGGCTGCAGTTTCGCCAGCACCTCCTTCGAGACACCTTCGAGTTCGGGCTTCTTCGACAGTGGCAACACCGCGACCTGGAAGGGCGCGAGTCGCCAGTCGAGGCGAAGGACCGTGCGGGTCTCGCCCTCGATGACGTCCTCGTGGTACGCGGCGAGCAGGAACGCCATCATGGCGCGCGTCGCGCCGGCCGCGGGCTCGATGACGTAGGGCGTGTAGCGTTCGTTCGCGTTCTGGTCGAAGTACTCGAGCTTCGTGCCCGACGCGTTCGAGTGCTGGGTCAGGTCGTAGTCGCCGCGATTGGCAATGCCTTCGAGCTCGTCCCAACCCCACGGGTAGGCGAACTCGATGTCGGTCGTGCCGCGTGAGTAGTGCGAGAGATCGGCCGGGGCGTGCTCGTGGCGGCGCAAGAGCTCCGGCGCCACGCCGAGGTCCACGTACCAGTCGAAGCGCTGCTCGACCCAGTAGCGGTACCACTCGTCGGCGTCGGCCGGCGCCACGAAGTACTCCATCTCCATCTGCTCGAACTCACGGGTGCGAAAGACGAAGTTCTGCGGGGTGATCTCGTTGCGAAACGACTTGCCGATTTGGGCGATGCCGAAGGGGGGCTTTCGCCGCGTGCTCGTGAGCACGTTGGCGAAGTTGGTGAAGATGCCCTGGGCGGTCTCGGGACGCAGGTAGGCCGTCGCGCCCTCGCCCTCGACGGGGCCGGCCTGGGTCTTGAACATCAAGTTGAAGGCCCGTGGTTCGGTGAACTCGGTCGAGCCGCAGTTGGGACAGACGCCGTCGATCTTGTCCTCGCGCCAGCGTTCCTTGCACTTCTTGCAGTCCACGAGCGGATCGGTGAAGGTCTCGAGGTGACCCGAGGCGGCCCAGATCGCCGGCGGACCGAGGATCGCGGCGTCGAGGCCGACGATGTCACTTCGCAGCTGGACCATCGAGCGCCACCAGGCCTGCTTCACGTTGCGCAGCATGTTCACGCCTAGCGGGCCGTAGTCGTAGGTCGAACGAAATCCACCGTATATCTCGGCCGAGGGGAAGATGAAACCGCGTCGTTTGGCGAGATTGGTCACCTTGTCGAGCAGTTCAGGGTCCTGGACGGGGGTTGAATCCATTGGCCAAGGTTACCGGACTAGTCCGAACTCCTCAGTCGCACGATCACCTGGTTCGCGAGCAGTCGACCCTCGGGCGCCAAGGTCACCGTGCCGTTCTGTACGTGCACGAGGTGCGCGATCTCCTCGAGTGAATCGAACGCCTCGACCGGCACGCCACGGCGCGTGCGCAGCGCCAACGAGTCGCGCTCGAAGTGTTGTGTGGGCAGGTCGAGATGCTCTTCGCCACCGAGCGGCCGCTCGCCCGCTTCGACCATCGCGAGGTAGCGCTCGGGCGTACGGACGTTCCAGTAACGACGACCGTGCTGGTGCGAATGCGCGGCCGAACCGAATCCCACGTAGTCGCCCTGATCCCAGTACACGTGATTGTGGCGGCACTCGTGACCGGGCTTGGCCCAGTTCGAGATCTCCTCCCACTCATAACCGTTCGTCTCGAGCACGCGACTGACCAACTCGTAGGCGTCGGCGGTCTCGTCCTCGTCGGGGTGGCGACTCGGG
>Ga0075520_1001110_pt1 | contig 12664 bp, 13 predicted proteins | sample NGEPerB_FD_75100 | JGI IMG/M metagenome (GOLD analysis project Ga0075520, IMG submission 75100) | Arctic peat soil microbial communities from the Barrow Environmental Observatory site, Barrow, Alaska, USA - NGEE PermafrostAB12-B | ecosystem: Environmental > Terrestrial > Soil > Wetlands > Peat ... | reverse complement strand
GCCTTGGTCTGAGGCTTAAGTGGGCTGCTTTGAGATGACGCCGCCCGCGGGTGTGCCCAAGTCGGCTTCAGGCTGTCGTCGCGGTTCCTTGGCTCACGATCGGAGCGGTTGCGCAGATATGTCTGAGTGCTCCCGAAGTTCACGACGATCGCGGCAAGCGAGACTATGAGCAACCCCACTGTCCATCCGCTGGGGGCCACAATGCTGCGGGCCATAGAGAAGACGATCAGGGGTCCGAAGCCCCCAAATGCGATCGCGAGAGCGAATATCAGCCGGCCTCCGCCCTCCATCCGCGCCAGGTAATCAGTGTATGCCCGTAGCGGTGTGCGTCCTTCGACATACCATCGACGTATGCGCAATCGCTCGCCCACTAGATGAATGAGATGGATGGAGAATAGCGCAGTTGTGACCTGCGGGATGGCGAGACCTGATACATCTCCCCAGATGCACCGTGCTCACTTGATCCCGAGCCTGCGCTTGAGCAGTGGCGGCGACAAGACGCTGGCCCGAGTATGGCTCGACGGCCTTTACACGATCATCTGGATGAGCTTGTCGATTCTTGGCACAGAGAAGGAGTCGGTGGACGCAGCATTCTCATGGCTCGAGGGCGAGGCGCCCGTGGCCGAGGGTGACGCAGCCGAAGACAACGCCAGATAGACGTTGCATCTCACCGGGCGCTGACGCGAACGCACTGGTCGCGGCAGACATCCGGATGTCGGTCTTCTAGCCTGTGGAACTTGGCGGGCCAACGCTGCCTCAGCCGATGTGCGCCTCTTCTTCGGCGGGGGCATGAGTTCGTGCTCCCGCGCCTCGCAGGCTTCGAGGGCGGCGTCCAAGAGGTCAAAGCAGTGGGAGTCGCTCCAGTAACGCGGCCCCTTGCGCATCAGGTTCATGTTAAGAAGCGACATGGCGTCACCGGGTACTTGCCACCAGACCATGCGGGCGACGGAGATCGGTGGTTGTCTTACCTCCACAGAAGGGTGATTCATTTCGAATGCCGCGCCCGCCTTCGGTGCGTCACGCGGAAGCCGGGTGTCACCGGCCCGATCAGGCCGGTGACAGCACCTGCGCTCTCCGCACGGCGGCTCGTTCCATAGCCTCGAGGAGCGGGAGCCGCTGACCGCTGAGGAACCTTATTAGCGCCCCGCCACCGGTGCTGACGAAGTTCAGGTCATCGAGGTTGATGAACCGTGCCGCGCTCGCGACGGTGTCGCCGCCGCCGATGACTGACGTACCTTTGGCCTTGGCGAGGGCCTCCCACAAGGTGCGGGTGCCGTGCTCGCTCACGCAGTTCTCGTACACCCCGGCCGGGCCATTGACGAAGATCGTTTCGGCGGCCTCGATGACCTCAAGGTAGCTGTTGATCGTCGCCGACCCGATGTCCACGATGAGTCGGTCCGTCGGCAGCTTGTCGACGGCGAACTCGATCCGCCGTCCGTCGGTGTCCACCGCGACGTCGAGAGGCAGCCGGATGTGGTCGCGGTAGCTGGTCAGCAGGCGCCGCGCTGGTTCGACGAAAGCGTCTAGAGAGCGATCTCGCAGGAACTGCATGCTTGGCGCCCCGAGTTCGACGCCATCTGCCACGAGCATCACGTTGCCGGTGATGCCGCTTGTGAGGATGGTATCGGCGGTGCCCTCACGCAGTACCTGCTCCATCATCGCGAACGCATCAGAGATCTTCAGTCCACCCAGCGCGTATACGCACGGCCGTTTCGGTGATCGGGCAACGGCCTCCAGCGCGGCAACTTCCCGGACCAGCAGCCTGCCACCAGCCGAAGGCAACAGCTCCTGGAATGCCACCATCGACGGCGCATTGCGGTGAGCTGCAGCGAAGGCATCGTTGACGTAGAGGTCGACCAGCGGCGCGAGGTTACGTAGGAGATAGGTTCGGGTCATCTGGGCGGGAGTCAGCTTCACCGCGTTCTCGAAGGTGGACACCTCTTCGGTAAGGAACCGCAGGTTCTCCAGGAGCAGCAGCTCGCCGTTCCCAAGGGCCCCGACGGCGGCGCGGGCCGCCGGACCGGCCACGTCGTCCAGGAACCCCACCGGACGGCCGAGCTTGGCCGACAGCTTGTCGGCGTGCTCGGCCAGCGACACCAGGTTGTGGTAGTCAAGCGTGTCCCCCTGATGAGCGATGACCACCACGCGGGCGCCGGCGTCGGCCAGGTCCGCCAACGTCGGCAGGCACTTGTCGAGGCGGTTCTCGTTCGCGATCCGACCCGTCCCGGGATCGATGGGTGAGTTGATGTCAACCCGCACCAGGACGGTCTTTCCGGTGAGGTCGAAGTCGTCGATCGTGTCGATCTGCAAAGTGTCCGTCGCCTTCTCAGGCCATGCCAAGGAACTTGTTGGTGAGACCGACGGCCTCGGCCTGGTCAGTCTGCATAGACAGGGCGGCCCGGATACCGTCCATCGTCTCAGGGATGACCACGGACTCCTGCGGGATGTGGACGGCGAACATGATGTCGTCACCGGAGTGCCCGATCGTCTCCTCGAAGACCGCCACCTCGTACAGGTCACCTCGCGGATGGCCGAGGTAGCGGGCGTAGTTGAACAGCGAGGTGTTCGTGTTGAAGCCGTCGGCGATCCGCACCACCCGGATACGAGGGTGCGCCGCGAACGCGTCCACGATCTCCTGCTTGCTCATCGGGGTACGCGGGGTGGCCAGTACGGTGATGATGTGACCGTGGGTCACCGGGGCGTGCACCAGCAGTCCGGTCGCCGAGACGTGCGGCATGATGTGCATCAGGTCCACAGCCTGGTGGTTCGGGATCGCTTCCAGCATCAAGGAGTCGACCAGGCCACGGTGCGTGTCGCCCGGATCGGCCACCCTGCGGATGATGGTGATCGCGGTGCGGGTGATTCCCGCAGCCCGGTCGAGGCAGTCGATGACCCTGACTAGTCCGGTGGTGTTGCAGGACGTCAACTTCAAGTAATCCCTGCCCACCCCCTTCTCGTAGTTGCCGTAGCCGTGGAAGAAGACGTCCGCGACCTCAGAGCTCTCCCCGCCTTGGAAGATGGCTTTGACGCCCGCCTGCACGTAATGCGTCTTGTTCTTGGCTCCCACGCCGCCGGGAGCGGCGTCCAGCATGATGTCCACGCTCGCGATGAGCTCGTCGAACGACCCTGAGACCGGGATGCGGGCCTGTTCGAGTCGCTCGGCCGCGTCATCGGCAGCGGTGAACAAGGGATAGGGCATCCCACGCTCAGCAAGGGATCGCACTGGCAGCGTGGGAGCGATGTCCGCCACCCCGACTAGCTCCATGTCCTCCTGCCGAACGACACCTTCGGCGAGTCTCATACCAATGACGCCGTACCCCGCCACGCCAACTCGCACTGTGCTCATCCGCTTCTCACTCCCGTTCGTGCTTGTTCCCGCATCGCCTAGACGGTCACTGAACCGACCTCTTCAGTCGTTTCCGTGCCGCCATGTCCCTGTCCGTAACCACCACCGCGACGCGCCGTGACAGAAGTATCAGTCCTGAGCCCGAGACGTCACATGCTCTTCTTCAGCAGAAGGTCCTCAGTCGTTCCAGACACAGAATACACGAGGATGGTGTAGATGTCTCACATATGTTTGATTTACAACATTCCCACGGCCACGGTGCTGGCTCGATCAAGGTCCGGCTCGGGTTCGAGCTCCACCCACCCGCGCGACCCGTCGACACTTGTTGACGAAGCGAGGAAAACGGGCCGAGTCAGGCACACACAGGACCACGTTACTTCTGGACCTACCGGTCGGGGCCTGAGGTGGGTGACCGCCATGGCCAGGACCCACTAGAGGACCTGGACGCGGGTCTTGGACTCGGTCCAGTGGATCATCGGGAAGAACCCGACGACGTGGGGTCTTTGAGCTAGCGGAATCCTGATTCGACGTCGTTTGGGGAGCGGTAGCCGGCGACTACCTCGGGAACAGTCCAGTTGTCGTGGTCGGTGACCAGGAGGCGCTTGCCGAAGATCTCGCTCTCCAGGGCTCAAAACTCTAGACATGGAGTCATGATCCGTGCGTGTTCAGGGCCCGGTTTTGACTGCGTAGCGCAGGGTGAGCTCGGTACCTGGGTAGCGGTTTGGGTGGCGGTGAGGTGCTTGCACAGCTGTGCGATGGCCGCGGTAGCCCGCTGCGTTGCTAAGGGGTCGAGCCGGATGGCTAACGTGCCGTCGTGGGGGTCGATGTCGCCGCTGCCCGTCAACGCTTGGCGGATGAGGGCGTGTACTTCGTGGTTGGCGCGGGCGTAGCCGGTGTGGACGCGGACGTCTCGGGCCAAGGCGGGGGCGGCGGTGTCGAACGCGGCGATGCGGATGGCGTGGCTGATCACGTGGTCTGTACGTCCAGGTCCTGTTGGCCGGGGTTGACCTGGGCCACCGGAAGCCGGGCGGGGATGGCCCGGTGGGCGGCTTGGACAGTGTTCAGGTTGGAGTCTGCTTCGCGTAGGTCTGGGGTCAGCCTGTCGTGGTCGGCGTCGGTGATCAGCACCGACCCACCCTGTGGCGGGGATACTGCGTCCACCAGGGCTGCGTCCGTCGCGGCGATGGTCCAGTTGTTGCGGGCCCTTGCGGCCATCAGTTCTTGGTGGCCTTCTTCTTGGCCGGCTTGGGGACCAGACGGGCCGGGTCGTCGTCGGTGGTGGCATAGGTGCCGTGGGAGTCGAGGTCGAAGTGCATCAGGGCGTAGCAGAAATAGCTCTCCTGCCGACACCGTGAGCCCATCCGGCAGATGACCTGCTGGGCTGGTAGTCACCTCGGGTGGTCAGGATGTGAACCTGCCGTGTGCTGTCCTGCCCATCCCCTGGGCCTGACCGTCCCGTTCGACCCCATCCCCGACGTCGCGCCGCAGAGCCTAGGTCCATTTTCGACGCAGCATCACGCCAAGTGAAGGCGACCTCCGCGTGGTGGGCCGGCTTCACTTGGCGTCTGCCTCGATTGTGGGTGAGAGTTGGGTCAGGAATGGCCTCCGGTGGCGTTCATGAATTGACGCTGATAACTGATCACCTGGTTGGACGAGGTGAAGCGTGCGAGGTAGCTCGGTTCTGCGGTGAGGACCACACGCCTGCTCATGTCGGCGAACTCGTCGCTCGTAAGCAGCCTGTCGATTTCGGGATACATCATGTCCCCGTCCATGGAGCACACGATCAGTCGGGTATCGGGGAGGTTCGCCGTGCGAAGCGCCCGAAGGTTGTGGCGAACGGAGTCAAGTCCGTCTGCGCCCTCCAGCGTCCGGACCCCGCGGTATGAGACGAACTGCTCGGCCATCCTCCGACATTCTTCGAGGTCATAGTCGGTGTCCGAGCCGGCGAGGTAGTCCGCGGCGATCATGTAGTCGCGCAGCGAGACAAGCTGGCTCTTGTCTTTGGTGGCCGCGTAACCGTCGAGCAGGGTCCGCATCCGGGTAGACTGCGCCAGGCGGTGCCGGACGAAGCTGTTGATGAAGTATGGCTTCGCCTGAAGAGCGAGCTGGGTCTGGTGCGGTTCGAACATCAAGGTGAAGTTCACCCGAAAGCCATGCTCGCGGAGCTTGAGGGCTAGGTTGTGCCCTCGGAAAGCGTCCTCGGTGGACGGTTCCCACCAGCGGTGACTGAGGCGCTTGTCGCCAGTGAGTAGCTCTCCCACGTTGTCGGCGTTGACCGGACCGGTATGCGGCACCTTGATGACGACCCGCCATGGGGAAAGCATTTCCCGGAAGCTCTCGGCCTCCTCCAAGAGTTTGGCGAAGTCGGACTCGAACGGATTGTTCAGCTCGACACTGATGTCGCAGCCTGGGCCCAGAATCCGCCCGATCTCGGTCATGACCTCGTCGCGGTCCTTGAACGCTGCGCCAACATTAGCCTTGGGATTATTGAGGAACAAATCGTAGATAATTGCCGGGTTGCAAGTCAGGTTCGCCAGAATCCCAGCGGCCGGCGCAATCTCGTAGGGATTGGCGCTGTCGGCAGAGAAGAGCAAGTTGGTTGGGCGCAGTACGCCGTCGGCATCGTAGGAGATGTCGCGGACGAGATCAATCTGCAGCAGACCGCCTGCCTCGACGTTCAAGTCGATGCGGAAGCCAGCTGGCGTGTGTCCGGCAGGCGGCGCAAAGTAGTCGATGACCCTCTTGAACTCTTCTGTAATGCCAATGTGACGTGCCAGGCCACTCAGCGCGCGAAAGTCCTCCGGGGCAAGTCGATGGTCAACGATTCTTCCGACGTACTCTTCCTCACCAGCGGCGGGGATTAAGCCGAGCGTACGGATACGGTATGACGCCGCACCGTCCGGTGAGGGTCTGAGGGTGGTCATGGAGCTCCTTTGCGTTAGGTAACATGAGCTAAATTCGTGCTAGGTTCAGTGCCGAAATATGGGGTTCTAGAGCGAAGTCATAAGTCCCAGTCTCCGGATACTCGTCGTATCCCTCTTCCTTTTGACGGAACGATTAAGCGGGTATGTAATCGTCGGCCAGCTTCGCGATATTGCCGAGCACGGATGCGACAAAGTCCTTCGTCGTGGCTGTGCCACCGAGGTCACCGGTCCGCACACCCATCGTGAGCGACAGCTCAAACGCTGCGATGAGGTGCGCCGCGGCTGCCGGGTTCCCGAGATGTTCGAGCATCATGGCGCCGCTCCAGATCTGACCGATCGGATTCGCGATCCCCTTCCCGGCGATGTCGGGAGCGGAGCCGTGCACGGGCTCGAACATGGACGGATGCCGTCGTTCGGGATTGAGGTTGGCGCTCGGAGCCACTCCGATTGACCCCGTGACCGCGCTGGCAAGATCCGAGAGGATGTCCCCCAGCAGGTTCGAAGCAACGATGACGTCGAACGCCCACGGGCGCAGAACGAGCGCGGCAGCCAGTGCGTCGACGAGCACGCTTTGGAGCTCGATGCCAGAATGGCCGGCGACGGTTTCGGCGATGACTTGGTCCCAGAACGGCATGGTGTGGATGATGCCGTTGCTCTTCGTGGCTGAAGTCAGCTGGTGTCGACGCTGGCCGGCGAGGTTGGCCGCGTACGTCCCCACGCGCGCGATCCCCACACGTGTGAAGATGGACTCCTGCACGGCCGCCTCTGTTGGCAGCCCACGGAAGTAGCGCCCACCTATTTCGGAGTACTCGCCTTCGCTATTTTCGCGCACGATGACTAGGTCGACGGCACGATCATCCTTAAGCACCGAGGGCACGCCAGGCAGCGACCGAGCCGGGCGCACGTTGACGTATTGCTCGAATTCCCGGCGAATCGGAATCAGAAGTCCCCAGAGGGTCTCGGTGTCGGGGATACCGGGCGTTCCCACGGCTCCGAGGAAAATGGCATCGTGCGCCGACAACCGGTCAATTCCGTCGGTTGGCATCATCCGGCCGTGGGCATGGTAGTAATCAGACCCCCACGGGATTTCGTCCCACTCCAGATCGAGATCGTGCAACGAGCGCAGTGCCTCGATGCACTCGATGGCTGCGGGCATGACTTCCTGACCGATTCCATCGCCGGCTATGACGGCGATGCGTGCGTGTGTCACCCGGATCACCCGGCCAATTCGAGGCTACTGGCGGCGGCTGCTGGTTCAAGGCTGACTTTGTCGATCGCTAAGTCATGCTGCGCCAGCATCTGCTCGTCAACATCACGTATGTCGCTGTCCACGATGAGGCGGTCGATCGCATCCCACCCACAAGTACGCACCATGGCGGATGTGGTGAACTTAGAGGAGTCGGCAATGAGAACGACAGTATCGGAGACGTCGATGAGCGCACGCTTTGTTATGGCGTCGAATCCGTTGCCACAGAACACTCCGCGGACGTTCAGCCCACTTGCGGCGAGAAAAAGCGTTTCGATGTGTAGGTTCGAGATCGCCGCAAGCGTGGACGGCCCAGAAAAGGACAGAGACTCGGGGTGGAGCGTCCCACCAAGGCACGTGACCTCGACACCCGCATTGGTCGCCAGACTAGACACGACCGGGAGCGACGCAGAGATGACCATGACGTGCCGGTCCGACGGGAAGATGGCCGCCAACTGAGTACAAGTAGTTCCGGCGTCGAGGCCAATAACCGACTTCGCTGTCACGCCCTCGAGCGCCCTAGCTGCGATCGCGCGCTTAGCTTCAATCATTCTCAAGTCCCGAGCACGATAGTCAGTGCCAAGCCTATCCAACGGCGATAAGGAACTGGCGCCGCCGTGGAATTTGCGCACCCGGCCTTCCGTGACAAGTCGCGCGACGTCGCGGCGAATCGTCATCTCCGATACCCCAAAAGCCTGTGACAACTCCAGTATTGTGGAGTAGCCCTGCTCACTGACGAATTGCACGAGCCGATCACGCCTATCAGGCGCCGATGTATGAGTGAACTCGCCGTCGACCTTGCTCATATCTCCCCTCCGTCCTTCCCTGTGATGCCTTCACTGGACCGTTTCCCTAAGTCTAAAAGGCGCGTAAGCCTGTCTCCCGACCTCATCGCCGGGCTCCCAGAACTGCCACCTTGCGTGCATCCGCTCGCCGGCACAGATCCACAGCCATCTTGATAATGGCAACGTGTCTTTCCGCCGCCTTTCGCCATTCTTCACTTAGCGCACGTGTGATGACGCCCTCCACGAAGCTTGCGACGGGGACTGCCTCGGTCGCGTCAGGTCCCTCCGCGCTCTGAACCCGGCGCCACAACACGCTCCTCTTCGACGAGATTCGCAGTAGCGACGCGATGGTGTCAAACTTGGCCGAACCGACGCAGACCACCTCTTGATTGCCCACTCGCCCTCTCCTTTCGCCCACATGCGCACCCACCCGTGAACCGCACCTCGGTGCGTCCTGACAGTGCCTCAGGCCCTGGCCTCGAGACGGCTCATCCTCTTCTGCAGCAGGAAGTCCTCGATCTCCTGCTACCGCAGCCTACCCCAAGATGTTGTAGATCGCCCATGGGGTGTTGGATTTCCAACATGGTTCCGCTATGCTCGTCGTGCTGGTCAGGTGCGGCTCGGGTCTTGAGCCCTTCGCCGTCAGCGTGACCCGTCCAGACTTGCTAAGGGAGCAAGTGAAGAGGGTCGAGGTATGGACACTTAGGGCACTGCGGATGGACCTCCCGGTCTGGCCTCGCAGTGAGACGAAAGGGCCAAGGGTCATGGAGAACAGCAGGACGTCTTCGCTCGGCTTACCCAGTCTGACCGGTGAGCCCTCGAGCTGGAGCCCGACGGGACACCCGCGGTGGCTTCTGCTCACCGCTGAAAGCGCAGCGAAATTCACGCTTGCGCCACCGTCGTGCCGTCACATTGGGCGCCCGGGTCAACGCTCGGTGCGGGCGATCATCACTGCCCACGCGGGCGATGAGAAGCCTTCGATGGCTGGGGCCGCCGCGCCCCACGCGTCGCTACCCCGCGCGATCAGCGCCTTCGCTTCCGATTCCCCGAAACCCTGGGCGAGATCCTGCGCGTCGATGCGCGCCGACCGCTCAGGCATTCTCTCGGACTCACCCGCGATGCCCCGCATACCTCAACTATCCGGTAGATCCAGCCGCTCGACCAGAGTACGAGGGGGTCACGTGGTAGCACATCAAGAGCGGTTCGTTGCTGCATATGGCTGCTCAGCCACATCCCTTGATGAGAAAGAGGTAGTCCAGTGAGTGGACGTGTAAGGACCGATGATCTTGGGATCTGTGTGCCAGGCCGTCTTGAGACGTGCATCGCTTATGCCCGCAACGTTAGTTAGTCCCTCTACGATGTCCAACGCTCTCCCCGTTACTCCTCCGGTCCCTCACAGCCGACGAGAACCGCTACAGCGGAAGACTCGACGCAACTGGAGTGGGTGGGGGTTTCTCGCACCATTCATGGTGTTCTTTTTGTTCAGCCTCGTTGCTCCCGTGATCTACGCGATCTACCTCAGTCTATTCCAAGACAAGCTCATCGGCGGGAACTCATTCGTTGGCCTTGAAAACTACATAACGGGCCTGGAGGATCCAAACTTTCATGCCGCATTCTTCCGGGTCACTTTGTTCTTCGTCGTGCAAGTCCCGATCATGTTGGCACTCTCGACGATCGCCGCGCTCGCCATCGATAGCGCTCGCCTGTACTTTTCAGCGCTCTTCCGCATTGCCCTATTCCTCCCCTACGCTGTGCCATCCGTCGTGGCCGCACTTATGTGGGGGTTCATGTACGGGACGAATTTCGGCCTCGTCGGTAACATCAACTCGTTCTTCAATATCAAGATCCCGGACCCCTTGTCGGGCAGCTACGTCTTGGTAGCAATGGGCAATATCAGCACCTGGGAGTTCGTGGGATACAACATGCTCATTTTGTATTCCGCACTACGCACCGTGCCGAAAGACCTTTACGAGGCAGCCGAGATCGACGGTGCCGGAAACTTTCAGATCATCCGCGCAATCAAGCTTCCAGCGATGCGATCAGCATTCGTTGTCGCGCTCCTGTTCTCTGTTATTGGAAGCTTCCAGCTCTTCAATGAGCCCAATGTGCTCAAGACCCTCGCACCTAACAGCATCAGCACGAATTTCACCCCCAACATGTACGCGTACAATCTCTCTTTCGCCGGTCAGCAGTTCAACTATGCAGCGGCGATCGCGATCATTATGGGAATAGTCACCATGCTGATCGCCTACGCTGTCCAAGTGATCGGTATGCGAAGGGAGAAGCGCTGATGAGTGGTGCAGACGAGACTATCGTGCCAGCCGAACGCCGTCTACGCGGCGCTGAACCGAGTCATGCCAGGACAGTCTCTAGGGGCCGCGCCCGGAGGGAAACGAGAACACCTAGAAAATCCTTGGTGCTGACAGCAGTTATGTGGGTGATGCTCATTTACACCTTAGTTCCACTAGCTTGGCTCGTGATCAACTCAACAAAGACGCAGGCCGCTTTTCTCTCGACATTCGGCTTGTGGTTCTCTGGTGACTTCGCACTATGGGATAACATTAAGCAGACATTCACTTACGATGGCGGAGTGTTCGGTCGATGGCTGCTAAATACACTTCTCTATGTCGTCGTCGGCGCGGGTGGGGCAACAGTTCTGGCGACCCTCGCAGGGTACGGCCTCGCGCGTTTCGTATTTCCTGGGAAGCGCGCCGTGTTAGCTATCATTCTCGGCGCGATTGCTATCCCCGGTACAGCCCTCGCTGTGCCGACGTTCCTCATGTTCAGTGCCTTAGGTCTGACGAACGGCCCCTTGGCCGTTATCCTTCCGTCACTCATTAGCCCTTTTGGGCTATACCTCATCTGGACGTATGCGACAGAGGCCATCCCGGCTGAGCTGTTGGAAGCCGCTCGTGTTGACGGCGCTGGCGAGTTCCGCATCTTCCGCAGTATCGCACTGCGACTCCTCATGCCCGGATTTGTCACGGTGCTCCTATTCTCTCTGGTAGCCACATGGAACAACTATTTCTTGCCGCTCATCATGCTAAGCGACCCGCGTTGGTTCCCCCTCACAGTTGGACTTAACCAATGGAGCGCCCAAGCCGTCACGGCGGGCGGGCATCCCATCTACAACCTCCTCGTCACTGGTTCCCTGCTCACCATTGTGCCGATCGTTATCGTGTTCCTGTTGTTGCAGCGCTATTGGCAGTCCGGACTCATCGCAGGCGGTGTAAAGGAATGACCAGCAGCCCGATGTACTTGACGTAATACAGCGTTCGGCCCATTGGCCGATCGTTAGTAATGGATCAATTTCGACGAAAGGAAGGTACGTCATGATTGCAAACCCAAGAATGAACCGTCGGGGCTTCGCTGGGGCTGCGATTGCTGTGGGAGGGGCCGCAGCGCTCGCACTCACCGGCTGCGGGTCCAGCGTCGTTAGCGGTGGCGGTAGCGCTTCACCAAGCGGCAACCCACAGGCCGACATCGACGCGGCACTCGCAAAAGATGCAACGCTAACCTTCTGGGCATGGGGCCCCCAGTACAAGGATGTGGTAGCCGCATTCGAAAAGGCTTACCCCAGCGTGAAGGTGAACCTGGTCAACAATGGAAGCAACAACGCCGAATACATCAAACTGCAGAACGTAGTTAAGGCAGGTTCTGGTATTCCCGACGTCGCGCAGATCGAGTACACCGCGCTTCCCCAATTCGAATTCGGGAAGTCGCTCCTCGATCTCAGCAAGTACGGGGTTTCGTCGATGGCTGCCAAGTATTCGCCTACCATCTGGTCCCAGGTCAACATCAATGGCGGTATCTACGGACTGCCGCAGGATGGAGGGCCGGTTGCGATGTTCTACCGGAAGGACGTCTTCGACAAGTACGGCTTAACCGTTCCGACCACTTGGGACGAGTACTTTGCAGCCGCCCAAAAGCTGCATGCGGCGGACCCGTCCAAATTTATTGCTTCCGACGCCGGCGATGCTTCATTCACGGAAGCAAGCATCTGGCAAGCCGGCGGGAAACCATTCACGGTCTCCGGAACGAACATTACTGTCAACCTCGCGGACAAGGGCAGCACCCAGTGGGCGAGTATGTGGAGCAAGCTTCTCGAGGGCGGCCTGATCGAAACAAAGACCGCAGGATGGTCACCCGAATGGAACGCCGGACTCGCCAACGGAACGTATGCGACCTGGCTTTCAGGCGCGTGGGCAGCGGGCACCCTGCAGAACCGCATCCCGCAGGCGTCCGGCAACTGGCGTGTCGCTCAGCTCCCGCAGTACGCGGTAGGCGATAATGCCGCCGGAGTCCAGGGCGGATCGTCGTCTGCGGTGATGGAGGCGAGCACTAACAAGCTGGCCGCCATTGG
>Ga0075520_1001109_pt1 | contig 12674 bp, 10 predicted proteins | sample NGEPerB_FD_75100 | JGI IMG/M metagenome (GOLD analysis project Ga0075520, IMG submission 75100) | Arctic peat soil microbial communities from the Barrow Environmental Observatory site, Barrow, Alaska, USA - NGEE PermafrostAB12-B | ecosystem: Environmental > Terrestrial > Soil > Wetlands > Peat ... | reverse complement strand
TTCAATGGGCACCGGTACGGCTCCGCGTCGCCGTCCTACTCCTGTCCCTCACACGGCGGCGACCATTAGGGCGATGCGGATCATCTCGATTGGAGTTGAAGACACGCCGCCTTGCAGCGAATTCGTTGTCTCACCCGCAGCGCCCGAGCCCCAGCCCAACAATTACCAAGGAGAAGTTGCCCTCGCACCCTTGCCCGCATTTGAACTATCGGAGCCGCCGGAGCTGCCTCGAGAAGAGGCTTTTGCTCCTTTGCCGGCATTTGAACTGTCCGAGCCCCCCGAGCAATCTCAAGAATTTGAGCTTCCTCCCCTGCCTGCCTTCGAATTGTTGGAGACTGCTGAAGAGCCCAAGGAAGCTGCGCTCCCGCCCTTGCCCCCGTATGAGCTATTAGGTCCTGCAGAGCAGCTTCCAGAAATCGAACTGTCGCCATTGCCCGCGGCAGAAGCGCGTGCACTTATATCCAGTCTTGACGAGCCTCCTCCGTTCCCGAGCAAGGCGGCGAGTGAACCCGTCGAGCTGAACGAAGAAGATGTCTCGCCCGACTCAATCAAGCCCAGTCCGCCGGAGCCCCCGTCTCGCTTGGTTGCGACCGTTGAAGAGATCTTGCCGGACTCGATCAAGCCGGAGCCTCCGGCGCCACCTTCGCGGTTAGCAGCGTCGGCAAGTGGAAGCGCGCCGCCGCAAGCAGCACCGCCGGCCACGGACAATGGCGACCTTAACGCATCAGGAACGAAGAGAATTCCTCCCCGGCCACCCCGGCGAATCCTTCCAAGCACCGCCGGTGAAACTGATGCTCCGGTACCTGCCAACGAAAATTTGCCGGCGGCTGCGACCGCCGCAACTAGTGCTGCTGATTCGACCGACACGACTTCGGAAAAGCCAAAGACTGAAGAAAAGCCCGCCCAGCGAACGAGGCGACCCTGGTGGGAAGAGCTTTTCAATGAAGATTTCTCCCGCGCCATGTCCCGACTGAGCGACGAACAAGTGAAGCGAGAAGCCTCATTTATCGAAGATTCCTTGGGTGTAGCGCAAGGCGGAGTGTTGCTCGATCTGGGGTGCGGACCGGGTTATCACGCCGTCGAACTTTCGGAGCGTGGGTATGCTGTAGTTGGCTATGACCTGTCACTGCACCAACTTGCGCTGGCAGCAGATGTCGCCCAAGAGCGTCACCAGAAATTGAACTTGATGCAGGGTGACATGCGCGAGATGGCCTTCGATGCCGTATTCGACGGTATTTACTGCTGGAACACAACCTTTGGCTATTTCGAAGAGGATAAGAACTTTGCCGTTGCCGAGCGCATTTTCAAGGCGCTAAGGCCGGGTGGAACGTTCCTTGTTGACGTTGTCAATCGCGACTTTGTCACGATGCAACAGCCGTCCAGTGTCTGGTTCGAAGGTGACTCAGCGGTGTGCATGGACGACATGACGGTCGATTTCATCAGCAGCCGGTTGCGCGTAAAGCGTAGCGTTATGCTCGACGACGGGCGTACCCGGGAATGCCCCTATTCGATTCGGCTCTACTCCCTGCACGAGCTTGGAAAATTGCTCCACGACGTGGGTTTCCGCGTCGCAGAGGCCAGCGGTCATCCCTCAAACCCGGGTGTATTCTTGGGTCAGAATGCGCCGCGAATAATCATCCTGGCCCAGCGCCCCTAGAAATTGAGCCATTTGCTCACTTCTTTGCCGAAAAACCGCGGATATTCCCCAAGCAGAGTGTGCCTGTATCCTACCTTGGCCTACCACGATGGGCAATTCAAGAAATGTAGAATATGGCAGCGGTTCTGTGCCGGAAATTACAAAGAAAGCGCGTTACTTTGGGCTTACAAATCTGGTAATGCCGCTCTGGGTGCTCCCGGCACAACCTCACGAACCTGGTATCGATTTTTCACGAGGTTGGAACGCAGGGGTGCCAAGTGGCAACTGCCGCGACGCCATTGGAACCGGCCAAATCATTGATGACCGGTTCTTACCGGATGAACCCCAACAGACGCCAAGCAGGTTCGAAGGCACTGAATTAATGACGATTGCGGATAACGGTTTCAGTCTCTGCCAGACCGGGCCAGTCATATTGCGCAAGTACACTCAGTGCGGGCGTCATTATCGTTTAGGTTTGCGACGCGGGTCGTCCTTGCCAAAGGGTGCTGAGTGTTGACGCGCAATCGAAAGTTCAGGCGTTCCCTCGAGTCTTGTGCATTCGGGCTGACAGTTTTTATGGGTTTGTTTTTGTCGTCACGCGGGACACGCGCAGAAGATGCAGCGCAGCCCAGTGAAGCGACGCCTGCCAACGACGTTTATCTGCCCGGTTCACCGAAACCCTACGGCCTCGGACTTTCCCCCGAAGCTCCTATTGCAGGACCTGCGCCCGGCGGTCGCGCGCCTTCGTTCGGCACACCAACTGAGCCCGATGAATGGACGTTCCGCCTGACTGGGCGCTTCGCTGCGTTTGAAGCAGTTGGCCTTGGCCGCAAGCCGAACCCGGCGGTTCAAGGGTACACAGGCCAGTCTCTTCACGTCCCCGCATTGGTCCAGGGCAGACAGCCATTTTGGCCTTTTGGGGGGTTCTCGATGTTTGCCACGTACGGCAACCCGCTTGTTCAGGCTAACATTTCCTATTTCTTGTCCCAGCCGGACCAGGCATTTAGGGGTTACTACAACCCATTTCTGGGTCCAACTAATGCGCAGGCGTACCTGTCACTTACGCCACCAGCCTTCGGTAAGATCCAATTTCAGGCAAAGGTTGGCGCATTTACGGAGCTCTATGGCGGCGTAGGGCAATGGGGCTGGGGCATCTTCGGGCCACTGCTTGGCATTCGCGGCTATGGCGAAGTGCTGACGCTTCAATACGACGCCAATCCCGATGTTCGCTTGACTTTTTCTCACGGTTTTAGCGCCGTTCCGGCGATTACCGAGAGTATGCCGCGCGGTGACTACGTACCTTGGACCAGCAACGGCATATCAGCGTTCGTGCAGCATGCCCACGCGGCACTCAACTACAAGTCCAACTACACGGTGCGGCTTCACGCCGCGCAAGTGAATGGCATCAACGAACAGCAGTTCCTGTATAAGCCCACGATGGACACTACGGTTCTTCGCGATGGCCGTATTCGCGCGTTAATCCTAGAATTGCGCGCTTTAACGGATCCTTACGGGAGTTTCGCAGCGGCCGGGGCCTTCTACAGTCTCAAACACGCCCTGTCCGTGAATGACGGCATGTGGTGGGGCATTGATTGGACCCAGGGTGGCCGTGAAATGGTCAATAAGTTCCTGGGCGCGGGAACCTCCGCACAAGGGGGTAACGGACAAATTGCAGTCCTAACTGCGCAATGGGATTTCAGTCTGGCCCGGATCATGTGGCATCCACGCAATTTCGATGGGCGATCGCCGGATTTGCGCGCCCATCTCGCCGGACTGAAGTACTTCACGTTGGACGCCGACGCCCCAGTCTTTCGGGATGCAACTGGCAAAATTATCGCTGTCGATCAGGCTAATTCGTACAAGGGGACCGGCGGTTACATGCTCGGCACGGAACTTGAGTACATTCTCTTGTCGTGGTTTGGCTTCTCATTTCAAGCCTACGGCGAACAGCGTTACATGCCGTCCAATCGGACACTCGTGCAGCGTGACGCCAGCGGCAATTACCTGATGGACAACAGCACAGGAATGTACTCATTGGTCCAACCTCCAGAGTCGCTGGGTTCCTGGCGAGTCTACAGCCTTACTCCGGGAATAGTGTTCCGATCGGATTGGAACAGCCTGGATGCCATCACCATCGCCTATTCTCGGCGCTTCTATACCCGCGCCGTAGACAATAACCCCGCGCAGCCTTTGGACCGTGACGTAGTTACGCTCGGGGCTTGGTTCCAATTCTAGGTGGAAACTGTCATGCCCAGTAACGGACTTTGCCAATCGAACCGGATGGAATTGAGGAAGGTAAGTTTCATGCCACGTTGCCTTGCAGGATTGCTGATTGCGTCGTCATTAGCGACGACTCTGTCGGCAAAGGCCGAAGAGCAGGCCTCAGATACTTCGCAGCCCCGCCTGGGGCAGTCTCCGGGCGAGCCCCAGGTGCGCAGCGCACCGCCTTCGATTCCATTCGGCGTGCCGCCTGAACAATCGAAGGACAATGTCCTCGATTTCCATGGGTATCTTATGATGCCCGCAAGAGTGGGTGTGCTCGATCGCAGCAACCCAGTCCCGGGGCAAAGTTCGTTGGCGCTTCACAGTCCGCCACTAGTGCCCGGCCAGTTCCTCCGCAGCTTCGAGTACACCGGTGTTGTTCCAAATCCTTGGGTCCAGCTCAATTTTTCCTACGGAAACTCAATTGTGTCTGCCACAACCGTTCTTGCGGCTTCGGGCACGACGGATGGTTCGGGTGTCTACAATCTGTCCGATCAGTTGGGTGTTTACGATGCATTTATTGCGGTAAATCTTTCGAAACCGCTCAAGACACCGGTCATAGCCCGCGTCGGTGCCATGACGGGCCGCTATGGTGTGATGGGTGCCTATGACTCGGGTCGATACGGAACGCCCTTGATGTTTCGTACCAGCGCCACTGGAGAGATGTTAATTGCGGGCTTCAAGGTTGGCCCCCAGACAATGCTCGCCGTCGAGCAGGGCATTGGAGGCCAACAGGGGCGCGTGCCAAGGAATATCACGCCAGCCGGTTGGAACGACTACGCAGATCCCAATACCGGTGTCAGTTGGGTAAATCATGTGCACTTGGGTTTGAGCCAGGGCAATTGGGGCCAACTGGGCCTGCATTACGCGACGGCTTGGAGCCAGGACGACCAGGCCATAAACAACAAGATCCCTAACGGGCGCATCAGCGTCTATGGAGCTGACTTGCGCTTCACCATGGGGCGTTACGGTCATTTGTACGGTGGCATTGCCCGCACCGAAGCTCGCAATGCTGGAGGAGTGTCGGGTGTCATTGAGGTGCTCAATGCGCGCGGTGGGCCGGAACTAATCAAATACTATTTGCAGAAGAACCCCTATGACCCCTATCCGTCCAGCGATGGGTCAGGTTCATTGACGACATTTGGGGGGCAATACGATGTCAGCTTTGCCCGGGCGATTTACGGAAGTCGGTTCACGGGCAAGAGTCCAGACTTGATTTTAAGCGTCTTTGGAATTGGCACGTCGGTTAAGAGTGATCAGCTGCCGGACGGCAGAATGAAACTTAAAGCGGGTCTCGAAACGACGTACAATATGAAGTCCTGGTTTGGCGTTTCCGGGCGCTTTGACCACGTCAGTCCGGACACGAAAGACGCCACCTCCGCCTTCAACGTCTTTTCGCCGCGCCTGCTCTTTCACACGGACTGGCAGAGCCGCGATGAATTTGCGTTTCAATATTCGTACTTTGTGAACGGAAAGAGCGCGCTCGTCTACCGGGGCGCGCCGATGGTCGCCGACCCCACGGCGGCGCCTGACAAGCATGTCTTCATGATTTCGGGTACCTTCTGGTGGTGAGGACGACCATGCGACCGAGCCTTAAGGGAATCGTTCCGTGGCTGTGCGTTGGCACAGCGTTCGTCGCGTCAGCTTGTGGCGCTGTCACACGCCAACCTTTTGAGCCCAATTGTTCGGTGCTGGATCAGTACGACTTCAAGGTATTTCAGGAGTACTGGCCGACAGATTCAGATGCAGGTGTGGCGGGTACTAATCGCAAGATTGCAAATTGGTTCGATTACAGCGACAACACGCCAACTTGCCAGATTTCATTGGTTCAGAGCTCAGCGCTTAAGGCGCCCGTTTGCGGTTCCAGCAAAACGCCAGGCAATTTCTCATATGCGATGGAGATCAGGGCCAATACTTGCACATATTGGGGTGCAGGTGCGTCCCATTCAATTCCTGCGCGCCCGCCCCCGACGGACACGACATCACCGACGCCCTCCGGTTACTACGACGGCACAGGTTTCGAAGGCATTGCAATTTGGGCAAGAACTCCCGGAGCCAGCTTCAATAGCGTGGTCATCTCACTCAACGACGCAGATACGGCTCCGCAGACGCGTAACCCCGTAGAACTCGCTCTAGATCGTGTTCCAAGCCAGCGCTGTAACCAAGTGCCGGGTGACGCAACGCTAGGTACGAATGCGGGTATCTCCAACGCTAATGCAATTGCGGCAAGCACGCAGGCAGTGGGGTCAGTCCAGAATTCGTCGGTGGCGGGCGCCGGCGTCGCCGGAGGTTTGCCAGCAAGAATTCCTGCGATCGGCGAATGCGGTAATGCGTTTCAGCGCGTGCTAACGGTAACTGGAGATTGGCAGCTCTATTTCCTGCCTTTCAGCACGTTCTATCAGATGCCCTATCCCAATTTGATTCCCACTGGCTTTGACCTAACTACGACAGCAGAAGTAACCATCACCTTTTCAAAGGAGGTACTTACCGACCTTTGGATTGGAAACATGAGCTTCTATAGGCGTCATGGTCTGGGTGATGCAGGCCTCTAGGATGACACCTCATAATCATGCGCGAGTCGTAAATAACTGAGACCAGTGTTGCATGATGAAAGATTTATCTAACTACCTGGAACGGAGCGAGCCGCGATGAGAGCAAAGAGGCACGATCCTTTATGGTTTTTGTCCATTGTCGGTGCGCTAGGGTTAGTCACTGGATGCTGGACATCGGACGCACATTATTACTCGGATGCAGGCTCCGCTTACGTTGGGACGGGCGGTTCTGGATCCGGGGGGACCACCGCATGTCCAGCGGCGGATCCGGGCCATGCCACCATCATAAAGCAGCCCGTCGCCCCGTCGGGTATTCTTGCCACTTTGGGCAGTACTTGCGCGGCGAACCAATCCACATTCAGCGCTGAGAGCGGAAGTACCATATCCGGGGGAATGACCGTCTGGAACACCAACTATGCGAGCGTAACTTGTGCCAACGGAACAATGAACGTTGTTGGGTATGTTGGGGAAGCCTATGGACTTAATACCTGGTTTCAACAGAATAATCCTCCCCCTTCGAATGTGGTCGATGCGTCAATGTTCGATGGCATCACCGTGACGCTGTGCGCAAATGGCGGTGTAGACGCTGGTGTTGGTCCAACGGATCAACTCACTCTTGGAGTTGAAAGTCTAACTGGTGACAATCTAGGGCTGGAGATGAACACATTATTGACGGGTATTCCGTATAATGTACCTACGCCAATTAGCGTGAGATGGGGCAGCTTTACGCCGGTCTGTGGGAGTCTGGCTGCCTTTGACTCGTCGAAAATCGTGAATATTTACTTAAGATTCGATTACAACGGCTACACCTACAACATCGATATGTCGCTGGCATCAATCGCGTTCATACCAAAGTGATCGTCTCCGATGCAATTCAGTCGCCGCCTAATATTTCTTACGTCGATGTCTGGAGTTCTCTCGTCCTGCCTGCGTGGGCCGGCAGAAACCGCGGCTAGTGATTCTGCTGGGTCTGCTTTGCGCCGTATCCCTGGCACGTCGCCAGTGCAAGACGAGCCACTTGACTTGGCTCAAGTGAATTTACCTGAGGGAGCGGTGCATGTACAAGTGACGCTGCAACCAGAACAAGCCGATGGCGTGATTGCACCCGAAACCGCAGTATTGGCAAGGCCTCCGCAGCCGTAAGTTGAGCGAATCGATTAGTGGCGTATCTTAATGGGAATCAAGCGATCCGCCGGCGGAGGCTTCAGCGAGATCAAATTCAACGCCACTGGCCACTTTGACGAGTTTCCCATCTTGCATCCAACACACCCGATCTGAACTTGCTAGCATCTTGGGGTCATGCGTGGACGAGATTACTGTCACGCCGTCTTCACGATTGAGCTCGCGCAGCAGAGCGACAATCTCCGCTCCGGTCTTGGTGTCTAGGTTGCCTGTCGGTTCGTCCGCAAGCACAACGGCTGGATGATTCGCGAGCGCGCGAGCGACGGCTACCCGTTGCTGTTGACCTCCTGAAAGCTCAAAGGGCTTGTGATGCACTCGATGACCAAGGCCCACTCGCTCTAGGATTTCCCCGGCGCGCGCGTTGGACGCCTCTTCCCCGGCACCGCTCAAAACGAGTGGTAGCGCAACATTTTGAAGGGCACTCATTACAGGAATGAGATTGAACGTCTGAAAAATGTAACCAATCTTGTGGCATCGGAACCAGGCCTGTTGCGATTCGCTCAAATCGAATATCGAATGGCCTTCGAAAAATACGCGTCCCTCGGTTGGCTTGTCGAGGGCTCCAATTTGATTGAATAAGGTGCTCTTGCCTGAACCAGAAGGACCCATAATCGAAAGAAATTCACCGCGAACAATTTCGAGCGAAATGCCATCCAGGGCCCACACTTGCTCTTCCCCGACGCGATACAGCTTTCGCACGTCTTCAACCCGAATCAGCGCTTCAGTCATGATTCCTCGCCGACTCACGGTTAGGTTCAACCTGCAGCACCAGCAGCCCGCGGCGCATCAGTTGCCTTGTGTAGGTGACAACTGCCTTTCGTGCGGATTGTTCGTCGAAACCAAATGTGTTGACCAGTGTTTCTTGGATTTGAAATAGTGAGCGATGGCCGTCGACGGCACCGTAAAAACACGCACCAACGGCGTCCAATTCAAAGGCGCGTTCGCGCTTCCAACCCCAGCGAGCGAACCAACCAAAAATGAGCCCCCGGGGCTGCTCGGTTCTAAACAGCAGTAAGCCTTGCCGCGAAGTCAGCGTTTCACTCCGCGTAGCGTCTGGCACGATTGGAATCGCCTGCAGCGGGTCAGGATTGGCGTTAATGCCCTCATGGTTCGGGCTCTTGGCCATGGTCAGTGGAACTCCGCGCTTGCAAAATCGATTTCCGACGGACGCGCGTCGCGCACGATTCGCCCGTCTTCAATCCAAAGGATGCGATCGGACTTCTGGAGCATCTTCAAATCGTGAGTTGCCGATACGATGGTGACGCCCAGATCTTGCTTAAGATTGTCGAGCAGATCGATCATTTCCTGACCCGTACGCTGGTCGAGATTGGCCGTCGGCTCATCGGCTAGGACAACCTCAGGACTGTTAGCAAGCGAGCGCGCAATCGCTACACGTTGTTGCTGCCCCCCGGAAAGCTCGGAAGGCTTATGCAGCATGCGGCGGCCTAAACCCACACGCTCGAGCAGCAGGATGGCCTTCTCCCGTGCCGGTTCATTGTCCATACCGGCAAAGGCCATCGGCAACATCACATTTTCAAGGCAAGTCATGACCTCGATCAGATTGTACGTCTGAAATATGTACCCAACCTTTCGACAACGAAACCAAGCAAGCTCATTGTAGTCGAGTTGTGCAACATCGACTTGGTCGATATACACCTTGCCCGAAGTGGGTTTCTGCAGCGCACCTATCATGTTAAAAAGCGTGCTCTTACCAGAACCCGATGGCCCCATAATTGAAAGGTATTCTCCCCTCAACACATCCAGTGTAGCGCCGCGCAACGCATGCGTCTTTTCCGAACCGGACCCGTAGATCTTGTGTACATCGACAGCCCGAATCACGCGCTGGCGCTGGTCGCCCGGTGGTGTCCGGAACAGATCGCGGAATCGCTCGGTCTTGGACTCAGCGATTGTGGGGTTTTCGGAGTTAGAGGGTGCGGACATGGCTTAGATTACTCAGGACGGAATCAGACATTCGTTCGCAATGCGGTGGCCGGCAGCATTCGCGCGGCAAACTGCGCTGGGTAGAGCGCGGCGATAATCGAGAGCAAAACGCCCGACAGCAAAGAAAGGCCGGCTGCCGCCCCGAGTGAGGCAAGTTCGCCGACTATTGCATGAGCGATCAGGCGGGGACCGTATAGAAAGAAGTAACTGACGACAGCAAAGACAGTGCCAAAGACTGCGCCGATTGCGCCCCCGACGGCGCCAGTAAATGAAGCCTCCAGCAGGAATAAGCGCCGAATGAATTGCGAAGTGGCCCCGAGACATTTCATTGTGCCGATATCGCGAAAGCGCTCCGTTACGCTCATTAGCATGGCATTACTGATGCCAATTACCGTCACGACTAGCGAGATGGCAATAATCCATCGGCCACGAAAACGATCCTGTTTGGCTTCGCGGGCGAGTTGCGCCAGTTGTTCAGCGCGCAGCGGTCGCGCAAGCTCCACATAATTGGTGTTGGGCGCGAGCAAGGGTTGATTAGAACGCTTGCCGGAAAAGGCCAGCAGTTTCTGGTGTGCGGCATTGACGGCCAGCGACCAGTCAAGTTGGGGCAGCGGGCCAGAGCCGAGCACGACTATTGCGGCAACATCATGAGCTAGGGTGACCTCGTTCGAAACGAGCTGCGGTCGAAGTGGTTTGACTGCCTCACCGGGTAGTGGTGGTCCCTTGGACCAGACACGAAGTTCACGGGCACCTTCCCTCACAAGTCGGGACAATAACCGTTGCTCTTCTTCGCTCGGCTTTTGAGTGACGACCAGCGCCAAAGGTCGCCCGTAGATTGAACCGCTCTCGGCCACCAATGCCCCGTACATGCGGCTCGCTGCCTCGCGTAGCGCATCTTCGGTCGCCACGGCGCGTTTCAGTGATTGGGTCGTCAAGATTGACATCAAAAACGCAATGCCGAGCACAACCCCTGTGAGGGTGACGACAGATCGTCCCAAGCGAATGCGTATGCCTTGAGCCACGACGCCTACGGCGACGGGCAGCGGCAGTTTGACTTGTTCAGGGATAAATGTGGTTTGGGCCATGGCATCCGGCTAAAATGGGGTCGCCGATACAGCGGCTTTGATCAGGCGCAGCGCAATGGTCGCAACCCCAACCAAATCGACTCCAGTGAGATAACCCGCGAGCAAAATGGGCGCTAGCGACAGAAATCGCGCCTTGCCGAAGCGCCGGTGTAGGACTCGTCGTGCGAGTAGTGCACCGACAATTTCAAGCAGCATGTAGTGGGGCAATTGCCCAAAGCCGCGAAACAAGCCGTAGTAGAACAGGGAAGGCAGCCCCATGGCCGCGGTCGCGGCAAAGACAACAATGGAGGCCGAGAAACTGCCCGCGATGACACCTGGGTGTATGGCCCTCGTGAACATGCTCTCGGCAATGCCATGCAAAGCCCCGGTCTGGCCCGGTGGTACGAAGGTAGAGCTGTAAAGGAGCACCGAGTTCTTCGCCATCAGTTCCCAGTTAATTTGCGCCGAAGGGAACATGGCGGACGGGACGGCGTCGGCCTTCCAAATGAAGGCCCAGAACACGAGTGAAAGAATGAAAAGCACCGGCAGTACCACGAGCTCGGTCTTGATGAGCGACCAGAAGCTCACACCCGTAAGCTCATTTACGCGGAAGGATTGCGCTTGCCAGCCGTGGTTCTCAAGGGGAACAGGGGCCAACCAAATGGAGATTCCTTGGGCGCCCGACAGCAAGAACGCCCCTTCACGGACGAACGGTATGTCGACGCTCTGGCCAGAAATTCCAAGCAGACGTGCGTTAACATAGGAAATGAATGGACTGTAGATGAAAGCGAAGAAGATAAGGAAAAAGATGATACCCGGTGTATGGGGCAATAATACCAAACAGAGCGCTACCACCAACGCTGCCGTGAAAGCGTAAATACTGAGCGCAATCCAGACTGGATAGTCGCCGCGCCCGTTGCGTGGCACCTGCCAGAGCTTTGCCGGTTCGGCACTTGCAATGTTAGAGGGATTCTCCCTGCTTTGGGTGCGGATTTGGCGCAGGCGCCGGCGCACATCGCGCAAGGTATTGTACAAGCTGACGGCAGCAAGGCCCAGGCCCGAGCCAATGCCGAAGCTCAGCCAAAAGTCCATGTTGTTCGAAAACGCCGTGTTCACGGTGTCCATACCCGGCTGCCAGGTATGGAGAATTCCGAAATGGTGCAGCAGTGGATTCAAAATCAGCGTGACTGCTATGGCGACAAATGTACCGATGACGGTCCAGAATGGCAGCACGAAGCCCAGAAATACGATCCCGAGATCTAAGGTGACCCCGAGCGGCGTTGCAGGAAGCAGCGATTCGCTCAGGGATGTCGAATCGATGAACGGTTGGGGGATAAGGTATAGGGGCTGCTTCAAGAACAAGCCCGATATCGCGGGTACACCGACCAACAACATGCCATAGACGAGGCCGAGTACGGCCCCCAGGGAGAACACGCGGCGACGTTCATTGGGTTTTCGAACTGTTGCCGCCTTTGGCTTGTCGTCCGTAACTTCCCCGGAATCGGACTTTTTGGCCGTGTCTTCTGGAGTGTCCTCCATCTCGGACAGGGCGGTAGCGCCGAGAGCGGTTACGGGGGCTAGTGGGAAAGGCAAGTGCTCGACATCCGAGGTCAGGCGGAAGAAGAAATATCCGAGCGTATAACGCTGAACTAGCGACACGACAGCCATGAACAGCACGATGCTCGCTGGTACCAACCAGTCCGAGTGAAGCAGCGTGCGCTCAAGAATCGCCGGGCTATCGGGTGGAGGTGCAAACCAGCGCGGAAAAGCGCCGAGCATTCCCGCGTCGCGCACGGCCTCACTGCCGACGAGATAGGCGCGGAACACCAGTTGCCCAAAGGGTCCCCCGGGGAATAGAAGGTTGCCTGCCATCATAACTGTTGCGGCGTGCAGCAGCACCACGAGATTTTGCCTAGGCAGCGGAGCCAGCGCGCGGCGCGCTATTTCCATGAATAGAATAACGGTGACCCATGACGCTGCGCTGCCAATGCCCGTGCCGGTCATCAACCCGAGATAGATGCCGCCGGGCATCATCAC
>Ga0075520_1001107_pt1 | contig 12676 bp, 19 predicted proteins | sample NGEPerB_FD_75100 | JGI IMG/M metagenome (GOLD analysis project Ga0075520, IMG submission 75100) | Arctic peat soil microbial communities from the Barrow Environmental Observatory site, Barrow, Alaska, USA - NGEE PermafrostAB12-B | ecosystem: Environmental > Terrestrial > Soil > Wetlands > Peat ... | reverse complement strand
GCGCCTGCCCCGAGACCAGATGTACGACTTCCCGCCGGAATTGAGCGGTCGTACCGGCAGGGCGAGTGGTCTTACCAACCCTTCGCGGTCAGCACTTGAGCCGCACGGACCACCTCGTCGACCAAGTTACGGGCGAGCAGGTCCCGCGGGGTGCGGCCGTCGAAATCCGCTGCTGGTCTGGTCACCCACCGGGTGAGCGCGACGGGGCCGCCGGGAAAGACCCGGGCCAGTCTGTCGATGCCGCAGAGGTAGCCGTCGCGGGTGTCGGCGTCCAGTTGCCAGGCGGGTATCGCCCAGCGGCCCTTGTCCTTGATTCCGACGATGCGGCCTTGATCGAGGTGTTTGGTGATCGCTTGTTCAGACAGCCCCAGCAGGGCCGCCGCCTGGGCTCGGCTGACGGATGCCTGCAACACGGACTGACGGGTCAGGAACGCCTTCCTGAGGTTCTCGGACTCGGCGCGCTCACGGGCCGCCCGAGATGGTGGACTGCCCCACACCGCGGGAAGGGTGAGGTCCTGGTCGTCGCCGCCGAACAGGCCATCGTCGGCCAGCTCGGCGAGATCGGCCGCGAGGGCGGCGATCCGGGTCGAGCGGCCGGCCGCGGTGCCGACAGTGGAATCGGCCGATCGAGGCTGGCCTGTGCGTTTCGCGACCCGTTTTCCCGACGCAGACGCGCGGCGTCTGGCGACATCGGCTCCCGTCATTCCATCTCCCTACAGGCGCAACCTACGCAACTAGAACAACCAACGCAACCAGTCTATCGCGAGGCGCGGCGGTGCAACCCGATGAACAGGGCAGCGGCCATGGTCAACAGCCCGGCGATACAGGCGATCACCCCGACCGCGACCTGTATCTGGGTTGCGACCAGGCCGGTCACGACCAGCGCGACCCCGAGGGTGAGCAGCGCACCCGCCAGCAGCACCCTGCGCCGGCGGAGACCGCCGACGGTGGCCCTGGCCACGAACTTCGGATCGTCGTGGAGTGACTGCTCGATCGCGTCAAGCCGGCGTTGCTCGTCGTCCGAAAGCGGCATCGTTCCTTCTCACACCACAGGCATCGCCGGGCCGGGCATGAGGTGCCCAACGGCTGGTGTAACCCAGACGCCTGCCCTCCGGTCCAGGAATCCACGAGCTCCTACGCAACGTCTCGGTGAGCGCCGTAGTTCCCGATCCTGGAAGGCCCGCCCGGGACAGCCGAACCACTACCGGTGGTCGCGGTCACGCCGAGCGGTGGTGCCGACTCTGTCGCCTCTGCTCGGTGGCGCACATTCGTCCGGGCAGAGTTCGTACCGCCTACGACTCCGGCCGGGCCTCGGATGTGTGCAATTCCAACCTGGAGTTTCGGTCGGGATCGTCTGTGAAACAACGGATCTGCCGGGGCAATGACTGCGTGCTTCCTGATCACCGACGGTGCGGTGGCTGTGCTTCCCGCCGCGCACCCACTTGCCAGGCTCAACGCCATTTCAGCCGCCCAACTTGCCAAACGAACATGTTCTGCAATGGCCGGCTGCCCCACCCACTTCAGGACGCGGACAGCCGAGAACGAACAGTTGCCCAGCACCACAGCCGAAATGCTGACCGCGGTCGCCGTCGGCCGGGGCATCGCCGTTGCGCCGCGCGAACCGGGCACTCACGGCGCTATCGCTGTCGCGTAGCTTCAATTGGCCCGACGTGGTCTACGTCCCGGTGACGGGACCTCCAACGACCGAGCTCACTCTCGCATGGCGGACGACCGTCGCGAGCGATGCGGTCGCGAAGTTCATCGACACCGCGAGGCTCGTCGCCGTCCGCACGCAATAGCCCTGCTCGCAAGCGCCCAGAGCGGACCTCTCATCTCCTGGCGTCGTGGCCGACACATGTCGCGCACGCGTAGAGCGCGAAAAAGTTGCTATGTATGGGCTGTCGCGTTGCGGACTCCGCGCGGCCCGAGAGAATTGGTTTTCCTGGCCCGTCATGTGGTGGGACAAATCCAGCCCGGCCCGGGGGTCGCCCGCTGCCGATGGGTCCCGGTGGCGTCAGCCCCGCAGACGCTGCCGCCGCCGGCAGCCGAACTGATCCAGCACGCGACCACGGCCGCCGCGCAGGCCATCATCGGGCATCAGCCCCTGGACACCGTCGCCCGGCTCCGGGTAGCGCGCTAAATTGGCGCTCGCGGCGGCGACACAGAACGGACGGTTGCACTCGATGGGTATCTCCTGGGAGCAGGAACTGCGGGACACGTTGAACCGCACCAATAACGACCTCGGTGAGGTCCAGGCCGACGCTCTGCCCGTCCCCAAGCCGTTGACGACCTGAGCGTCGCCGAACAGGGTGCATTGGACGAGGCGACCGCGGCACTGCGCAAGGTCCGCAGGGTCCAGCATCTCGGCATGCCCAGAACCCCACCACCTCATCTGGATCCACGGTTGGAACGTGACTTATGAGCAGCACGACGACGGCGTTGACCGAGTCCCGGCGCCGGGACAGCGCCACCCGCCGGCAACGAGTGATCAACGCCGTGAGCAGGCTCGCCGCTGCAGGTGATGACCTCAGCGTCTCGTCGGTGGCCAGAGCAGCACGGGTCCATCGCAGCTTCATCTACTGGCATGGCGACCTGCACGCCGCTGTCCACGACCAGGCAAGCCGTGACACCACCCCATCCGACGGCACCCGGGCAAGCCGGCAGGCATTGCAGGCCGATCTGGCCATTGCCTTGGAACGCAGCACCCGACAAACCCAGCGGATCAGCCAACTGGAGAAGAAGCTCTCCCACGTGCTGGGCGAAAATGCCTGGAGAGAGAGCGGTCTCGGTGCGCCGGGCGATGCCGACGTGCTCCAACAGAGGATCACGAGCCTGGAACAACAGCTCGCCGACGTCATGGTTCGGCTCGCCGCACGTGACGACGACCTCGACGCCGCCCGCAACGCGAACAGGGAACTCATGGCGCAACTCAATCACCGCGAAACCTGACCCTGCAGCTCGCGACTGACTGACAGCGGGTCGAGGCCGAGCGCGGTGCGAGCGGCCGACACGTAGTAAAGGCCCTCGTACGCCGTTTGCTGTGCCAGTCGGTACGGCTGCTCGGACGTTGCCTGGTCGACCTGCGCGCCGGCTGCGGTGAACCGCTCGGCGGCGTCGGCCAAGGCTTGCCGGGCCGCCGGATCACCCATCGGATCCAACCGAATAGACCCGTCCGCCAAGTCTTTCCACCCACCGCCTGGCCTCGGAGGCGGAATCGGTCGACGACTTCGAGGCCGCCGCCCTGCGATGACGCAGGTACAACAGGCCGGCCACCAGGAAGGCGGCGATGATCACGATCCACCAGAACGTGCTCATGGGTTTTCCCTTCTCGTCAGACAGCGACCAGCGTCGCTGGGAATCACAGCCACGACCCTCGACTCCACCGGTCGGGCGGTGTCGCCGAGCCGTGGTACATAACGGTGGCGCAACCGACCGGCCCGTCGCGCACGGGAACAGCCCGGGTCGGTGCCCTGGTCAACGTCACAGGTGGCCGGGGCGGCAGGACTCGGGTTGATCACCCCACAGCGATCCTGGTGGGGCTGTTATCGACGAAGCCAGCGCCGATGAGGTTGACCAGAACGGGACGGCAGCTGACCTCCGTGAATCACTTCCGCGCCGCGGTGTGTCACTGGAAGCTGGTGTTCAAAGGTCAAGTTCTTGCGCCTCGATATTTCGGCCGATCGCAGTTTCGATATCGTCGATCAGCGCCTTGCGCTCCCTAAAGGACATTGTCGGCAGGTGGTGCCGCAGTTCGGTGATCATCGCGTGCTGTTCGGGCTCCGGGGCCAGGGCGTAGGTCGCCTTGATCGTCGCGAAGAGTTTTCGCTCGGCGGGATCTTCCTTTGGTTGGTCAGGCTCCATGGGTGGCTCGACGTCGTCGTAGACGCGGGCTGCTGCCAGCAGCCCGTCGGGGCCGCGTTCGTAGACGCCGATTCCGGCCTGCGGCGGAAGATCGTGGCTGCCCCAGCGGACGCAGTTGTATTCCACCGCGCAGCGCACGCCGTCGTCGGTCACGGCGCACGGCTGCAGGCCGATGCCGCCGCCCTCGCTGAACCACTTGGTGAAAAACGAACGCAGCTCGCCGGCGCCGCCGTGGGTGTTGTGCGGACCGATGGGTTCCCGGAAGTACCCGTCCGCCGCGAAGGTGTTCACGATCGCCTCCGCGTCACCGGCCGCCAGCGCGGCCTGGAACCGGCCCACGACATCATCGGGGACGGCGGCACCCGTCTCGAGGATCGGTGGGCGCAGGTGCCGTCGTCCGTCGACAGGCCATTGGCTGCAATACGTTCGGAACACAACCGACCGGTCGTCGGGTGACTCGGCGACGACCGCGACCGGCCAGGCGACGTCTGGCTCGCTGTCGGTGTCGAGGTGCGCCAGCAGCTCGACTACCGCGCGCCCGCGGACACACGTGGTGGCCACCGTCTGGATTCGTGTGTGACGCTCGGCCAGCATTTCCCGGTTCTGGCGGACGAACCTCCGCAGTTGCCGGTGGCCGCGGACCTCGCCCGCGCGGGGATCGTAGACGACCACCTCACCCGGCCATACGTCCTCCAGGGCGTGCGTGTCGCCGTTGTTCAGCGCGGTGAAATACTGCCCGACCGGATCGGCCTGCCCGACGGCGCGGCCATCCCTGCGGGCTAGCTCGATGGCATTGGCGAAGTCCGGAAACCAGGGCATCTCACAGGCCCTTCCTTCTGACTGGTATGACACCTTCGGCGTCGGCGACCGATGTCGCAGCCACGCGTCCCGACTGATCCATCTTCGCCTCCGTCATGTCGTCGCACTGGGCTCGTAGCGGGAGCGCCTGTCCCATCCGTGGAAGGCCGAGTGGTCGCCCGCCGCCCAGGCCTGCCGGAGTCCCGGTGTGCTCAGATCCCAGTCCGGGCGGATCTCGCTGGTGGCCGCGCGCAGATCACGCCAGAGGTCCTCGACCGACGGGCGACCCCAGAACCAGTAGCCGTTGTAGATGCTGTGGATGACCAGTCCGGGCTTCAGCACGAGCGTGTGCGGGATCATCGGGTCGTGGTCGGGGTCGGTGTACTCCTGGATGTCGAGGTCCTGCTGGATTGTCCGCCCGGGATCGGACAGGAAGGTCCATTGGGCGCCGACCGACGCGCGGAACTCCTGCAGCGTGTGGTGCTCGTCGGTGGAGATCGTGACCATCTGGGTGTAGGCCACCGCGACCTTCGACTGGAACGCCGCCAGATCGAGGTGCTGCTGGTGCTCCTTCGGGCAGTAGTGGCCGCGGGAGAGCGTGAGGATCAGCGGATCTCGGCCCTGGAGTTCACTCAGCGTGCGGACGATGCCGGTATGGTCGGGCAGCGCGTAGTCGGGGAAGGTGCCGCCGGGGATGATGTCGGAACGCATGAATGACCGCCTCTCAGCGATGTCGTGTGCGCGGTTCGTCTACTAGATGAAGGTGACGTCGGGGGACGTCGAGGGACCGGGATCAGCTGCAGGGCCGGGAGCGGGCGGGTTTGTCAACGGAGGCCAGCGGCACCGATCTGCTGGTGTAGCGCCTTGTACGCGGCCACGTAGATCTCGGAGAAGGTGGGGAATGGCTGGATGACATCACGCAGCACCGTCAGCGGCACCCTGGCCCGGATGGCCAGCGTGGCCTGTTGCATCCATTCGCCGGCCTCGGGGCCGAGCGCGTAGGCACCGGTCAGATGCTCACCGTCGCTGAGCAGGGTCAGGAAGCCGTTGGACTCGGCGTAGGCGTGGGTGTAGGTGGCGGTCTTGGCGACGTCGGCGACCGGGATGGTCGCGCTGAACGGGGCCTCGCTCGCGCCGACCGAGGCTGCCTGCGGGTCGGTGTAGACCACGTTGGGCACGGCTTCGTAGTGGGCCTCCCGCTGCTCGCCGAGGATGTTCGCGGCGACGACATCGCCCTGATACTTCCCGACGTGGGTCAGCAGCCGCACGCCGGTCACGTCGCCGATCGCCCACAACCCATCGCCCGCTCGAAGGTGTGAGTCGACCGGCACGCCCTTGGGTCCCACGGTCACGCCGACCGTGTCCAGGCCCGCGGGCACCCGCGGTCGCCTGCCGGTGGCCACGAGCAGCCGGTCGCCGCGCACCTCGCGGCCATCGCCGAGGGTGAGAACGTAGTCCTCACCCTCGCGGCGCGCCGCGGTCGCCCGGACCGCCAGGATCAGGTCGATGCCGTCGCGGCGCAGCACGTCGCCCAGTGCCTCACCCAGCTGCGCAGGCTCGCGGGGGAGCACATGCCCGGCGCCCCCGACCAGGGTGACATCGCCGCCCAGGCGCCGAACGGCCTGTGCCATCTCGACGCCCACCGGCCCGCCACCGAGGATAAGTAGGTGGCGCGGGACGGCCTTCATCCCGGTCACCTCGCGGTTGGTCCACACGCCGTTCAGCTCACGCAGGCCCGGGACCGGCGGGATCAACGGGTCCGAGCCGGTCGCCAGGACCGCGTGCCGGGTGGTGTGACGCACCCCGTCCACCTCGACCACGCCGGGTCCGGCGAGCGTTCCGGTCCCGCGGATCAGGTCGATGCCCTTGCTTTTCAGCCAGCGCTGCTGACCTGCATCGGAGTAGTCCGAAACCATGAAGTCGCGCCAGGCCAGCGCTGCCTGCACGTCGACCTGTGCGGTGGCCCCGACGTCGTGGGCGGCCTGCACGGCCTCGCCCGGGCGCAGCAGCGATTTGGACGGGATGCACGCCCAGTACGAGCATTCGCCCCCAACGAGCTCCCGCTCGACGAGGGCGACCCGCAGGCCGCCATCGGCCAGCTCGCCGGCGCAGTGCTCGCCGGGTGAGCCGCCGCCGATCACGATGACGTCGTAATCGGTCACGACGGGAGCTCCTCGCCGGCCTGTTCGGCCACCATGTACGCGGCGTACCAGTCCGGCCAGTTCTCGTCGGGCTGTCCGGTGCGCTGCTCGTGCTCGCCGTGGGCGGCTGCCGCACGCCGCAATGCCTGCGCCACGTCGTTCACCGACGCGAACGACGTCTCAGCGGTGTCGATGCGGCCGGGCAGCCGTGTCGTGACCTCCTGCAGCAGCCAGCCGTTGCCGTCGGGGTCGCTGAACGTGGCGAAGGAGCTGTAGCTGGCTTGTTCAGGTGCCCGCCCGCTGACCCGACCGCTCGTGCCGTCGGGCTGGAACTGGGCGCCCGGCGTCCCGGGGTGGAAGACTTCGCTGACCTCGGCACCGCCGGCAGTGAGCTCGTTGCGCGCAGCCTCGATGTCGGAGACGACCAGGTACAGACCCTTGGCCGAGCCGGGCGCGGCCGAGGTGATGTTCGTGCCGAACTGGACCGAACATCCCGAACCGGGTGGCGTGAACTGGACGACCCGAAAACCGTTGTCGAAGGCGAAGTCGGCGTCGAGTCTCCACCCGAGCTGCGCGTAGAACGCCTTCGCTCGATCGACGTCCGAGACGGGGATGACGACGGCCTCGAACTTGAGGTCGACCTTCCCGACGCTCGCGTCGCGGGGTGCGTCCTCGCTGCCGACTTCCGTGCTGCTCATCTGCTGCCTCTCGGATCGTGTCGCTGTCAGTACCAACTGTGACCACTTCGCAGCTGGCTCGCACCTGGTAACTCACTGATCAACCCCCGGGCGTCCCGTACTTCGGGGGCGATGACGCAGTGCGGTGATCGACGCGTCCGGCTGGTGTTAGCCGGGGAAGACCCTGGTGGACGCTGGCTCGGGCCTGAAGATCGCCCGGTCGGTGCCGCACGGGCATGTTGCCGCGATGTGGGCGATGGCGCACGGCTGGGGCTGCCCGGTTGCTCGGCCCCTATGGGTCGGCTGCGGGACCTGGCGTGGGGGTTGATCGTCTCCTGGGTGGTGGCGCCGGCATTGAAGCTGGCCACCCTCGCCGCCCCGGGATTGATGTCACCCTGGGTGCGGACTTGGGCGTGGTCGGGGTCCACCGATGATGTGTACGCGGCGGCGGACTACCCGAGAATAATTTGGCTGCAACGTATCTGGCCACGAAGGTGAACCCCACAGGGATGCGTTGTACTACCTGTCGTCGTCGTGGATGACCGGGATTAAATGCCCGTTGGCCAAGCGGGGTATTCCCGGGACGGGAAGAAGGGCCTCCCGCACGCATCGTTGGCTCCTGTCCGAACGGATTATTGGTCGACAGGTGGTGCTGGGAGCCGGGATCAGCTGGTTGCGGCGGCAACTGGGTCATTGGGGTGGGGTTCGAGTGGGGTGATAGTTAGATGCATCCACTCGTAGAGCGGCAGAGCCCCGAGTAGATCGCCGAGCTGAGTCTGGCTGTTGGCGCGGTAGAGACCCAGGACTTTGCTGCCGCCTGGTGCGGCGCGTAGCTTCCAGACCCGGAGGAGATGCCCCTCGTCGACCAGTTTCGCGGCGGCGGTCGCCTCGGCGTTTTCGCGGTGCTGGACCTCCGATGCCGGAGTGCCATCCGGGACGTTGACCTCGAACTCGACCAGGAATTCCATGATGTCCTCTTTCCGAGAGGCCGGGTGGGCGTCGGTCACTCTGGAGGGGGAGTTGATCTGCTGACCGCCGTCGCTGTCGTAGGTCGCGCCGGTGAGAGCTTTGTTCGTCATGAGGTGGATGGCAAACGCGGAGCAGGGTGAACCTGGCCGTGGTGGACTGGATGCCCAAGCCGGCTGGAAGATCAACTCCGGTGCTGTTCGGCGAGCCGGGGGTCATCTATACCCCAACCAACCAACGAGGTAGGGAGGGAGGGAGCCAGCCACCAACTGGCGCCTGGCCAATGGCCGGCGATCTGGCGGCCGTCGACTCGCGTGTTGGAGTTGGCTTCCACGAGCAAGGGTGATGGTGACGATGCCACGACCTTGCCACGTATCTCGGCGATTGCGCACTCTGTCAGCGTGAAGATTCCGGGATTGACGCCGACGGTAGATGAGAGTGTCAACAACCCGTCAGGAACTCGCTGCCCCGTCTTCAGCTGCGGAAAATACGCGCTGCATTGTTTGTCGGGCAGGGTCATTCGGGTGCGGCGACAGCGGCGTCACCTCATCAGTGCGCCACACCCGCAGCGGCATCGAGGCGAGGACTTTCTCTAGCTGGGTGCCATCGTCGGCGGCGAACAGGCCGAGGGTGCGCCATTCGCCTGGTTGCAGCGGCGGGCGCCACAGGCGCAACAGGTGTCCCTGGGCCGCGAGTTCACGCGAGTGCGCGGCCTCGCGGGTCCGGATGTCCTGGACGGCAGCGTCTGATGTTCCATCCGGGACGTGGGTAGTCATCGTCACGAGATATTCCATAGTGAACCCTCCAAGGCTGGCATCGGCGGATGTGGCTGATGACGTGATGAAGCTGTGATGTGCTGGTGTTCGCCCGGGGCGGTATGAAGGCCTGAATAGCATTGCGGCCTACCCCTCCGAGATCCGGACGACCCGGCTGCCGATATAGGGCGACCCTCGGTCGAAGACCGTCGCCAGGGCCTCAGGCGCGCGCTCCAGGCCCGCGAACTCGCTGACCACCACCCGCAACCGCTTCGCGCGCAGCAACACCCCGATCTGCTCGCGGATCGGCAGCAGCCGCTCCGGATAGAAATCGCCGACGATGAAACCCCTCAGGGTGATCCGCTTGAAAACCGCGTCACGGAGATCGGCGCCCGCGTCGGGATCATCCGGGCGGGCGTAACTGCTGACCGACCCGCACAGCACGACGTGGCCGTAGTTGTTGAGCACGGACAGCGCGAGCGTGAGCTGGCGGCCGCCGACGTTGTCGAAGAACACATCGATGCCCTCACCCGCCGCCTGCACAAGACGCTCGGGGAACGCTGGATCGCGGTAGTCAACCGCGACGTCTGCGCCCAGCACCCGGACGGCATGATCGGTGCGATCCCTGCCGCCCGCGATGGCAACGACCCGCGCCCCGGCGGCCTTCGCCAGCTGGACGGCCACGCCGCCCACCGCTCCGGTGGCGGCGCTGATCAGCACGTTGTCGCCCGCCCGTACCCCGCCGATGTCGTGGACGCCGACATAGGCCGTCACTCCGGTCGTGCCCAGCACGCTGAGCCATTCCAGCGGTCCGCCGAGCGACGGGTCGGCGATCTCGGTCGGTGCGATCTCGGTCGTCGCGTAGGACTGCCAGCCGGTGTAGGTGGCAACCTGTGTGCCCACCGGCACGCCTGGGTCCTCGGACCGCACGACGACGCCGACACTGTTGGCCGGCACGGGGTCGCCGATGGCGACCGGGGTGACTTCGGACGAGCCTCGTAGCATCCGCAGTTGGTATGGATCCACTCTCGTGACCAGGTTGCGCACCACAACCTCGCCTGGGTCAGGTGCGCGCAGGGGCCGACGCTCGGGGACCAGGTCGCCGGGACGCAATGCGGGGCCCGGCCGGCGGTTCAGGACGATGACGTCGGCATGGCTCGGGATAGTCATGTTCAACGCCTTTTCGACCGGAACCGGTGGATCGCTCGTTGTCTCATTGTTCTCCGATCAGCACGCTGCCGACATCGGGGGCCATCGAGGGCGTGGCTGTCCAGCGACGGACCAGAGCCACGGTCGACGGACGAGAACACGGTCAAACTCCGCGGCCACCGCGTCCTGACCGATGGCCGCGTCCAGCACGCGATCAGCTTCGCCTACCGAGTCACGGAACGGCCGGGCGCTGCAGCGTTGATCACCACGATCCCGGCGGCCATGATCAAGGCGGCGCAACCCGGGCATCCCGCTGTGGTTGGCGCTGGCGTTGATGCTCTCGGTGGGTGGCTCGATAGTGGCGTTCGCCGCAGCTTGCTCCGCAGCACCGGTGAGCTCATCTCGTTGCTGACGGCGGTGTCGCCCGACATCGGTCTTCGTGCCCGACATCTGTCGCGCACGAAACAGGATCCCAGAAGAGTCTTGGCAGAGTCGCTTTCGCGGCGCTCTGCTCGATGCACCCGACAGAATTCGTGTTCTCGGCCCGTCATGTGGTGGGACAGATCCAGCCCGGCCCGGGGGTCGCCCGTTGCCGATGGGTCCCGGTGGCGTCAGCCCCGCAGACGCTGGCACCGCCGGCAGCCGAACTGATCCAGCACGCGACCACCGGCACCGCGCAGGCCACCATCGGGCATCAGCCCCTGGACACCGTCGCCCGGCTCCGGGTAGCGCGCTAAATTTGCGCTCGTACCGACGACACAAGAAGGGAGGCTGGCGCTCGATGGGTATCTCCTGGGAGCAGGAACTGCGGGACACGGTGAACCGCAACAGCAACAACGACTTCGGCGAGGATCCGGCCGACGCTCTGCCCGTCCGGGTGGATGTCGCTCGGCAGGTCACCGGGATCGACGTCGAGGTCACCGCAACACCAGAAACCTAGGAATTCGATCCACCTCCGGCTCGGTGACACTGTCCAGCAGGAGGTTGGTTGGGATGCCCAGGGCGGCTGATCTGGATATCGGTGACATCGACGCGTCACGGGGCAAGCAGGCCGAAATGCTGACCCCTGCCGGCAAGGAATCCCGCGACCTGGAACGCGCGGGGCTTCGTGACCTCGACCAGCGCACCGATAACCTGCCCGGGTTGACCCGGCACAAAAAGGATCTCAATCGCACGATGCCCAGGGACGGCACCGGAACCTTCGGTGCGTTCCCGCCGGCTGCCACCGGATTCGCAGCCTCGACGGTTAACCGTCTACCGGCAGCGGATCCTGAATAAGCAGAAAACGGCCCTGGACGGTGACCGGGTGCCGGTGCGCGCCAAGGCCGCCTTCAGCAGGGTGTTCGGCAGCAACACCGAGCTGAGGTCGATCAACGACGAACTGGCGGCCAACGTGGGGGACATCGCGGAGCTCGACGACTCCACCCGATTGACCGTGCAGCGGGTGGACCGGGTCATCGCGATGGCAGAGGCACACAACATCGCCGACAACATCGTGTACACACCGATCCAAGTGCCGGCCGGGGTGAACTCCGGGAACGTCCAAGGATGGCTGAAGAACAGCTTCGCCGACGGCACCGAGGTGAACTTCGACAGGTACACCATCAGCACCCATGAGATGAGCCAGGCCACCCAACACCATCCGCAGTGGCGACCGGTCTGCGAGATCGTCACCCGCCGCGGCGCCTACGTCGGCAAGGCCCCGAAGACCAATGACACCAACAGCAATGCCGATCATCTGCTCCCCCGTGGCATGCAGTTGCGGTGCATCGGCATCAAGACTGTTCCCGTCATGTCCCGGGATGGCACAGTGCAATCCCGGCTCGTTCTGCAACTGGAGGACACCCAATGACCGCTGACGACTCTCGACCAGACCCCGCAGATGCGGACTTCTTCGCCAGGTTCACGCTGAGCGATGACATCCGCGCCGCTGCCTTCGGTGCCGCGGGTGGGACACCACCACCACGAGTCATTCGCCGCCCCGGCCGCACTGAACCCGATCGTCCGGAGAAGCCGGCGCCCTAAGATGCTTTGCTCGGGACCGGTGCAGGCACAACCCAGTTCGAGGTATCTCTTTCGGAGAGGATCAGGTGATGGCGGGGCTATTTGCGGGCCGGTGTTGCTGGTTGGTCGACCGACCCTGACGCGGATCGACGCTGGTTCCCGATCATGAAGGAACCCGCAACTTCGCTCATGTCCTCGCGTCGGTGCTGGTCGCCGGGCGGCGGTGGTAGCGGGCCCAGGCTGCTTGACCGCTGATGTCGAGGGCTCGGCCGATGGTGGTCCAGGCGATGTTGATGGCCCGGGCCTGATCGACCAGGGCTTCGAT